>Ga0307372_10000004_pt1 | contig 342978 bp, 340 predicted proteins | sample OX1MG_FD_202533 | JGI IMG/M metagenome (GOLD analysis project Ga0307372, IMG submission 202533) | Soil microbial communities from Risofladan, Vaasa, Finland - OX-1 | ecosystem: Environmental > Terrestrial > Soil > Coastal area > Acid sulfate soil | place: Finland: Risofladan, Vaasa...
CCGCAGTCATCGCCGCCACGAACTCATCCGGCATCGGCGGCACGATCGTGTTGAGCCGCTCCGGACGATTCAACGTGATCGTCGCGGTAGGTCTCTCGACGGCGTAGTGCACGGTCTCGTAGCTCATTAGACTCCTCGGACTTGAGCTGAAGTGAATTCACTTTAGCCTAGTCGGTGGTGTACCTGTAGGGTTCCAAAAGTCCGCCTGGCCTATGAGCTGCAGCGATACGCCAGGTGCCAGCCGTGGGACATGATGATCAGCCGTGTCCCTTCGCCTGCTCTACCTGATCCTCACCCGGCTCTGCGGCTGGCTAGTCCTGCTCGGCCGGTCGCCCGCGTCCAAGAACGTCGAGTTGCTCGTGCTGCGGCACGATGTCGCGGTGCTGCGCCGCGCCAGCCCCCGGCCCCGGCTGGACTGGGCCGACCGCGCGGTCCTGGCCGCGCTGATCCGGCTGCTGCCAGGGAAGCTACGGGCGCACCGGCTGGTCCCGCCAGGTACCGTGCTGCGGTGGCACCGTCGGCGGGTGGCCAGCGGGTGGCCCGGAAATGGACCTACCCGCACCGGATGGGCCGGCCGCCGAGCAGCGCCGAGATCGCCGCGCTCATCGAGCGACTCGCCACCGAGAACCACGACTGGGGATACCAGAGGATCCAGGGCGAACTGCTCAAGCTCGGTCACCGGGTGAGCACGTCCACGATCCGCCGGGTTCTCAAAGCCCGGGGGGGCGTGGTAGCCCAAATCAAGCGCCACGGCGCCAGACGGCACAGTTCCGCCCCAGTCCAAGGCGATACCCCGATATCAGCAGGGTTCTCGCGACTGCCCGCGGATCCCGTGGGCCATGCGTAGGCCAGAACGCCGGACCACCAGTGATCTTCCGGGGGCCTGGCGGGCTCTTCACCGAGGACGGTGGGCCATCGAAATCCAGGAGCAAGCGGTTCGGTGAACTGCTCCTCTTGCCCGGATTCCGTCCGCCATATATCCGTAACCACTGCCGCGCAGCGGTGTCTTCTGACCGGCGATGACACAAGATGACACAACGCATGACGGCCCGCGAAGCCGGGAAATCCCCAGCTCACGGGCCATTTTCGCAGGTGGTGGCAGGTGTTGGGTTCGAACCAACGTAGGCTTAGCCGACGGTTTTACAGACCGCTCCCTTTGGCCACTCGGGCAACCTGCCTGGTGCCGCCGCCCTTGGACGGCACAGTGAAGGATAGCGGACACCAGGCGCTCTCGTCCCATCGCCCAGCCCGCACTTCAGCGGCAACATGTAGCCAACCTATACTCCCCGCCGCCGTGCGCGGCGGATGCGCGCTGCCGGGCGACGGCGCAGTAGCCTCATGACTCGACGTTCTGCCGACAGGAAGGGACAGGAGGGAGCCGCGCGTGGCAGACAGCAGCTTCGACATCGTCAGCAAGATCGATCATCAGGAAGTCGACAACGCGCTCAACCAGACGGCCAAGGAGATCTCCACCCGCTTCGATTTCCGTGGCGTCGGAGCCTCCATCGCCTGGTCCGGCGACCAAGCTGTCGAGATCCGGGCCAACAGTGAGGAACGCGCCAAAGCGGTTCTCGATGTCTTCAAGGACAAGCTGGTCAGGCGTCAGGTCTCCCTGAAGATCCTGGACGCGGCCGACCCGAAGCCCTCGGGCAAGGAGTACCGGATCGGGATCCGGCTCAAGGAGGGCATCTCGCAGGAGGACTCCAAGAAGATCAGCAAGATCATCAGGGACGAGGGGCCGAAGGGTGTGCGTGCCCAGGTTCAGGGTGAGGAACTGCGTGTCTCATCCAAGAAGAAGGACGATCTCCAGGCGGTGATCTCCCTGGTCAAGGGGAAGGAACTCGACCTCGCGCTGCAGTTCGTCAACTTCCGCTAGGCGCCCCCCGGGTTCCGCTAGACACCCCCGGGCTAGACATCCCCCGGGTCAGGCGGCCCACGGGCTTAGGCGCCGGGTCCAGGTGCCCGGGCCTGCCCGGAGCCGGTCACCAGGGATTCCCTGGGCGGTGCCGCTCCGGGATCGTGCGGCGGGGGCGGCGGCACATGCCACATCCACTCACGGAGCCTGCCGCGCTCATGGGTCAGGTCCCTGATGTCGGTCTCCGCGTAGCTGAACTCTGGTGCCCAGAACAGCGCGTCGTACGGGCAGACCTCAACGCATATGCCGCAGTACATGCACAGCGAGAAGTCGATGGCGAACCGGTCCAGGGCGTTGCGTACTCGTTGCCGGCCACGGCCCGCGGGTGCCCTCGCCGGCCCGGCCCCGGCCCGGACCTCCCCGACCGCTGGACCGGGGCCACCGGCGACCGGCCCGCCCGGGACCGGCTCCTTATGCGAGTCGATGTAGATACACCAGTCCGGGCACTCCCGCGCGCACAGCATGCAAACCGTGCAGTTCTCTTCGAGCAGCCCGATCACCCCGCGGCTGCGCGCCGGCAAGTCCCCGGCAACCGCCCCCGACTCACCAGCAACCGCCCCCAACCCGCCAGCAACCGCCCCCGTCTCCCCGCCCGCGCTCATCACCGCGCCCAGCCTTCCGGCACCCCGGGCTGCGGGCTCCGGCGGCGTCCCCGCGCCACGCCCTCCCTTTCCCCCGGCTCCTTCGCCCCTGGCCACTCCTGGGCCGCCCGCGCCGCGAGCACGAAATCCTTGCGCAACGGGTGCCCCTCGAAGCCTTCCGGCAACAAGAGCGGATCGAGCCGCGGATGCCCCTCGAAGACGACGCCGAACATCTCGCAAGCCTCCCGCTCGTGCCACGCCGCACCACGGTAGCTGCCGGTGGCCGTCGGCAGCCGTGGCTCGCGCCCGCCCAGCATGGTGCGCAGCAGCAGGTGGTGGCGTCCCGTGAGCGAGTACAGGTGCGCCACCACCGCCAGGCCGTCATCCAGTTCGTCGACGGCAGTGAGCCAGTCGAAGAAATCACACCCAAGCTCGTCCCTGGCGAAGGCCAGCGCTGCCAGCCAGCCCGCCGCAGGCACCGTGACGGTGACCGTTGCCTGGCTGACTTCGCACTCCACCGCATCCGTGCAAACACCCGCAGAACTCCAACGAGCCTCGCCCGCCGACTCCGCGCCCAGCGGCTGATTCCCGCCAGCGCGGCCCAGGCCAGCCTGCACGCGGCCGACGATTTCCTCTTCAGTCACGGCCGCCGCCCGCCAGGCAGCGCTGCGCGAGCACGTCCAGCCCATGCAGCAGCGCCTCGGGGCGTGGCGGGCATCCGGGCACGTAGACGTCGACCGGGATGATCTGGTCCACTCCCTTGGTCACGCAGTAGGAGTCCCAGTACGGCCCGCCACTGTTGGAGCACGCACCGAAGGAGAGCACGAACCGCGGCCCCGGCACGCGCTCATAGGCCTGCAGCACCAACGGCGCGAGCTTGTCCGTCACCGTGCCCGCCACGATGAGCACGTTCGACCGGACACGGCCGGGCTGGTCCGGCGCCACCGCGGCGCCACCGGCCCGGCTGAGCGCCGCGGCGCACTCCACGGCGCAGCAGGCGAGACCGGCGTCGAAGAGCCAGAGCGCGTACCCCCGGCCCGCGTCCACCACGACAGGCCCGGGACCGCGCTCAGCACCGGGCTGAAGATGAGATTCGCCCACAGCGTGCGGCAGGGGAAGGTGCACGACGGCCACCGGCCCAGCCTACTCGGGCGCGCTCCGGTGAATCGGCGCTGACAGTGGCGCACCGGACTCGCCGCGCACCCGGGTCCCCGCGCAACCGGGTCCCCGCGCAACCGGGTCCCCGCACACCCGGATCCCCGCAGCCGGGTCCCCGCACACAGGCGCACCCGGGTCCCGAGCACCCAGGTCCCGGCGCACCCGGCCGGCGCCAGCGCCTGCTACCCGGGCCCGCGGCGGGTTGTGAACCAGGGCGGCATGCGCCACGTCATATGACATAGCGGGAGGCATTCAGCACGGCCCGTCACGCGCCGCGCCGTGCGCCTTGCCGATGCCGTTCCCCGGGCAAGTCAATGTGAGATAGGTCACTACTGATACACGGAGCGCGCGCGCGCCACCGGAGCGGCGCAACAGCGCTGTAACATTAGATCAATCCCAAAACTCAGCCCCCGGACGCGGTGCGTACCGGGTGCGGCGTTCGCTGGCCATCCGCTGCCACAGCGCATGGCGGCGGCGCGCCGAGGAGGTTCTTCGACTGTGACCAAGCAGGTCCAGCAGCTCGATCGCGTCATAATCCGGTTCGCTGGCGACTCCGGTGACGGCATGCAACTCGCCGGAGACCGGTTCACCCAGGAAACGGCCGCGTTCGGCAACGATCTCTCGACACTGCCCAACTTCCCCGCCGAGATCCGGGCCCCCGCGGGCACGCTTCCCGGGGTTTCCAGCTTTCAGCTGCACTTCGCCGACCACGACATCCTGACCCCCGGCGACGCGCCTGACGTGCTCGTCGCGATGAACCCTGCCGCGCTCAAGGCGAACCTGGCCGACGTGCCCCGCGGTGCGGACATCATCGCCAACACCGACGAGTTCACCAAGCGCAACCTGTCCCGGGTCGGCTATACCGCCAGCCCACTGGACGACGGCTCCCTGTCCGGCTACAACGTGCACGCGGTGCCGGTCACCTCGATGACCGTCAAGGCGCTCGAGGAATTCGACATCTCGCGCAAGGAAGCCGAGCGGGCCAAGAACATGTTCGCGCTCGGCCTGCTCTCCTGGCTGTACAACCGGCCGCCGGAGAGCACGCTGAAGTTCCTGGAGTCCAAGTTCGCGGCCAAGCCCGAGATCATGAAGGCGAACGTCGCGGCCTTCCAGGCCGGCTGGAACTACGGCGAGACCACCGAGGCGTTCTCGGTCCAGTACGAGGTCAAGCCCGCCACCCTGCGGCCCGGGACATACCGGAACATCACCGGGAACACCGCGCTCTCCTATGGCCTGGTCGCCGCTTCGCGCCGCTCCGGCCTGCCCTTGTTCCTCGGCGCCTACCCGATCACCCCGGCTTCCGACATCCTGCACGAGCTGTCCAAGCACAAGCGGTTCGGGGTGCGCACCTTCCAGGCGGAGGACGAGATCGGCGGCGTCGGCGCCGCGCTCGGCGCGGCCTTCGGCGGTGCGCTCGGTGTCACCACCACTTCCGGCCCGGGCATGGCGCTCAAAGCCGAGACCATCGGTCTCGCCGTGTCCCTCGAACTGCCGCTGATCGTCTGCGACGTCCAGCGGGCCGGGCCGTCCACCGGCATGCCGACCAAGACCGAGCAGGCCGACCTGCTGATGGCGCTGTACGGCAGGAACGGGGAGTCCCCGGTCGTCGTGCTGGCTCCGGCCACCCCGTCGGACTGCTTTGACACCGCGATCGAGGCAGTGCGGATCGCCACCAAGTACCGCACGCCCGTGATCATCCTGTCGGACGGTTACCTGGCGAATGGCTCGGAACCATGGCGTATCCCGGATGTGGCCGGCCTGCCGAAGCTGCGCGATGAGTTCTCCTTCTCCAACCCGAACGAATGGCGCGGCGCCGACGGCAAGCCGGAGTTCCGGCCCTATCAGCGGAACCCGGAGACCCTGGCCAGGCCGTGGGCCATTCCCGGCACCCCCGGCCTGGAGCACCGGATCGGCGGGATCGAGAAGGCGGACGGCACCGGCACGATCTCTTACGATCCGGGCAACCACGACCGCATGGTCCGGCTGCGCCAGGCGAAGATCGACGGCATCGCCACCGACATCGGGCCGCTCGAGGTCGACGACCCGGATGGGAAGGCCAGGGTTCTCGTGCTCGGCTGGGGATCCACGTTCGGCTCGATCGGCGCCGCGGCGCGCCGGATCCGGGTGGCCGGCGGCTCGGTGGCACACGCCCACTTGCGGCACCTGTCCCCGTTCCCGGCCAACCTCGGCGACGTGCTGGCCGCCTACGACAAGGTGCTGGTCCCGGAGATCAATCTCGGGCAACTCGCGCTGGTGCTGCGCGGGCATTACCTGACCGACGTGATCTCCTACAACCGGGTGCGCGGGCTTCCGTTCCGCGCGGCCGAGCTTGCCGGTGTCATCCAGGATGTGATCGCGAATGTCTGACTCCGCAGCCAACGGCGGCCCGGCAAACGACGGGGCAATCGAGGCCGGCCGCCGGCCCGCCTCCCTCACCCTCGTCCCCGTCGCCGACGAGAAGCTGGCCACCAAGGACTTCAAGTCCGACCAGGAGGTGCGCTGGTGCCCCGGATGCGGGGACTACGCGATCCTGGCCGCGTTCCAGGCCTTCCTGCCTGAACTGGAGATTCCCAGGGAGAACCTGGTGATCATCTCTGGCATCGGCTGCTCGTCCCGGCTGCCCTACTACGTGGACAGCTACGGCATGCACTCGATCCACGGCCGCGCCCCGGCGATCGCCACCGGCCTGGCCGCGTCCCGCCCGGACCTGTCCGTGTGGGTGATCACCGGGGACGGCGACGCGCTGTCGATCGGCGGCAACCACCTGATCCACGCGTTGCGGCGCAACATCAACATCAACATCCTGCTGTTCAACAACCGGATCTACGGGCTGACCAAGGGTCAGTATTCACCCACCTCCGAACAGGGCAAAGTCACCAAGTCCACGCCGTTCGGGTCGCTGGACACCCCGTTCAACCCGGTCTCGCTCGCCCTTGGCGCGGAGGCCAGCTTCGTGGCCCGCACGATCGACTCCGACCGCAAGCACCTGACCAGCGTGCTGCGGGCGGCGGCCGACCACCGCGGCACGGCTTTCGTGGAGATCTACCAGAACTGCCCGATCTTCAACGACAACGCGTTCGCGCCGCTCACCGACCCCGCGTCCCGGGATGACACCCTCATCCGCCTGGAGCACGGCACGCCGGTGCGGTTCGGCGCGGATCACAGCCGCGGCCTGCGGTTCGGCCGCACCGGGTCGCTGGAGCCGGTGGACGTCGCCGCGGCCGACCCGGACTCGCTGCTGGTGCACGACGCACATGCCGCGAACCCGTCCTACGCGTTCGCCCTGTCCCGGCTGGACACCGCCGACTTCGAGCACACCCCTGTCGGGGTGTTCCGCCAAGTCCCCCGGGCCAGCTATGACGAGCTGATGGCTGAGCAGATCGCCACTGCCCGCGCTGACCAGGGCGAAGGCGACCTGGCCGCGATGCTGGCCGGCGCCGACACCTGGAAAGTCAGCTGACCTCGCCCCAGCGAGCGTGATTACCAGCTACAGGTGAATGTGCCATTCATGTAGTTGGGTATACATGAATGTCACATTCATGTAGTGAGCAGTGGCCGGGGACGGGGGCGGGGCGGGTCCCGGCACGGGGGCAAAGGCATGCCCCGGCTGCCCGTTGGGCTGACGTTCCCTGGCCTGGCGGAATGTCAGGCCGCGCGGTCCGGCGGGGCGTCCGGCCTGCGATCCGCCGGACCGTCCAGGAAGAACCGCAGCGGCGACAGCGGACGGTCCGCCACCCGGACGGTGCCCACTTCTTTCTCGCCGCTGGACACTTCTTCCAGGCTGCGCCCGGCCGGCTCGGGGAGGACCAGGGTCAGCAGCAGGCCGAGGACCGAGATGCCCGCGGTGAGCAGGAGCGTGCCACGCAGCCCGAGGGAGGTCTGCAGCAGCGGGAAGAGGAATACGCCGATGAACGCGCCAAGCTTGCCCACGCCCGCCGAGATGCCGTGCCCGGTGGCGCGCATCGTGACCGGGAACAGCTCGCTGGGCATCACGAACGTGGTCATGTTCGGCCCGAACTCGGTGAAGAAATAGCTGATCCCGTACACCAGCAGGAACGGGGCCACGGCGGTGGTCAGCCCGGGCACCAGCCCGATCACCGCGAAGCACAGCGCCATCATGGCGAACCCGAGCAGCTGCAGCCGGCGGTGCCCTATCCGGTCCAGGCGGGCGATCGCCAGCGCATAGCCGGGCACGGCCGCGACCAGGAAGATGGCCAGCTGGATGGCGATCGTCGTCATGGTGGAGGAGTGCGGCGAAATCAGCCCGATGATCTGCGGGGTGGAGATCGTGTTGCCGTAGTAGGCGTAGTCCAGCAGGAACCAGCAGCCGGCCGTGCCGGCCAGAATGATCAGCCACCGGCGGTTGGTCAGGAACGCCCGCAGGCGCATCTGGTGCGTGAGGGCAGGCGTCGGATCCGCGGTCACCGCTCCGTCGCTGAACCGGGTCAGATCGGCGGCGGCAGCCTCGTGCCGGCCCTGCACCTGTGATTGGTAGCGGGGCGACTCGGGCATCCGGCGGCGCAGGTAGATCACGGCGGCCGCGGGCACGGCGCCGAGCCCCAGCATGACCCGCCACGCGATGTCATTGCCCGCGCCCGCGCCGAGCAGCGCGAGGGCGATGAGCGGTCCCACGATGAGGCCGAGCGCCTGGGTGGAGAACACCATCCCGACCAGCTTGCCCCGGTCCTTGCGGTTGGCGTACTCACTCATCAGCACCGCGCTGACCGGGTAGTCGCCGCCCACACCGAAGCCGAGCACGAAGCGGAATGCGATCAGCACCCAGAACGAGGGCGACAGGGCGGATCCCAGCGCGCCCGCCACCATGATCGCCGCGACCATCCAGTACACCCGCTTGCGGCCGACCAGGTCGGCGATCCGGCCGAGCACGAAGGCGCCCAGGAAGGCCGCCGCCAGCATGGTGCTGTTGAGCAGGGCCAGCCTGCCGGAACTGAGGTGCCACTCCTGCTTGATCAGTGTGGCGGCGATCCCGATGACGAACAGGTCATAGGCGTCGGTGAAGAAGCCCATCCCGGAAACCAGGACCGCGCGGACATGAAATCTGCTGATCGACGCCTCGTCCAGGGCACTCGTCAGGCCCAGGGAGCGGGTTTCGGGCACCAGCGATCCCTCCATGCGTGCAGGGGCGACCGCCTGCCGGTTCCCCCCAACGGCCAGAAAAGTACTCCACCAAAGCGACACATCACCGACGTACACATGAACGGAAAGTGAACGTCAGGTGACGTGCACTGATCATCCAGGGTGACCATGAGGCCTCCGCCCCGGCCGGTTCAGACCACGCACCACGAGGCTGCGTAGCCACCCACGGCCAAACAAAGGACGTTGGCCTGCCAGGACGCGACCATGGTCCCTGCCCCCACCCGGGGGCGCCGGACAGGATCGAAACCGTTGCTATTCCTCAGCCCGGAAGCACGGTGGTACCGATGTCCACTCCCCATCCACACTCTGCCGCGGACCTCGCGCTCGCCCCGGTGCTCATCAGCATCGAGCGCAATCTGGCGCGGCTGCGCGATTGCGCGGACCTCGAGTTCGCCCTCGCCCTGGACCTGAACGACGACAGCAGCTGGTACCACACCGCAGGCGAGCGGGCGCACCGGCTGCAGCAGTGTGCCACCCGTGACGTCGACCTGCACGGCTGGGAGGTCACCCCGACCCCGGACGGACACGGGCTCGCGATCACCCACGGCGAGTACTCGGTGCCGATCATGTTCGGCAAGCGGCTCGCGGGCTACGTCGAGCACGGGCTGCCGGCCACGCCACGTCAGCCAGCCACCGGGTTCTCCGGCTGACGACCGGCACCGGGCCAGCACGGATCCGCACCACAGGGACCTTCAGCCCGGCCCTGCGACCCTGGCCGGCGGCACGCCCGGACGGTGAACTGAGAGCATGACGGCTGACACGAGCATCCCGATGTCCCGGATGAGCGAGGGCCCGTCCGCGGCCAGGCGCTGGCCGGCCCTGGCCGTGCTCTGCGTTTCACTGCTGATCGTCAACCTGGACAACACCGTCCTGAACGTCGCGCTGCCCACCCTGGTCCGCGACCTGCACGCCAGCGACAGCGACCTGCAATGGATCGTGGACTCCTACATCATGGTCTTCGCCGGCCTGCTGCTCGTCGCGGGCAGCCTGGCGGACCGGATCGGACGCAAGCGGACCTTCCTCGCCGGGCTGACGGCCTTCGCCGCCGGCTCGGCGTGGGCTGCGTTCTCGGGCTCCGTTGGCATGCTCATCGCCGCCCGGGCGAGCATGGGCATCGGCGGCGCCCTGATGATGCCCTCCACGTTGTCGATCATCACCGACATGTTCCGCGACACCGGCGAGCGGCAGCGCGCGATCGGCCTGTGGGCCGGGACGAGCGGTGTCGGGATCGCCCTGGGGCCCATCGTGGGAGGGCTGCTGCTCGCCCATTTCTGGTGGGGATCGGTCTTCCTGATCAACGTTCCCGTCGCGGTACTCGGCATCGCGTGTGCCATTCCGCTGGTGCCTGACTCCAGGAACCCCGCCGCGCTGCGCCCGGACCTGGTCGGTGCGCTGCTGTCCATCGCCGGGCTCGGGCTGGTGCTGTGGTCGATCATCGAAGCACCGGTGCACGGCTGGTCGTCAGCGCTGGTGATCACCAGCGGGGTGGCCGGTCTCGTGATCCTGGCCGTCTTCGCACTCTGGGAACGTGCCAGCTCGCACCCGCTGCTGAGCTTGCGCTTCTTCCGGAATCGGTCCTTCTCCGCCGCGGTCTCGTCGGTGTGGCTGGTCATGTTCGGCATGTACGGGGCGCTCTTCGTGCTCACCCAGTACCTGCAGTTCTCGCTGGGATACACAGCCCTGCAGACCGGGATCCGGGTGCTGCCGGCCGCCGCGGCGGTGGCCGTGGTCGCGCCGGTGTCCGCGGTCCTCATCCGGCGGGCCGGGGCCAAGATCACCACAGCGGCCGGCCTGCTGATCATCGCCGCGGGGCTCTGGCAGATTTCTGGCGCCTCGGTGACCTCGACATATGCCGACTCGGTCGCTGGGATGATCATGCTGGGCATCGGTGCCGGGCTGGCCATCCCGTGCACGACCGCATCGGTCATGGGCTCGGTGCCCCGCGGGGACACCGGTGTGGGGTCCGCCGCCAACGGCACGTTCATGCAAGTCGGCGGCGCCCTGGGGGTGGCGGTCATCGGCAGCCTGCTGGCGACCCGGTACACCGACCGGATGACCGGGGCGCTGGCCCCGTATCACCTGCCGCATGGCGTGGAGAGCACCATTCTCGGCTCGATCGGCGGCGCACTCAGCGTCGCCGCGCGGATAGGCGGCATGTCCGGCCAGTTGCTCGAGCATGCCGCGAGGGTGGCCTTCATCAGCGGGATGGACCTCGGGCTGGTGACCGGAGCCGCTGTCGGCGTTGCCGGGGCACTGATCGCGCTGGCCGCGCTGCCCGCCCGGCCACTGGCCGGCACCAGCGGGTCGCCCGGCACCACCGGCTCACCCGGCACCACCGGGTCACCAGGTGCCGGCGGGTCACCAGGTGCCGGCGGCGGCACGCCGCCAGAAACGGACACCAGTCCCGCGGGCGGCGTGGTGCCCGGAATCCGGCCCGCAGACAGGGGAAGTGCCCCGACGGACATGGCCGCGGGGCGGAAATGAGCGGAGGCACAGTGATGAAGAAGTGGTGGATGCTGGCGTCAGCGGGCACGACCGTGGCCGTGTGCGTGGCACTGATGGCGGGCAAGGATGACATTCGTCGCTTCTGCCGGATGCGCAGCATGTGAGGACAGCGGGTGGTGGTCCCGCACGAGGGACTGACCCCCTCGGCGCGGGCCCGCCGGGACAAGCAAGCCGCCATCGGCGCCGAGGACTACGAGAGCGCGGCGGCGCTGCGTGACCGGGAAAGGCAGTTGCTCACCGACAAGGCCGCCCGGCAGGAGGAGTGGGCCACCGCGCACCTGGACATCCCGTCCCTGGCCGCCGGACTCCACCGGCTGAGCGACGAGGTCGATCGTCTGCACGGCCTGCTCCGCCAGCAGGGCATCGAACCGCAGGACGGCGCCGCCTGACCCGGGCGGCAGGTCGGCGGACATGGCCGCGCGGCCATGTCCAGGCCGGGGCGGCAGGCCGCGCCGCCCGTCCCGCCCGTGGCCGCGGGAAGTGCGAAAGTCTAGAATGAGGGCCGCCACTGGCCGCTCGGGATCAGCCGCGGGCCTGCTCGGGGTTTTGGAACCTTGCCACGGTGAAGGCCAGGATGAGCGGAACGTCGAGGGCGAACACCACGAGCATGGCAGCCAGCACGGCCATCGTCGCACCGGGCGTGTGGTCCCGGATGAACACGTATCCGAGCAATCCGGCGATGACCAGGTAGGCAACCAGGCCCCAGCGGAAGACGAGGAAGAATGTCGGCCACGCGAACGGCTGAATGCGGCTGAGCAGCACCATGTCGGCCGCGGTCAGGAGGGCTCCAGCGGCTACCAGACCGACCGGAAGGCCCAGGGCCGGGTGGCCGGGGAGTTGCGCTGCCAGGTAGACGCCGCCGGCCAGCATCAGCGCGATCGAGGCTACGGCGATCTCGGCGATCGGCGGCAGTTTGCGGTCGGCGACGCTCTCCGCGAGCGCGCCTCGGGTGCCGTCGCCGGTCATGCCGTCGCCGGTCATGCCGTCGCCAGCCTGGTCATGATCACCAGGGTCGCCACCTGCATTGCGCCAGTGATGCCCGCCGAGTAGATGAAGCGGCGCATCAGCCTGGCGATCACCCGGCCGTCGGGCCTGGGCTTCTTCAGCTCGAACAGCACGGCCAGGTTCGCCGGCTCGAGGATGCCGAGCGCGACCACTGCCATCACGGCGACAACGATCATCGACGCCACTACCCAGCCGTGGTGGGAGTAGGAGGTCTGAATGTCACCGGTCTGCAGGGCCAGCTGCCAGCCGGCCGCGAGGGTGCAGATGACCGCCGTCGGCATGATGAGGAGCATCTTCGGCATCAGCCGGGTGGTGACCTCGATCCTTGCCGGGACCGACAGCCGTCCCAGGATCGGCCCGAGCACGAAGCCGAGGAAGAGATCCAGCGCGGTCCACATGCCGCCGCCGACGATATGGAAGAAGTCGATGCCCCACGGCGTGTTGGTCGCAACAACGGTGACCAGCCCGGCCAGGACCAGGCCGACGATGGCCAGGCCCCGCACCGGCACGATCTCGAAGTCGAGTCGGTCCGGCGGCGGACGGCTTTCGGGGCCTGCCGGGACTGCGGCGATCTGCTGCGTCACTGTCATCCCCCCATGTGCCGGCTCCCGCTGCGGTGGCGATTTCCCCCCGCACGTACGCCGACGCGTCGAATATAACCCTCCGCTGCCGACCTGAGAAGATCACCGGAACCCATGTGCAGCGTCGGCTGGTGGCAGCTCTAGCTCACGGAACTCGCCCCTGATGTCCGGGCGTGTCGTTCTGGGTGCAGCGTAGGGGATGCGGAGAGGAGCTCGGTAGTGCCATAGGGGCGAGAGAGACGGATGGCCTCCAGAGGATCAGGATTCACCCAAGGAGAACTGGACGAGCCTTTGTGGCATGCCTCGTGAGAGGCGCCTGGCCAGCTCACTGGCCAACTCCTCCAGTGGGCCATGACGCCCGCCCAGGTTCTGCACCATCGGCCGTCTCCTGGGATCCGGGCACAGCGGGAGGTGGCTCGGGTTGTGAGAACCAGCGTGGCGGTTCGGCCGGATCCCACTGGCCGTTGCCGGTGTCGTCGGTCTCCCCCTCGGGAAGGCCAAGACGCCTGCGGTTGGCCCGGTCGACACCGCGCAGCACCACTTCGGCCATCGCCAGCTTGGCGTCGAGCGTCGCCCCGGCCACAGCACCAAGATCCAGGGGCACCCGGTTGGCCAGCGCCTGGTCCCAGGGAGTCGCAACGACCGACACTTGCGTCCCCTCGAAGCCCTCACAGATCCGTTTGTGCCACCGGACCTGCTCCGGGTCGCTCTCGGTGAACTTGTCCACGATGATCGTGGCTTCGTCCATGAGCCCGTTCAGATGCTTCTTTTCCTGCTCAGTCAGCGGCCGGTCTTTCTCGCCTTCGTAGTTCCGGTACCGGCTGAACACCTGGCCGATCGACCAGGAGCCCAGCTGCGACGCCTCCGTCACGAAGACGTACTTGTCACCATGCAGGAGCGTGCCGACCTGAAGCTTCGCGAACAGCCCCGTCCCGCCGTCGTTGATGACGATGTTGGACATGCACTGGAGAAACTCCAGAACCGTGTGATACTCCTGCTCACCGAAATCAACCCCGGCACACTCATCAGCGGTGTCGCCACGGATCACGGCCACACCCTGCAGCCACGCGACCGCATCGCGCAGGTCAGCGTAGACTTTGATGCTGCCTTCCGTGCAGGCCTGATAGAAGCCCCGGATTGACAACGTCCGCCGGTCCTGCGGCAGCGCCTCGACCGGCACGCCCCCGAGCCTGATGTACCCATGGGGCATATCGTCATTGCTGTCGGCAAGTATGACGCGGTCGGCGGGCCGGGCAGCGGCGTAGATGGCCGCCAGCGTCACTGCCACGTCAGTCTTGCCGGTACCCCCGAAGCCCGAGCCCAGCGTAATCACGCCCGACTTGAGCGACGGCTCACGGATAGCCGCTATCGTCTGGCGCCGCCACTCCGCCACCGCCTCGCGCCTGGCCCGCTCGCGCTTGCCCGGGGGGACCACAAGCCTGTGCTTGAGCGCCTGCCTTGAGACAGCGCCTCTCACCCCGTCCTGTGCCGGTGCAAGAGCACGGACAGAGGGCGGGGAGAGCGTGGACCAGGTCGCCCTGTCACTTCCTGGAAACTCAGTCCACCATGCCCCCATATCGTCTGGGTACTGGGACATCGCATCCCCTCCAAGGTCCAGGTGCTGGTCTAGGACAAAATAGCCCACAATCCCGGACAGGCAATTCAACCAGGCAGCACTACCTACCAGCGCGAGCCGTCGTCTCGCACCTCTACGCGGACTGAGATCGGCCCGGAATGACACCGTCCTCGAACGTACCGCTATCGCCGCATGCCCTATGCAGTAAGGCATTCGTGGTCTTCACCGGCCCGGTACCCCCGTCAGCCCGGAGGCGACGTAGCGGGCCGCAGGGCCCATCAGGCAACTCCGGCAGCCCGCTACCTAGACGGACGGCTCAGACGGCCTCAGCCGTCAGCACGGACCACACCGACCGGGCAGGCAACGCCGGTGCCGTGGTCGGGGCAGTACCCGTTCGGGTTCTTGGTGTCGGACAGGTACTGCTGGTGATAGTCCTCGGCGAAGTAGAACTCACCGGCGGGAACGACCTCCGTGCTGATCTCGCCGTAGCCGGCCTCGCTGAGCTTCTTCTGGTAGGCAACGAGCGACTCCTCGGCAGCCGCATGCGGCTCTGGTGATCCGTAGAAGATCACGGAACGGTACTGCGTGCCGACGTCGTTGCCCTGCCGCATGCCCTGGGTCGGGTTGTGTGACTCCCAGAACAGCTTGAGCAGGTCACGGTAGGAGACCCCGGCCGGGTCGAACACCACCCGTACCGCCTCCGCGTGGCCGGTCCGCCCGGAGCAGACCTCCTCGTAGGTCGGGTTGGGGGTGAACCCGCCCTCGTAGCCCACCGCGGTCGACACCACACCCGGCGTCTGCCAGAACTTGCGCTCCGCACCCCAGAAGCAGCCGAGCGCGAACTCCGCCACCTCGGTGCCCTCCGGGTACGGCGGCCGCAGCGGGGTGCCGAGCACCTCGTGCCGGGCGGGGACCGCGACCGCCGCCGTCCGGCCTGGCAGCGCCTCGTCCGCCGCGATCATCCGTGTCTCGTGGAACCCGAAAATGCCCACGGTTCGCCTCCCTTGGACCCGCTCTGCACAGATCCGCTCACCAGGGTAAGCAGCACGGCCGGCACGGATGTTCCAGACGGCACCGGGGGACGCCGCAGCGCCCGCGTGGCCTGGTCAGGACCCGGCGGACCCGCTGCCCGCGCCGGACCGGGAGCGCAGGCCGGACAGCCGCAGCGGGGGCCGGTTCTCACCGTCCGGCCACAGCCAGTAGCCGACGGGGAAGATCCGGATATGCCAGCGGTCGGCGATCAGCCCCCACAGGCCACGCCTGGCCCAGATGGCCACGGTTATGGCGACGAGGCCAAGGATGATGAGATACCAGGCCCCGTACGAGGACAGGGTCTGCTGGAGGACGAAGAACAGGATGGTGCCCAGGATCGGGCCCTCGATCGTGCCGATCCCGCCGATGATGGTCACGAAGATCATCTCAGCTGACCACTGCACGGCGAACGCCGAGGTGGGCTGCACGTTCAACTGGCTGATGATGACCAGCGAGCCTGCCGCCCCGCACCCGATGGCGGCCACCACGAACACGAACTGGCGCACCTGCCACACCCGCACGCCGATGCTGCGCGCCCCGATCTCGTCGTCCCGGATCGCGGTGAGGACCAGGCCGATCCGGCTGCGCAAGATCAGGTAAGCGGCGGCCAGCACCAGGACCACCACTGCCAGCGCGATCCAGTAGGTGTAGGCGGTCAACAGGGTGGGATTGAGGCTGCTCAGGCCGGGGAGTGGCGCGCCAGTGCCGCCGCCCAGTGAGGGGAAGCGGACGATGAGCAGTTCGCACACCGACGCGACCACCCAGGTGGCGATCGCGAAGTATCCGCTGCGCAGCCGGGACACGATCCACCACACGGGCAGCCCGATAACGCCGCACCCGACGGCCGCGATCGGGAGCGCGACGAACGGGTTGGTCCCGTGCTGCGCCAAGATGAGCACGAAATACGCGCCCAGCCCGATGAAAGCCTGCTGCCCCACGGAGACAAGGCCCGCGTAGCCTGCCAGCAGGTTCCACATGATCGCCATGGTCATCAGGATGAACACGTCAACGAGCAGATTCGTGGTCCCTGAATAAACGATGTATGGCAGGTAGCCGAGAATGGCCAGGGCCACGATGCCCAGCAGGCCGAGCCATGCGGTACGGCGGCGCGAGCGGGTGACCCGGACGGCGGGCTGGCTGGCCGGGGCGGCGAGCGGTTCGGCAACACTCACGACGAGCTCCTCTGCCCGGTAAGGCCCTGCGGGCGGATCACTAGCAGCACCAGGAAGACCAGCTGGCCTGCGAGGATCTGGTCCGCAGAGTTGATCTGCGCCCCGATCTGCTGAACCACGCCGAGGATGATCCCGCCTGCCAGCGTGCCCCACAGTGAGCCCAGGCCACCGATCACCACCGCCTCGAACGCGAACAGCAGCAACTGGTCGGTGCCGATCGTGGGATTGAAGGAGGACACCATGCCGAACGCGATCCCGGCGAGGGCCACGGTGGCGAACGCGATCCCGGCAGCGATCCCGAAGATGTGCCGGTAGTTCACGCCCGCGAGCTGCGCGGCCTCCTGATCGTCAGCCACCGCCCGGATCAATCGCCCGTGCTTGGACAGGGAGAGAAAATACTGCAGGCCGAGCAGGACGACGACAGCCACAACGAAGATGGCCAGCAGCAGGTAGGCGATCGAGATCTGCGACCCGATGTTGAACGAGTCGGACACCAGGGACCCGATGCCCAGCGAGTGGCTGTTTGCCGAGAAGAACTGCAGCAGGGCGTTCTCGATCACGACCGACAGGCCGAATGTCACCAGCAGCGTGGTCAGCACGCTACGGTTCAGGCTGGCCTGGAGCAGGGTCCGCTGGACGACATAGCCGAGCGCCGCGAAGACCGGCACGACGACGATGAACGACCAGACTGCCGGGATATGGGTGACCGTGATCGTCCCGACGGCCAGATAGCCGGCGACCACGGCGAGATCCCCGTGCGCGAGGTTGATGACCTTCATGACGCCGAACATCAGTGACAGGCCACAGGCGAACAACGCGTAGAGCCCGCCGATCAGGACCCCTTGGATGATCGCGTTTACCCAGCTCACGCTAGTGACTCCTGTTGCCCTGAGGATCTGTCGTCGGGTTCGGCCTGGCCGGCCAGGCCGAAGTAGGCGCTCTCGATGCGCTGCGGGCTCACTCCCTCGGGGGAACCTTCGAGCGTGGTCCGCCCCTCAAGGAGGCAGTGGATGCGGGATGCCACGTGCAGCGCCTGGCTCACGTCCTGCTCGACCAGGAGGACCGTGATGCCACCGGCGAGCAGCTCAGGGAGCGTGCTGTAGATACGCCGGACGACCACCGGCGCCAGGCCGAGCGAGAGCTCGTCAAGCAGCAGCACCCGCGGGTTGGTCACCAGCGCGCGCCCGATCGCCACCGCCTGCTGCTCGCCGCCGGAAAGCTGGGCGGCACGCTGGGTGCGCCGCTCGCGCATCCAGCTGAACAGCTCATATACCCGTTCGACAGTCCACGGTCCGGGGCGCGCGTAGGAACTGCCGACCAGGAGGTTCTCCTCCACGGTGAGCGACCCGAAAAGCCGCCGTCCTTCCGGAACCATGGCGATCCCGGCCGCGACCCGGCGCTCGGGCCGCTGGCTGGTCACGTCAGCGCCGTCGAGCAGGATCGATCCCGTGGTGGGCCGGTGCAGCCCGGCGATGGAGCGCAGTAGCGTGGACTTGCCTGCGCCATTGGCGCCGATGATGGCGTACACGTCGCCGGGGAACACGCTCAGGCTGACCCCGGTGAGCGCGCGCAGCTGGCCGTGATGGGCGGTCAGTGCGCGAACGTCCAGCAGTGGCGTGCCCACCCGGGGCTTAGCGCCGGCCAGCGGCGCTGACTCGGCCTGCGGGTCGGCCGCACTGCCCGGTGCCACCTGATCAGGGCCGCTCACGCCAACTCCCCGCCGGATGCGTCAGCCCCTGGCGCGGCCAGGGATGTCGTCACTTCAGTGCCCAGGAACACCTCGCGGACGGCCGGGTTGGCCAGTACCTCCGCGGGCTCGCCGTCCGCCACGAAAGTCCCGCCAGCCAGGCAGATCATCCGGTCAACCGCGGCCGTCAGTGCCCGCATGACGTGCTCGATCCAGATGACCGCGATGCCCTCGTCGCGGATCTCCCGCACAATCTGCACGAGCTCGGCTACCTCGGGGTCGGTCAGCCCGCCGGCCACTTCATCCAGCAGGATCAGCTGCGGGCCGGTGGCCAGCGCGCGGGCGACCTCCAGCCGCTTGCGCTGCAGCAGGCCAAGCCGCTCGGACGGAAGGTTGGCCTCGGCCGCCAGGCCGGTCCGTTCCAGCACCGTGGCGGCCCGCTGGTAGCTGGCCTGCCGTCGCAGCCGGCTGCCCTGCTGTACCGCAACGAGGACATTCTCGAAGACGGTCATCTCCCCGAACGGCCTGGGCACCTGGTAGGTGCGCCCGATCCCGCGCCGGCACCGGGCGGCCGCGTTCAGCCTGGTGACCGGGTGACCGGCGAAGCGGATCTCGCCGGAGGTGGGCGCGAGATCTCCGGAGATAAGCCCGAAGAGGCTCGTCTTGCCTGCACCGTTGGGCCCGACGATGCCCAGGATGTCGCCCGCCCTGACGGTGAGCGACAACCCGTCCGCGACCACGACCCTGCCGAAACTCTTCGAGACCTGGTCGAGTTTCAGCAGGGCCGCCGCAGCCTCAGGCATTCACGACCTCAATCATCCGCGCGCTCACGGGTTGGTGGGATCAAGCTTCGCGGTGAGCGGCACGCTCGGATTGGCCGAGTTGTCCACGACTTGCATCTCGAACGGGAACTTGGTGCCTTTCTTCCACTGGGCACCGACCGGCTTGATGATGCCCACGCCCGGCGCGGGCCCGCCAGCGAAGTCGATCGGGCCGTTCATGCCCTGGTAATTCACCTGGTGCAGGGCGTTGGCCACCTCAGCCTTGTTGTGTGGGTCGCTGACCGCTGTGAAGGCTTCCTTGGCCACCTCGAACAGGGCGTAGCTGGAACCGATCGACTGCACCCACTGGTTGCCCGTCGATGTCTCGTAGGCACTCGCGAGATCCTTGGCAGACTGCCCGGTGAGCGAGGACTTGTACGGCATGTACGGTCCCCACCAGGAGTCGGTGGCGATGTTGTTGACGAGACTGCCGAGCGCCACCGTGTCGGCCGGGAACAACAGCACCTTGGCGACGGTCGCGAGCTTCGGCTTGAAGCCCTGCTGGGACGCCTGCTTCCAGAACGCGTTGAAATCAGGTGGCAGCGGCGCGTTGGAGTAGATCTCGCAGTGCTTGGACTTGAAAGTGGAGATCATCGAGGAGTAGTCGGTGACGCCGTCGGTGTAGGCACCCCCGTCAACGGGGGTGTAGTGGGCCGCTTTGATGATCGGTATGAAGGCAGCCCGGAATGCGTTCCCGTCGGCGTCGTTCGGGTACATGCAGGCGACGACCTTGTTGTTCGGGATGCGGTTCCACATGGGAATGAAGGTCTCGCCGAACTCCTTCAGCCCAAAGAAGAACATAGTGCAGTACTTGAACGTTTTCGTGGGCTGCACCGGGTTCCCACCCAGGCCTCCGTACCACGATTCCCAGGGCACCACCGTGGACAGGCAGGGAACGCCCTGCGCCTCGCACACGCCAGCGACCGGGTTCGTGGTCTCCGGCGTAGAGGTGGTGAGGATCATGTCGACGTGGTTGCTGAGGATCAGCTGGCGAGCCACCTGGGAGGCACGGGTGGGGTCCGACTGGCTGTCCGCAACCACAACGTTGACCTTGTAGTTCTTGCTGCCGACCTTGAAGCCCTTCGCGTACGCGGAGGATGCCCGGATCGCGGCGAGGACGAACTTGTCACCGGAGGCGAAGCCGGCCAGTGCTCCGGTCAGGGGCGTGATGAAGCCGATGGTGATGGTGCCGGTAGAAGACGACCCCCCGGAACCCTTGATTCCCGAGCCACATGCGCTCAGGACTCCTCCCGCACCCGTCGCCAGGGCGCCACCGCCCAGGCCGCGCAGGACCGTGCGCCGCGCAACGGCGCGCTCCGGAACCGTGCGCTCCGGCAACGATTGACCGCCCGTTCTTTCAGGGCTCATTGTGTCTCCTTTGAATCACCTGAAGCCCCAGGCCGATCTCCCGGCCGGGCCCTGCTACCTCGTGGCCGAAAAGCCGCAAGCGGCAATTCCGGGGGTATGTTCGCATAGCGAACAAGAATGCGCAATACAGAACTTAACCACGCAGTCAGACAGGCTGTCAACAGTGCCCGCCAGGGCATAAGGAGCACGTAACAAGCCGGACAAGAGCGGATAACAAGCCGGGTGCGATTCACCAGGACGCGGCTCACCGAGCCTGCAACCCATCCTCGCGGTGCACTGTGCTCCGCCGGCGGGGCACAACGCACCACACTGACGGTAGGCCACCCCGGCGCCGCGGTCAGGCGGTGGCGGTCAGCCGGTGCGCTCCACAACGTACTCGCACAGTCCCTCGAACGCGGTACGCGCCGGGACATCGGGCAGGCCGGCGATCTGCTCACGCGCTATGCCCGCCCAGCGCCGCAGGTCCGCGCGTGCCTCCTGCATCGCGGGATTGGCCCGCAGCAGGCCGAGGGCCTCTGCGTGCAGCACCGGGTCGGTCAGGTCAGCGGAGGTGAGCAGCTCGCGCAGCCTCGCGTCAGCGCCGCGGCGGGACCGGAGAGCGTAGAGCACGGGCAGGCTCCGCACCCCTTCGCGCAGGTCGGTTCCTGGCGTCTTGCCCGACTGGGTGGAATCGCTTGCCACATCGAGGATGTCGTCGGACAACTGCCATGCCACGCCGATCGCCTCGCAGGCCGGCTCGATCCGGGCGACCACGTCGGCCGGGGCGTCGGAGAACATGGCCCCGAAGCGGCCGGCGGTGGCCACCAGCGACGCGGTCTTCTCCTTCACCACCCGCAGGTAATGGTCGAGCGGATCCTGGCCTGGCCGGGGGCCGATGGTCTCGGCTATCTGGCCGCTCACCAGCCGGGTGAAGGTGTCCGCCTGGATCCGGACCGCGTCCGGGCCGAGGCCGGCCAGGATCTGCGAGGCACGGGCGAACAGGAAGTCGCCGGTCAGGATGGCGATGGTGTTGGTCCACCGGGAGTTCGCGCTCGGATGGCCGCGCCGGATGGCGGCCTCATCCATCACGTCGTCGTGGTAGAGCGTGGCCAGGTGGGTCAGTTCGATCGCGGTGGCCGCCGACACCACCCGCTCGTCACGCGGATTGCCGAACTGGCCGGTCAGCAGCACGAGCGTAGCCCGGAACCGCTTTCCCCCGGCATCGATCAGGTGCGTGGACGCCTCGGCGAGCAACTCCTCCTCGGCACTCGACGCCTCCGCGAGCTGACTCTCGACCAGGGCAAGCCCTTCCACGACCTCCGCGGCCAGCGCCGCGTCGGCCAGCTCAACAGGGACGGCAGCGATCACTCGGGCTCCCCTGTCGTCGATCAGCACGGCACCCGGCCGCCCGGGCGGGCACGACCTGGCCCGGCGAGGTCTCCCCCGCGCCAAGGCCAAGCCATCGCCGTCCCGAATATGCCCGTCCCGGGGGGCCGGAACACCCCGCTGACGTGCCGGGAACGGGCGGGCGCTCCCGGCACGTCAGCGGACGAACAGGTGGGCGGCCGCATGGTTCGCCAGGCTGAGCAGGGGCTGCGGGAGTACGCCGAACACCAGAGTGGTGATCACGCCGATAGCCACCGCCACGCCGGTGAACACCCCGGGGGTCACCACTGCGGGGCCGCCGGGAGCCGGGTCGCTGAAGAACATGAGCACGATCACGCGCACGTAGAAGAACGCGGCGACCGCGCTGGCGATCACGCCCACGATGACCAGCGGCATCGCGCCGCCCGCGATGGCAGCCTGGAAAACCGCGAACTTCCCGGTGAAGCCGCTGGTGAGCGGGATACCGGCGAAAGCGAGCAGGAAAAACGCGAAGATGCCGGCCACCAGCGGCGACCGCCTGCCCAGGCCCGCCCAGCTCGACAGGTGCGCCGCCTCGCCGGCCTGGTCGCGGACCAGGGTGAGCACCGCGAACGCGCCAATGGTCGTGAAGCCGTACACCGCCAGGTAGAACAGGCTGCTGGACAGCCCCGCCACGCTCGCGGCGATGACCCCGGTCAGCACGAACCCGCCGTGCGCGATGGAGGAGTAGGCGAGCAGCCGCTTCACGTCCGTCTGGGTGATCGCGATGATCGCGCCAACCACCATCGTCAGGATGGCGACGGCCCACATCACCGGCCGCCAGTCCCAGGTCAGCTGGCCGAACGCGACGTAGAAGACGCGCAGCAGCGCGCCGAACGCCGCGACCAGGGTGCACGACGCCATCAGGGCGGTCACCGGCGTCGGCGCGCCCTGGTAAACGTCAGGCTTCCAGCTCTGGAACGGGACAGCGCCGATCTTGAAGAGCAGGCCCAGGCCGAGCAGCGCCATCCCGGAGTAGAGCAGGGTCGAGCCGCCGACGTTGGTGGTGGCCGCCGCCGCGATGGCGGACAGCGACACCGAGCCCGCGTAGCCGTACAGCATGGCCACGCCGAACAGGAAGAACGCCGACGAGAAGGCGCCGAGCAGGAAGTACTTCATGGACGCCTCCTGCGACAGCAGGCGGCGGCGCCGGGCCAGCCCGCACAGCAGGTACAGCGGGAGGGAGAGGACTTCCAGCGCGACGAACATGGTGAGCAGGTCGTTGGAGGCCGGGAACAGCAGCATCCCGCCGACCGCGAACAGGGTCAGCGGGTAGATCTCGGTGTGCACCACGCCGGCCAGCTGTGCCGCGCGCTCCTCCGCGCTGCCCGGGGTAGTGGCCGCCTGCGCCACGAACGAGCTCTCCTGGCGGGAGGAGTCCGCGATGAGCAGCACGCTGACGAAGGCCAGCACCAGGATCGTGCCCCAGACAAAGAGCGTCGGGCCGTCCACCCCGACCGCGCCCATCGCCGCGACATTGCCGGGCGAGCCGTGGGCGAACAGTGACGAGGTGGCGGCGACCACGATGGTGAGCACGAACGCCGCCGCCAGGCCGCCCAGGGTGAGCACCAGGTGGACCGGTGCCCGCTGCGCGCGCGGCACGAACGCCTCGACCAGCACCCCGACCACGGCGAGGCCGAAGACCAGCAGCATGGGCGAGAGCTGACCGTACTCGATGTGCGGCGGCGTGATCGTCGCCGCCGCGAGAGGGCCGGAGATCCCGGTCACGGGGTGGTTCCCTTCTGGATCTGCGCGCTGCTGCTACTGAAGAATGCGTACGAGGTGGGGGCGCTCGGATGCTGGGCCACCGGATCGGTGACATGCACCTGCGCCAGGGTGTGCTGCACCGCCGGGTTGATGATGTTGAGCAGTGGCTTGGGGTACACACCGAACACGATGAGCAGGGCGATCAGCGGGCCGACCGCCCACAGTTCGCGCGCTCTCAGGTCGGGCATCGCCGCGACCTCCTCGCGCACCGGCCCGGTCATCGTGCGCTGGTACATCCACAGGATGTAGATCGCGGCGAGGATGATGCCCGCGGTGGCGAACGACGCCGCGACCTTGTACCGGGTGAACGTGCCGATGAGGACCAGGAACTCGCTGACGAACGTGGACAGCCCGGGGAGTGCGAGCCCGGCCAGGCCGGAGATGAGGAAGAGCCCGGCGAGCACCGGGGCGACCTTCTGCACCCCGCCGTAGTCAGCGATCCGCTGCGAGCGCCGGCGGGCGATCATGAAGCCCGCGATCAGGAACAACGCGCCGGTGGCGAAGCCGTGATTGACCATGTACAGGGTGGCGCCCACCTGGCCTTCGCTGGTGAGCGCGAAGATGCCGAGCACGATGAAGCCGAAGTGGGAGATCGACGTGTACGCGATGAGCCGCTTGAGGTCCGCCTGGCCGATCGCGACGATCGCCCCGTACAGGATCCCGATCACCGCGAGCGCGATGATCAGCGGCGTGAAGTACCGGGCGGCGGACGGGAACAGCTCCAGGCAGTAGCGGATCATCCCGAACGTGCCCACCTTGTCCAGCACGCCGACGAGCAGCACCGCGGACCCGGGCTGGGCGGCGGTGGCGGCATCCGGCAGCCAGGTGTGGAACGGCCACAGCGGCGCCTTGATGGCGAACGCGATGAAGAAGCCGAGGAACAGCCACCTCTGCGTGTCGGAGCTGAGCGCCACATGGGTGAGCTGGCTGAACAGGAACGTGCCGGGGTGCCCGCCGTGCGCGGAGTACACGTAGAGCGCGATCACCGCGACCAGCATGAGCAGCCCGCCGAACAGGCTGTACAGCAGGAACTTGACCGCCGCGTACTGGCGCTGGCCCACTCCGAAGCTGCCGATCAGGAAGTACATCGGGATCAGCATCGCTTCGAAGAACACGTAGAAGAGGAAGACGTCCGTGGCCGCGAAGACGCCGACCATCATCGTTTCCAGCACCAGCAGCAACGCGAAGTAGGTCTTCACGCTGCGCCTCGGCCGACCCGCCGAGGGTTTGGCCGAGGGTTTGGCCGCGGCGGGAGAATCCGTGCTGCCCGGCTCGGGCGGGTCCGCGTCGTTCCAGGAGGCGAGCACGACCACCGGCATCAGCACCGCGGTCATCCCGATGAGCACCAGCGCGATGCCGTCCACGCCGACCGCGTAGTGCACGCCGAACTGGGGGATCCACTGGTAGGTCTGGGTGAACTGGAAGGTCGCGCCGCCAGGCGAGAAGCTGACCATCATGGCGATCGTCAGCGCCAGCGTGATCAGCGTGAACACCAGGGCCAGCCGCTTGACGAGCAGATGCCGGGCCAGCCGGTCCGCGTCGCCGCCGGGGGCGGTGTTGCCGGGCATCACGGCGATCACCAGCGCGCCGGCGAGCGGGACGGCGCCGATCACGGTCAGCCAGGGGAACGTGCTCATCAGGTATGCCGCCTCACCAGGTCCGGGAGATCGCTGTCTGGGAAAGCAGAGCCCAGGTCTGTCATCGCCGCGGCCGCCTACAGTCTCGCCAGCAGCAGAGCGCCGATCAGCAGCACCCCGCCGAGGAACATGGACAGGGCATAGGAGCGGACGAACCCGGTCTGGATCCGGCGCATCCGGCCCGACGTGCCGCCGATGGTCGCGGCCACCGTGTTGACCAGGCCGTCCACGCCCCGGTTGTCGAAGTACACGGAGAGCCTGGTCAGCCACTGCCCCGGCCGCATCAGCAGCGCCTCGTTGACGGCGTCCCCATAGAGGTCCTTGCGCGCGGCCACCACGGGAAGGTGCGCCGCGGGCGCCGCGACGGGCACCGGCTGCCGGCCGAAGATGGCCCAGGCGATCGCCGCGCCGACCACCACGAGCGCCAGCGCGCCGATGCTGGCCGGGGTCCACAGGCCGTGCGAGGCAGGTGGCGCGCCGGTCACCGGGGAGAGGAAGTTGACGAACCGGTTGCCGAGCATCAGGAACGCCCCGCCGCCCAGCGAGCCGATGGCCAGCACGATCATCGGCGAGGTCATCACCGGCGGCACCTCGTGCGGGTGCACCGAATCATCCCAGCGGCGCTCGCCGGTGAAGGTCATCAGCACCACCCGGGTCATGTAGAAGGCGGTGATGCCCGCGCCGAGCAGCGCGGCGGTGCCGAGGATGGCCCCGGACGTGCCGCCCTTGTCGAACGCGGCCTCGATGATCGGGTCCTTGGTGAAGAACCCGGAGAACGGCGGGATGCCGATGATCGCGAGGTAGCCGAACAGGAACGTGATGAAGGTAATGGGCATGACCGCGCGGAGCCCGCCGAAGCGGCGCATGTCCACCTCGTCGTTCATCGAGTGCTTCACCGAGCCCGCGCCGAGGAACAGGCCGGCCTTGAAGAAGCCGTGCGCGATCAGGTGCGCGATGGCGAACACGTACCCGGCCGGGCCGAGCCCCGCTGCCAGCATCATGTAGCCGATCTGGCTCATGGTGGACCCGGCCAGCGCCTTCTTGATGTCGTCCTTGGCGCACCCGATGATCGCGCCGAACAGCAGGGTGGCCGCGCCCACGATGGCCACCGCCAGGCGGGCGTCCGCGGTCAGGTTGAAGATCGGCGCGGAGCGGACGATCAGGTAGACACCAGCGGTGACCATGGTCGCGGCGTGGATCAGCGCGGACACCGGGGTCGGGCCTTCCATCGCGTCCAGCAGCCAGGACTGCAGCGGCAGCTGCGCCGACTTCCCGCACGCGCCGAGCAGCAGCAGCAGCCCGATCGCGGTGAGCACCCCGGGGCCGGCCGAACCGGGGCGGGAGAACACCCCGGCGAAGGTCACCGTGCCGAACGTGCTGAACATGAGCATGATCGCCAGCGAGAGCCCGGCGTCGCCGACCCGGTTGGCGATGAACGCCTTCTTGGCCGCGGCGGCGGCGGTGGGCTTGACCTGCCAGAACCCGATCAGCAGGTAGGAGGCCAGGCCGACGCCTTCCCAGCCGGCGTAGAGCAGCAGGTAGTTGTCGGCGAGGACGAGCAGCAGCATGGACGCGACGAACAGGTTCATGTAGCCGAAGAACCGCCGCCGCTCCGGGTCCTCCGCCATGTAGCCGACCGCGAAGATGTGGATCAGCGAGCCGACCCCGGTGATCAGCAGGACGAAGCTGATGGACAGCTGGTCGAGCTGCAGCGCCGCGTTCACCTTGAACGTGCCCACCGCGATCCAGGAGAACAGGTGCACGTCCCTGCTCCGCTGGGCGGCCGGGTAGCCGAGCATGGCGAAGAAGGCGATCACCGCGTAGATGAAGGCGGCCACCGGCATGGCCACGCCCAGCAGGTGCCCCCAGCGGTTCGTGCGCCGCCCGCCGAGCAGCAGCACCACCGCGCCGAACAGCGGGAACACGAGCAGCAGCCACGCCGCGCGCTGCACGCCGACCGCGGGCACGGTACTGGCGGCCGAAACCGCGGCCGCGTGCGCGACCGCAAGTGAGCCTGTCACTGCGCTACTCCTCGTGCTTCAGCAAGCCCTGATTACCTAGCAAGCTCTGATATGTCAGCGAGTCCTAGTACTTCAGCAGGCTCGCGTCATCCACCGACGCGGACCTGCGGGCGCGGAAGATCGCCATCAGGATGGCGAGGCCCACCACGACCTCGGCGGCCGCGACCACCATGACGAAGAACGCGATGACCTGGCCGCCCAGGTTGCCGTGCATCCTGGCGAAGGCCACGAACGCGAGGTTGACCGCGTTCAGCATGAGCTCGACGCACATGAATATCACCATCGCGTTGCGCCGCACCAGCACGCCCACCGCGCCGATCACGAAGAGGATCACCGCGAGCGCGACGAAGTGCCCGGGGCTCATGAGCGCTCCCCTTCCTGCCCGGCCTCGCTGCCGCTGGCGACATCGCTGCCCAGCAGCGTGCGGTGCTGATCGGCCGGCCCCCGCCCGGCATCCCCGGGTGGCGGCTCGATCCGCTGGGTGATGAACGGGCTGACCGAGACCTGGGCCGGGGTTCCGTCGGGCAGCAGCGCCGGCATGTCCACCGCGTTGTGCCGCGCGTAGGTGCCCGGCCCGGGCAGCGGGGTCGGCCGGCCGCTGGCCACCCGGAGCCGGGACAGGTCCCGCTGGGTGAGCTTGGGCGAGGTCCGCTCGCGGTGCGCGAGCACCATGGCGCCGAGCGCCGCGGTGATCAGCAGGGCGCTGGTCACCTCGAACGGGAACACGTACGTGGTGAAGATCAGCCTGGCGATCGCGGACACGTTGTCCGCGCCGAACGATGGGCCGGCCGCCGCCGCGGAGCCGAGGACCGCGTGGCCGACGGTGAGGCTGAGCAGCACCAGCAGGCCGATCCCGGCCAGCGCGGCGGCGACCCGCTGGCCCTTGATGGTCTCCACGAGGGAGTCCTTCGCCCTGATCCCCACGATCATCAGCACGAAGAGGAAGAGCATCAGCACCGCGCCGGTGTACACGATCACCTGGACGAAGGCCAGGAACGGCGCTCCCTGGAGGGCGTAGAGGACCGCGAGCGACAGCATCACGACGGCCAGCAGCACCGCGCAGTACACCGCCTTGCGCGCCAGGATCATGCCGAGCGCGGCGGCGACCGACACCACCGCGAGCAGCCAGAAGGTCACGTCCTGGGTTGTCGTCGCCACGTCGCTGGCGGCCAGCACGCCGTGCGTCACTGCTGCGCCCCCGCATCTTCGTCGCCGACGCGGGCGGCCGGCGTCCAGGCCGCGGCGGTGCCCGGTGCCCGGGCGGCCTCCCCGGCGGCCGGCGCCCCGGCTTCATCGGCAGGCGCGGCGACACCGGCGGACCGGAGGTTGTAGTAGTCCCGTTCGGTCGTGCCGAGGCGCATCTCGTGCGGCGGCTGCTCCATCCCCGGCAGCAGCGGCGCGAGCAGTTGCTCCTTGGTCCAGATGAGGCTCTCCCGGTTGTCATCGGCGAGCTCATACTCGTTGGTCATGGTCAGCGCCCGGGTCGGGCACGCCTCCACGCACAGCCCGCACAGGATGCAGCGCAGGTAGTTGATCTGGTAGACGGCGCCGTACCGCTCGCCCGGCGAATACCGCTCCTGCTCGGTGTTGTCCCCGCCCTCCACGTAGATCGCGTCGGCCGGGCAGGCCCACGCGCACAGCTCGCAGCCGATGCACTTCTCCAGCCCGTCCGGCCACCGGTTGAGCTGGTGACGGCCGTGGAAACGGGGCGCGGTCGGGTTCTTCTCCTCCGGGTACTGGACGGTGTCGACCTTGCGGAACATCTGCCGGAAGGTGACGCCGAAACCTCGGACGGGGTCGATCAGGAAGTCAAGCACCGGTCACCTCCTTCGTGGTGCCGTTGGCGCCGGCCCGTGCATCGCCCGGGCCCCGCGTGGTGCGTCCCACTGTGGACACGGTGACCCCGACTCCGTGGTAGTGCGGGAGGTCCATCGGCGGGATCGGGAAACCGGGGCCGCCGTCCACCGTCCCCGCTGCCCCGGTGACCACTGCCGTACCAGCCGCGGTGGCGGGCAGCCCGTCCTCTCCGGTCGCGCCCTCTTCGGCCGCCTGGCTGCGCCGTTGCAGCGCCGCGTCGCCCAGGAAGAGCAGCACAAGCAGGGCGACGATCAGCACCCCGCCGACGGTGTAGACCGCCGGGCTGCCGCCGTGCGTGCGCCAGACCCGGATGGTGGCGATGACCAGGATCCAGACCAGCGAGACCGGGATCAGCACCTTCCAGCCGAACCGCATCAGCTGGTCGTAGCGGATCCGGGGCAGCGTGCCGCGCAGCCAGACGAAGCAGAACATCAGGATGAGCACCTTGGCCAGGAACCACAGCATGGGCCACCAGCTAGTGTTCGCGTCGGACCACACGCTGATCGGCCACGGTGCCCGCCAGCCGCCCAGGAACAGCGTGGTGGCGAGCCCGGCGACCGTGGTCATGTTGATGTACTCGCCGAGGTAGAACAGCGCGAACTTGAGCGAGGAGTACTCGGTATGGAAGCCGCCGACCAGTTCGCCCTCACCCTCGGGCAGGTCGAACGGCAGCCGGTTGGTCTCCCCGACCATCGTGACCAGGTAGATCAGGAACGACAGGGGCAGCACCGCCCCGAACCAGGACGGCCAGTGCAGGATGACCCCGAACAGGTGAAACGGGGCGCCGTGCGCCTGGGCGGCGACGATGGCGGAAGTGGACATCGACTTCGAGTACAGGAAGACCGCCACGAAGGACAGCCCCATCGCGATCTCGTAGCTGATCACCTGGGCAGACGAGCGCAGCCCGCCGAGCAGCGGATAGGGCGACTCGGACGCCCACCCGGCCAGCACGATCCCGTACACCGCCATCGAACTCATCGCCAGCACCAGCAGGACCGCCACCGGCAGGTCGGCAAGCTGCAGCGGGGTGCGCACGCCGAAGATCGAGACCTCCGGGCCGAACGGGATGATCGCGAAACTGACGAACGCCGGGATGACTGCGATCGCGGGCGCGATGACGAAAAGCAGCTTGTCCACGTGCCGCGGGACGATGTCTTCCTTGAGCGGCAGCTTGATGCCGTCCATCAGGGACTGGAGCAGCCCGAACGGCCCGGCCCGGTTCGGGCCCGGCCGCTGCTGCATCCGGCCGATGATCCGGCGCTCCGCCCAGATCGCGAAGAGCGTCATGATCATCAGGAAGAGGAAGACGAACAGCACCTTGATGATCACCAGCCACCAGGGCTGGGCGTAGAAGCTGGCCAGGGTCGGGTCGGCGGCGGCCAGCAGCCGGGCATGGCCTGCGGCCGCGCCTGCCAGGCGCGCGTCCGCCACGCTGGCCAAGCCTGTCATTCCGCGCTCCTCGGTGTCTCCTGGCTGCCGCGGCGTGTCCCCTGGCTGCCGCGGCGTGTTTCCTCGCTGCCGTGCAGTGTCACCAGGCTGCCGTGGCCGGCGCCGAGTTCGCGCCGGATTTCACACCCTTCCGAATGGGCCGGCAGCCACACCACCCGGTCCGGCATTACCGCCACCTCCACTCCCGCGGTGAGCGAACCGCGCTCAGTGGCCACAGTGACCTTACCGCCGTCGGCCGTGCCGGCCTGCGCCGCGGTCGCCGCCGACATCCGGGCGACCACCGGTCGCGCCGTGCCGGCCAGGAACGGCTCGCCGTCCTGCATCCGCCCGGAGTCGAGGAGCTGATGCCAGGTGGCGAGAACGGCCTGGCCGGGGCCGGGCTCCGGCGGCCCGGCCTCCGGCACGGTGTCGGCCAGGGGGGACGACCCCCCGGAACCCCCCGCGTTCCCGCCCAGGGGTACAGACCCCCCGGAACCCCCCGCGAGAGATTGGCCCCTGCGGGGCACCCCTTCGGGGCGCCCCGCAGGGCCAATGCTGGCCTGCGGCCCGCCGGAACCCCCCGCTCGCCGCTCCGCGCCGACAGCCAGCACGCCGAGGGCGGCAAGCTCCTGGCGGGCGGCAGCCGCGTCGGGCAGCCCCAGGTGCACATCCATCTCGTCAGCGATCCTGCGCAGCACGTGCAGGTCGGACTCGACGCCGGGCACCTCCAGCGCGGGGCGGAAGGAGCCGGGGCGGCCCTCCCAGTTCACGAACGTGCCGTCCTTCTCGGCCACCGCCGCCACCGGCAGCACGACATCGGCGCGGTCAGTGACCGCGCTCGGCCGCAGTTCCAGGCTGACCACGAACGACGTCGCTTCCAGGGCCGCGCGGGCGGCAGCCGGATCGGGCAGGTCGTCCAGGTCCACGCCGGCCAGCACGAGGGCGTCGATGTCGCTGTCGGTGGCCGCCAGGATGTGCGCGGTGTCGCGGCCCGGGAGCGGCGGCAGCGACGCCACGCCCCAGGCGCGGGCCACCTCGACCCGGGCCTGCGAGCTGGCGGCCAGGCGGCCGCCGGGCAGCAGGTTCGGCAGCGCGCCCGCCTCGATCGCACCCCGCTCACCGGCGCGGCGGGGCACCCAGGCGAGCCGGGCCCCGGTCGCGCGGGCGAGCCGGTCGGCGGCGCCGAGCGCGCCGGGCACCTCGGCGAGCCGCTCGCCGGCCAGGATGATGGCGCCCTCGGCGGTGAGTGCCTGCGCCGCCGCGCGGCCGGCCTCGTCCAGGCCGGTGCCGCTGATCAGGCTGCCGAGTGCGACGGCCTCGCCACCGGGCACGGTGGCCAGCAGCACCCCGGACATCCGGGCCAGCCCGCGGCTGGCCAGCGGGGCGATGGAGTAGACAGCCAGGTTGCTGCGGCGGACCGCCTTGCGCAGCCGGAGGAAGACGATGGGCGACTCGTCATCGGGCTCGAAGCCGGCCAGCAGCACCGCCGGGGCGCGCTCCAGGTCGGCGTAGCTGACCTCGATGCCCCGGCCCGCCACATTGGCGGCCAGGAACTCCGCCTCCTCGGCCGAGTGCGGGCGGGCGCGCATGTCGATGTCGTTGGTGCCGAGGGCCACCCGGGCGAACTTGGCGTAGGCGTAGGCGTCTTCGAGGGTGAGCCGTCCGCCGGTCAGCACGCCGGCCCGGCCGCGGGCGGCGGCCAGCCCGCGGGCGGCGGCCGCGAACGCCTCCGGCCAGGACGCCGGAGCGAGCACGCCGTCCAAGGTGCGGACCAGCGGGCCGCTGAGCCGGTCCGGCTGGGTCGCATAGGTGAACGCCCAGCGGCCCTTGTCGCAGTTCCATTCCTCGTTGACCTGCGGGTCGCTGCCCGCCAGGCGGCGGGCGACCACACCGCGCCGGTGGTCGGTCCGCTGCCGGCAGCCGGACGCGCAGTGCTCGCAGACGGTGGAGGTGGACACCAGGTCGAAGGGCCGGGCGCGGAACCGGTAGGCGGCGCCGGTGAGCGCGCCCACCGGGCAGATCTGCACGGTGTTGCCGGAGAAGTAGGAGTCGAACGGGACTCCCTCCGCGACTCCCACCTGCTCCTGCGGACCGCGCTCCAGCAGTTCGATCAGCGGGTCGCCGGCGATCTGCTCGGCGAACCGGGTGCACCGGGCGCACTGGACGCAGCGCTCCCGGTCGAGCAGCACCCCGGAGGAAAGCGCGACCGGCTTGGGGAACGTCCGCTTGACACCGCCGAACCTGGTCTCGCCCTGCCCGCTGGACATGGCCTGGTTCTGCAGCGGGCACTCGCCGCCCTTGTCGCACATCGGGCAGTCGAGCGGGTGGTTGACGAGCAGGAATTCCATGATCCCGCGCTGCGCCTTCTCGGCCACCGGCGAGGTCAGCTGGGTGTGCACCACCATGCCCTCGGTGCAGGTGGTGGTGCACGAGGCCGGTGGCTTGGGCTGGCCCTCGATGTGCACGAGGCACTGCCGGCAGGCGCCGACCGGATCGAGCAGCGGGTGATCGCAGAACCGGGGTATCTGGATCCCGAGCTGCTCGGCGGCGCGGATGACCAGCGTCCCCTTGGGAACGGTGATCTCGAACCCGTCGATGGTGACTGTTACCCCATCAGCCGGGCGGGCGACCTCGCCACCGGTGCTCTCGCTCGCCTGCACTGTCATCATGCGGACTCCATGGCAACTGACATCATGCGGACTCCATGGCAAATAGCGTCGACGCGGCCGGGTCGAACGGGCAGCCACCGCGCCGCTGATGCTCGAGGTACTCGTCCTTGAAGTAGCGGATGGACGACCTGACCGGCGACTCGATCGAGTCGCCCAGAGCGCAGAACGCCCGGCCGGTGATGTTCTGGCAGATGTCCAGGAGCTTGTCCAGGTCCGCCTCGCTACCCGCACCGCGTTCCAGTTGCTCGAGCAGCTGGACGACCCAGTAGCTGCCCTCGCGGCACGGCGTGCACTTGCCGCACGACTCGTGCTTGTAGAACTGGATCCACCGCAGCACGACCCGGACCACGCAGGTGGTCTCGTCGAAGAGCTGGACCGACCGGGTGCCGAGCATCGACCCGGCGGCGGCCACCGACTCGTAGTCCAGCGGGACGTCCAGGTGCTCCTCGGTGAACAGCGGCGTGGACGACCCGCCCGGTGTCCAGAACTTCAGCCGGTGCCCGTCCCGGATGCCGCCGGCTGCCTCCAGCAGTTCGCGCAGGGTGGTGCCGAGCGGGGCCTCGTACTGGCCCGGCGTGGTGACATGGCCGGACAGCGAGAAGATCCCGAAGCCCTTGGACTTCTCCGTGCCGATGGCCGCGAAGTCGGCCGAGCCGTGGATCAGGATCCACGGCACGGTGGAAATCGACTCGACGTTGTTGATCACGGTGGGGGAGGCGTACAGGCCGGCCACCGCCGGGAACGGCGGCTTCAGCCTGGGCTGGCCGCGGTAGCCCTCCAGCGAGTCGAGCAGCGCGGTCTCCTCACCGCAGATGTAGGCGCCCGCGCCCGCGTGCACGACGACGTCCAGGTCGAACCCGGAGCCGAGGATGCCGGTGCCGAGATAGCCGGCCTGGTAGGCCTCGGCCACAGCGTGGTGCAGCCGCCTGATCACGTGCAGCACCTCGCCGCGCACGTAGATGAAGGCCTGATGCGCGTTGATCGCGTACGCGGCGATCACGATGCCCTCGATCAGCGCGTGCGGGTTGGCCAGCAGGGACGGCATGTCCTTGCAGGCGCCTGGCTCTGACTCGTCGGCGTTCACCACCAGGTAGCGCGGCTTGTCGCTGCCCTTCGGGATGAACCCCCACTTCATCCCGGTGGGAAAGCCTGCCCCGCCGCGGCCGCGCAGCACGGAGTCCTTGACCGTCTGGATGACCTGGTCCGGCTCCATGGCCAGGGCCTTGGGCAGCGCACGGTACCCGCCGTTGCGCCGGTAGGCGGTCAGGGCGAAGGAGTCAGGCTCGTCCCAGTGCGCGGTGAGCTGCGGCGTCAGCACCGAGGTCACTGCTGCCTCCCGGTGTCACTGTCAGCGTCTGCGGGAGTCCACCCCTGCTCCTTGGCGATCCGCAGGCCGGCCAGGCTGGGGGCCCCAGCGGTGTGCCCGCCGGCCGCCTGGTCGTCGGGGAACCCGGCCAGGATCCGGGATGCCTGCTTCCACGTGCACAGCCGCGGTGCGCCACGGGTCGGCGCGACGTCCGCGCCCGCCCGCAGGCCGTCGACCAGATCCCGGGCGGACTGCGGGGTCATGTTGTCGAAGAACTCCCAGTTGACCATCATCACCGGCGCATAGTCACAGGCCGCGTTGCACTCCAGGTGCTCCAGGCTGACCCTGCCGTCGCCGGTGGTCTCGTCGTTGCCGATGCCGAGATGCTCCTGCAGGTCGGCGAAGATGGCGTCGCCGCCCATCACCGCGCACAGCGAGTTGGTGCACACTCCGACGTGGTACTCGCCCACCGGCTGGTGCTTGTACATGGTGTAGAAGGAAGCCACCGCGGTGACCTCGGCCGTGGTCAGCCCGAGTCGCTCAGCGCAGAATTCGATGCCGTCGGCGGTGAGGTAACCCTCCTCCGCCTGCGCCAGATGCAGCAACGGCAGCAGCGCCGAGCGCGACTGCGGGTAGCGCCCGATGATCCGCGCGGCGTCCGGTTCCAGCCGGGCGCGCACCTCCTGCGACAGCGCCATTACCTGTCCACGCCTCCCATTACTGGATCAATGCTGGCCACCGCGGCGATGACGTCGGCGACCATGCCGCCCTCGGCCATCGCCGCGACGGCTTGCAGGTTGGTGAACGACGGGTCACGGAAGTGCGCCCGGTAGGGCCGGGTGCCGCCGTCGCTGACCGCGTGGCAGCCCAGTTCACCGCGGGGTGACTCGATCGCCGCGTACACCTGCCCGGGCGGTACCCGGAAGCCCTCCGTCACCAGCTTGAAGTGGTGGATCAGCGCTTCCATGGACTGGCCCATGATGTGCGCGATGTGATCCGGCGAGTTGCCGAGGCCGTCCGGGCCGAGCGCCAGCCGGGCCGGCCAGCCGATCTTCGGATCGGCGATCATGACCGGGTCGTTGTCCGGCCGCGGCCCGGCGAGCCGCTCAGCGCACTGCTCGACGATCTTGAGCGACTCGTCGATCTCGTCCATCCGGACCAGGTAGCGGCCGTAGGCATCGCAGGTGTCCTGTGTCGGCACAGCGAAGTCGTAGGTCTCGTAGCCACAGTACGGCTGGCTCTTGCGCAGGTCCCAGGGCAGCCCGGTGCCACGCAGCACCGGGCCGGTGACGCCGAGCGCCATGCAGCCGGCCAGGTCCAGGTAGGCGACGTTCCTGGTGCGCGCCAGGTAGAGCGGGTTGGCGTCGAGCAGCGCGCGCAACTCGCCCACCTGGCGGGGCATCACATCGAGGAACTCGCGGATGGCGTCCAGCGCGCCGGACGGCAGGTCCTGCGACACCCCGCCCGGGCGGACATACGCGTGATTCATCCGCAGGCCGCTGATCAGCTCGAACAGGTCGAGCACCTTCTCGCGCTCGCGCAGCCCGTAGAGGAACACGGTGGTGGCGCCGAGTTCCATGCCGAACGTGCCGATGGCCATCATGTGCGAGGAGATCCGGTTGAGCTCCATCATCAGCACGCGGAGGATGGTGGCCCGCTCCGGGACCTCCGCCTCGATGCCGAGCAGCTTCTCCACGGCGAGGCAGTACGCGGTCTCGTTGAAGATCGGCGAGAGGTAGTCCATCCGGGTGCAGAACGTGACGCCCTGCGTCCAGGTACGGAACTCCATGCTCTTCTCGATGCCGGTGTGCAGGTAGCCGATGACCGGGCGCAGTTCGGTGACGGTTTCGCCGTCCAGCGTCAGGATCAGCCGCAGCACGCCGTGCGTCGAGGGGTGCTGCGGGCCCATGTTGACGACCATGTGCTCGGTGTCCGACTGGTCACCGCCGTCGCGGGCGGCCCGGACGACCTCGTCCCAGTCCTGGCCGCCGACGTTGTAGACCCGGCCTTCCGCGCCAGCGTCTTCGCGCGCCTGGTCTCCACCCTCAGTGGTCATGTGTACGACCTCCGCTCGTCCGGTGGTGGCACGGTGGCGCCGCGGTACTCGACCGGTATCCCGCCGAGCGGGTAGTCCTTCCGCTGCGGATGGCCCTTCCAGTCGTCCGGCATCTCGATCCTGGTCAGCGCCGGATGCCCGTCGAAGATGATGCCGAAGAAGTCCCAGGTCTCCCGTTCGTGCCAGTCGCAGGCCGGGTAGACGCTCACCACCGAGGGGATGTGCGGGTCCGCGTCGGGCGCGCTCACCTCGAGCCGCAGCCGGCGGTTGTGGGTGATCGAGAGCAGATGGTAGACCGCGTGCAGTTCACGGCCGGTGTCGTTCAGGTAGTGCACGCCGGACACCCCGCCGCACAGTTCGAAGGCGAGCGCGGGCTCGTCGCGCAGCAACGCGGCCACCTGCACCAGGTGCTCCCGCCGCACGTGCATGGTGAGTTCGCCGCGGTCCATGATCACCCGTTCCACGGCCTCGCCGAAATCCGTGCCGTCGGCTTCCAGGCGCGTGCTCAGCGCGTCGGTGACCTCGTCGAAGTACGAGCCGTACGGCTGCGGCGTGGAGGGCACCGGTGCCCGGCGGACCTTGAGCCCGCCGTAGCCGGAGGTGTCCCCGGTGGTCCCCGTGCCGAACATGCCGGTCCGCACCACCTGCTCGCGCAGCCGCCGCTCGCCTGCCAGCACGGCCTTATCCTCCGCGGCCCCGTCCGGCGGGGTTACCTCGCTCACCGGGCCGCCCCTGCCTCCGGGGACGCTGCCACCGGGGACGCTGCCACCGGGGACGCCGGCTCCGGCATGCCCAGCAGGGTCGGGCCGCCGCGCATGTGGCTGCCGGCCAGAGCGGCGGCCAGCGGCAGACGGCGCAGCCGGGCCTGCTCCAGCTCCTGCACTTCCCGCTCGCGGTTCGCGCCCAGCTTCATGTTCTGGATCTTGTCGTGCAGCTTCAAGATCGCGTCGAGCAGCATCTCCGGGCGCGGCGGGCAGCCGGGCAGGTAGATGTCCACCGGCACGATGTGATCCACGCCCTGGACGATCGCGTAGTTGTTGAACATGCCGCCGCTGGAGGCGCACACGCCCATCGAGATCACCCACTTGGGGTCGGCCATCTGGTCGTAGATCTGCCGGAGCACCGGCGCCATCTTCTGGCTCACCCGCCCCGCCACGACCATCAGGTCAGCCTGGCGCGGCGTGTTGGAGGCCCGCTCCATGCCGAACCGGGCCAGGTCGTGCCGCGGCCCGCCGGTAGCCATCAGCTCCATCGCGCAGCAGGCCAGCCCGAACGTGGCCGGCCAGACGGACACCTTGCGCGCGTAGCCGGCCACCTTCTCGACCGTGGTGAGCAGGATCCCGCTCGGCAGCTTCTCTTCGACACCCATCGGCTTAGTCCCACTCCAGACCGCCGCGCCGCCACACATAGGCGTACGCGACCAGAACGGTGACGATGAACAGCACCATCTCGACGAGCCCGAACGCGCCCAGCCGGTCGAAGGCGACCGCCCACGGGTACAGGAACACGATCTCGATGTCGAAGAGGATGAACAGCATCGCCGTCAGGTAATACTTCACCGGGAACCGGCTGCCGCTGCGCTGCGGCGTCGGCTCGATCCCGCATTCGTAGGCCTCGAGCTTGGCGCGATTCCAGCGCTTCGGGCCGGTGACCGCACCCATCCCGAGCGAGAAGATCGCGAAGACGGCAGCCAGCCCACCGAGCACCAGGATCGGAACGTACAGAACCAGCACGGCGCGCCTCCCTTCTTCGTTGCTCCTGACGGCTGTGCGGCAGAATGCCTACGCCGCCGGCGTCATCTTAGACAGTGCGTTGATCACGCGATCAGTCACGTCGCCACCCCGCAACTCGGTGAGGTTCGCCAGCAGCTTCAGGGTGATCCTCATCAGTGCCGGGTGAGGCATCCCGTGCCTGGTCGCGAACTGCATGACCCGCGGGTTGCCGATCGCCTTCACGAACCTGCGCCCGAGAGTGTAGTAGCCACCGTAGGCGTCCTTCAGCGCCTGCGGGTAGCTGGCGAGCATCCGCTCGGTGCCGCGCGCGTCGGGCCGGGCCAGTGCCTGCGCGATCACCCTCGCGGCGAGTTCGCCTGATTCCATCGCGTAGGCGATGCCCTCGCCGTTGAACGGGTTCACCATGCCGCCCGCGTCGCCGACCAGCAGCAGGCCCCTGGTGTAGTGCGGAGTCCGGTTGAAGCCCATCGGCAGCGCGGCGCCGCGGACCGGCTCGGTCCGGTTCTCCTCGACGTAACCCCACTCGGCGGGCATCCCGGCGAGCCACCGGCGGAGCAGGTCCCGGTAGTCCACGTTGCCGAACGACGCGGACGTGTTCAGCAGGCCGAGACCCACGTTGCTGGTGCCGTCGCCCATGCCGAAGATCCAGCCGTAGCCGGGCAGCAGCCGCTCGCCGTCCCACAGATCCAGCCACGACTCCAGGTAGTCATCGTCGTGCCGCGGGCTGGTGTAGTACGTGCGCACCGCCACTCCCAGCGGGCGGTCGTCGCGCTTGCCCAGGCCCATCGCCAGGGACAGCCGCGAGGAGTTGCCGTCGGCCGCGACGATCACCCGCGCCCGGTAGCTGCGTTCCGGCCCCGCTGAACTGCTGGAGGAGGGACCACCGGAGGAAGGGCTGCCGGAGGGACGGGCGGTCACCCCGATGATGCGGCCCGCGTCGTCGAGCACCGGGCCGGTCACGGCGGCGCCTTCGAGCAGCCGCGCACCGGCCTTCTGCGCGGTGCGGGCGAGGATCTCGTCGAAGTCGAGCCTGGTCCGGACCAGGCCGTACCCGGGATAGCTGGACAGCTCAGGCCACGGCAACTCGAGCCGGACGCCGCCGCCGATGATCCGCAGGCCCTTGTTGCGGACCCAGCCGTCCCGCTCATCGACCGGGACTCCCATGCCGACCAGCGCCTTGACCGCGCGCGGGGTCAGGCCGTCACCGCAGACCTTCTCCCTGGGGAAGGCAGCCTTCTCCAGCACCAGCACATCCACCCCGGCCTGGGCGAGGTAGCAGGCGGTGGCGGACCCGGCCGGCCCGGCACCCACCACGATGACGTCGGCTTCCTCCGCCGCACCGCGGCTGCCGGGGGCAGCGCCCCTCGGCGCCTGCCTGCTTTCCGCCAGGCCCGGGCCGCTGACAGGCGTGCCACGTGCGCCGCTGCGGCGCGGCGGCGCTGCCGGAACGGGAATGGGGGGGACTTCCTGGGTCACGGACCTTGTCCTGACTATCTTGTGAACCGCTTCACAAGTGCTCTTTCCGGAGTCTAGACCTTCCCCCGCAGCCTCGGCGAACCCGCCCCGCACGGTCGGCCCGCCCCGGCAGGCCCGTGCTGCCGACCCGTGCTGCCGGGCCGTGCTGCCAGGCCGGTGCCGTCAGCCGGGGCGGCGCGCGAGATGAACGGCTACGACACCCATGGTCAGGTTCTCCCAGCGTACTGCCGACCACCCGGCGGCGGCCATCCGCCGGGCGAGTTCGGGCTGGGCCGGCCAGTCCTGGATGGACTCGGCCAGGTACTCATAGGCTTCCGGGTTGCGGGATAGCCGCCGCGCGACGGCCGGCAGAACGCTGGTGAGGTACTTCTCGTACACCGTGTTGGCGCTCCGCCAGGGCAGGTGGCCGAACTCGCAGATCACCAGGCGGCCGCCAGGCCTGGTGACGCGGAACAGTTCGGCCAGCGCCGCGTCAGGGTCGGCCACGTTGCGCAGCCCGAAGGAGATCGTCACCGCGTCGAAGGCGTGATCGGCGAAAGGCAGCCGCAACGCGTCGCCGGCCACGAACCTGACCAGGCCGGGGGGAGTGACCGGGCGGGCGTTTCCGTTGGAGAGACCTGGATTTTCAGTGGCGGCACGCCGCAGCCTGCGCGCGCCGACCTGCAGCATGCCCAGCGAGAAGTCGCATGCGACGCAATCGGCGCCGGCGATGGTGAAGGTTCGCGACGAGGTCCCGGTGCCCGCGGCGAGATCGAGGACCCGCTCGCCCGCCTGGGCGCCGACCGCCCTGGCCACGATGCGGCGCCACCACCGGTCCTGGCCGAGTGAGAGCACGTCGTTGAGCAGGTCGTAGCGCTCGGCGACCTTGTCGAACATCGCGGAGACGTCGCCGGGGCGCTTGTCCAGGTTCGCGCGCGTCATGCGCCCAGCCTGGCACACCCCGTGCCGTGCCCGGCCCACGCCGCCCAGCCCGCCCCACCGCGGGCCGACCGGGGGTTTGTGGACGCTAAGGGCCGCTGGAACGGCACTTAGCGTCCACGAACTGAGCGGCGGGTCGGGCCACCAGGTCAGTCCACAACCGCAGCGCCTCGCCGACCGGTACCCGGTAGTCCCTGTCCCCGTGAATGACGAGCATCGGCGTGGTGATGGCGGCGGCGTGCAGGTGCGGCGAATTCGCGGCGTAACGCTCCGGCTGGGCGTCCGGCCTGCCGAACTGGCGGCGCCACTCGGCGGGAGCGTCCGTGGTGCCGAACATCTGGTCCAGTGCCCACAGGCTGGCGTGGCTGACGATCGCCCGGAACCGGGTGGTGTGCCCGGCGATCCAGTTGGCCATGTACCCGCCGAAGGAACCGCCCATCATGGCGGTACGTGCCCCGTCGATGTCCGGGCGGGCCACTGCCGCGTCGGTGATCGCCATCACGTCGGTGAACGGCGGACCACCCCAGTCCCCATGGCCGCGGGCGATGAACTCCGGCCCGTAGCCGGTGGACAGGCCAGGATCGGGCAGCAGCACGGCATACCCCCTGGCCACCATCAGCCACGGATTCCACCGCCAGGACCAGGCGTTCCAGCTGGAGTAGGGACCGCCATGCACCCACAGCAGCAGCGGGGCCGGCGCTGCCGTGCTGGCCGCTTCAGGCAGCACCAGCCAGGCCCGGACGACCGTGCCGTCACTGGCCGCTGTCTCGATCTCGGTCAGCCGGCCCGGCAGGTCCGGCTCGGCGGCGGGGCCTGCCAGCAGGCCCGGCGCGGAACCCGGCTCCGTGACGTCGAGCCGGACGGCCGCGGGCGGGCTGTCCACCGCGGCCCGCAGCGCGTACAGAAAGCGCCCGTCCGGGGCCGGGCACAGCTGCGAATACGCTCCACTATCAGCAACGAGCCTGGTGATACCGCCACTCGCCAGATCCACGCGGAAGACGGGGCAGCGGCCACGATCGTCCGCGGTGAAATAGACGCATGAGCAGTCCGGCGCCCAGGCCGCCTCCACCGGCCAGCGGTCCAGCCCGCCGAGCAGCTCGGCCGGTCCCGCGCTGCCGTCTGCGCTGCCGTCCAGGGCCGTCACCACCAGGGTGATGTCGGCCGGGCGGTCGTAGGTCTCGTGCAGTTCCCGGATGGCCAGCACGGACGTGCCGTCAGGGGATATCCGGGGCGTGCGGAAGTCAGCGTCGTCGGCGGAGAGCAGCGTCCTGCGCTCACCGGTGCGGGTGTCGATGACCGCCACTTCCTCGCGCCGCTGCCCGCTGCCGTCGTAGACCGACCACCCGGTGACCGCGTGGCGGCCATCCGGGGTCAGCTCGAAATGCCGCTCATCGAGAGCGCGGCCGGGCTTGGCGGTAAGGTCGCGGGGCTCGCCCGCGGCCGGGCAGTCCCCGGCGGCATCCACCATGGTCAGCAGCAGCCGCACCTGGTCGGGGCCGAGGTCGTGATCCCAGTACCGCACGGGCGCGCTCTCATGCAGGATCGCGGTGACCCCCGCGTCGGCGCGGGCCTTGCGCCGTGCCGCGTCGTCCCCGGTCCCGGTGGAGGCAGGCAACACCGGCGCGGTGAATGCCGCCAGTGCGGCGCCGGGCGCCGTGGCCAGCCGGGTGATGCCGCCCGGCGGCGCGCTGATCCGGCAGGCCTCCCCGCCGAGGGCGGGCAGCAGCCAGAGAGCCCGCTTCCCCGCCGCATCCTCCGGTGGCCCGCTGTCGCCCGGCCCGGCCCGGCAGGCGGGGCGGGGCGGGCGGCGGGCGGGGCGGGACTGTCCTCACCCTCGGCGGACCGGGTCAGCCGCACCGCCGGACGCCTGGCAGCACCGGGCCCGCCCTGCGGTGCGCCATCAGCCCTGCCGTTCGGTGCGCCATCAGGGCCGCCGTTCGGTGCGCCACCCGGGCTGGTATCGATCCGCCAGATGCTGGGCTTGAAGGTGCGCCCGTCCGCGCTGAGGTTCGCCACCGTCGCTGCCAGCCAGCTGCCGTCGGGCGAGAGCCGCAGGCCAGCCAGCCTGGGCAGCGCCATGTAGTCATGCAGATCGTGGAAGGGCGTCACAGAGCCTCCTCGCCTCCGAGGCTGTCGATGCGGCTACGGGCCTGCTGGCTGACGGCGGGCGGTCAGCGTCCCTCAGTGATCATGCCGGCGCCGACGGTGGCGTTGGTCGCCTCGTCGATCAGGATCAGGCCACCGGTCTGCCTGTTGCGGCTATACGGGTCGCAGAACAGCGGCTGGGTCAGCCGCAGGCTCACCCTGCCTATCTCGTTCAGCCCGAGCCGCTGGGCGCCCTCGTCCCGGTGCAGGGTGTTCACGTCGAGCCGGTAGTGCAGTTCCCGGACGATGGCCTTCGCCGTGCGGGACGTGTGCTTGACGACCAGCCGGTCCCGGGCGCCCAGTTGCCTGGTGTCCGACATCCAGCAGACCATGGCCTCGACGTCCTGCGTGACCAGCGGCTGGTTGTGCGGCCGGCAGATCATCTCGCCGCGGGAGATATCCAGGTCGTCCTCGAGCACCAGGGTCACCGACATGGGCGGGTACGCCTCCGGCACCGGGCCCCGCGCCGTGTCGATTCGGGTGATCTTCGTGGTCAGCCCGGACGGCAGGTGCATCACCTCGTCCCCCGGCTTGAGCACCCCGCCGGCCACCTGGCCGGCGTAGCCGCGATAGTCGTGCAGGTCACGGTCGGTGGCCTGGTGCGGCCGGATGACGTATTGCACGGGGAACCGCACGTCGATCAGGTTGCGGTCGGAGGCGATGTGCACGTGCTCCAGGTGATGCAACAGCGAGGGCCCGTCGTGCCAGGGCATCTTGTCCGAGCGCTGCACCACGTTGTCGCCGTGCAGCGCGGAGATGGGAATGAAGCCCAGGTCGCCGACCTGGAGCTTGGCCGCGAACGCCGCGAACTCCTCGCTGATCCGCTCGAACACGTCCTGGTCATAATCGACCAGATCCATCTTGTTCACCGCGAGCACCAGGTGCGGCACCCGCAGCAAGGTGGCGAGGAACGCGTGCCGCCTGCTCTGCTCGGTCAGCCCGTTGCGCGCGTCCACCAGCACGATCGCCAGGTCAGCGGTGGAGGCGCCGGTGACCATGTTGCGGGTGTACTGGATGTGCCCGGGGGTGTCCGCGATGATGAACTTCCGCCGCGGGGTGGCGAAGTAGCGGTAGGCCACGTCGATCGTGATCCCCTGCTCCCGTTCGGCGCGCAGGCCGTCGGTGAGCAGGGCGAGGTTCGTGTATTCCTCGCCACGCGCGCGGCTGGTCCGCTCCACCGCCGCCAGCTGGTCCTCGAAGATCGCTTTCGAGTCAAACAGCAGGCGGCCGATCAGGGTGCTCTTGCCGTCATCGACCGAGCCGGCCGTGGCCAGCCGCAGGATGTCCGTCTGCCTGCTTCCCTCCGGGTGCAGGACGTCTGGTGCCATGCTGGCCGCCATCAGAAGTACCCCTCCCGCTTCCGGTCCTCCATAGCCGCCTCGCTGGTCCGGTCGTCGGCGCGGGTCTGCCCGCGCTCGGTGATCCGGGTGGCCGCGATCTCGGCGATCACCTCCGGCACGCTGGTGGCGCTGGACTCAACAGCGCCCGTGCAGGTCATGTCGCCGACCGTGCGGTAGCGGACCATCGTCTCGAAGGCGTCCTCGTCCGCGGCCCGGGGGGTGAACTCGCTGTCGGCGAGCAGGATGCCGTCCCGCTCGAACACCCGGCGGCTGTGCGCGAAGTAGATCGACGGGATCTCCAGCTTCTCCCTGGCGATGTACTGCCAGACATCCAGCTCGGTCCAGTTGGACAGCGGGAACACCCTGATGTGCTCACCCATCCGGACCCGGGTGTTGTAGACGTTCCACAGCTCCGGCCGCTGGCTCTTCGGATCCCACTGGCCGAACTCGTCACGGAACGAGAAGACGCGCTCCTTGGCCCGGGCCTTCTCCTCGTCCCGCCGGGCACCGCCGAACACGGCGTCGAAACGGTGCTCCGCGATCGCGTCGAGCAGCGTCGTCGTCTGCAGCCGGTTACGGCTCGCCCACCTGCCGGTTTCCTCGGCGACCCGGCCCGAGTCGATGGACTCCTGCACGGAGGCGACCACGAGCTGCACGCCGGCCTCGGCGACCCGGTGGTCCCGGTACTCGATCACCTCGGCGAAGTTGTGCCCGGTGTCCACGTGCATGACCGGGAACGGGACTCTGGCCGGCCAGAACGCCCGCTCGGCCAGGGCGAGCATGACGATGGAATCCTTGCCGCCGGAGAACAGCAGCACCGGCCGCTCGAACTCGGCAGCCACCTCACGGATCACATGGATGGACTCCGCCTCGAGTACCTCGAGCTGCGAAAGCGAATAGTCAGAACGCGTCACGGCCATCAAGCAGACTCCGGGTGATCGGCATGGGCTGGTCAGGGCTCGGGCGGGAAGGCTAGGATACCCGGCAGGCGGAGGTCAGCCTCCTTAAGTACGCCAGCCAGGAAGCTTCCGGCCTCGGCGCAGGCAACTGCGGTCGGGGCGGCCGGGCTCACGACTCCGGCACTGCGGGTCAGGAGGCGCCATATCCATGGTCGACCGCCAAACAGTCATGCGGAAGACTTCCGGATCACGGACTAACGACCAATAACCGCCCATGTGCGGACCGTCAACGCAACCTGCCTGATCCCCGCCTGATGTACACCAAGCCGCGCGCCCGCGCGTCGAACAGTCGAACAGGCGTCGGGATCCTCGGGGAGGGCCAATGGGCAAGGGGCAGGACCTGCCAGGGGGACCGCTGAGCTCATGGCAAAGCCGGCATACGTGCCCGCGCCGCGGTGCACGGCGCAGTCGCTGACACGAGACCGCTCAGTCCCAGCAAGAAAGTAGGCAGCATCCAATGACACCTGCGGACGACAGGGCAGTACTCATCACCGGCGGTGCCGGGTTCATCGGGATAAATCTCTGTCGTGCTCTGCTGCAAAGGGGTCGGCGCATCATAGCCGCGGACAACATGTCCTCGGCACAGTTGCCCATACCAGCCGACCTGCTGGACCACGAGCGGTTCTCGCTCATAGAACTCGACGTGACAGAGCCGTTCGAGGTGCCCGAGCCGGTGGGGGAAATCATTCACCTGGCCGGCCCTTTCAGTCCAGCGCAGCCGTTTGAGTCCCTGCGGACCGCGTCCCTGGGCGCTTTCAACACGCTGGAGGTCGCCCGCACTCACGGAGCACGAGTAGTGGTGGCTTCCTCCGGTGATGTCTATGGCGATGCCACGGAGCATCCCCAGCGGGAGGACTACTGGGGGAATGTTGATCCAACCGGGCCGCGGTCCTCCTTCGAGGAGGCAAGGCGCTTCCTAGAGGCAACCGCTACTGCCTATCGGCGCGAGCTCGGGGTACGCACCGGGATCATCCGGCCGTTCAACATCTACGGACCAGACCTGGTCACTGGACGGAGGGTGGTCCCCGCGTTCATCGCCAAGGCTCTCGCCGGCGAAGACCTGGTCCTGCGCGGCGGCGAGCAGACGCGCACCCTGTGCTTCATCGACGACTTCGTAGCTGGCGTCATCGCGATGCTCCAATCTGATGAGCCTGGGCCAATCAATATGGGGTCCGAGGAGGAGATCACGATCCGTGAGCTTGCCACACTCATAGTGGAAATCTGCAGCTCAAGCTCGTCGGTTACGGTCGTGCCCACCGGGCCCATCGATTCCAAGGGGCGGTGCCCCGACATCAGCAAAGCTCGTACAGTACTTGGCTGGCAGCCCACGACACCGCTGCGGACAGGGCTGGCGACGACGATCCAATCGATGCGGAAAGCACAGGTGACAGCACTGTGACCGACAAGCCGGAACTTCAGATCATCATTCCTGCCAACTGGCGGGCAATGATTGGCAGCGAGCCGTCAAAGCTGGAATGTCAGGCATCGACCGTGGGAGCTGCCCTGGACTGGCTCATCACCACTTATCCTCAGCTTGCCGTCCGGTTGTTCAGCAAGAACAGCAGGGAGGTTGCCTCCTGGGTAAACGTTTACCTCGGCGAGCAGAACGTCCGGGACATTGGCGGGCTGCACGCTGCGATAGACGCCCCTGCGGTTCTCACGATTATCCAAGCCGTGGCCGGAGGATGACCCAAAGAATGCCTCGCGATCATGCGATCGCGATCCCAGCGGGAAAGATTTTGCTCGGCTCTCCCGGGGAGCACCTGGATGACCTCGCGTGCGAACAGCACTATGATCGGGAGTGGTTCGAAGACGAGGAACCCCAGAATCATGCGGACGTGCAGACGTTCTGGATTGACGCACACCTGATTACCAACGCGGAATTCCTGGAATTCACCCAGGCCGTTGGGTACGTCACCGCAGCGGAGCGCCGGGGCTTTGGCTTGGTGTACGGGGAGGTCTACTGGGAGGAGGTCGAAGGCGCCTCCTGGCGTTACCCTGGCGGGCCAGGCGACACTATCGAAGCGCGCATGGATCACCCGGTCGTGCACGTTTCCTATTACGATGCGGTTGCCTTCGCGGATTGGGTCGGCAAACGACTTCCCACCGAAGCCGAGTGGGAGTACGCGGCGCACGGTCCGGAATGGCGTTGCTGGCCATGGGGGAACACCTGGGATCCGGACCGGGCCAACTGTGTAGAGTACTGGAGCGGCTGCAGCATCAGCGATCCCGATGCGTGGCGGTCCTGGTGGGTCGAGCACCGGAAATCGTGGGGGAACAGGCCCGCAACCACCCCAGTGGGCTGCTTCTCCCCGAGGGGGGACTCCCCCTTCGGGGTGACAGATATGGCGGGAAATGTCTCAGAGTGGACTGGGAGCAGTTACTCGCTGTACGACCCGAACCGCTCGTATCTGCCGAACTATGAGGTCGCCGCGGGGCGCTACAGGGTAATCCGCGGCGGGTCATGGATGAATTTCCGCTATCAACTCCGCACCAGCGAGCGCTTCGCCGCCGATCCCACCTACTCCAACCTCAGCGTCGGCTTTCGCTGCGCCTCCGGAGAGCGGCCCGCTTAGCCCGGGTTCGATGTTTCACGTCATGCGGCCGCGGCGGGGGTGGCACCGGAGCGTCGGCCCGGCTCCCGCCCGGCTGTGTGGATCGATCATCTCGGCTGCCGGAACTCCAGTGCACCCCATTTGACCGCATCTGGCAGCTTGCTGTAGGCGGCTCGATGCTGATCGGAGCGGCGCACGTGGATCACGCCTACGTCCCTGCTACCCTCCACTTGGCCGAGCACATGGGCAAGCACTCGCAGGTAGCGTGCCCGCCGGGTCCGTCCACGCAGGCAGTTGACGCCATGCAGGAGCAGCCACACCGCAGTCGCCACGCCATCCCGCCATGATTCAGGGCTGTACAGCCCCAGCGCCTGGTAGCGGGCAACCAAGTACGCCCGTCCGCGGCCATACCTTCGCCATTGCCGCAGAAGTGAGCGCAAGTCCGGCCGGTGGCGGTAAGCGACAACCGCCTCTGGCACGTACGCGAGCTGATGGCCGGCGAGTTGGACCCGCCAGAACAGGTCGGTCTCCTCTGCGGCCGGAGTGCGAAAGGAGAGATCGAGTCCGCCGATCTCGTCGTAGACCTCGCGGCGGAGCCCGCAATTCGCCCCCACTGGCGCCGGCAGCAGGCCGAACGGACGGGGCAGGCTGCCCGGAGTAGCCGGGGGGCGCCATTCCCGCACGGACTCAGGGTTCAGGGACGCCTCATCGAGGTGGCCTCCCACCGCTGGGTACTTCTCGAGCGCAGCGGCCATGATCTCCACCCAGTCGTCCGCCACGATGTCGTCCTGGTCACAGAAGAGCAGCAGCCGACCCCGCGCGACCCGGATCGCGGCCGTGAGCGCTCCGCCCCATCCCTCCACGTCACGGGAGTCGACAATCCGCAGCGGGAGGCGGCCTGCGAATCCGCGGGCAACATCGACGCTGGAGTCCTTCGACCCGTTATCACTGACAATCACCTCCCAGCGACCGGAGTAGGTCTGCCGGGCGAGGGCCGCTAGCTGCTCGGAAAGATATGGCAGCCCGTTGTAAACCGCGATCACCACGCTGACATCGAGGACCTCGGGGAGCGTCGGCGAGCCGGAGGTTCGGTATTCCAGGATCATGAAGATAACCTTGCTGTGCGTGACCGGCCCGGCGCGAGGGCACCCGGCAGCTGCGTCGATCGTTCGTAACGACACACGTAACCCGCGTCTCAGCGCCCCATCGCCCCGACCACGAACGTGAGACGCATTCGTAAGACGTCTTTTCGGGCAGATTGGTTGACGGAATTCTCACCGCGGCTGAACGCACCTCGCCCAGCGGACCCAGCGTGGACCACCACCAAGCCGGCCCGTCCTGGTGCGGTTTTCTCCAGGCTGAGCCCCGTCCCGGAGTCACGCCCCAGCACTTTGGCGGCTGCTCTCATCTCGCAGCCAGGTCGAGTAGTCCCCCCGCGCGACAGCGCGGCTCGCTCTTAGCCGGGCCAGCACTGCCACGGCCATGAAGAGCGCCACCGGCAGTGCCATCCGAGGCTCGCGCCAGGCGATCGCGACCACATCGGATGGCCTCGTCCGCGCGGTGGAGGCGGGCGCGCCCTCGGTCCTCTCGAGCTGGGAGGTCCCGGTCGCGGCCCGAACGCGGCGGCGCAACAGGTCGGCGAATGTCCTCGGGGTGTGAATGACTACCCGGGCGCCGGCCACGACGGCCCTTTCATGGGGCGCGAACGACAGCGACGCCGCAAGATCGTCACCTTGCAGCAGCGGCAGGTTCGCGATCCGCTCATGCCCGGCCTGGCTGACGCCGATGACACCGCGCCCGAAAAGGCCGCCGCGGACCTCCGGCAGCCGGGCCCAGACATCGTAGTACCAGCGGACTAGCCGTGGCCTTCTAGCCAGGGCCAGCTGCCGCTCGGGAGCGACCGCGAGCACGCCCGGCTGCTGAAGCGCCGTCGCGAGGAGCCGGATATCCTCAGTTCCCAGCTCGACATCGGCGTCTACGTAGAACCGCGGAAAGCTCGTCGCGGCATGATCACCGGCCAGGAGGGCCTCGCGCTTGGAGGGGACCGGGATGGAGAGCACCCGGACGGGAGCCTCGAATGACGCGGCTACCTCGACGGTATTGTCGGTGCAGCCGTTGGCGACAACGATGATGTCGAACTCGCCTGGGCGTGCGTCTGACACGAGATGACTGAGCAAGCGTCCGATCACGCCGGATTCGTTGTGCGCCGGAACGACGAGAGTGTTCACGACTGAGAAGTTTAGGGGTTTGGCGGGAGGGAGGAGGGGGTGATCGACACTCGCCTTCCTGAGATGTTGAGGCTCACCTGAGATATTGAGAGGTTGAGGCCCGCCCCGGCTGACTCGCAGCATTGCACTGCCGCCGGCCACGGACACGCTGCCGCCGGCCACGGCACGCTGCCCTTACTGTAGCGCTCAACCAACCCTCCGTGGCTGGCCGCCGCGCGGTCCCCGGCTCGCCAAAGCGGGCGGAAGTTGCGAGTATGCGCCAGATCCGCCCGTTCGGCCCGGTAGCATATGCGTGGAGGGTTCTCCTGCCGGTTGAGCACCAAGACGGGACGGCAGCCGGGGCCGCGCAAAGAAGTCTCTCTGGCCTAGGTACGTTTTCCCTCGTATTTACCGTGGCGTTACGTGTTTGTAAAGAACGCCGGAAAAGGGCAGGGAGACGAGCAGCAATTGACTCGGCATGAGAGTACGGGCGCAGCGCAGCCGAGACCGCATTGGCCTGCCCTGGATGGGTTGCGGGCGGTGGCTGTGGTGGCGGTGATGATCTACCATTTCACCTGGGAGAGGTACCTGAGCTTCCCTGGCCTGCTGCCCGGCGGTTACCTGGGAGTGGATGTTTTCTTCGTGCTCTCGGGGTTCTTGATCACGTCCCTGCTGATCGGTGAATGGGACAAGCGGGACGGCGCGGTCAGCTTCCGCAACTTCTACGCCCGGCGGGCGCTGCGGCTGTTTCCCGCCCTGGCCTGCGTGATCGTCGGCGCGCTGGTCCTGGCGCTGGCCCTGCGGCAGAGCGGCGGCTACGCCCAGTCGACTTTCAGCGGGCTGCCCTGGGTGATCGGCTACGTGGGCAACTGGTCCGAGGCCCTGCGCTACGGCACGCTGGGCGCGCTGGGCCACACATGGTCCCTTGCCGTCGAAGAGCAGTTTTACCTGCTGTGGCCCGCGCTGTTCGTGCTGCTGATGCGCCGCCGCTCCCGCCGCGGCCAGCTGGCGCTGCTGCTCGCCCTCCTCGCCGCGGCGGAGATGGCCGCGCGGGCGGTCCTGGCGCACGCCGGCGCCAACCCCAGCCGCCTGTATTTCGGCACCGACAGCCACTCCGACGGGCTGCTCCTCGGCGCCGCCGTGGCGTTCTGGCTGTCCTCCGGGCACGCCGCCCGGCTCACCCCCGCGGCCCACCAGCTGCTCCGGGCCGGCACATGGCTGGGCACCACGCTCCTGGCCATCCTGTTCGTCTTCGGGAACCTGACCGCCGCCCCGTGGCAGATCTCCGCGGCGGTCCTGGCCAGCGGCATGATCATGACCGGGCTCGTGGCCGGGGACCACCCCGCCGCGCTCAACCGCCTGCTCTCCGCGAAAGCAGCCGTGTGGATCGGCCGCCGCTCCTACGGGCTCTACCTATGGCACTACGTCGTCTTCGCCGCAGCCTGGACAGGCTACGGCCACTACCTGCGCTCCCACCCCGCCGCCCGCACCACCACCCAGCACCTCATCTACACCGCGCTGTTCGGGGCAGCCGCCATCGCCTCCTTCATCATCGCCGCAATCTCCTACCGCTTCATCGAGCGGCCCATCCTGCGCCTCAAACGACGCTTCTACGGCGGCCGGGCCAGCGGGCACCACCGCAAGCAGCCCAGCGTCGTGGCGTAACCAGCCCGCCATACCGAAGCACTCACAGAGATACCTGCCCCCGAGTCCGGCGGCCCACGTTCACCAGCTCACCACCAGTGATCTCCGGGCAACACAGATGACTGCTAAGCGCATGCGACGCCCTGGCTTCGGGGATCACCCTGGTTGATATTCTCACCCGTCTCCAGTACCCAGAGCGACACCGCGCCGCGACCGCCGGCTAGCCGCGGCACCCACACTGCGCTGGCCGCCGACACTGACAGTGCCTGCTGCGGCCAAGGACTGTCAACAGGAGTGATCATTGGTCCCCCCAGCCGCAATGTGCAGCCACATGCTCCCACGGCCACACTGCACAGCCAGAATCCCATACCTCCTGGCCTGCTCACCGAGGGCCAGCGCCCAGTTGCGTACCGTTGGTCCTGGTCACACGCTGGGCCGGCACGGCGGTACACCCCGGCCGACTCCGGATGCCCGTTGAACGCCACCAGACGCCGAACACGGGAGTTAAGGTCCAATCAGCTGGGACAACCCAGCGACGGGCCGACGTGGAGCCGTTGCCGCAGGCGTCGCGGGCATACCCGTGTCGCCGACCCTGGCTGCGCGGACGAGATAAGCGACGGATACTTCCTGTTACAGTAGGGGAACCCAAAAGTCTGCGTTGAGGCTCTACCGTCGTGGCCGCGGTGCCAATGCGGGCCCGCTGCTAGCGGCTGTGTCTTGGCTCGGCAGGCCCATCCCGACGATTGGGGTGGAAATGCGCCTCGCCCGACGAGAAACAGGTGGCAGACCGATTGCCCTCGATCGTTGCCCTCAGGCGTGTGGAGACGGACATGGCTAAAAGATCCGTCACCCGCCTAGCCTCGCTGCAGGTCCGCACCGGATGACCGAGCCCGGACATGACGATGGCCGGGACGCCGGAATCGGCACCGTCGACGGCGGGACCGGAGCGCCCCGTCCGCGCCGTGGTGGCGCCCAGCCAGGCATGCGCACAGGTCCACCTGGTCAGCCAGCAATGCGCGGGCGCCGCAAGATCGCCCACCCTGTAGCAGGATGGGCCGCGGCCGCGATCCGGTGGATCTTCATGGATGCGGTCTCGGCCCGCTTCGGCACGCTCGTCATCGGGATCGTGCTTGCCCGCATGATGAGTCCTAGCCAGTTCGGCGCGTTCGGCGCCGTTGTCGTCGCCTTGCTCGCTGTGCAGAGCGTCGGCCAGATCGGCACCGGAAGTGCCCTTGTACTCTGGCGAGGCATCCCAGAGGAGATCGCGCCGGCTGTAACGACGATCTCGCTGGGCTCCGGCGCCGCCATCTACGCCGGGTGCTACGCAGCGGCGCCCGCCTTTGCCGCCGCCATGGGCGCGCCGGCTGCCACGAACGTTATCCGGATCGTGGCCCTGAGCGTCTTGATCAGTGGCGCGGTGACCGCGCCAAGAGCGATGCTCGAGCGACGCTCACCTCGGGTGAAGGTGCTGGTGGACCAGGTCGACAACTGGCTCGGCGTGGCTGTGACCATCGGGCTTGCCATGACCGGTCATGGACTGATGAGTGTCGCCGTGGGCCGGATAGTCGGCAGCGTGGCCAGCGCGGTCCTGTTCAGCGTGTTCACACCAGGGGCTCTCCGTATCGGTTTCAAGTCAGGCATGGCGGGTGCTCTGCTTAAGTTCGCCCTGCCCTTCGCAGCGTCCAGCGCGCTCGCTTTCGCCATCACCAATGTGGATCAGATCATCGTCGGGCACATGCTGCACGCGGCGAACCTGGGCTTCTACGTGCTCGCGCTGTGCCTCGCCAGCTGGCCGGTGAACATGCTCTCCCAGCCTGTTCGCGACGCTGCTCCTACCGTTTTTGCCCGGTTCCGGCGTGGCCCGCAGGTCGTGGGCTCAGCGTTCATGTCCTCCGCCCATCTGCTCGCGTCGGTGACACTGCCCGCGTGCGTTCTCATCAGCAGTTCGGCGGAACCTCTGATACACTTGGTGTACGGCCCGGCCTGGGCACCAGCGGCGCACACGCTGGCGTGGCTGGCGCCGTTTGCGACGCTCCGCGTTTTTTACGCGCTCGCGAGTGAGTACTTCGCGGCGCTCGCCTCCTCGCGGAGGACAGCCGGGTTCCAGCTGATCTGGCTGGTTTCGCTGGTCCCGTCCCTCGTCGCGGCAGCCTGGACGCACGGCATCCTTGGCGTGGCCATCGTTCAGCTCGTGATCGCCGTCCTCTTCCTGGTCCCCTGGTACCTGACCGAGCTGAAGCCACTCGCGATCTGGCCCTGGGCGTCGGCCGCCCGGCTCAGTTTCCCGGTCGCTGCCGCTGCCGCCGTAGGCCTGATCGCATTCGGTGCACACCGGCTGCTCCCGGATGCCCGCCTCGCTCTGGCGGCCGTCGGCTGCGCCGCACTCGCCGCTATGGGACTCCTCGTCTTCAGGATGCGCACGGTGTACGTGGCGGTCCGGCGGGCGGGCGCAGGCGCGGGAGCAAGGTCTGGGCGGGTTGCTGACGTCATCGAGCCGGCGCTCGCGTCCGCCTTCGCACCTGTGGTCTATCCCGTCACCTCCCCGCTACGGCCGACGGCCAGGCCAGCACCGCAGGGCTTCAGCGGCAAGATCCGGGCCGGAGCCCGGTGGAGCATGCTGAACACCGCGGTGGTGCGGATCAGCAACTTCCTTGTCGGGGCGCTCTTGGCGCGGACGGTCTTCGGTCCCGCGGTGTGGGGTCTGTACGCGGTCTCACAGGTGGTCCTCGCCATCCTGCTGGGCGCGAACGAGCTTGGGGTAAGCGCGGCGATCATCCGCTGGGACGAAGACGTGCGCGAGTTCGCAAGGACGGTCCTCACGCTCTCGGTGGCGTCAAGCACGGCTATCTACGCGGGACTGTTTGCCTCGGCACCCTACCTTGCCCGGTTGCTCGGTTCCCCCAGCGCGACCGGCATGCTGCGCCTGCTGTGCATCTGCGTGCTAGTTGACGGCTTCGCCTGTGTTCCGCTCGCCTTGCTGACCAGGGACTTCGCGCAGGGGCGGCGCATGGTTGTGGACGGGATCAACTTCATTGTGAGCACGAGCGTCACACTCTGGCTCGCATTCGGGGGCCACGGAGCCATCAGCTTCGCCTGGGGTTCGGTGGCCGGCTGCATCGTGGCACTCGTCCTAGCCACCGTCCTTGCCCCGCACTTCATCCTGCCCGGCTGGAACACCACCCAGGCGCGCCAGTTGCTTGGTTTCGGCCTTCCGCTAGCCGGAGCAGGGTTGCTCACACTGGGTGTGGTCAACGTCGATTCCGCCATCGTCGGTGCGCTTCTGGGCCCGGCAATGCTGGGCCTGTATCAGCTTGCGTTCAACGTGGCGAGCTGGCCAGTGAGCAGTATCTCGCAAGCCGTCGCCCGCATCTCATTCGCCGCCTTCTCACGCGTCGCTAATTCGACCACGGCACTGGCGGATGCTTTCACCCGCGGGATCGGGGTTCTGATGGCGCTCACAACACCTGCGTGTGTCCTGCTATGCACACTCTCCGGTCCGCTGATCCACGCCATCTATGGCGAGCGGTGGGTGCCTGCGGCACACGCGCTCAGCCTGCTCGGGCTGCTCGGCCTGATGCGGGTGGCCTATCAGCTCATCTATGACTGCCTTGCCGCGGTCGGCAAGCGAAACATGCTGATGGGCGTGCAGGGACTGTGGCTGGCCGCCTTGATGCCCGTCCTGTTGATCGGCGCTCGGACGCACGGCATCACCGGAGTCAGCGCCGGGCATGTTCTTGTTGCCGCGGTCCTGGTCGGACCCGCCTTCCTCTGGGTGCTGTCGCGAGCTGGCATAACTGCGCGCTCCATAGCTGTTGCCTGCCTGCGGCCGTTCCTCGGCGGGGTCGTGATGGCTGCCGTTTCGCTGTCCGTTATCCACGTGGCCGGCGGTGACTGGATCGGGCTGGTGGCAGCTATCACGACCGCGATCGCCGCGTACCTGCCAATCGTGTATCCCATGCGCACGATGCTGCGCCGTCCCATGGAGCCCGCCGCTGACCCAGCCGAGGCCAGTGCCGCTTGACCCGCCTGGCATCCGGGCTCGCTCCTCGCGAAAGTGTTCCGCACGCAGTTCCGTCCGCGAACGGCCGACGTACCCAGCATGCCTGGCAGGTGTTGACGGCCCCTCACCCAGAGGCGTCAAACCCAGCCACGGCGCCATTGATCGCGTGCGGTCCACAGGAATCGCCAGTCTTCGGCCCGGGTCGTTGGCCTACCCTGTCGCGCCGCCGAGGCTGCACCGAGCACCTGGCCAGCTGCGGCACGAATGAACACGCCGGTCACGAGCAGGTTGATGCCCACACCCCGCAGCCCGCGCGGAAAGTGCCGCCGCACGATCGTGCATTTCCCTTTGAACAGCATGAGCATCTTCATGTTGCTACTCGATGACCGTCCACCCAGATGAAGGCAGACGGCCCGCGCAGTGACCCTGGGACGCCATCCCAGAGCCGCAGCGCGCATGCAGAAGTCCGCGTCCTCCCCATAAAGAAAGAAAACCGGGTCGAACCCATCGAGTTGATCCCAGACTGTGCGCCGTACCAGCATAAGAGCCCCGCTGACAACTGGCACCGCACGTTCCTCATCTGAATCACCCGACCAGGGCCGGGAGGACTCCGGATCGAAAATTGCGTTCGCGGGGAACAATGAGTTCAGGCCAAGGGCGAAGCACAAGGCTGACCAAAAGCTCAATCGGCCCCACCAGGAACGCGGATCATCAGTACCGTCTTCGTGGACGAACCGGCCGCCAATGATTCCTGCCGACGTCTGGCGACGAGCACAGGCGAGCAATTCTTCGATGGTCCTGGCACCAATGATGGCATCCGGATTGAGGAAGAGAAGCCAGTGCCCGTTCGCTACGCTTGCGCCGACACGGCACCCATCCCCGAAACCACCGTTAACAGCCCTCTCGATGATTTTCGCGGCCGACGCTGCTGACCGGGCCACCCGGGTCGTGTTGTCATCCGAGGCGTTGTCCACGACGATCACCTCCGTCGGGATACCTGGTGCCCCAGCCAGCACCGCAGCTAGGCAGCCAGCGATTTCCGCCTCGTTACGGTAGGTCACGATCACCACGGACAGGCGCGCGCCGCTGCGTTCATCGGCCGCCATTTCTTCCTGCCCAGCCATGTCTTCCGTCGGGTCGGTAAGCATTGCCTATACCCTCCTATACGGTAGCTGCCTGTTAGCCCGGCTTGCCGTGCTCTGAATCCACCGGACTTTCCCTGGTCGGCTCGGCCCGCGGGGAGCCGGAACGCGCCGGAGGAGCCGGGATATAGGCGGCCGCTCCGGCCTCAGTTTCCTGGCCCCTCATATGATGCCTGCCACTTACCGGGATCTGGTCCCGGTAAGTGGCCCTAGCCGGATTCAGGTTCCTGGAGGCGACTGTCTTCCAATACAGCGGCGATGTCATACTGCTATCCTGCCGTGGCTGCGGAGACACGGTGGCACTCCGGTACGCCAGCAATGGTTGCGTCATGTCGAGGAACTCCATCCTTGACGAGAACCGCCTGTCCCCCCGCACTGCCTCACCCTGGACCTCGTCACGGAATCGCCTGGGCGAGGCCTCGATCACGCCCAGGATCGCTCTGAGTTCCTCGGTGATCCCATCGGAATAGCCTGCCGTTCCCAGCGGCGGCACATCTGTGGCCATGGGTGCGGACGGCTCCATCGCAGACCTGCCCGGCTCGGCAGGCACTGACCGCAGCAACGCGAAGACCGAACGCATGCGGTAGGCCAGCAACCCGAGGATGGCGAGTGTCCCCGCGCCACTGGCCACAAGTCCGGTGGCTTCCGTTGGCGCTACCTTGGGCACCTCCGTGGCGAGTAGCCAGGCCACCGCGGCCCCGGTGGCCGGAAGCCACAGGCGCCGCCCGAGAGCGGACAACCGGACGCTCGCTCTTTTCAGTTCGCCAAGGTAGCAGGGGAGGACCACAGCGGTGGCCACTATCACCTCGGCCAGGCCGACTCCGTAGATGCCGTCGGCGTGGGCGCCAGCAACCAGGGCTGGGACCAGCGTCAGAAGCCAGATCAGCTGAACGGTAAGCAGAAACCGGGACCGGGCGAGCACCACCAGGTAGTCATAAGCGAGCATGAGGAAAACCCGCAAGGCACCAAGCAGGGCGAGCCATATCAGCGGCTGGGCCGCGGGCAGCCAGTGCCGACCGTAGACGAAGCCGATCAGGGGGTCGGCCGACCCGCCGATGAGCAGGCACACCGGGAGAGTGACTGCGCCGAGGAGCGCTGCCATTGCCAGGAAAGTGTCACGCATGGCAACCCTGTCGTGCTGAAGCCGCGAGAGAACCGCTGGCGCGACTGCACTGACCGGTCGTGAGAACATGTTCATCGGCCAGCTCGCCAGATTAGACGCCAGAACGTAGAGCCCCAGCGCAGGCGCTCCCAGCATGTGACCGACCACTAGCTGGTCCACGCTGGTGACCGCGAACGAGACGAAGTTTGCCCCGCCGAGCGGCAACCCGAATCGCAGCAGCTCGCGGGCCTTTTCGGGGTTGAACCCGAACCGCAGCGATCCCGGCGCGAACGCTATCAGCAGGATTACGCAGACCGCGGCACCAGCCACCCGGCCGATGGCGAGGCTCATAGCGCCGTGACCGGTCCATGCGAGGGCCGCGGTAACGCCTGTCCCGAGCCAGTTGCCGACCTGAACCGCGATCGCCGCTCGGTCCTGGCGGAACTGTCGCTGCAGCAACCCGTTGGGCGTGTTGGCGAAGCCATCGATCAGGATAGCGACCGCGAGCAGACGGACGACGCTGGTAGCCTCCGCCGCCCCCATGACGGAGGCATATGCTGGCGCGGCGAAGTAGGAGCCGATGAAGAGGATGACGCTGCCCAGCACGGATATGGTCGTAACGGTGGGGGCGATCTCCCCCGGATCGCTCTCCCAGCGCACGATGGCCAGGCTGACCCCTAGTTCGTTGAACGTTTGCATGGCATTCAGGGCCACGAATGCGACCGCATAGGCGCCGAATGCATGCGGGCCCAGTAGCCGGGCAAGGAAGACGCCGATTCCGAGCGTGCTCACCCGGGTCAGGAAAGTGCTGGCGAAGCTCCAGCCAAGAGCCCGCGAAGCCCTTCCAGTCAGGGTGCTCTTATCCGGAAGGCTGATCCTCATTCTGAGCCACCAGGGGCGCAGCACCCAGCGGCGGCCCTTCTACCGGGCACACCTGCCACTCGCCTGGCGGACCAGGCATGATCGGCTTCGCCGGGCCGGTGCGGTGGTCGGGTGGCCCGCCGCAGGGGCTTCTGCCGACGATCTGCCAGCCAGTCCAGCAAGGCTCGGCCGCGCTCAGACCGCATGTCATCCAGAGCCAATCCCTCCGCTCTCACCTACCACGACTCGGAGCACCATCCCAGGGCACACCATGGCTCAGCGAAGCTCGCTCTGGCTAGACGCCCGAGTGAGTCCCTCCGATTACGACTCTGCCGGGCAGATGCCGGGAATGTTTTCCAGGCAAAGGCCTCGCGGTATAGGCCTGGGATCTCAGCTCGGCTGTCATGCGAGCAAAACGGTTCCTGTCTCGCAGTGCAGGGGCCAGCCAGAGGCGAATGCTAACCACGGCAAGAACATAACCATGAGCTAGCTACTACGCTTTACAGGTCTCCCGTTGGCGTGTACATTGTCGGCCCAGGAACCCCAGGACGCTCCAGGATAGAGTTGAGCATCACCATAGACGCCGCCGGCAAAGGTGTTTCCCTCAACATCGAGCCCGTTGGAATCTTCATTATAGAGGGTATAGGAACCACCCTTGAGATAGTTGCCGATAACCTTGTTGGCACTAGACTTTTGGGCCGACTGGAAAAAGATGGCAGCGGTCGTGACAGAGGGCGTTTGCAGCGGTACGGCGATGTAGTTTCCTTCGTAGGTTATATTGTCACCGCCCTGACTGAACAAACCGTCGCCGTGGCACGCGCTGCCATTCTTGCACATGGCACTCTGCGTGTAGATCTCGTTATTCTTGATGACGCTGTTTGAACCGGGATCAAGGCCTTGCGGGAAACCGTGTATGAGCGAGTTGCTAACGAGCAGTGGAATCTCGCCGGTGTATTCGGTGATAGGACCTACGTCCGAGCCCCCGGTATAGACCGGAACATTCGGTCCCGTTTCGAATGTTGAATAACTGGCGGTGATTCTGGACCCGGCACCAGGGGTCTGGCAGGCTGCGTCAACATCGAACCAAGTCTGGGACGGCTGCCAGTCGATAATGGAGTTGGTAATCGTGAGGCTTCCGCAGCCGGTCCAGTAGAGGCCGCCTTCGATATGTACACGGTCGAGGACGAGATTTGCGCCGGAGCAGTTCAGGTATCCACCCGCCTTGACCCAGGCACAAGACCGGCGCTGCGGAACCCGGCCATTAGCAGCCGAGTACACCGTGAGGGCGGAGAGAGAACCACGGTACCCCTGCGTGCCAGGGCGGACGTAAGCGCTACTCGCGCCACCCTGGCCACCGGAACCCTGGCTCGCTAGGGGCTGGCTTGCTTGGGCGCTGCTGCTTTGCTTCGGCTTCCCGTGATGGGCGGGCCGCCCGGCCTTCGTGGCTCTCCCACTGGTTCCTGGAGACGGCCTTGAACTCACCGGTGCGCCAGAGCCCGCGGCGCCGGCATGTGCCTGCCGCACCGTCGGCGTGTGCTGCCACCACAGGCTGACACCGACGACCAGCACCACGACTCCAGCAGCCAGTGCCGCCAGATAGCCACGTTTGCCCGCCCGGGGACCAAGCCGACCAGTCACGACGCTGAAGTCTCCCCCACATACGAGCGGGTTCGCTCTGTGGGCATCTCGGCCTCGATCGCCGACCGACTCTCAGCGGTCATTATGCCCAGATAGGCGCCCGCGATGCCGAGAATAAGGAACAGCACTCCGGTGTACATGGGGAATGACAGTGAGTCGAAAGTCGCACTGCCTACTGCGGCTACCACGATCGACGATACGACCGCCTGTCCAAAATCGCGACGCCCTTCGTCTTGCGTTCTTCTCCGCCCTGCCGCCGCGCAGTGCATACCGACCAAGTACACGAGCAGCAGGACCACGAGGCCCACAAAGCCGATCTCGATCATGGCATGCAGGTACTCATTGTCTGTGTAGCGGTACACCTGCGGGAGAAAAGTGGCAAAGCCGCGGCCAAAAAATGGGCGCTGCACGATGTACTGCCAGGCCGCCGAATAATCTGCGGTGCGGGTGCCAACGCTTACGTCAGTACCGGCTGCTACGTTGCCTCCGCCAAACAAGCCGGAAAAATAGGTGATCAACGTCCCCAGCAAACCCGGCGCAGCCAACTTCACTGCACCCAGGCCGACCAAGCAAGCGGCGAGAAAAGACCGTCTCCGCTGTGGTTTCCAGGTGGGCACCAAGAAAATGAGGCCGACCAGGGCACCCACTATCCCCGAACGCGATACCGTTATGGGAATGGCAAATCCTATCAGCACCACCGGAAGCCACTTACGAATCCGGCCGCCCGTCCGCGCAGAGTCAAAAGCCTGCTGCAATGCAAATGGCAGGAGCATAGCCATTACTATGCCAAATTCTATGGGCTGGATTGCCGTAGACGATGGGCGGTTCAACCCATTACGGCCTTGTAGTGTATTAATGTCCACGCGCAGGGACAAGCCGGGAATATGTATATAATTGGTTACGTTGATCCCACTGTAATACTCGAAGATCCCAATCGCGCCGACCACCGCCCCGAACACGACCGCCCTCCGCAGCAGCTTATCGAGCTGGCCATAGGTGGTAACGGACCGTGACACCACCACGACGAGCCCCGCCCAGGCGATAACGCCGATTACCCCCCGATCCGCGCTGAGCGCCTCCACTTGCGTTATGGCCCGCGTCATGCCGGCCACCACACTAGCCAGAACGGCTAGAAAGAAGGCGAGCATCGCGACCCGGATGGGCTGACCGCCGCCCGAAGGGCTGATCCTGCCCACCGTAACGGAGGCGATGTACCACAGACATATGAACAGCGAGAACACCATCGAGGGTGTGCCGACCCCGCCGAGAGGTGAAAATACCAACGTTGAGGGAATGAACATGAGCAGGAACAGGTACGCCGTGAGGAGAGCCACCACGTCGAGCTTCCCGCTGGCCGTCCCCCGCGGCTCACCAAAGGAAGGGGCTGGATCCAGCAGCATGGCTGCCCCGCTGTCGGCGATACCCCTCCTGCCCTCCTTGCTCACCGGTTCGCCCAGGACTCTCGAGACTCTCGCGCCTGCTCCGGCAGTTGTGTGTCAGGCCGAGCGTACCCACCATCAGCGCCGTTAACAGCGGCACCGCGGTCGGTCACCATCCGGCTGCGCCTACGCGCCCGCGCCTCTGCGCTAAAAGCTAGCAGGTAGGTTACGACGAAACCGAGGATCGCCACGCCCGAAACTGCTTCAATCTTGGTCTTCGTCACCTTCGAGGGAGTGCTGGGCGGCGCGATCACCACCGCCTTTACTAGCGCCTTCGGGGCCGTCTTGCTAAACGTCGCTTCTTGTAGCGTGATCAGGCGCTGTGCAGCGAAGCCAAGGATAACTGAGACAGCGTGGCTGACTTCCGTTGAGCTCTTACCTGTGACGGTAACGGTGATGAACGGGCCGCCGCTAAACGGGGGAACGATGGCCGTGTACGGATCGGTCACGCCTAGTGACTTCAGGTCGCTCGCCGCCGCGTCAGAGGAAAGATTGCTCGCCAGGACCTGCGATATGGGAGCCAGATTGCCGAGGGCCAGATAGGGGTTGCCACCAACCCCCGGCTGAGCCGCGAGCACTCCGGAACCTATCAGCGACATCTCTGCATTTGACGTGTAGGTGGCAGGCCACATGGCGTACGTCACGACCGTGACGAGCGCCGTGAGCACCAGCCCGGGCACGGTAACGCGCCAACGGCGCCCCAAGACGCGGAACATCTCGGCAAAATCCATCCTCGACCCCTCATGATGAGACTTGTTCCCGATGGCCGGACTGGCCGCGCCAACGCCATGAGTCACCCTCGCGGGGCGACTCAGCCAGTATAGTGGCAAACGACGGGTGTCAGCAGCTATGAAGCCACATTGCTTAGCATCTTCCTTCATGCCCTGATGTGGCGCGATCTCGCTTCTGGTATGGCATGCTTAGCTATGGGAGGGATGGTCATGACAACGCAACAATGGGTAGCTGTGCTTCGCCGACGCTGGTACGTACTGGCAGTTGTGATGTTGTGCGCGGCGGTTGGCACGTTGGCCGTGCACAAGCGGCCGATCACCTACCAAGGTTGCGATGGCCTCTACGTGTCCGCTCCGCCACTGCCCTGGCAAGCGAATGTGTACCTGGATACGAATCCGGCACTAGCCATGACAACCAACTTGGTCACCCAGAGAATGATGTCGCAGCCGATGCAGCAACAGCTTCGCACAGAAGGTGTCCTGGCTACGTACCAGGTGCTGCAGACCAACAGCGGAAGCAGCAGATTTCCATCTTATATCCAGCCCACCCTCCAGGTCTGCTCGAGTTCGAGGGATCCGCGAGCCATCCTCTCCACGACGGAGAAAGTAACCGCGCGCTTCCGCACAGTTCTGTACGCGTTCCAGGCACAACAGCATGTTCCGAAGAAGTCGTTCATTACGGCGACCATCGTCGCCAAGACCATTCCCCTTCCGGTTATAGGCCGACCCACCCAGGCCGAGGCAGCCCTGCTGCTCATTGGCCTTATCGGCGGAGCCGCGCTCACGGTATGGGTGGACCCCCTGCTGGGACGCTCACGCCTTCGGCAGGCTCCATCCGTCCGGCGCCGTCGGCGGGCTCCGTCCGAGCGATGACCGTCCGGCCGACGGCAGAGCCCACCTGCGCAGATTTCACCTGGTGATTATGCGGCAGTGCCCCTGACGCATTTATTCAGCCACGCTCCAGCAGCTATCGAAGATTCCATGCCGTCCAATAGCTTTCCGGATTAACAAGATAGCGCACAGTCTGCACCGGAACATGATCTACGCGCCTGTGGCGGCTCAACCGGAACACGATTTCCCAGTCTTCTCTAGGATAGCGTTCACGCGATCGGTAGGGTCGGCTGAAGTGCAGCCCGGGGAAGCGCCGGATCACTATGGAGCTAGCGTCCACAAAGGATGTTCCCGCCAGCAGTTTCCGGTCGAATGGCGTCGAAAGAACATCCATTTCGCTGCCGTCGGCGAAGATCCGCCGGACGGCCGTGTATACAAGGTCTGCTCGCTGCGTGACCGGATCCTTCTCAAGGGCACGGAGCGCCACATCGAGATGGTCGGGTTCCCATTCGTTGTCATCATCGAGGAAAGCGACGAAATCGGACCGCGAAAGTCGGATGCCGATGTTACGGACCACGCCGATCGTCGCCGTGTTCCTGGCCAGCGAAACCGCCACCAGGCGTGGATCGCTGGGCAGCGCCGGAAGCCCGCCCGCGTCGTCCACCACAATGATCACGTGGTCGTGCACGGATTGAGCAAGCGCCGAGTGGACAGCCCTGCGCAGTAGGTCCGGGCGACAGTAGGTCGGCATGATTGTGGCCACTCGCGCTTGCGGAAGCCGTTGCATCTCACCGGACAGGCGAGAGACCTCAGCGTCCTCGAATCGCCGCATCGCTAGCGCGCTACGGCCCAGGAGTAGCTTGTTGCGTGTCTCAAGGATCGCCAAGCGCCGCCGACGGACCGCTGACGGAATGAGGCGCTTACCGGCGGAAGCCAAACCTACCCCTGTCGTTGCAGCCATCTCTGTCAGGGCTGAAGTGGGCCAGGAAGAACCCACCGCTAACAGTCCACCAGCTCCGTGTCGCGGGCCTGCTCATGTCCCCCCATACCGACGGGCCTTGGCACTTGGCCGAAATCTGCCCGGGTCAGTTCGCGTGCGAACCGCCCCGCACGCCGCCACTCTTCTTTACCAGTGCCCTCTCATAGGCTGCCAGCAGCTTCGGCACCTGCAACTCCCAACTCAGGGTCGTCCTCAGCCTCTCAAATCCGAGACGGCCCATCCGAATGCGCGTATCCGGGTCATCAATAAGCTGAACAATGCATTTGGCCAGCGACTCAACATCGTTAGGTACGGCATACAAGCTCGCGTCCCCAGCCGAGAATCGCCCCTCGTGCAGGTCGAACTGGACGATCGGCTTTCCAAGGGCCATGTACTCCATTATCTTGTTCATCGTGGAGATGTTGTTCATTCGGCTGGCCGCATCAGGACTCACGCAGACGTCAGCGGTCGCGAGCACCTCACCGAGAATTGCATTGTCTGACACCATCCCGGTAAACACGACCTGATCGGCCAAGCCCAGGGCGCGAACACGCTCACGCAGCCGCGGAAACTCAGGGCCGGCGCCGACGAGCACGAATTGAATGTCCTGGCGCTGCCAGCCTAGGACAATCAGCTCGGCGGCGTCGATGAGATAGTCGAGCCCATCTTGAAGGCCCATGATTCCAACGTAACCCACCATGTATTTGCGTCCGTGTCGCCAGCTTTCATCCGGGCGCGCGCCTGCAAATCTGGTGACCTGTGGCGCGGAGCGCACCACGAAAACGTCTTCTTGCGACATGCCGCCGCGCCCGAGGGCAATATCGCGGAAACTTTCGTTGGTCTCGATTGACACATCAGCGAAGCGGTAGGTAAGGCGTTCAAGGAGCATGTTCACCCTGACTTGCCAGCCGCCTTCGCGATTGCCCTTCGCCATCATCAGTTCGGGACAGGCGTCATGATGGTCATAGATCAGAGCGGATCCTGAGGTGATCAGCGGCAGGGCCACGAGGAAGAGAAGGTCAGGCGGGTTGCAGATATGCACCACATCGATGTGGCCTCTAAAACGGACGCCGAGCGCGAGGCGGAGCTGGGCGACGATGGCGATTCCGTATTCGAGTAGGTATCCCGCGAAGCGGCGCGCCTCGGGACCGGGTGAATAGCGGTGGATCCGGATTCCGTTGAGCGTTTCGCGTCGGCCGGGGTGCGCCTTCGTTCGCGGGCACACGACATGAACTTCGTACCCGGCAGCGGCAAGTGCCCGGGACTCCTGCCAGACCCGCCGGTCCAGCGGGACGGGGAGGTTCTGGACGAGGATCAGGACGCGCGGCCGACCGCGCTGGCGTCCCCGCCGACTACCTACCATGACCGCCCCCGGACAGCTAGAGGTTTCATCCGCATGCGTGACGCTTGTGGATGTATGACACTTGGCGGCGGTGGCCGGATGACCGCCAAGCCGCGCTGTTACCGCTTCGTTATGCAACGTTCGTGGCGAGCAGCCGCCCGTGCCTCACCTGCCCTTCCGGTGAGCTGCTGGCGAGCATGCCAGGGAACCGGCTACGCAGCGGCGCCCGCGTCCTCGCCGGGACCGGTGGCGGCCCCTCCTTCCCGGCAGCAGGCTCGCCGCCTACGCTGGGCTCACTCTCCGCCACCCCAGCTCCGGCACCCTCCCGGCCAGTCGGGCCCGCAGCCAACGCGGCGAACCACCGCCTCAGCCGCCTTGCTCCCCGGAGCTTCCGGCTCCCTGCGCGACTCGCCCTCAAAGCCTTCTGCCAGGCAAACGCGCCGAAGGGAAACGGTGCAACGGCGTCCTCGGCTGCCTGGCCCGCAGCTGCCGCGACGTCATGCTCGCCATGCCGACGACCCCGCCAGCCCACCCGGCCCGTCCAGTTGCCGCGGATCGCCAGCCCGGCCCGGCAATGAACGTGGCAACACCCCGCACCGCCAGCCTGCTGCCGACCCATCCGTCAGCGACCCGGACCGTGTCATGACCCGTTCTGCCGGGTGCCCGGAGGGCACGGGATAATGAGGCTGCAGCGGGGACGTCGGACCCCTCGGTCACCAGCCTTGCGGTTGCTGGATGCTGGCTAGACCGTTAACTCGTACAACGAAAGGGTTGCGGATGGACACGCTCGGAATCGACGGCGCCTGGGTCTTCACTCCGAAAATTCATTACGACATAAGGGGAAGTTTTCTTGAGACTTTCCGTGGTGACGAGTTCTTCGAGGTTCTCGGTTACCGGTTGGGCGTTGCGCAGGTCAACTGCTCGGTCTCCAGCCGCGGTGTCATCCGGGGTATCCATTTCGCGGACGTGCCTCCAGGCCAGGCAAAATACGTTACCTGCGTAAGCGGCACCATCCTCGACGTCGCCGTCGACCTCAGGCTCGGCTCCCCGACATATGGAAGCTGGACGATGACGCGGCTCGACGACGAGGCCCGGCGCGCGCTGTTCCTCTGCGAAGGCCTGGGGCACGCGTTCATGGCGCTCAGCGATCAAGCCACAGTGGTATACCTCTGCTCGACGCCATACGCGCCCGCGCGTGAGCATGGCGTGCATCCTCTTGACCCCGCCATCGGCATCGCTTGGCCCGAGGATGCGGAAGTGATTCTGTCCGAGAAGGACGCCGCTTCGCCCACCCTGGCCGAAGCACGGCATGCGGGAATACTCCCGGAGTACGCCGCCAGCAGGGCACGGGTTGGTGAGCTGAGGAAGATGTTAGGCACCAATGACCCGTCGGGGGGCACCCCGGCGTGCCACCGCTTGCGCTCCGGTGGAAGCCCGCGACCGTAACGGCAGGAGGGGAACCTGCCGCTGAAACCCTTATGGCTGCCCGGGCGCCCGGACGGACCAGCCCGCCGCTCGCCACAGGCGGGCATCAAGGGCACAGCGGGCATCGATGATCACGGGCTGCGCAACGACGGCGGCCAGCCAAGCTGGATCGATCGCCCGGTATTCGGCCCACTCGGTTAGGTGCAGGACGAGGTCTGCCCCCTCGGCCGCCTCTGCCCCCGAGGGTGCCACCGAGGGTGCGTAGCGCAGGTTCGGCTTAGCCCGGGCCGCGTTGGGCATGGCGACTGGATCGTGGGCGGACACTATCGCCCCCTCGGCGGCAACTCGCTCGCACACGGCGAGGCTGGGTGAGTCCCGGATATCATCGCTGCCGGGCTTGAACGCGAGGCCGAGCACTGCGATTCGCTTGCCGGCCAGCGACCCGCCTGCGGCCTCCGTGGCCAGGTCAGCCACCCTGATGCGGCGTCCGAGGTTGATGGCGTCCACGCTGGCGAGGAGATCGACCACCGATGCAACCCCCAGGGCGCGGGCGGTGACCTGGAAGGCCCCTCGGGTCGGGGCGCCGGGCGAGCAGCCCGGCAGGGCGGCGAGCTGGGTGTTGATCCCCTCGGCGCGGCCGTTCGATCGAGTCGTCGACTACGCACGAACCGGCAGATCAGGCCGGCCCAGAGCGGGTGCGTGTGGTTCACCCGTTCCATCCGTGGTTCGGGCGGGACCTGGAGTTCGTGAAGCGGCGCCGGAACTGGCGGGCGGACCGGGTCTATGTCTTTGGTGACGCCGGTGAACCTGGCCCCGGGCCTGGCCCACGGCACCGCCGCGGTCAGCACCCCGTGCCGCGGGCACTTCACGCGGGGCGCGTCCGCCTCCAGGAAGCAGCGCATCACGCCCAGGTCCAGCGCCCGCCACCGCCGCCGCCCCTCCCCGGCGTCATAGAACCGGCACTTCCGGCCGCATTCCGGGCAGCGCAGCCGGTGCCCGTGATCAGGGCGCAGCCGTACCACCGCGATCTCGCTGCCGTCCGGAGCTTCCCCGATATCGCCGCCCTCAAGCACGACATGCTCGACATGCAGCAGTTTCTTCCATAGCTTGGTCTTCCGCGCGCCGTCCTCCGGTGACATCGCGTAACTGACTCTCGACAAGCCAGCACGCTAGCCCAGTAATTCGCACATGGATGTAGATCAGTTACGGGGGCCTGGGCTTGATGTCATGGCGGGTGGGTAGGGTCCACGCCCAGGAGTTCCAGCAGCCGGGCCTGGACCGTGTTCGGCCGGGTGACCTGCGCAGGTGTCGTGGCCGTTGCCGGGATAAGGCACAGGCTGGCGAGGGTGGTCAGGATGAGCCCGCCGGTCGGCCGTGCGGGCTGCCGGTTGTATAGCCCGTCGAGCTTGGTCTGGGGGGCCAGGTTGCGGCGGGCTTCCCGTTCGATCAGGCAGAAGACCAGCAGCGCGAGGCTGATCACGGTGATCAGGGCGGCGATGCGCCGGTTGCTGTGCAGGAACATCGGCGCGACCGCGAGCGGGCCCTTGAGGTTGCCGTAGCGGCGCTCGACGCAGGCGCGGTGGCAGGCCGGGATCCCGCCGTCGCCGGAGGCCGCGATCCCGGCCTGCACCTGCAGCAGGTCCGGCCGCCGGTCCTTGGGGTGGCCGTAGCGGGGCCCGGGGTAGTCCTCATCTGTCTCGTCGTAGGCGCCGTGCAGGGAGAAGCTCGTCATGTCCTGGTGCAGCTGGGAGATGCCGATATCAAAGGTGGTGATGGCGGCGACGGCGACGGCGGAGGTGATCTGGTCCAGGTGCGGGGCGATCGCGTCCAGGGTGCGGCCGGGCTTGTCGTCGTTCAGGCTGGCGGGGACGATGCCGGGGATCTCCTCCGCCGCCCAGGTCCGGGCCCAGCCCCCGACGTGGACCAGCGGAGCCGGGGAGGTCAGCCGGTTGCAGATCATCGCCTCCGCCGCCTGCCCGGCGGTGACGGCGGCCACGTCGCGGATCGGGACCTCATCGTCGATGATGGCCGCGATGCCGAGCCGCCGCCGTGCGCGCGGGCAGGCGGGCGGCAAGGCACCGGGCCAGCCGGGCATCGAGGGCGGCCTGGCCGGCCAGCCAGCCACCGGCCGCGCCGGCCAGCGCGCCGTCGGGCAGGGCGTGCAGGAACCGGCGGAAACTCGACTCCGGCGGCGGCGCGCACCCGCCTGCCCGGCCCGGCCCGAACACCGCGAGCGCGTGCGGTGCCAGGGAGCTGGCAAACCCGGCCATCTGCGCGGGGACATCGTGCCCGGCCAGCAGCGCGGCCGCGGCGAGGGCCGCGGTCGTGGCGTGGTCGTGCCGGATACCCCGGGCGTGGCGGGGATCGGCCAGCACCGCGGCCAGGTGGGCGCGCAGCGAGACGACCTGGCCGCGGCTCAAGTCCAGCCACACCGCCGGCGGGGGCGGGGTGAACAGCGCCGACGGGGCCAGCGCGCCCAGCCCGCCAGGTGCCACCTCGCGCAGCCAGCACCGCTTCACCTGCCCGTGGAAGGCATAGCCGTGCCCGCCCGCGCCGCGGGCGTACCCCTTGGTGGAACCGGCGCAGGCGAACCCGGCCGCGGCGTAGCAGGCGCCGGTGTGCCGGGCAGGCTCGGTGAACGTCCCCACCGCCAGCACGATCTGGTTGCGGAAACGCAGGTAGTCGCCGGGCAGCCGGGCCAGCGAGCGGGCCAGCACCGCCGAGGCCAGGTGCGGCCGCCGCGGGCCCGGCAGCACGCAGAACCGCTGATTGCCGGCCAGCATCGGCAGCCGGTCAGCCCGGTCGGCATCCGCCCAGCCGATCACCTGGTCCCTCGCGGCGCACCGCAGCACCGCCGACCCGTACCCCAGCAGCGCGACCCGGGAGCCGTCCAAGACGGCGACATGGCGGATCACCGACCCGAACAGGCGCGGCCCGAGCCAGTGATGAGCCCTCAGCAGCTCGTCGAACCGGGCGACCTCGCCGGGCAGCACCGGCCGCACCGTCAGCTCGCTGGTCCAGGAGGCCACGAGCAGAGTCCTGCCAGCTACCGGTTAGTAAGTCCAGCTGACCGCGAGAGTACCGGCCGGGACGCCGCATCCGGTGACTTTGACGGCCGCCGCCGCGGGTCAGCCGCAGACGGAACGCCCGGACCCCGTGATCAAACGATCACAGCGTTGATCTTCGTGCATGTGCGGAGGACCGGGCTAGCCGGGGACGGCGTGTCCGCTTTAGAACGACACGCCGGGGATCAGCGCGAACACCCCATCACGGGAACGGCAGGAGAGCCTCACCCCGCGAGCAGCACAGGAAACGCCTTTCGCAGCGCCCGCCGCCAGTGGCCGATTGGCTCAATGCCAGTCTTCACCCAGGCATCACGGCCGAGTACGCTGTAGGTCGGCCGGGCTGCTGGGCGCGGATATGCGCTGCTGGTGGTCGCCCGCACCCGGGCTGGGTCGGCGCCCAGCAGGCGATAGATCTCGCGGGCAAACTCAAACCAGGTCGTCTCACCGGAGCTTGTCACGTGATATATGCCGGCTCCGGCAGGCGAATTCACCAGCCCGACGATCTGCCTTGCGACATCGACCGTCCACGTTGGTTGCCCCCTTTGGTCATCCACAACATCCACCGTCGGCTGTTCGCGCTCCAACCTGATCATGGTGCGAACGAAATTCGGTCCGTGCGCACCATAGAGCCACGCAGTCCGCACCACATAACCAGTCTCCGGGAGCAAGCGCAGGACCGCCTGATCGCCGACCAGCTTCGTGCGCCCATAGGCGGTTCGCGGCCCTGGGGCCGCATGCTCGGAATACGGCTGCCCGGCATCTCCGCCAAACACATAGTCGGTGGAAATATGCACCAGGCGGGCCCCTGCAGCAGCGCACCCTTTAGCCAGCTGGCCCACGCCGACCCCATTTACCAGCAACGCCTCGTCCTCATGTTCCTCAGCGTCGTCGACCGCAGTCCAGCCTGCGCAATTCACCACGATGTCTGGCCGGTGAGCTTGCAGCACACGTGACATGGCCACCTCATCGGTGATGTCAAGGTCATTGCGAGCGAGGCCCACCACGGCTTCACCAGCAAGCTCAAGGGCGCTCACAAGATCCTGGCCGAGCATCCCACCTGCACCCGAAACCATCCATCGGCTCACAGCACCCGCCGAGTTGCCGCTTCCGGGTCGGCCGCCACTGCCCTTTGTTCCGCTCCTGGCGCATCGGAATACCGCAGGCTAGATCTCGGCTGCTTCAATGGCCGCCACCACCCGAGGTTCTCCTCATACCACCGTACCGTCGCCTTGAGACCCCCACTGAAGGGAATACGAGGGGCGTAGCCCATTCCTCGCAGAAGCGAGTCGTCAAGGGAGTAACGGCGGTCGTGGCCCTTCCTGTCCTCGACGTGGGCAACCATGTCCCAGTCTGCCCCGCAGCACTCGAGCAGGGCCTGGGTCAGCTCGATATTGTTGAGTTCCACATCACCGTTGATATGGTAAACCCGACCGGGTTCACCGCGTTCGAGGACCAGCTGAATGCCACGGCAATGGTCGTCCACATGGATCCACCCGCGAACGTTCCCGCCGTCGCCGTACAGTGGTACTTTTTGCCCGTCAAGCAGGTTTGTGACGAACAACGGTATGACTTTCTCGGGGAACTGGTATGGGCCGTAGTTGTTGCAGCAGCGGGTGATGCTGATATTTAGCCCGTGCGTCCGGGCATAGGCCCGTGCCATAAGGTCGCCACCAGTCTTCGCGGCGGCATAGGGGGAGTTTGGCTGGAGCATCGCCTCCTCCGTCCACGACCCGGAAGCAACGCTGCCATAGACCTCGTCGGTGGACACCTGGACGACCCGGCTGACCCCGGCGTCCAGACATGCTTCCAACAGGACCTGAACGCCGACGACATTCGCGGCAACGAAACTCGATGCGCCCTCGATTGACCTGTCGACGTGGGTCTCCGCCGCGAAATTGATAACAAAGTCATGCCCTGGTACCACCGACGTCAGCAGCTCCGGATCACAGATGTCACCGCGGACGAAGGCGAACCGCGGGTTATCCATTACTTGCTTCAGGTTGGCCAGGTTGCCCGCGTAGGTTAGCTTGTCCAGCACCGTCACCCGCGAATCCTCAAATCCCGGGTAGCCACCTCCGAGGAGTGTGCGGACATAGTGCGAGCCAATGAATCCCGCGCCGCCAGTCACCAAGATCTTCATGCGCTGATCTGCACCTTGCTGTGATCTCCGAGTATTAGCCGATGTGCCCGGGGAACTCTTGGCGAGGGTGTCACCTCCACGGCATGCCCGATTAGTGACGCCTCGATGCGCCGGACTCCCTGAATAGAGGCGCCGCGGAGCAGGATAGAGTACTCGATCTCACTGTCAACGACAAGGCAGTCCTGTGCCACAGAGGTAAACGGCCCGATGTAAGACCCCGATACCCGCGTTCCCGCGCCCACGATGACGGGGCCGACGATACGAGAGCCGGTCACTTCCGCGCCTGCCTCGATCACCACCCGGCCGATGAGCTCGGTCGTGACGTCCGTTACCCCTAGCACCTGCGGTTCGATGTGCTCCAAGACCATCCGGTTGACCTCAAGCATGTCAGCGACGTTCCCGGTGTCCTTCCAGTAACCCGTGATCGTCGTGGACCGAACCTTGCGGCCATGGTCGATGAGCCACTGGAGAGCCTCGGTGATCTCCAGCTCCCCTCGCCACGAGGGCGTCAAACGCTCCACCGCCTCATGAACGGAGGACGTGAATATGTAAACGCCTACCAGCGCAAGGTCGCTCTTAGGCTGCTTAGGCTTCTCCTCCAGGCCGATGACCTCACCCATGTCATCGAGCTCGGCGACGCCGAACTCGCTGGGATCCGAGACCTTGGTCAGCATGATCTGCGCGTCCGGCCGAGAGGAGCGAAACTCCTCCACTAGCGAGCTGATCCCGCCCACAATGAAGTTGTCGCCGAGGTACATGACGAAGTCGTCGTCGCCGAGAAAGTGCCGTGAGACCAGCACCGCATGGGCCAGCCCGCGCGGCGCATCCTGCGGGATGTAGGTGACGTCGAGCCCGAAGGAACCTCCGTCGCCCACAGCGGCCCGGATGGCCGGGGCGGTGTCCCCCACCACGATCCCGACATCAACGATGCCGGCGTCCCGAATGGCCTCAAGGCCGTAAAACAGGACAGGCTTGTTCGCGACCGGGAGAAGCTGCTTGGCTGAGGTGTACGTGATCGGCCGGAGCCGACTTCCCGATCCCCCCGACAGGACTAGGGCCTTCATGGGGCTGGGCTAGCGTGCTGGGGGCCGTCGGCCCGGCCGCGCTTCCTCAGCTCGGATAGTGATGCGGTCACCTGCATCGCGCTCCTTCCGTCGGCTGGCGCCCAATGCTCCTCCAGGATAGCTACGGCGCAGTTGACGCCGAGCTTTCAGCCGGAGGGCACCCGAGGCGGCGGCCGCGGCTGGCTGGCTGGCTGGCTGGCTGGCTAAGGCTGACACTGAGGCGCACTGTATCGCGCCTGGTAAGGAGACGTGCCCACGCTAATCCTGGTATACCCAACTTGGTCACAAAAGCATATCGTCACCCTAACCGGCATATGGGCCACTCAGTGCAATCAGGGGCTAAGCCGAACCACTGCGCCGATGGTGGCAGGGCACTAGTCCCAGGGCTGGTCCGCCTGGAGGCTCGCTGAGGACGCTCGACGGCGCGGCGCGAGGACTAACCTGGTGGCCTTGGAGCTAGCCCCAATGCCGGGGAGTTAAGGACCGGCCGTCTGTGTCAAGGACCGGCGGCGGCGTGTTGCTGGCGGCTGGTGGTCCTGGCGGATCGCGGTGGTGATCTTGGTGACTCGCAGGCTCGTGACGGGCTTGCCGGGCGGGTGCTTGTTCCAGCGGCTGAGCGGGGATTTGACTTTGCGGGCGCAGACGCGGGGTCGGCGTGTGCAGGTTTGCCAGGACGGCGCGGCCGATGTCCCCGGCCAGGTCCGTCGCGCCGGCGAGGATTCCGCGGGCGCCGGTGACCAGCGTCTGGGCGGTCTGGACGGCGATCTGGTAGCTGGCGCGGTCGGGGTCGGTGCCGGGGATGGTGGCGACGGCGTCGGTGATGGCGATCCGTAGTGCCTGGTAGAGGGCGAGGAGAGCCCACATCTCCTGCTGCAGGCCGGCCGGGTCGCCCGAGCGCAGCACCCGGCCTGCCAGCAGGGTGTGCCGCAGGGCGAGGTAGGCGATCTCGTGTTCCCACCGCTCGTGATACAGGGCGATCAGCGCATCGGCGGGCCAGGCGCGGTGATCGAGCAGGGTGGTGGCCAGCCGGTAGCTGGTGCCGTAGCTGGTGCCGTCGTGGCAGGTGACCGTGACCTCGGCGGTGATGATCCGCACCTTCACGCCGCCGATCAGCGACAGCACCGACCCGTCGGGCAGGTGCGCCAGCACCGGCGGGCGCCGGTTCCCCAGCCAGGCACGGTTGCGCACCGTGTCGGGCACCTTGACCGACTTGCACCCGTCGAAGGCCACCGTCCGGTACCGGCCGAACCTGGCCCCCGGCGCAGACGGCTGGGCCAGCGGGCCAGCCAGCACCTCGAACAGCGCATGCAGCGGAGCAGCGCCCAGGCGGCGGCGCAGATCCCGCAGCGCCCTGGCCGACGGCACGGCCAGGCCCAGCCCGTCAAGAGCCGCGGTCAGCTTCGCCCACACACCCAGGTACCCGGTGCCGGGGAACAAGCACATCGCCAGCACGAAATACAGCACGGCCCGCGACGGCAGCACGCGCAGCCGCCGCTCCCGCGCGCGCGTCTCCTCCAGCACCGCATCGGCCATCTCGAACGGCACGATCCGGGTCAGCTCACCCAGGTGGCCGGGGGCGAACACCCCCGCCGCGACCGTGACCGTCCAGATGATGGCCGTGACAGCAGTACCAATGGCAGACTGGGAGCGCAACGGAGGTCCTCGGAGACGGATTGATCTTGGCGGATTCCCTATACCGGGCCTCCGTTTGCCATGCGGTGACGACACGCCGAAGCAGGTGCTTGACCACCGATCCCGGACCTTAACTCCCCGGCATTGGAGCTAGCCCGTGCGCCGCGCCGTATCGATGGCCTTTAGCAGGGCGTCGGCCAATGGCACCGGACACATCACGAGGTCGGGCAGCCAGGGGTTGGCCTGGTTGTACTCGAGCTTCGAACCGTCCAGCCGGGAAGCGTGCATTCCCGCAGCTAGCGCCACTGCCACCGGTGCCGCCGAGTCCCACTCGTACTGCCCGCCGTCGTGCACGTAGGCATCGGCCTCCCCGCAGATCACTGCGGCGGCCTTTGCCCCCGCTGAGCCGAGCGGCAGGAGCGTGGCACCCATATCCCCGGCCAGCCGGGTGGCAAAGGCAGGAGCCCTGGTCCGGCTCACCATCACCCGCAGCGGCTGCACAGTGTCTTCGGCGTGCCCCCCGGCGGCGGGCGATACGCCGGCCGACCGTCGGCCCGGCTCCGCGGTGGTCAGCACGCAGCCCCTCGCCGGCAGCGCAACCGCCCCGGCGGCCAGCCTCCCCTGTGCCCAGAGTGCGACGTGCACGGCCCAGTCCGGCCGGCCTGGCTCACCGAACTCCCGGGTACCGTCCAGCGGGTCCACGATCCACACCCGCTCGGCGGCCAGCCGGGCCGGGTCATCACGCCCCTCTTCCGACAGCACCACATCCCCCGGCCGCTCACGGGCAAGTTCAGCGATCAGGAACTCGTGCGACAGCCGGTCGCCCGCCTTGCGCATGCCATCCGGGTCCCCGCCGGCCGCGCGCAGAGACAGCAGGCGCCGTCCTGCCTCGGCTGCGAGATCCCTAGCAAGGTCGTCATCAGGTGGCAACAGGAACTTCCTTTCCAGTCGACCCCGACCCCCGCCCCGGCCAGGCAGAGCCCGCCGCGGCGGCGTGGGCCAGGCGGCCGCCCATGGCCCGCGGGCACAGGAAGCCAGTGGCCAAGCTAGTTGACCGTATGACGATACTCTGGCCGCCGCGAGATGCCCGGCCACCGGCGCCCCCTGGAACCGCCGTCGGCCCGCCTTACCGCCTGACCCACCCACCTGCTCCCCGGCCGGTTCTGCTTGAGCAACCACGGGCAGGCCCGTGAAGAGGCGTCCAGGTAGGTGCCAGGCCCGCGAAGGGGAACGTGCCGCCGACGACATGCGAGGTCGCCGTCCGCAGCTTCGTCTCAGTAGGCGCCAGACCCCCGGATGACTGCTGACCATGTCTTCCAGAGGATCTGAAGGTCCAAAGCGAATGACCAGTTCTCTACGTAGCGGAGATCGAGCCTGACTGCTTCCTCCCAGGACAGGTCGGATCTCCCGCTGACCTGCCACAGCCCGGTGATCCCGGGCTTGACCACGAGCCTTCGGCGCACGTATTCGCCGTAGAGGGCGGCTTCCCGGGGCAGCGGGGGCCTGGGCCCGACCAGCGACATGTCACCGATGAGGACGTTGAGCAACTGCGGGAGCTCATCCAGAGACGACCGGCGCAGCCGGGCGCCCACATTCGTGATACGCGGGTCTTGGCGCATCTTGAACAGCACGCCGGCACCCTCGTTCGATCCCGCGAGTTGGTCGACGCGGTGCTCCGCGTCCACGACCATGGTCCGGAACTTGAAGATACGGAAGGTGCGGCCATCCTTGCCGACCCTGGTCTGCCGGAAGAACACCGGACCGTGGTCATCAGCACGGATGGCCAGCGCGATGATCGCGAATAGCGGCGCCAGCATGATCAGCGTGAGCAAGGCGGTAACCCTGTCGAACGCTCCCTTGATGACCTGCTTGCCCCCGCCGAGTTCCGGGTGATCGACATGCAGCAGCGGCAGCCCGGCAACCGGACGGATCGTGGTGCGCGGCCCCGCCACGTCTAGGAGCGCGGACGCGACGCACAGGTCTGTCCCCGACTTCTCCAGCTCCCAGGCCAACTCCCGCAGCCGGACTCCATTCATCTCCGGGCAGGCGAGTACGGCCACTGTGTCCGCCCCAAGCTGGCTCACGGCCGACGGCACACTACCGATACCCCCGCAGACCGGGACCTGTGCGATCTCAGACAGCATGTTCCGGCCTAGCACGCAGGCGCCCACCACCCTCATGCCGTGATAGCTGTCGCGGCGGAGGGAGGCCACCAGATCGGCAACGGCCGACGCGTGGCCGACCGCCACCACCCGCCGCATGAACGAGCCGCCGGCGCGCAGTCTGTGAAGGCGCTTGCGGAGCGCGTACCTGGCCGCCTGACTGAAGATCAGCGCACACGGCATGGCGATGACCATGTAGCCACGGGCAAATTCAAGCTTCAAGCCGTATGAAACGATGGCCACACCTGCGGTCAGGCCCATCGACGCGTTCAGCACCCGGCGGAACTCGTCAGACCCTACCCCGATGAAGCGTGCGTCGTACCCGCCTGCCATGGCCACCGATCCCCACCACAACACGGGCAGTGCAGCGGTGAACGCAAGGTAGGTGACTGGGTGATAGCCCTGGCTATCGAAGCGGAGCTCGACCGCGAGCAATCCCGCGACGAGTGCACACGCGCCGTCCACAAGCGCAGCCCGGAGGAGGTAAGACCTCATCCAGCTCGCAGAATTCCGAGCAGCCAACCTCGCCTGGCGCCCCCGACGACGCTCGGCGACTACTGCTTCACCTGCCGCCACTATCCCCGCCCCTCCACCTGAGAATCCCAGGACTTCCTCAAACAGCTAGACGTGGACGCACTGGAGAGACGCCCCACGATGGGGGTTGGTTTACTTATGGAGCGAGATAGGGCTTATCGATGATCAAAGCCCGCTTGATCTGCTGGATCAGCTATTTCATGATCTTGGGGAACGTGCTACGCCATAGCCGACGACACACTCTGGCACCAGGACAGTGCGGCTTGCTGGCACCACGCGGCCTCGCGGGCACCGTGCTACGAGGTTGCGCCCCGAGCCCGACGCCGCAAGGCACCCCGACCGCATCGTGCGGTGGCGTTTCCACGATGTCACATCACGGTCTATCGGCCAGTCGGCCCTTCACCGTGGAACGCGTTCTGGGCCGCCGCTAGCCCGCTGCTGAGCAGTGATTCGACCGCGTCCGCGCTCCGGTCGACCAGGAACGGGAGTTCCTTGCGCTCCGCGGCGGTGAAGTCCCGCAGCACGTAGGCCGCTGGGTCCATCCGCCCCGGGGGGCGGCCGATTCCGAAGCGCACCCGGTGGTAGTCGCGGGTGCCGAGGGCAGCGGTGATCGAGCGGAGCCCGTTATGCCCGTTGTCCCCGCCGCCCAGCTTGAGCCTGATCACGCCGAACGGCAGATCGAGCTCATCGTGGATCACCACGATCCGCACCGGTGGCAGGCGGTAATAGTCGCGGAGCCCGGCGAGCGGGCCACCGGATTCGTTCATGAAGGTGAGCGGCTTGGCCAGGATCACCGGCAACCCGGCGAGGCGTCCGTCGGCCACGCTGGAGCGGTACTTCCCAGCGCGGAAGCGGGCGCCGATCCGGCTGGCGAGTTCGTCCGCCACCAGGTACCCGGCGTTGTGCCGGTTACCGGCGTAACCGGGCCCGGGGTTACCGAGCCCGGCGATCAGCCAGCGTTCATCCGCCATGCCATTCCCGCCTCGGGCGGCCCGCCTGGGCCGCAACGCGGACCACAGAGCGCCCGTCACCAGAGCCCTTCCCTGCCTGGGGCCAGCTATTGCCCTGCCTGGAAGTACCCAGCCAGGGCCTTGCCTGGGCCCGCCGGTGCCCTGCCCCGGGCCGGATCCCTGCCTGGGCCAGCCGTATCCCTGCGTGATGGGGGCCCAGCCGGATTACTCGCCGGACGCCGCCGACCCGCTCCCGGACGTGCCCTCACCCTCCGGAACCGGTGCTGGCTCGGCCGGCGCCGCGGCCGCGGCCTCCGGCGCACCGATCTCGGCTTCCATCTGCTCGGCGGTCGGCGCCGCGACCACGTGCAGCACCAGCGTCTCCGGCTCGACGGCCAGCGACGATCCTTCGGGAAGGCTCAGGTCGCCCGCGTGCACCGCCGTCCCGACCTTCATGTCGTCCACATCGATCTCGATGGCTGCGGGGATGTGCGTCGCCTCGGCCTCGATGGAGATCTGCACGAGTTGCTGGTCGAGCAGGCCGCCGGAGTACACCTCGCCGGTCACCTGGATCGGGATGTCCACGGTGACCTTCTCGCCCCGGCGGACCAGGATCAGGTCGACATGCTCCACGGAGCCCCTGATTGGGTCGCGCTGAATAGCCTTGGGCAGCACCAGCTGGTTGCCGCCGGGCAGCCCGTCCAGGCGGATCAGCACGTTCGCGGCCTTCAGGGCCATCATCACGTCGTGGCCGGGGAGCGTGACGTGCCGGGTGTCGGTGCCGTGGCCATACAGCACGGCGGGAACCCGGCCGGCGCGGCGCTCACGGCGGGCGGCGCCCTTGCCGAAATCGGTGCGCGGCTCTGCCGCGATGCGGACCTCAGGCACGGTACTTGCTCCCTATGCAGCGGACTAGAGTGCCGGTGCAGCTTCTCTCCGGATGGCCGCTCAGGACACCGGGGCCGCATACGACAGCCGACAGGCACGCCAAATAGCGTGCATGTCGGAGTCTAGCCCAGAACTAGCGGTCCGCTGTCCGGTGCGGCGCGGCCGTGGGGATGGAGTTACTCCTGGGTCATCCCGGGCGCTGCTTCCTGGGTCATCCCGGGTGCCCCTCTTGGGTCATCGCGGCAGGACTCTCGTGGGTCATCGCGGCAGGACTCTCGTGGGTCATCGCGGCAGGACTCTCGTGGGTCATCGCGGCAGGACTCTCGTGGGTCATCGCGGCAGGACTCTCGTGGGTCATCGTCGGGCCGGCCGCCAGTGCCGCGCCAAACAAGGCCGAGGCGGCCGTCGATGCACCAAGCCATCACCCGACGCTGCTTGGGCGGAAGGCTGGCGAGCGCGGCCAGAACTGCCCGCGCCTCGGCACGCAACTCCGCGGCGCTGGCGGTGGGCAGCGGCCCGGGCCGATCAGGAGGCGACTCGACCAGAGTCTCCCTGGCCGCGCGCCGGTAGTACGCACGCTCGGCCACCCGGCGTAACCACGCGTTCGGGTGCCGGATGGTGTGCCACACCGGGAACGCGTCAGTGAACGCGGACTGGGCGGCAGCCGCGGCAGCCTCCGCGCTAGCGCCGAGGCTCATCACGAACCAGACCAGCCCGGGCAGCTCACGTGCATGACAGGAGGCAAAGTCATCGCTCTGCCCGGGCACCGCAGACGCGCCCGGGCGGACTACGTCCCGATGGCTGTCCACTGCCCCAGTAGCCGACGCGGATGCTGGAACCCATGCATCGTCCACATTGACGCCAACCCCTGGCCTGGTGAGCAGCAATTCCATGATCGCTCCCTTCCGCCCTGAACGGCGGCGGTACCGCGCCCGGTGCCGGTGTGCACCAGGTAGTGCGGATAGGGCACGATTCGTGACCTCAAATCTAGAAAACTATGGAAGATCTTTCTGCGGGCCAGCGAGCATTCGGTGGCAAAGGCAGGGCAAGATCAGCGCGGAACGCACGACCGGCCCCACCCATTGCGATCACCATTGGCAACCGCAAGAGTGGAGCCGGTCTCACCACTTGGCGCTATGCAGGGCACAGCGCAATTCTTGATCACGCCCAGCTTCCCTGGGCGGGGAGCTAGCCCTCCTGGTCCTCCTGGTTCATCGCAGGCTGGCTCTCCTGGTTCATCGCAGGCTGGCTCTCCTGGTTCATCGCAGGCTGGCTCTCCTGGTTCATCGCAGGCTGGCTCTCCTGGTTCATCGCCGGGGTCGCCTCCTGGTTCATCGCAGGCTGGCTCTCCTGGTTCATCGCAGGCTGGCTCTCCTGGTTCATCGCCGGGGTCGCCTCCTGGTTCATCGCAGGCTGGCTCTCCTGGTTCATCGCCGGGGTCGCCTCCTGGTTCATCGCAGGCTGGCTCTCCTGGTTCATCGCAGGCTGGCTCTCCTGGTTCATCGCCGGGGTCGCCGCACCCGAACTGGCCTGCGCAGAGTCGTTCTCGTGATCTTCCATGCTCGTCCTTTCCACACCTGACCCCCAGGGACCAGGACGAAAAATGGTCTTTACTGCCGTGGGGATTATACCGACTGATAAGCCGACAAACCTGCCAGATTGGAAAGCCGCCCTAAATGGCCCCTGCACCCGGTGCCTCAAGGCGTGAACTCAGTTCGGCGATCTGGCCTTCGTCACCGAGCTCTTCGAAGATGGCACGCGCACGTGTCCAGGACACGCGAGCGTCATCCCATTGCCGGGCAGCGCGCTCCGTGTCGCCCAGATACTTCAGCGTGAGCGCCTCCCCGTACCGGTCACCGGCGGCATGGTGGATCGCCAGTGCCTGGTGCAGGCATTCCCTGGCGGCTGCGGGGTGACCGCGATCCAGACTTGCCTTGCCGAGGTTGTGCAACGTATAACCCTCGCCACGCACGACCCCCACCGTGCGGAACCTCTCCAGCGCCTGCTCCAGGCACGCTGTCGCTTCCTCGACTCGGCCCAGGTCGAGGTATGCCTCCCCGAGGTTGTTCAGCGCCACACCCTCGCCGTAGGCATCGCCCACCTTCCGCAGCAGCACCAGTGAGCGCTCCAGCGGGCCTACCGCATCAGCTGACCGGCCGAGCAGCAGGTATGTGTCCGCGAGATTGTTTGCCACTTGCGCCTCGCCCTGCTGGTCACCCAGGTCTCGGCGGATCGCGAGGGCTTGCTCGAAATAGCCCACCGCATCGGCCATCCGCTGCCGGGCGAAGGCCATCCCGAGGTTGTTCAGCACCCAGGCTTCGCCCTGATGGTCGCCCAGCTGCCGAACGGCAGTAAGCGCGACATGGTGCGTGGCGATCCAATCTGACCAGTAGCCGCGCCTGTTGAAGAAACTCACCAGCTCGACGGGAAGCTGCCAGGCGATGTCCCGCATGCCGCAGTCAGCGGCCTGCCGGGTAGCTGCGATCAGGTTGAGTCGCTCGGTCTCGCACCATTCGAGTGCCTGCTCCACGGCACCAAAACTGAGCGGCCTCAGCTCCGGCCCGGACGGTGCCAGGGGAATCCGGTAACGCTGCGGGGACACCATCTGCGCGACGGCATCAGCAGTGTGCAGATACCAGTCAAGGATCTGGCGCACTGCTTCATCCTTGGCCGCTGCGGGCTCTTCCGCGTCGGCGCGGTCCGCTGCGTAGGCTTTCAGCAGGTCATGGAACTGGTAACGGTCGGGCGCGGGCGACTGCAGCAGCTGCGCGTCAACCAGCACCTCCAGGGCGTCCGCGACGGATGCCTGGGGCTGGCCGAGTAGAGCCGCAGCGGCGGGCAGCTCGATCGACGTGCCCTGCCACACGCCCAGCATGCGGAACGCGTGCGCCGGGTCGACAGCATCCGGGTGATCCGCGCCAGGCAGGCTGGAAAAGCTCACCTCGAAGCAGGCGCGGACCGCCAGGTTCCCCGTCTTGAGCTCATCAAGCCGCCGACGCTCGTCAGAGAGCCGGTCCGCCATCGCGGCGACAGTCCAGTTGCCCCGTGCGGCCAGCCGGGCTCCGGCGATCCTGATGGCCAGCGGCAGCCCGGCGCAGGCGGTAAGGACGCGGTCGGTGGCCGTCGGCTCAGCCTCGGCGCGCTCCGGGCCGACGATGGCAGTGAACAACGCGCGGGCCTCCGCGAGTTCGAGGACGTCCAGGTCGACGAAGCGGCTCCCGGCCAGTTCGGGCATCCGGCTCCGGCTGGTAACCAGCACCGCGCACGAGGCGGAGCCGGGCAGCAGCGACCGCACCTGCTCGGCATCCCGCGCGTCGTCCAAGACGATGAGCACCCGCCGGCCGGCCAGCCGGCTCCGGTACTGTGCCGCCCGCTCCTCCTCGCCAACCGGGATACGTGCCGGGTCGGCCCCGAGATCTCTGAGGAACCTGGCCAGAATCTCCGCCGACGCCACCGGCCGGTGCCCCGCACCAACGAGATTGGCGTACAACTGCCCGTCCGGGAAATCGTCACGTAGCAGGTGCGCGGCATGCACAGCCAGGGTGGTCTTGCCCAGGCCGCCCGCACCGATCACTGCCGCCAGCACGACCGCCCCTGGGCTGTCGGACCGGCGCGGAGCGGTCAGCAGCTCACACAAGTTCGTCACCTGGCCCGCCCGGCCCGTGAAGTCAGCTATGTCGGCCGGGAGCTGGGCCACCGCAAGCAATGGTTCAGCCGGTGCGGTCGACGGCGGGGCCGCCGCGTCAGGTGACTGAGCGGGCGCCGGGGAGCCAGCGGCCGTCAGGGTTGCGAACGGAGAGTCCGGCCCAGCCTCGGCAGCCTCGTTCCCGGGCGCGGCACCCGCATCGGCGGCCAGGATCTGCTGGTAGAGATGCTGCAACTCAGCACCGGGGTCGACGCCGAGTTCCTCGCCAATCACTTCGCGTGCCTGGGAATATGCCTCCAGCGCTTCGGCCTGCCGCCCCGACCTGAACAGGGCGCGCATGAGCAGCGCCCACATTCCTTCGCGGATCGGATGATCAGCGAGCAGCCTGCGCAGCTCAGCCACTACCTCCGCCTGGCGCCCGCAGGCGAGATCGGCTTGTATCCGCAGCTCGAGCGCCTCGACCCGGGCTTCCTCAAGGCCGCTGGCCTCGGCGCTTACCAGGTCCGAGGCTGGCACGTCAGCCAGTGCCCGGCTGCCACGCCACAGGCCGAGCGCTTCGCTGAGCAGGTCGGCCGCTCGCTGGCAATCGCTGGTGAACAGCGCCTTCCGGCCATCGGCTGCCAGCCGGGCGAACCGTCGGTAATCAATGTCATCCGCAGTGACCAGTAGCTGGTAACCGGGTGAGTGAGTCACGAGGACCTTGCCCCCGGGGTCGCCGATCAGCCTGCGCAACCGGTGCACGTAGACGCTGATCAGGTTGGTGGCGCGGGCCGGAGCATCATCCAGCCACACCTCACTGATCAGCTGATCGGTGGAAACGACCTGTCCTGCCCGCAACAGGAGCACGGCCAGCACCGTGCGCCACTTGGGTGCGTTGAGGCCGATCCAGCTCCCGTCCACCTGGACCTCGAGGGGCCCAAGTATCCGAAACCGCATCGATCGCGCCTCGTTCACACTCGGTGACCTGCTCCCGAACCCGGGGGTCGGGAACAGGGGTAGACGTCACTCAATCATGAACCAAATCCGGCCATCCTGGGCGGCCACCGGCAGGTGTGTCGCCGGGCATCCCAGGCTCGCGGCTCAATCACGGATCAATCGTGGCGTAAGAGCCCACTGCCATTCTCCTACTGAGCCCCGGTAGGGAAGAACAAGTCGCCGGCAGGGGAGCCGGACCGGGGGACGACCGGGATCGCCGCGGACGGCCATGCGGGGGCGCAGTCCGCGAAATCCCCTGGTCAGGGCTGGAATCGCGGGCGCCAGCCCTGGCCAGGGACGGTCCTCGCCCCAACCGGGGTAGCAGACACGCGCCGCAGCACGCTGCGGACCTGAGCGGTGGCCGCCGTCTTCGTCGCTTGCGGGGGCGAAGACAGCGGTCACCTTTGCGTGCTCAGGCTGCCTGCACGCTCAGCTCTGGCCGTCGAACAGGCTGGTCACCGAGCCGTCGCTGAACACCTCGGTGATCGCGCGGGCGATCAACGGCGCGATGGAAAGCACAGTGAGCTTATCGAAGCGATTGTCGTCCGGGATCGGCAGCGTGTTGGTCACGATGACCTCACTGACCCGCGAGTTCTTCAGCCCGTCCACCGCGCCACCGGAGAGCACGCCGTGCGTGGCGGTGACAATGATCTTGGCCGCGCCCTGCTCGAACAGCGCGTCGGCTGCCTTGATGATCGTCGCGCCGGTGTCGATCATGTCGTCAACCACGATGCACGTCCGGCCGGCCACGTCGCCGATGACCTCGAAGACCGCTACCTTGTTCGCGATGTCCGGATCGCGGCGCTTGTGGATGATAGCCAGCGGGCAGCCGAGCCGGTCAGTCCACCGCTCACAGACGCGGACTCGTCCGGCATCCGGCGCAACGACGGTGACCTGCGAGACGTCCAGATTGCGCTCAATGTAGGAGGCCAGTATCGGGAGCGCGAACAGGTGGTCCACCGGGCCGTCGAAGAATCCCTGGATCTGGGCGGTGTGCAGATCCACCGCCATCAGCCGGTCCGCGCCGGCCGTGGCGAACAGGTCCGCCATGAGCCGCGCCGAGATCGGCTCCCGGCCCCGGCTCTTCTTGTCCTGGCGGGCGTAGCCGAAGAAGGGCGCGACCACGGTGATCCGCTTGGCCGAGGCACGCTTGAGCGCATCGACCATGATCAGCTGTTCCATGATCCACTGATTGATCGGCGCCGTGTGGCTCTGCAGCACGAACGCGTCGCTGCCCCGGACCGACTCGAGGAATCGGACGAAGATCTCGCCGTTGGCGAAGTCAAAGAGCCTGGCCGGGGTGGGCTCGATGCCGAGGTTACGTGCGATCTCGCTGGTCAGTTCCGGATGAGCACGACCGGAGAAAAGCATCAGCTTCTTCTCGCCGGTCGCGGTGATGCCAGTCACGCGTCCTGAGCTCCCTCACTCGTTGCGGTGCCCTGTCCGCCGACTCGCTGTGCCCGGGTGCCCTGTCCGGCCGCGGGCTCGCCCGCCCCCGGGCCGCCAGGGCCGATCCTGGTGCCCGGCGGCAGGTATGCGAAGGGCCCCACGACCGCGCCAGCGCCGATCTCTGCCTGGCGGCACACTGCCTGGGTGATGGTGGCGCCCTCGCCGACGGTTGTGTCGCGGAGCAGGCATCCAGGGCCGACCCGGGCACCCGACGCGACTGTGGTGCTGCCCTCCAGCTGGGTGCCGGGCCCGATCTCGACATCGCGTCCGAGGGTGACCCCGGTGTCGATCCAGGTGGTCGCCGGATCGACGATTGTCACGCCAGCGCGCATCCAGTTGCCGAGCAGCCGTGCGTTCAATATCTGCCGCGCCCGCGCCAACTGGGCACGGTCGTTAACACCAAGGACCTCATCAGGGTCTTCCAGCATAACGGACGCAACGTGGTGGCCCTCTGTGCGCAGGATGGCCACAACGTCGGTGAGATATTCCTCACCCTTCGCGTTGTCGGTGGGCACGCGCTTGACCGCGTCGCCGAGCAGGTGCGCCTCGAAGGCATAGACCCCGGAGTTGATCTCGTCGACGGCACGCTGCTCCGGCGTGGCGTCGGCCTCCTCGATGATCTCCATGAAAGCGCCGGAACCGTCGCGGATGATGCGGCCGTACCCGGTGGGATCGCCGAGGCGCGCGGTGAGCACGGTCGCCGCGGCCTCGCGGGCCTGGTGCTCACGGATCAGCGCGGTCAGGGTCGAGCCGCGGAGCAGCGGGGCGTCCGCGTAGGTGACCACGATCGTGCCGTGGTCCAGCCCGACCTCCTCGATCACGGTCCGCACCGCGTGGCCGGTGCCGCCCTGGCGGTGCTGGACGACCGCCTGCGCATCCGGCGCCTGGCTGGCCAGGTACTCGGTGACCTCGCGACGGCGGTGACCCACCACCACGATGAGGCGGACCGGATCCGGCTCGCGCGCGGTGGCCAGCACATGCCCCAGCAGCGTGTCGCCGCAGATCTGGTGCAGCACCTTGGGGGTATCGGATTTCATCCGCGTACCTTCGCCCGCGGCAAGGACGATGACCGCAGCCGGACGGCTCACACTCACTTCGCGGTGCTCCTCGGTTGCTGCTCCCCGGACACCGGGATCCCGCTCCCCGGTCGCGCCGTCAACACGCACTGATCGGCTGGGGCAGGCCAGCCGATCATCAGTTCACGCGCCCGACTCTCGCAGGATACCGTCCGGCCAGCCCCGGGGTTGCTGGTTGGTCCGGTGAAGTGCCTGCTCAGCGGAGCGTAGCCGACCCCGCACGAGCAGCCAGAACGAGCCCGGCAGAACACGCCCCGCCTCGCCGTCACGTCGCGCCGTCACGGCGGGCCTCGCCGTCACGGCAGGCCTCGCCGTCACGCCATGCCAGGCCGCACGTCACGCCTCGCCGTACGGCAGGTTCCGGCGGACAGCATGCCCGGCGGACCCGGCATGCCCGGCGGACCCGGCACGCCAGGCCGCCACAGTAGTCCCCAATGAAACGGCACCCCTGGCGGCCGCCGCCCGCCTGCGGATGCCGTACGGCGAGCGCCGAGTTTCTGTCAGCACCCCTGGCTAGGATTCGAATATGCATTCGAATTCTAGCGTAGCCATCAGAAGATCCGGATCCAGCGAGCCGGCCGAGCGGCTACGGGAACGCGCGATCGCGCTGCGCCGGGCCGGGCGATCGCGCCGGGAGATCAAGGAGGCCCTCGGCATCACCAGCAACGCCACGCTGGACAGGGCGCTCCGCGGTGAGCCGCCGCCCGAGTGGACGCGCCGGCCCCGGGCCAAGGACGACCTGCACGCCAAGGCACGCGAATTACGCGGGCAAGGACTCGATTACGAGGAGATCGCTGAGGCCATGGGGGTATCGAAGAGCTCAGTCTCCCTTTGGGTGCGCGACCTGCCCCGCCCCGAACGGCTCAGTTACGAAGAGTGCCGCAAGCGGTCGGCCGAGGGATCACGCCGCTACTGGGAGACGGAGCGCCCAGCCCGCGAGGCCCGGCGTGAGGAGGTCCGGGCAGCGGCAGCCGCTGAGATCAGTGTCCTATCCAAGCGGGAGATCTTGATCGCCGGCGCGATCGCCTACTGGTGCGAGGGCGCCAAGAGCAAGCCGCATAACCTCAGCGAGCGAGTGATCTTCATCAACAGCGATCCTGGGCTGATCAGGTTCTTTCTGCGCTTTCTCAATGAGGCCGGAACAGCGCCCGCGCAGTTGCGCTTTCGGGTCCAGATCCACGAGATCGCGGATGTGGCCGCAGCGGAGCAGTTCTGGGCAGGCGTCACGGGCGCAGATCCGGCACAGTTCCACAGGACGGTGCTTAAGAGGCACAACCCACGGACCGTCCGCAAGAACGTAGGCGCCGACTATCACGGTTGCCTGTGCATCGACGTACGGCAGAGCGCTGACCTCTACCGGAAGATCGAAGGCTGGGTCCGCGCAGCAATGGCAGTCGCGTCATGAGCCCGTGATCCGGAAAACCTGGGCAAGTCCCGAACCTGGTTCATGTAGTGCAGAGCTCCCGGGGAAGGATTCGAACCTTCGTTGACGGGACCAAAACCCGTAGTCATGCCACTAGACCACCCGGGAAGGAATGTCGTTGCAACCTTACCGGGCTCTGGTCCAGCCTTCTGCGGGCGATGTGGGTGGCCCGACGAGGCGAAGTGAAGCCCTCGGCCGTGTTCAAGCCGCTGTCCACGCGGCGTAAGAGGCGACTACTCCGGTATCCCATCTCGCCATCTGAGACAGGCACAGCAACTACGGACTGCTACTTGCCCGGCTACTTGGTGAAATCTTTCACGCCCCCTTGTACAAGTTACGGTTTCGTAGGTTACGGTGACGTAAGCGTCATGATTTTCGCGAGAGCTGGGTAGTCCCGCTGGGAAGCGACGCGCGGCCTACCCCCAGGCCCCGAGAGCAGAGCGAGGTTCACGATGACTGCCTCCCCCGAGACCGTCCGGCCCCAGGCACCCCCGGTGGTCACCAGGCGAACGCCGTTGCCGGAGATCGAGCCGGAGCCGAGCGGCCCGCTCGAGCGCTTCCTCGTTGGCCTCTTTGTCGCGATCCCTCTCCTCGCAGTGCTGGCCGCGGTGCCGCTGGCCTGGGGCTTGGGCTGGCTCGGCTGGCACGACGTGCTGATCGGGCTGGTGTTCTATGTGATCTCCGGGATGGGGATCAGCATGGGCTTCCACCGCTACTTCACCCACTCATCGTTCAAGGCGAACCGGGGACTGAAGATCGCGCTGGCCGTCGCCGGCAGCCTGGCCATCGAGGGGCCGGTGCTGGTCTGGGTGGCCGATCACCGCAGGCACCACAAGTACAGCGACAAGGAGGGCGACCCGCACTCGCCGTGGCGGTTCGGCACCGACTGGAAGGCGCTCACCAAGGGCTTCGGCTACGCGCACGTCGGCTGGCTGTTCAACCCCAACCGGACCACGCAGGCCAGGTTCTGCCCCGATCTGCTCGCCGACCGGGACGTCAGCCGCGTTTCCCGGTGGTTCCCCGGCCTGGTCGCCGTCTCGCTGCTCGCCCCTGCCCTGATCGGCGGACTGTGGTCGATGTCCATCGCTGGCGCCCTCACCGCGTTCTTCTGGGCCAGCCTGGTGCGGATCTGCTTGCTGCACCACGTGACCTGGTCGATCAACTCTGTCTGCCACACCTTCGGCAACGAGGACTTCGAGGTGCGGGACAAGTCGCGCAATGTCGCCTGGCTGGCGATCCCGTCCTTCGGCGAGTCCTGGCACAACCTGCACCACTCCGACCCCACCTGCGCCCGGCACGGCGCGCTCAAGGGCCAGATCGACATCAGCGCGCGGGTTATCGCCTGGGCGGAGAATCTCGGCTGGGCCCACGACGTGCGGTGGCCGGACGGGGAGCGGCTGTCCGCCAAGCTCACCGGCGTGCGCGGCAAGGCGCTGGGGTCCATGACCGACCGGCAGGCGGTCAAGTCAGGTGACCGGAAGGCCGCTTAGTCGCCATGATGGGCTGGTGACCAATTCGGACGCAGGCTTCAATCAGCGTAAGCGGATGACCGGAAAGGAACGCCGCGAGCAGCTGCTGGACATTGGCCGGCGACTCTTCGCTGAGCGCGGCTTCGAGGGCACATCCATCGAGGAGATCGCCGCCCAGGCGGCCGTCTCCAAGCCGGTCGTGTACGAGCACTTCGGCGGCAAGGAAGGGCTCTACGCGGTGGTGGTGGACCGCGAGGTGGAGCGCCTGCTGACGATGGCCACCCAGATCCTCGGCGGCGCGCACACCAGGGAGAAGTTCGAGGCGGCGGCGATCGTCCTGCTCAAGTACATCGAGGACGACGCCGACGGGTTCCGCATCCTGGTCCGCGATTCCCACCCCGCCTCGGGATCCGGCACCTTCGGCAGCCTGATCAGCGACATCGCCAGTCAGGTCGAGTACATCCTGAGTGACTTCTTCGCCGCCCGCGGCTATGACCGCAAGCTGGTCCCCATGTACGCGCAGATGCTGGTCGGCATGGTCGTGATGACCGGCCAGTGGTGGCTGGACGCCCGCAAGCCCAAGCTGGAGGAGGTCGCCGCCCACCTGATCAACCTGGCCTGGAACGGCCTCTCCCAGCTAGAAGCCAAACCGCGTATCTCCAGCGAGGTGGCCAAGCGCGCACAGCAGTGAAGTGCGACGTGAAACCCGCCAGCGCCACCTGCCAGCGCCACCCGCAGCCCTGATCACCAGCGCACGCGGCTCACCGGCGGGCGACCACGAAGATCCGCCGGAACGGCAGCACGGTGCCATAGGGCGCCGCCGGGTACGCCTGGCGGATCCTGGCGCCGTACTCGGCCGTGAACTCCGCCGCGTGCTCCTCCGGGAGGGCCACCAGCACCGGGCGCAGGCCGCTGCCCTGGTACCACCGCAGCACGGCGTCATCGCCCTGCAGCACGTGCAGGTAGGTGGTTTCCCACGTGTCCACCTCGCACCCCGCCGCGGCGAGCAGGTCCAGGTAGGTTGCCGGATCGACCGCCTGCCGGTTCAGCCGGACACCGCCGAGCATGGGCCGCCACCGGGCGGACCCGGCAAGTTCCCGCAAGATCGTGTGGCTGGGCTGGTCGAAGTTCCCCGGTACCTGGAAGGCCAGCCAGCCGCCAGGGGCGAGCCAGCCCGCCCATGAGGTCAGCAGGGCGAGGTGACCGGGGATCCACTGCAGCACGGCATTGCAGGTGAAGACGTCGACCGGCCGCCCGGGCCGCCAGGTCCGGATGTCGGCCAGGGCGAAGGCGAGCCGGGCGGCAGCGCCGCCGGGCGGCACCGTGCCGCGGGTGCCTGCCTCAGCCCGGGCCGCCTCGATCATCTCCGGCGAATTGTCCACTCCCAGGACGCGGGCCTCCGGCCAGCGGGCGGACAGCAGGGCGGTCAGGTTGCCCGGACCGCACCCCAGGTCGACGACGTAGCCTGGGTCCGCCGCCTGGACCCGGGTGAGCAGGTCGAGGAATGGGCGCGCCCGTTCGCTGCCGAACTGCAGGTAGGTGCCTGGATTCCACATTCCATGCCGCCGTTTCTCTCGACATCGAGATACATGATAGGCACTGCGCGCCCGAACCACACTCTTGATGTCAAGAGATATGCTGCGCGCATGGATCAGCAGCCTGCCGGACCCGGACACCCGCCAGCCGCCGCAGCCGGGCACCCGCCAGCCGCCGGGCACCCTGCCGCGGTACCCCGCGACGAGGTGGACTATCTCGTCGCCGCCTGGCACGCCGAGCGCCCCGATCTGGATGTGGAGCCGCTCCAGGTGCTCAGCCGGGTATCCAGGCTCGCGCGGCACCTGGACCGGGCGCGGCGGATAGCATTCGCCGGGCACGGCCTCGAGACCTGGGAGTTCGACGTGCTCTCCGCCCTGCGCAGGCAGGGGCCGCCCTATCAGCTGTCCCCCGGGGCGCTGCTCAGGGCCACCCTGGTCACCTCCGGCACCATGACCAACCGGGTGGACCGGCTGGCTGAGGCCGGGCTGGTGCGCCGGGAACCGGATCCGCAGGATCGCCGGGGCGTGCTGGTCACCCTCACCCAGGCGGGGCGCGCCCGGGTGGACGCGGCCCTCGCCGACCTCGTCAAGAGCGAGCACGCGCTGCTCAACGGACTCAGCCCGGCCGACCGCCGCACGCTGGCCGACCTGCTTCGCGTGCTACTCGCGCCACTGGACGCGTAACCAGCCCGGCAGCGGAGGCAGCCGGGACGCCGCCCGCCAACCGTACAGTCGGGCAACCGTGCGATTCGCCCCTGCGGCGCGGTCAGCCCGAAGATTCCTCGGCGGCTTCGAGCCACTGCTCTTCGAGCCGCTCCTTCTCGTCCTGGACCCCGCGCAGCTCCGCGCCTAGCTCGGTCAGCCGGACGTAGTCGGCGGCGTGCTCGGCCAGCGCGGCCGTCAATTCGGCTTCCCTGCCGCTGAGCCGGTCGAGCTGGCGTTCCAGCCGCTGCATCTCCTTCCGCGCGGTCCGCTGAGCCGCGGCACTGCCCGGCCGGCCCGCCGCAGCCGCCGGCCGCTGAACTGCCGCGCCGCCCGGCTGACCCGCGCTGGCGCGGGCCGCGCGATCCGTGCCGTTAGCGGACGACCGGGCAAGCTGCGGCGGGGCCAGCCGCCGCTGCAGGTACTCATCCACCCCGCCGGGCAGGTAGGCCAGCTTCCCGTCGCCGAGCAGGGCCAGCACATGATCGGTGACCCGCTCCAGGAAGTACCGGTCGTGACTGACCAGGACCAGCGAACCGGGCCACCCGTCGAGCAGGTCCTCCAGCTCGGTGAGGGTGTCCACATCGAGATCGTTGGTGGGCTCATCGAGGAAGAGCACGTTCGGCTCGTCGACCAGGATCCGCAGCAGCTGGAGCCGCCGCCGCTCACCGCCGGACAGCTCGCCGGCCGGTGTCCACTGCGTGTCACCGCGCAGTCCGAGCCGGTCGAGCAACTGGCTCGCCGCCGCGGCGCCCTGGGCGGAATCGAGCGTGCCGCGCACTTCGGTGACCGCCTCCCGCGGGGTGAGCGCCGGATCCAGCCCCGCGTCGCTCTGCCGCAGGTAGCCGAGGCGCACTGTCTTGCCGCAGGTGATCTGCCCGGTCACGGTCAGTCCAGTACCGTCAGCATGCCCAGGACCGTCAGGCCAAGGACCGTCAGGCCCAGGACCGTCAGCAGGCCCGGGTGCGTCCGCATGGCCGGGGCTGCCCTCGGCCGGCGGCTCGCCATGGTCCGCGGCAGGGGCGGCCAGCAGATCCAGCAGGGTGCTCTTCCCGCTGCCGTTCGGGCCGATGAGACCCACCCGCTCGCCGGGCCCCAGCTGCCACGTGACGTCGTTGAGCAAGATCCGTTCGCCCGCCGTCACGGTGACATCGGCAGCGTCCAGGACCGTTTTGCCGAGCCGGGCGGTGGCCAGCCGGACCAGTTCCACGCCGTCCCGCGGCGGGGGCTCCGTGGCGATGAGCGCGTTCGCCGCGTCCACCCGGAACCGTGGCTTGCTGGTGCGGGCGGGCGGCCCACGGCGCAGCCAGGCCAGTTCCTTGCGCAGCAGCCCGCGCCGGCGTCGCTCGGTGGCCTCGCTGATCCGCGCCCGCTCCGCCCTGGCCAGCACGTACGCGGCGTAACCGCCGTCGTAGGAGTGCAGCCGCCCGTCGCCGAGTTCCCAGGTCCGGTTGCAGACCGCATCCAGGAACCACCGGTCGTGCGTTACCGCCACCAGGGCCTCGAGGCGCTCAGCCAGGTGCCGGGCGAGCCAGTCGATCGCCTCGACGTCCAGATGGTTGGTCGGCTCGTCGAGCAGCAGCAGGTCGTGCTCCCCGGCCAGCACCGCGGCCAGGGCGACCCGGCGCGACTCGCCGCCCGAGAGCTGCTCGGCCGGCCCGGCCAGGTCCATCCCGGACAGCAGCGCCGTGAGTATCGACCTGGTCCGGGGATTCGCCGCCCAGACATGCTCAGGCGCGTCGCCGACAACCAGGCCGGCGACCGTCCCGGTCAGGTCGCTGCGCTGGGCAAGGACGCCGATGCGGACGTCACGGGCGCGGATCGCCCGGCCGCTGTCCAGCTGCTCGGTCCCGGCGAGGACCGAGAGCAACGTGCTCTTGCCCGCCCCGTTGCGCCCGACGACGCCGATGCGGTCTCCCGCGGCCACCCCGGCTGACACCGCGTCCAGCAGCAGCCGCTGGCCGTACCCCTTGACGGCACGCTCCAGGTTGACCAGGTTGACCGCGGGCCGGCTCACCGGCCGACGTCCGTCGGCCCGCTCGGCCCGCCCACCGGCCGGCCGACCCTCGGCCCGCCCACCGGCCGGCCGACCCTCGGCCCGCTCGGCCCGCCCACCGGCCGGCCGTCCGTGGGCACGCTGATCACGGTCGCGCCGGGTGCGGGGCCGGTCACGCTCGCCACCGTGCGGCACACGCCCGCCCCGGCCAGCGCGACCGCCAGGTCCCGTGCGTGCGCCCCGTCCCGGGCCAGAAATGCGCAGGTCGGCCCCGATCCTGACACGATGGCGCCGAGCGCGCCGTGCTCCCGGCCGGCCGCCAGGGCCTGGCGCAGCCGGGGCAGCAGCGAGACGGCCGCTGGCTGGAGGTCATTGGTCAGCAACGGGCCCAGTTCCGCCGGGTCGCCCGAGCGCAGCGCGGCCATCAGCGCGTTGTTCAGCCGCGGCGGATCCGGCGGGCCGGGGTGCGCCACGGTTCGCGCGTGCCCGGGCTGGCCGGGGCGTCCGCCGCGGGACGCGCGGATACGGTCGCAGGCGGCGTACACCGCGGGCGTGGACAGCTGCTCCGCCGCGAACGCGAGAACCCAGTGATACGTCCCGGCGGCGAGAGCCGGGGTGACGCGGTCCCCCCGGCCAAGGCCGATGGCCGTGCCACCGAGCAGGGCGAAACCCACGTCGCTGCCGATCTTCGACGCCACCTCGGACAGCTCCTGCTGGCTCAGGCCGGTGCCCCACAGCTCGTTGCAGGCGACCAGCGCGCCCGCGGCGTCAGCGCTGCCCCCGGCCAGCCCGGCGGCCACCGGGATCCGCTTCCTGATCTCGATCGCCACGCCTGGCGAATCCCGGCAGCCTGGCCCCACGGCGTCGACCAGCGCAGTGATCGCCCTGGCGGCAAGGTTGCCGCCATCCAGGGGAACGCTGCCGGCGCCCTCCCCGGTGACCACCACGCTGTCGGTGTCCGCGGGAGAGACAGTGACCTCGTCGAACAGCGCCAGGGCATGGAACACGGTCACCAGGTCGTGGTAGCCATCAGCGCGTGGCGGGCCCACCGAGAGCTGGAGATTCACCTTCGCGGGCACCCGCGCGGTCACAGCGGTCACGATCTCCTGATCGTAGCCGAGCCCGTTCCCGGACAGCGCGGTGCATTATGCCCCGCAGTTCCGCCTGCTGACTCAGCGCGGTGCTTTTTGTGTCATATGAACGCACAACGCACCGCGCTGATAAAAAGCACCGCGCTGATGATGGGGCGCCCCGGCGGGCGGCGGTGCGCGACCCACCGCAGGGGCTGGACGCCCGCGACCCACCGCAGGGGCTGGACAGCCGCGTCTCAGCGTGGAGCCTGGGCAGCAGCGGCGATGCGGGCGAACGCGGCGACGTCCAGCGACTCCCCGCGGGCGCGCGGGTCCACCGACGCCGAACGCAGGATCCGCTCCGCGTCCGCGGCTGATCCCGCCCACCCGGCGAGTGCCGCGCGGAGCGTCTTGCGGCGTTGCGCGAACGCCGCGTCCACCACGGCGAACACGTCAGCGCGGGACACCCCGGCGGTCGGCGGGTCCCGTCTGGTGAACGCGACCAGCGCGGAGTCCACGTTCGGGACCGGCCAGAACACGGTGCGCGGCACCGGGCCCGCCCGCCGGGCAGCCGCGAACCAGGCGACCTTGACCGAGGGCACGCCGTAGACCCGGCTGCCCGGCGGCGCGGTCATCCGGTCGGCGACCTCGGCCTGCACCATGATCAGGCCACGGCGCAGTGAGGGCACCGTGGCCAGCAGGTGCAGCACCACGGGGACCGCCACGTTGTAGGGCAGGTTCGCGACCAGCGCCGTCGGGGGCTCCCCGGGGAAGTCCACGGCGCGCGCGGCGTCGGCAGTCACCACTTGGAGCCGTTGGATAAATTCTTCGGCCCGGGACGCGACGGTCACCGGAAGCTCCGCAGCCAGCAGCGGGTCGATCTCGACAGCGGTCACCTGGCGGGCCACCGGCAGCAGGCCCAGGGTCAGCGAGCCGAAGCCCGGCCCCACCTCCAGGACCACGTCCTCGGGCTGCAGGCCGGCCAGCGACACGATGCGCCGGACCGTCCCGGCGTCGGTGACGAAGTTCTGGCCCAGCCGCTTCGATGGCCGCAGCCCGAGTCGGCCCGCGATCTCGCGGATCTCGGCCGGCCCGAGCAGGGCGCTGCCTTCCGCCGGCCGCACTGCCACGGCTACCCGGGGCCCGTGCTACCAGGGCCCGAAGACGCGCTCGCCGGTCGCGGTGACCAGCGCGCAGGCGTCCTCGACCGGGATCTGCTTGACGTCAGCGAGGCAGCGCAGGGTGCGGGCCACCATGGCGGGCGAGTTGGGCCTGCCGCGGCCGGGCACCGGGGTAAGGAAGGGCGCGTCCGTCTCGACCAGCACGGCATCGGCCGGCGCCGCCGCGGCGGCGTCGCGCAGCGACTGCGCGTTCTTGAACGTGATGTTGCCCGCGAAGCTCAGCACGTAGCCGGCCGCGGCGCAGCGCTTGGCCATCGCCGCATCGCCGGAGAAGCAGTGGAACACCACCTTCGCGGGCGGTCCTTCCTGCTCCAGGATGCGCAGCACATCCTCATGCGCCTCCCGGTCATGGATCATCAGCGCCTTGCCGGACTGCTTGGCGATCGCGATATGCGCGCGGAACCACTCCCGCTGCACCTCGGGGCGGGCATGGTCGCGGTAGTAGTCCAGCCCGGTCTCGCCGACGGCCCGCACCCGCGGACTGGCCGCAAGCCGGGCGATCTCACCGAGAACCGCATCACGCTCAGCAACGGAGTCAGCGGCGGACTGCGTTTCATTGGGATGGACTGCCACCGCGGCGTAGACGCCCGGATTGGTGTCCGCGCACTGAGCCGACCAGCGCGACGACTCCAGATCGACGCCGACGGTGATGACCCGGGTGATGCCGACCGCCCTGGCCTGCGCCAGCACGTCGCACACGGGGGACTCCAGCAGGTCCAGGTGGCAGTGGGCGTCGAGGGCCTCACCTGGCAGGGGCGCGCCCGGCAGTGGTTCGCCTGCGCTCACCCCTGCTCCAGCCGGGCCAGTTCCTCATCGACGATGGACGGGTCGAGCTTGGCGAACAGCGGCGCGGGCACCGCCAGCGGCGTCCCCGGCTTGACGGGCTGGGACTCCCAGCGCGCGGCGGTGTCGTAGTCGCCGGTGATGACCGGGTACGGCGAGCCGCCATCCTCGTCTACTTCCTCGATCCGCGGGGTGCCTGACCAGTCGCCCTCGCCGCCGAGCATCCGGTACACCTTTTCCGAGGATTCCGGCAGGAACGGGGTCAGCATGGTCTTGGCGTCGTCCACCAGCTGCAGCACCACGTGCAGGATGGTGCGCATCCGCTCCGGGTCGGATTCACGCAGCTTCCACGGCGCCTGGTCGGACATGTACTTGTTGGCCTCGGCCACCGACCGCATCGTGTCGTTGACCGCCGCCTTGAAGCGGGAGCGCTCCAGCGCGTCGCCGACCCGGCCGAATGACTGCCGGGACCGCTCCAGGATCTGCCGGTCGACCTCGGTCAGCTCACCCGGCTCGGGGATGGAGCCGATGTTGCGCGCGGCGAACGAGACCGACCGGTTGACCAGGTTCCCCCAGGTCGCCACCAGCTCGTCGTTGTTGCGCCGGAGGAACTCGCTCCAGGTGAAGTCGGTGTCCTGGTTCTCCGGCCCGGCGACCGCCACGTAGTAACGCAGCGCGTCCACGTCATAGCGGTTCAGGAAGTCCCGGACGTAGATCACCACAGCGCGGGAGGAGGAGAACTTCCGGCCCTCCATCGTGAGGTACTCGCTGGACACCACCTCCGACGGCACGTTCAGCGCGCCCAGGGCACCCGGCGTGCCCTCCTTGCTGCCCTGCCCGCTGTAGCCGAACAGCATGGCTGGCCAGATCTCGGAGTGGAAGACGATGTTGTCCTTGCCCATGAAGTAGTACGACTCGGCGTCCGGGGACTGCCACCAGGCGCGCCAGGCGTCCGGGTCACCGGACCGCCTGGCCCATTCGATTGACGCGGACAGGTAGCCGATGACCGCGTCGAACCAGACGTAGATGCGCTTGTCCGGCCGGTCCCGCCAGCCGTCCAGCGGCACCGGGACGCCCCAGTCCAGGTCGCGGGTGATCGCCCGGGGGCGCAGCTCGTCGAGCAGGTTGAGGGAGAACTTGAGCACGTTCGGCCGCCACTGGCCGGTCTTGCTCTGCAGCCACTTGCCGAGCACCTCGGTGAACGCCGGCAGGTCCAGGAAGTACTGCTCGGTCTCGATGAACTTCGGCGTCTCGCCATTGATCTTGGAGCGCGGGGCGATCAGGTCCACCGGGTCGAGCTGGTTGCCGCAGTTCTCGCACTGGTCACCGCGGGCATGCTCGTAGCCGCAGATCGGGCAGGTTCCCTCGATGTAGCGGTCGGGCAGGGTACGGCCGGTGGACGGGGAGATCGCGCCCAGCGTGGTCTGCGGGAAGATGTATCCGTTCTTCAGCAGGCCGAGGAAGATCTCCTGGGTCACCGCGTAGTGATTGCGGGTGGTCGTCCGGGTGAACAGGTCATAGGACAGGCCGAGCGAGCGCAGGTCCTCCGCGATCACCCGGTTGTACCGGTCGGCGAGCTGGCGCGCGGTGAGCCCCTCCGCGTCCGCGGCAACCTGGATCGGCGTGCCGTGCTCATCCGTCCCGCTGACCATCAGCACCCGGTTGCCCGCCATCCGCTGATACCGGCTGAACATGTCGGACGGCAGGCCGAAGCCGGAGACATGGCCGATGTGCCGGGGCCCGTTGGCGTATGGCCAGGCCGGCGCGGTGAGGATGTGGCGGGTCGTCGGGGACATGGAGACCAGCCTAGCCGGGGTCCGGGGGTCACCCTCCGGAATAACAGCGCAGGGGTGCCCGGCACACTCCACCCCGGAAGTGTGGGCCCAAACCGCTGCTATCACGACGGTTAGGGCCCACACTTGCCCCGACCCGGCACACTCCACCCCGGAAGTATGCGGCCCGGGGCGGCTCAGCGGGGGGCCGCGGCCTTTCCCCTGGCTACCACGGCGTCGTACACCATGCGCTTGCGCAGGCCGTGCTCCGTGGCGACTGCCGCGATAGCCGCCTTGCGCGCGACACCGTCCGCTTCCCGGCGGGCGACCTCGGCCGCCGCCTCGGCCGCCGCCTCGGCGGGGCTGCGGCCGGGTGCCCCGCCCGCAACGGCTCTGGCACCCTCGATCACCAGGGTGATCTCGCCCAGCGTGCCGCCGGCGGCCCAGTCGGCGAGATCGCCCAGCGTGCCGCGGATGATCTCCTCGTGGGTCTTGGTCAGCTCGCGGCAGGCCACCGCCCGTCGGCCCGCCCCGAACGCCGCCGCGAGCTCGCCGAGGGTCGCCGCGACCCGCCGGGGCGACTCGAAGAACACCAGGGTCCGGCTCTCGGTGGCGAGTTCGGCGAACCGGCGTGCCCGCTCGCCGGCCTTGCGGGGCGGGAACCCCTCGAAGCAGAACCGGTCGGACGGCAGGCCGGACACCGCGAGCGCGGCGGTCACCGCGGACGGCCCGGGCAGCGCGGTTACCCGCGCGCCGGCCGCCGCCGCGGCCGCCACCAGGCGATACCCGGGATCGCTGATAGCGGGCATGCCCGCGTCGGTCACCAGCAGCACGTCCTGGCCGTCGCGCAGCGACGCGAGCAGCCCGGCCTCGCGGCTCCGCTCGACCGCGTCGTAATAGGAGACGACCTTGCCGGCGAGGTCGACGCCGAGCGCGGCGGCGAGCCTGCGGACCCGGCGGGTGTCCTCGGCCGCCACGATCGGCGCCTCGCCAAGGGCCTGCGCGAGCAACGGCGAAGCGTCGCCGGGCCGGCCGATGGGCGTGGCGGCCACCGTCAGGGTGCCGCAGTCGCTGTTGTTCATGCCGGGCACCACGTTATGTCCCACGGACCGATACGTTGTGATCTGGCACCCCAGATGGTCCCCCGCCCCCATACGATATTCCTCGATGACGGCATCCAGGGCGGCCGATCGCACGGCCGCTGACACCCCTGCCCGCCCATCTGCGCTGCGCGCCCGGATGGCTCCGCCCATGCCCGGGAGCGAGTTCTGGGGCTGGGCCGGCCCGCTGCTGGTCACCGCGTTCGGCGCCTTCCTGCGATTCAACCGGCTGGGCGTGCCGAAGAGCATCATCTTCGACGAGACGTATTACGTTCCTGACGCGCTCGGGATCCTGCATTACGGCGTCGAGCACAACTACGTGAGCTCACGGAACGCACTGCTCGCGCACGGGAACTCGCATATCTTCACCAGCGGTGGCGAGTTCGTCGTCCACCCGCCGCTCGGGAAGCTCTTCATCACCTTCGGCGAGTGGACGTTCGGCCTGAACTCGTTCGGCTGGAGGTTTGCCACCGCGCTGATCGGGTCGCTGGCCATCCTGCTGCTGGCCCGGATCGCCCGCAGGATGACCAGGTCCACGCTGCTCGGCTGCGTCGCTGGCCTGCTGATGGCGCTGGACGGGCTGGAATTCGTGATGAGCAGGACGGCCCTGCTCGATATCTTCCTGATGTTCTGGGTGCTTGCCGCGTTCGGCTGCCTGGTGGTCGACCGGGACATCTCCCGGGCTCGCCTCGCCACGCAGGTGGAGCAGTCTCCTGGCAGCCTGGACGGGATCCGCCCGACGATCCGCTGGTGGCAGATATGGGCAGGGGACGGGACCCGCCCGGCAATCCGCTGGTGGCGGATAGGGGCCGGGGTCTGCATCGGCCTCGCCTGCGCATCGAAGTGGGACGCGATCTGGTACTTGCTCGGCTTCGCCGGGCTCGCCATCGCCTGGGATGCCGGCGCACGGCGCGCAGCAGGACTCGGCGATCACCTCCGCGGCGCACTGCGGCAGAATCGCTCGCTTCCGGTGTCGTTCGGCCTGGTGCCCCTCGTGGTCTATCTGCTCACCTGGGCCGGCTGGTTCTTCTCCAGCATCGGCTACGACCGGCAGTGGGCGGCGCAGCACGGCGACCATGTCCCGGTGATCTCCGCGCTGTCCTCGTTCGTGGAGTACCAGAAGCAGATCCTCCAGTTCCACCTCGGCCTGACCACGCATCATCCGTATCAGTCGCAGCCGTGGACCTGGCTGGTGATGAGCCGGCCAGTCGCGTTCTTCTGGACCTGCCCGGCCGGCGGCGGGCACGGCACCTGCGCTAGCGGCAAGGCCCAGGAAGTGCTGGCCATCGGCACGCCACTGATCTGGTGGGCGTCCATCGGCACGCTGATCGTCTGCATCGGCTGGTGGCTGACCCGCCGGGACTGGCGGCCGGGTGCGCTGCTGCTGTGCGTGGGCGTTGGCTGGCTGCCCTGGTTCTGGTTCGCGCTGCACGACCACCGGACTGAGTTCTTCTTCTACGCGCTGGAATTCGAGCCCTTCCTCATCCTGTCCATCACGCTCTGCCTCGGCCTGATCATCGGCTCCACGCAGGCGTCCGCGACCCGCCGCACGATAGGCGCGGCCGTCACCGGCGCCTACCTGCTAGGGGTTCTGCTGAACTTCGCCTACCTGTATCCGATCATCGCGGGCAAAGTGATCCCCTACTCGTCCTGGCTGTCGCACATGTGGTACCACGGCTGGATCTGACCCGGCGCGGCGCCGGGGTCACGGCGCCGGGGTCACGGCTCTGTCACGCCGTCGGCACCGGCTCACGGGTCCGGCTGGCCCGGCGCCGGTGCCGGTGCCCAGGCCGCGAGCAACGCGGGACCGGGCACCGGCAGCCGCTGCATCTCCCCCGGCTCGAACTTGATCAGCCCGCCCGCGTAGACCCTGCCCTGGCCAGCGGTCACCGACCGGCTCAGGAAGGATGCCAGGGCATCGAGCAGGCCGGGCGCCAACGGCTCGCGCGGGTACAGGCCGTGCGCGATGTTCAGGTAGCGGGCCCCGGCCAGGTTGCGCACGAAGACCGGCGGACGGCGGGCCATGTAGCTGGCCAGGATCGGCGGCGGTTGCGCCAGCCGGACGCGCCACCACGGCCGGCGGTGCCTGGCCACGTACGAATCCGCGGCCCCGGCAGCCGTCACTGCGCGCAGGAAGCGGGCCACGGCGGCCTGCTCCGGGCCGACTAGTCCGGCCAGGTCGGCCGGCAAGTCGATGACCCGGCGCAGTGGGGTGACGGCCGGCAGCACAGCGCCCGCCGCGAACAGTTCCCGCGCCCGGGTCACCGCGGGGAACAGGAAACGGGCGGGGACCAGGGCGTGCCGGCCCGCGGTGATCCAGACCGCGTTCGCCCCCGTCACCTGCCCACGGTGCACCTGGCAGAGTTCGCCAAGCTCCACATGGCCGGCCGCCAGGCCGCCTGGCCGCCCGGCCCGCACCGGCACAGCGGTACGCAGCAACGGTCCCCACCGGTCGGCGGTAGCCAGCGCCGACGCCTGCACCCGCGTGCCACCTGCCAGTGAGCCGAGCTGGGCCGCGCTGGCCACCCGGCGCAGCCGCAGTGCGCCGGGGACCGCCCCCGGACGGAAGCAGGCGATCACGGACGTCGCCGACGCGTCCGCGAACACCGCAGCCGTCGGCTCGACCAGGTGCACGGACTGGCCGCCCAGGGTGCCGAGCAGCAGCGAGCGCACCAGGCGGCCGTAGTTCACGTCGAGCCACTCGGCGGCGGTGATCAGCACGCCAAGATCTCCCGGTACCGCGTGCAGCGCGGTGGCCAGGAAGAAATGCGCATGCAACCCCGCCAGCCCGCTGGCCGGCAGGCCCTGGGCGCGTGCGGTACGCCGCAACCAGTCTTTCCAGCACGGAGGGATCTGATGATGGCGCACATAGGGCGGATTGCCCAGGAACAGGGTCGGGCCGGCCGCTGGCGGCAGGCGGGCACAGCGGTAGTCACCGAGAATCACCCGGGACCGGGCGGCGAGGCCGGCCGCGGCCAGGCTGGCCCTGCCGACGATCGCGGCGGCCGGGTCGATCTCCACGCCGACCAGGGCAGCCTCAGGCCAGCGGCGGCCAGCGGCGATCAGGAACCGGGCCGAGCCCGAACCCGGATCGACCACCCGCGCCGGGCGGCACCCGGTGCCGGCCGCCCACGAGATCATGCTTCCAATGATCAGCGGCGGGGTGAAGGTCTGGCCGAGGGGCCGCCGCCGGGCCTGGTCACGCAGATCGCAGAAGGCCTCGCCGAGCGGGTCCTCGCCCGCCTGGATCCGGGCCTGGGTTGCCTGGATGTCGAAAGCAGCGGCGTCGAAGGCGGCGTGGCGCCTACCGAGCTCCGCCTGGGGCTCAAGCCCAGCCTGCGTGGCCTGCGTGGCCTGCTCGGCAAGCCGCTGCTCAGCTTCGGACCAGCCGGCGACGGTGGCCGCCCCGAGCCTGCTGGCGGCGGCCACCAGGGGGTACTCATCCGGGAACCCCCACCCGGCCCGGCAAGTCTCATCATCCACGCAAGCCCCGCCGTCCGCGGCAGCCGGGCCGTCCGCGGGTGCGCTGGTCACACGGACCATTCTGGCCCGATCGCTGGGGCGTCGGCGGCACACCACGGAAGAGCCCTCGCTTCCTGCCGGAGGCCGCCAGCCCGCAGCCTCTCCCCGCCAGCCCGCAGCCTCCCCCCTCCCCGGCCCGTAGCCTCTCTCCCCCCGGCCAGTTCGTGGCCGGAAAGTGTCGTTGGAGCAGCGGTGTCAATATGTGCCAGTGGACTCGGCCCGGGGATGCCGGGGGCTGGGGATGCCGGGGGCTGGGGTGTGTCGAGAGGTTGGGTGGGCTCGGCGCGGGAGCGGCATGGGCACGGTGCGCGTGCTAGTTGGCCGGGGAAGGCGTACCGTCATTATCAGCCGGCATCGCAGGCAGGACAGCGCCGTCCGGGGGGACTGCCCGGCTCCGAATCAGTAGTGTGCCTGCTACCCCTCCGCACAGTGCGCCTTCAGGAATCTTTCAGTTTGGATGGGTAAGAAGGAGGCACGAGGGAGCGGGTTGAAAATGTGACCCGGGTCACCGAGCCGGATGGGGGTTCCCATACGTCTCTAGAGTGACGGGTAACGATCGAGCGGAGTAACCGATGGGGACTAGCGAGCAGAGGCCGGACCAGGACAAGCGGTTCGAGCAGGACGTGCTGCCCTTCCTTGGGCAGTTGTACCCCGCTGCGCTCCGGATGACCCGCAACCCGACCGACGCCGAGGATCTCGTGCAGGAGACCTCCGCGAAGGCGTACGCGGCGTTTCACCAGTTCCGCCCGGGGACGAACCTCAAGGCCTGGCTGCACCGCATCCTCGCCAACACGTTCATCAACAGCTACCGCAAGCGGCGCCGTGAACCCCGGCAGGCAACGAGCGGTGATTTCCAGGAGTGGCAACTGCCCGCGGACCCGCTGGCGGCGCAGGCCAGGTCGGCTGAGGCGGAGGCACTTGACCGGCTCGCCGACTCCGAGATCCTGCGCGCGCTCCGGGATCTGCCGGAGGAGTTCCGCGTCGCGGTGTACCTCGCCGACATCGAGGGTTACGCGTACAAGGAGATCGCCGAGATCATGGGCACCCCGATCGGCACGGTGATGTCCAGGCTGCACCGTGGCCGGGGACGGCTGCGCGACAAGCTGGCGGCCTACGGCCCCGGTCCCGGCCCGGGTCTCGCCCCGATGACCGGCTGAGCCGCCCCCGTCAGGCGCCGACTCGCCGGTCCCGCGGTTCTGCGGGCCTCGCGCCGGGGGAGCGTGTTACCAGGGAGCGCTCGGCCCTTGCGCGCGTTCCCAGCCGAGCGCGGCCGGGTCATACACCCGCTCAACGTAGATCTGGTGCCACAGCGAGAACACGACCAGCACCCAGACGTGCCGCCAGCTGACGTCGGGCTCGCCTGCCCGGAAGCGCTCCAGCAACGCGAGGGCCGCCTGCCGGTCGATCCACTCATCGGTCCGGGCCTCGCGCAGCAACCGTTCGGCGAAGCCGTACATCTCGCCCTTCAGCCAGTAGCCGATGGGCACCGGGAAGCCAAGCTTGGCCCGCTCCGCGGCGGCCTTGGGCAGGACCGCGCTCATCGCCTCACGCAGCGCCGCCTTGGTGGTGCCCGCGCCGATCTTCTCCTCGCGGGCGAGCCGCGACGCCACCGCCATCACTTCGCGGTCCAGGAACGGCACCCGCAGCTCGAGGCTGTGCGCCATCGTCATCCGGTCCGCCTTGACCAGGATGTCCCCGTGCAGCCAGGTGTTGATGTCAACAAGCTGCATGGTGGACACGTCATCCAGGTCCGCCTCAGCCGCCTGGTCATAGACCGGATCAGTGACCGCGTAGGCACTGGCCTGGCCGCTGCCTCCGCCTCCGGGCCCCGGCCGGGCGATCATGTCGACCTGGCCGTCGATGAAGACGTGCGCGTTCCCGATGTACCGCTCCCGCAGCGGGGTCGAGGTGCGTTCCAGGAATCCCTTGCCCTTGACCCCGGCCGGGATCAGCGCGGCAGCCCGCTTCAGCGGGAACCGGGCCAATTCCGGCAGCCGCTCGCCCGCCCGGACCAGCCCGGGCTGGTGATAGATCGCGTAACCGCCGAACAGCTCGTCGGACCCTTCGCCGGACAGGACCACCTTGACGTGCCTGCTGGCCTCACGCGCGACGAACCACAGCGGCACCGCGGCGGCGTCCGCCATCGGGTCGTCGAGGTGCCAGATGATCCTGGGCAGGTGGGTGAAGAACTCCTCAGCACTGATCACGTAGGGGATGGACTTCACCCCGATCGCCGCGGCGGTCTCCTGCGCACGGTCGATCTCGCTGTATCCCTCGCGCTCGAACCCGACGGTGAACGTCAGCAGGTCGGGGCGATGTTCCGCGGCCAGCGCGCAGATCGCCGCCGAGTCGATGCCACCAGAGAGGAAGGCGCCGAGCGGCGCGTCGCTGCGCAGGTGGACGGCGATCGAATCACGCATGACCGCCAGGATCCCGGCGGCGGTGCCCTCGCTCGGCGCCCGGGCCGGCCGCAGGTCGGCGCGCCAGTAGCGGTACACGTCCACGTTGCCACCCGGCCGGGCGATCATCGCATGCCCGGGGGGAAGCACCCGGATCGGCGGGGTCAGCGCCTCCGGCGGCGGGACGTACTGGAAAGCCAGGTACCTGCGCAGCGCGCCGCGGTCGAGGGCGCTCAGCTCGCCTGGGCTGGCGAGGCACTTGCGCTCCGAGGCGAAGCGCAGCAGCCTGCCGGTGCCCATGGACCGCACGGCACCGTTGGCGCCGCCGTCCGCGCCACCGGCGATCTCACCGGCACCGGCGGCCCCGCCGAAAACACTGGCCGGGGCGGACGCGGGCGGCTGGCCCTTGCCCGCCGCGTGGCGGCCCCGGCCGCCCGGCGCACCGGCTGGCGCCGGGCGGGGCACCGCCCCGGCGGCCGCATGGCGCCCGGCGGCCGAGCCGCTCCGCTCGGCGTCATGCCCGGCGCCGGCGGGCAGGTGGTCCGGCCAGCCGGCCGTACCGCCGGGCCAGTCCTGCTCCTGGGCCTGGTCCACCGCGTAGTAGAACGGCTTGATGCCGAACTGGTCCCTGGCGCAGAACAACTCACGCGTCCAGGTGTCCCAGATGGCGAACGCGAACATGCCACGGAGCCGGTGCACCACGTCCTTGCCGACCAGCGCGTACATCTCCAGCAGGACCTCGGAGTCCGAGGCGGAGCGCAGCACTATGCCGTGGCGCCGCAATTCCTGCCCGAGTTCCACATAGTTGTAGATCTCGCCGTTGTAGACCATCCAGTACCGGCCGTCGGAGGACCGCATCGGCTGGTGGCCACCCGGGGACAGGTCGATGATCGCCAGGCGCTTGTAGCCGAAGGCGACGTCGGGGTCGGTGTAGAACCCCTCGTCGTCCGGCCCTCGGTGGCTGATCCGCTCAGTGGCGGTCTGCACCCAGCTCTGGTCCGGGTCTGCCTCAAGGGCCAAGGCCAGGCAGCCGACGATTCCACACATCCACGTCCCCAACGAAGGTCTTGGTTGGCTGAGCCCGTTCTCTGCGCCCCGATCCTATGGGGGGAAGGCCGCTCGCGTGGCCGGGCCCCGCAGGCAGCCGGCCCGGACCGCGGGAACGAGCCCGGCTGGGCTCATTCGCCGCGCCAGACCGGCGGCCGCTTCTCGGCGAAGGCAACGGCGCCTTCCATCGCGTCGGCCGACCCGAAGACGCGGCCGGAGATCGCGCCCTGCCGGGCGAAAGCCTCCGCGGCTGGCCAGGTCGCCGACTCCACCATGATCTGCTTGCTGGCCGCGAGGGCGAGTGGCGCGTTCCGGCTCACCTGGCCAGCAAGCTCCCTGGCCGCGGCGAGCGCGTGGCCCGCCGGCACCAGGCGGTTGACCAGCCCGGCCTGCTGCAACTGCGCGGCCGGGACACGCTCGCCCGTCAGCACGATCTCCATGGCGAGATGGTAGGGAATCCGGTGCTGCAGGCGGAGCAGCCCGCCCGCGGCCGCGACCAGGCCCCGGGTGACCTCGGGCAGACCGAACATGGCATCCTCGCTGGCCACGATGAGGTCGCAGCTGAGCACGATCTCGAAGCCCCCGGCCAGCGCGTAACCCTCGACAGCGGCGATGACCGGCCTGGCGGGCGGCCGCTCCACGATGCCCGCGAACCCGCGCCCGCCTGCCATCGGGTTCTCACCCGCCATGAACCCCTTCAGGTCCATGCCTGCGCAGAACGTGCCGCCGGCCCCGGTCAGCACGATGACCCGGATGTCCTCGCGTGCGTCCAGTTCATCGAGTGCGCCGGCCAGGCCGGCGGCGACCGCCTCGTTGACCGCGTTGCGGGCCGCTGGCCTGTTGATCGTGACGACCGCAACCGGGCCGTCGACCTCGGTGAGCACCACGTCAGGCGTCGCGCCATCGGACACTGCCTCAGCCTCCAGGGCGTTTCCGTTGCATGCCGTTAAGAGCGGGACAGGCCACGAGCGGACCCGGAACGGGTTTGCGGCCGCAGCCGGGCAGGCGTTACTTGGGCTGGAACCGGATCCCGCCGTCGAACCGGATGACCTCGGCGTTCATGTAGTCGTTCTCGATGAGCGCCTGGGCCAGATGGGCGAACTCAGCCGCCGTCCCCATCCGCTTCGGGAACACCACGGGGGCGGCCAGCTTGGCCTTGAACTCCTCGCTGGCCGGGCCGGAGCCGTAGATCGGGGTGTCGATGATGCCCGGGCAGATGGTATTGACCCGCACTCCGATGGCGGCGAGGTCCCTGGCGGCAGGGACGGTCATCCCGATGATCCCGCCCTTGGACGCCGAGTAGGCGACCTGCCCGGTCTGCCCCTCGATCCCGGCCACGGAGGCGGTGTTGATGACCACGCCGCGGAGGTTGTCGGCGTCGGCGGGCTCGGTGCGGGCGATCGCGGCCGCCCCGATGCGCATCAGGTTGAAGGTGCCGATCAGGTTGATGTCGATGACCTTGCGGAACGACGCCAGGTCATGCGGGGTGCCGTCACGGCCGACGGTGCGCGCGGCCCAGCCGATCCCGGCGCAGTTCACCACGATCCGCAGTGGCGCGGCCTGCGACGCGGCGGCCTCCACGGCCGCGGCGACCGAGTTCTCGTCGGAGACGTCCGTCTTCACGAACAGGCCGCCGGTCTCGGCAGCGACTGCCTTGCCCTGCTCTTCGTTGAGGTCGGCGACGACAGCCGTGACACCCGCGACCGCGAGCCTGCGGGCCACCGCCGCGCCAAGGCCGCTGGCGCCGCCGGAGATGATCGCTGCGGTTCCGTTCAGTTTCATGGGCGGGAGCATACTTCGCGGCCGCAGGCACCAACCGAACGGGGTTCGGGTTTGCCGGCCCTGCAGGCGCCCGCGGTGCGCCACCGCCGCCGGCCCTGCAGGCGCCCGCGCGTCGTCACCGCCGCCCGCGGCCATTCACAGCTGGCCCCGTCAGTTTTCCCGGTGTGGTTTGCCGGTGCCCCCGTCTACCATCGGGGAACGTGGGCGCGTCGCGGGCCGGCGCGCCAAGGGGGTCCCGGAACCCGGGAGACCGGCGAACGCAGGACCGGAGAACAGGAGCACTCGGTGACGAAGTTCCGGGGAAATCCGTGGGCGGTGCTGCTGGTCGTCTCACTCGGGTTCTTCATGACACTGCTGGACCTGACGATCGTGAACATAGCGATCCCGGACATGATCACGAGGCTGCACGCCTCGCTCGATGACGTCCTCTGGGTCATCAACGCCTACGCGCTGGTGCTCGCGGTGCTGGTGATCACCGCGGGGCGGCTCGGTGACCTCATCGGGCCGCGGATCATGTTCGCCATCGGCATCGCCGTGTTCACGGTGGCATCCGCCGCGTGCGGCCTGTCCCCGAGCCCCGCCTGGCTGATCGGGTTCCGGGCAGTCCAGGGCCTCGGCGCCGCCATGCTCATGCCGCAGACACTGACCATCATCACGAACACCTTCCCGGCGGAGCGCAGGGGCGCGGCATTCGGTGTGTGGGGGGCGGTCGCAGGTGTGGCCACGATCGCCGGGCCGACCCTTGGCGGCTTGCTGGTGACCGCGTTCGACTGGCGGTGGATCTTCTTCGTCAACCTGCCGTTCGGCGTGCTGGCGCTGGTGATGACGTTCCTCATCATCCCGGACCTGCGGCTCGGGCGAAGGCACCGGATCGACATCCCTGGCGTCCTGCTCGCCAGCGCGGCACTGCTGGCAATCTGCTACGGCCTGGTCGAGGGGCAGAAGTACAACTGGGGCACGATCACCTCGTTCATCAGCATCCCGCTCGTGCTTGGCGTCGGCGTGCTGCTGCTCGTCGCCTTCCTGCTGCTCCAGCGGCTGACCCAGGACAAGGAGCCGCTGGTACCTTTCGCCCTGTTCCACGACCGGAACTACTCGGTGGTCAACTGGGTGTCCGGAACGCTGTCGATCGGCATGATGGGAATCTTCCTCCCGTTCACCATCTACCTGCAGTCCGTGCTCGGCTTCTCCGCGCTTCGGGCCGGGCTGACGATGGCGCCAGCGTCGCTGCTGTCGATGTTCGTCGCGCCGGTGGCCGGGCGGATGACCGACCGGATCGGCGGCAAGTACATCCTGATGACCGGCCTGGCGCTGTTCGCCGGCGGCATGGGCTGGGTCGCGCTGGCGGCGACGACCACATCCGCCTGGTATGACTTCATGCCCGCGCTCATCGTGGCCGGGGTCGGGATGGGTTGCACGTTCGCCCCGATGGTGACCGTGGCCATGCGGAACATCGACCCCCGGATGGCGGGGGCGGCGTCCGGCGTGCTGAACACCGTCCGGCAGGTCGGCCTGGTGATCGGCACCGCAGCGGTGGGCGCGCTGCTGCAGAACAGGCTGGTCTCCTCCATGACGAGCCAGGCCACCACGCGCGCGGCTGCCCTGCCCGCGCAGTTGCGCGGCCCGTTCGTCGCCGGAATCCAGCACTCGGCGAGCAACGGCATCCAGGTGGGCGCGGGCCAGAACGGCGGGATCAAGCTGCCGGCCGGGTTCCCCGCGCAGTTGATCGCGGAGGTTGAGCGGATCGGCCACGACGTTTTCACGTTCGGATATGTGGACGCGATGCGCTCGACCATGACGATGCCCATCATCCTGCTGGTGGTCGGCGCTCTCAGCTGCCTGCCGCTGAGGCGCGGCCAGCAGTCCGCCGAGGCCGTCGTACCGGAAATGACAACCGAGGAGCGCGCCCGGGCCTGATCCGCGGCTCCCGGAAACTCGTATCCAGCTGGCAGCCGACCCGCTGGCCTGGCCTGGCCTGGCCTGGCCGCCAGCCCGCTGGCCTGGCCGTCAGCTGGATAGCTGGCCTGGCCGTCAGCTGGATAACGGAGACGAGACGGTCAGCCGGCCGGCTGGAAAACGGCCGGCGTCCACATGCCGGGCAGCTCCTCCGGGTCAGGCTCGAAGGGGAAGCGCGCGGCGAACGCGGGCTCCAGATCGGAAACCCAGGTGGCATCCGGGTCGTAGCGGGCGAAGAACGGCTTGCCGACGAGGCCGGGATCGCGTGCCTGGATCATGTGCAGGACGAACACCTTCTGCCCCGCCACTTCGGCTATCCCGTCCACGCACAGCTTGCCGGGGGTCGCCGACATCGACGGCCCGCGGACCGTGCGGCACAGGCCAGCGACGCGCCGGTAGGCCTCGCTGAAGATCCCGTAGCCGCAGGCCAGCGGAACGGCGAAGTAGTCCTGCGGCCCCGTGTCCCGTTCCACGAACATGTAGTAGGGCACCATTCCCATCCGGACCTGGGTCCGCCACATCGCCGCCCACGTCGCCGGGTCGTCGTTGATCGTCCTGATCAGCGGCGCCTGGGTGCGGATCACGGCACCGGTGTCCCTGATCCGGCGTGCCGCCTCAGCCACCAGCGGGGGCTCGAGTTCCCTCGGGTGGGAGAAGTGCGCCATGAAGGCGAGCGCCCGGCCGGACGCGACGACCCGCTCGAAGAGGCGGAGCGTGTCGGCGGCATCGGGGTCGGAGACGAACCGCTGGGGCCAGTAGGCCAGCGCCTTGCTGCCGATCCGGATGGACTCGATGTGCTCCATGCCAGGTTCCAGCAGCGGCTCGATGTAGCGGCGCAGCACCGGCTCCCCCATGATCATCGGATCGCCACCGGTGATCAGCACGCTCGTCACCTCGCGGTGCTGCCGCAGGTAATCCATGACCCTGCTGACGTCAGCGATGGCCATCTTGAGAGTCGGCTCATCGACGAACTGCGCCCACCGGAAGCAGTACGTACAGTAGGCATGGCAGGTCTGCCCCTGCTTGGGGAAGACCAGCACTGTCTCCGGGTACTTGTGCTGCACCCCCGGGAGTGGCTCATCGCCCAGGTCAGGAATGTTCAGCGCCAGCTGGCCGGCGGGATGCGGGTTCAGCCGCATCCGTACCTCATGGGCGGCGGCACTTATCTCCTGCTCCGGCGCGCCGCGCTCCAGCAGGCCGGCGATCCGCGCCACATCGGCCGCGGGCAGCATGTCGGCCTGCGGGAACACGAGACGGTAGATCGGATCGTCCGGGGCGGCAGCCCAGTCGATGAGATCCTCGACCACGTAGGAGTTGGTCCGAAAGGGCAGCACGGTCCCCACGGCCCGGACCGCCAGCCGCTCAGCGGCATCGAGGCCGGCCCGGGCGGTCAGTGCGTCCAGGTGCTTCGCGGAATATGCGCGAAAACGTCGTCCCCCAGTAGCTGGCACTGTCTGCCGAATCGCAGTCACGCGTCTCCCTCCGGTCGGTCGCACCCCTGGCGGCCCTGCCAGGGTGCGAGTAGCTCAGGCCGGCGGCTGGCGATCCTCCCGCCGCGCTCACCACCTCAGACGCTCTTAGCGAGACGAAAGATCATGTCCGAACCAATACAAGGAGGTCACGTTGGGGAAACGCTAAAGCAACGTTGATGGTTTGCTTCCCTTGTCTACCATCAGCCACTCGCTGTCCCAGCAGTGATTCCTACACGGCGCGTGCCGGGGCCACTCGAGGTGCTCCTTCACCACGTTGTCGCCTTACCCGACGCCCGCATTGCCCGGTCCCAGATCGTGACAGATGGTTACCCAGTGGGCGGATGATCAACCCTGCGGGGTGCGTGTTCGCGCGCATTCGCCCGCTATGTGCGCCTGGCGGCACTGGCCCGCGGCGGGCCGCGTGCCGGACCCGCGGGCAAGCCGCGCCAACGGTGAAAGTACAGCCGCGCAATGAGAGGCTTGATCCCATGCTGGTCCCCCCACGCTCCCCACACGTCTGCGCAGCCCCGGCGGCCTGCCCCAGCCCGCCGCCGGGGCGCTGACCGGCTACCGGAACCCTCCGTGTCCGAGGAGTCCGCGCCGGGCACTGCCCGAGAGCAGGCGGCCATCGTGGTCGACGCGATGGGTGGCGACAACGCACCTGAGGAGGTTGTCGCCGGGGCAGCCGCGGCCGCGGCGGCGCTCCAGACGCCAGTGATCCTGGCCGGCCGGCCCGCTGTGCTGCACCCGCTCCTGGCCGCGCACCCGGACGTGGCCGGGCTGCTGCGGGTCGCGCCCGCCGATGACGCCATCGCCATGGACGAGGGCGCCCTCGGCAGCTGGCGCCGGCCCCGCTCCAGCGTGGCCGTGGCGTGCCAGCTGGTCAGGCGTGGCCAGGCCGCTGCCGTCGTCTCGGCAGGCTCCACGGCCGGCATCGTGGCAACCGCGAGGCTGCGGCTGCGCTCGGTGCCCGGGCTGCTCCGGCCCGCTCTCGTGGTCGTGCTGCCCACCCGTCCCCGGCCGACGTTCCTGCTGGACGCCGGCGCCATCGCGGACCCGAAGCCCGAGATGCTGCTCCAGTTCGCTCAGCTGGGTGTCGCGTACGCGCAGATCGCGCACAACGTCGCCGAGCCCGCGGTAGGGCTGCTCACCATCGGCGCGGAGCCGGGGAAGGGGAACAAGCTGGCCAGGCGGGCTCATGAGCTGCTCACTGCGCCCCCGCACGGCGCCCTGCCGATCACGTTCGCGGGCAACGTCGAAGGCAGCGACCTGCTGGCCGGCAAGGTGGACGTGATCGTGACGGACGGTTTCACCGGCAACGTCGCGCTGAAGACCCTGGAGGGTGCCACCAGGTTCGCCGCGGACCAACTGCGGGCCGTGCTGCAGGGCTCCCGGGCGGCCCGGATGGGCGCCGTGCTGCAACGGCGCGGCCTCCGCGAGCTGGCCGACCGGATGGACGCCGAAACCTACGGCGGAGCGGCCCTGCTGGGCCTGGAGGGGACCATCGTCATCGCGCACGGCGCGTCGAGCGCGCGCGGCATCAGCTCCGCCTGCATGCTCGCCGCCGATCTCGTCAAGGGGCAGATCACCGAGAAGATCAGGGAACGGCTCGGCCCCGGCCGGGGAACTCACTTCCTGCGCTGGACCCGAGCCGAGCCGCCCAGCACCACTCCGGGGATCCAGTCGTGATCATGAGATTGGTGTCGTCGCATCGACACCAATCTCATGATCACCACCGTGCGCCAGGCTCACGCACGATGGTCACGGTCGCGGCGTGCGCCGGGCTCGCTCGCGGCGGTCGCTAGGCTTGACTCATGGCTGACCCCCGGGAGGTTCTCGCGCAGCGGGTGCAGGATGCGCTCGGTGCGGCTTTCGGTGCCGGGTACGCGGATACCGACCCGGTGATCCGGCCGTCCTCGTTCGCGGACTTCCAGTCCAACGTGGCTCTGCCGCTGGCCAAGAAGCTCGGCCGGCCGCCGCGGGATATCGCCACGGAGCTCATCGGCCACCTCGACCTGTCCGGGGTGGCCGAACCGCCCGAGGTGAGCGGGCCCGGCTTCATCAACCTCACGCTGACCGCCGACTGGATCGCCGGGCAGGCTGTCAGCCAGCTGCGCGACCCCCGGCTCGGCGTACCGGTCGCCACCCCGGCCGAGAAGGTCGTGGTGGATTACTCAGGACCCAACGTGGCGAAGGAACTCCACGTAGGTCACCTGCGTCCCACTGTGGTGGGCGACGCGGTGGTGCGCATCCTTGAGCACCAGGGCCACACGGTGATCCGTGCCGCGCACCTGGGCGACTGGGGCACCCCGTTCGGCATGCTGATTGAGCATGTGCTGGATGCGGGCGAGGACGCCACCCGCAAGCAACTCGCGGCCGGCGAGTTCACGCCCTTCTATCAGGCGGCCCGCGCGGAATTCGACGGCGATCCGGCGTTCGCGGACCGGGCCCGCCGCCGGGTCGCCATGCTCCAGTCGGGTGAACCAGAGAGCCGGCGCCTATGGCAAGTGCTGGTGAGCGCGTCCATGGAGTATCTCATCCCCATCTACACCCGGCTCGGGATCACGCTCACCGAGGCTGACATGGCCCCGGAGAGCTACTACAACCCGATGCTGGCAGATGTCTGCGCCGAACTGGAGACCGCCGGGATCGCGGTGATCAGCGACGGCGCGCTGTGCGCGTTCCCCCCGGGATTCACTGGCCGGGATGACAGGCCGCTGCCCTTGATGCTGCGCAAGAGCGACGGCGGCTACGGGTACGACACCACCGACGTGGCCGCCATCCGGCACCGGCTCATCGACTTGCGCGTGCAGCGGATCATCTACGTCGTCGGCTCGGAGCAGTCGCAGCACCTGCAGATGGTGTTCGCCGTGGCCCGGCAGGCCGGGTGGCTGACCGACCAGGCCAGCGCCGAGCACGCTGCCATCGGCCTGGTGACCGGCACGGATGGCAAGCGGCTGAAGACCCGCACCGGCGAGCAGGTCAAGCTGATCACGCTGATCGACGAGGCGGTCGAGCGCGCCGGGCATGTTATCGCCGACCGCTACGACGATCCAGCGCAACGGGACCAGATCGCTGAGGCAGTTGGCGTCGGCGCGCTCAAGTACGGCGAGCTGTCGGTGGCGAGGGATTCCAGCTACGCCTTCGACTTCGACCGGATGCTCGCGCTCACCGGCAACACCGGGCCGTATCTGCAGTACGCGACCGCGCGTATCCGGTCCATCTTCCGCAGGGCGAACACCGATCCTGCCCAGGCAACCGCCGCTATCCAGCTCGGCGAGAACGCTGAACGGGCACTGGCCCTGTCCCTCCTTGGCTTCGGCGTGGCCATCGCGCAGGCCGCGCAGAACGCGGAACCCCACTTGCTCGTGGCCTACCTCTTCGACGTGGCCAGCGCGTTCACCACGTTCTATGAGGAATGCCCCGTGCTGCAGGCCCCCGAGCAGGCCATCCGGGACAGCAGGCTCGCGCTGGCCGCGCTGACCCTGCGGGTGCTGGTGACCGGGCTGGGGCTGCTCGGGATCCCGCTCCCCGAGCGCATGTGACGCGGCGCCCGGGCCTGCCCGGCAGGCGGGAGGCGGGAGGCGGGAGTTTAGGCATATCCGTAGCCTGCTCCCAGGGAAGTCCCAGACTTCCCCGGCAAAGATCACAGTCCTGTCCGGCAGGCTCACGGGCATGGACAACATGTACCAACCTCCGGGCGGGGATCCGCAGGACTCTCGCTCCACCGAGCAGTTCTGGCCGTTGCGCAACGGGCCCGCTGCCCGCCGGGGCCACGACGCGCCTGGCCCCGGCTTTCAGCACCGTGAATCCCCCGACGTCCGCCAGCACTTTGCCGCCGACCGGCACCGGGCGCTGCACTGGACCATCGGGCTGACTGTGGCCGTGCTGCTGGCCGTCGGCGGTGTCCTCGCCGGGCTGTCGCTGGCGGATCACGCACCGTCGGCGGGAGGTGCGGCGCCCGCGGCGGGCACCTCATCCGCGGGAAGCCCCGGCGCGCAGGCGGCGGCCCTCAGCACGACGCTCGCCTCGGCGGACTCGCCAGGCACCCTCATACTGACGTCGTCCGCTTCTGCCACGGGGGGCGCGAGCGGTTCCGCGGCCGGCGTGGCTGCTGGGACCACCGTGGCCCACCCGTGCGCTGCCGCCCTGCGGGCGGCGAGGGCCGCCAGGATCGCCGGGCGCCCCCGGGCAGCCCAGGCGGCGCGGGTCGCCGCCGGCCGCTGCCGAGGGCTTCGGCTCCGCCTCATCCGGGTCTCGCTGCTCCGCGGCATCGACGGGCAGTTCGCCTTCCGGACCGCGGACGGCGTGCGCACGCTCGCCTTCGAGCGGGGCGTCATCCAGTCGGTCAGCGGCAGTGACATCGTGGTGCGCGCGACGGACGGCACGACCTGGACCTGGGACCTGGTGAGCAGCACCGTGGTCCGCGAGCACGGCGCCAAGACACAGCGGAGCGCGCTGTCCGCCGGTCAGCCGGTCTGGGTGGGCGGACCGGTGGTCTCGGGTGCCAAGGACGCCCGGCTCATCGTGATCCGGCCGCCGGCCGGGGCCGCGGCATCATCCTCACCGAGCGCGTCTCCCGCGCCGTCGGCGCCGGGCAGCTGAGCGCAGACCAGGCCGGCTCCCGCAGGTTCACACCGCGGGAGCCGGTAGCTTCCGCAGCAGCAACACCGCGGGAGCCGGTAGCCTTTGCTGACCGCTCCTGGAGCGGCCGGCGGCGCCCTTCCCCCGCCTCCCAGCTGGCCGTGCGGTTCCCCTCAGGTGATGACAGACAACGACCGGATCCCGCAGGTGCTCGTCGTGGACGACGAGCCGAACATCCGTGAGCTGGTGCAGGTGGCGCTCAAGTTCCACGGGTGCGCGGTCGCCGTCGCGGCAAGCGGCAAGGACGCCCTGCGGCAGGCCGAGTCCGCGCGGCCCGACCTGATCGTGCTCGACGTCATGCTGCCCGACGTGGACGGTTTCGAAGTGTGCCGGCGGCTCCGGGCAGCGGGCAACGATGTGCCGGTGATCTTCCTGACCGCCCGGGACACCTCCTCCGACACGGTGACCGGCCTCGCGCTGGGCGGAGACGACTACGTCACCAAGCCGTTCTCCGTCGAGGCCCTGGTGGCCAGGGTGCGGGCGGTGCTCAGGCGCGCCGCACGGACGGCCGGCGGCGACACCGCCGACCCCGGGCTGCTCCGCGCCGGGGACCTGGAACTTGATGAGTCCCGCTGGACCGTGCACCGGGCGGGCACCCCGGTGGAGCTGTCACCGACCGAGTTCCGGCTGCTCGCCTATCTCATGCGGCATCAGGGCCGGGTGCTCACCCGGGCTCAGCTGCTGGAGAACGTGTGGGGCTGGGACTACGCCGGGCAGTCCCAGATCGTCGAAACCTATGTGAGCTACCTGCGGCACAAACTCGACCCACTGGGCCCGCCGCTGATCCACACCCAGCGGGGGGTCGGGTACAGCCTGCGGCCGGGCGCCAGGCCGGCGGGATGACGAGTTCCGGGCGGCTGTCCCTGCGGGCCCGGCTGCTCGTCCTGCTGATCTCCGTTACGGCGGCGTTCCTGCTCATCATGGGCGCGGTCAGCACGTTCGTGCTGAGCAAGCGGCTCGGCCACCAGTTCAACGCCGAACTGGTCGCGGCCGCGCAGCGCTCGCCGCAGCAGATCGCCAGCAACCCCGGCGACTACGTGGCCGTCGAGGTGACCATCTTCCCGGTGCAGGTGCGGCCGCTCACCGGCAATTCCGCCGCGACCAGGGAACTCACCGCCGCGGTGGACAACCTGATCGCCAGGCATACCGCCAGGGACCATGTGGACGGCCAGCCGTTCGCCGTGGACCGGGCGACCGGGCCCAGGATGCGCGCCGTCGCCCGGCTGATGCCGGCCAGCGCCGGCCGCGGGACGGGCGCCGTGCTGTTCGTCGCCCGCCCGGTCGGCACCGTCACCGCCCAGGTCGGCGGGATAGTGATCGTCGAGCTCATCACCGGCGGCGCGTTGCTCCTCCTGCTCGCGGTGAGCGGGCGCTGGCTGATCGGCCGGGGCCTCGCCCCCCTCGGCCAGATGGCGAGCACCGCGCACCGGATCACCTCGCGCGGCGACCTCACCGCGCGGATGCCCGATGCCGATGACAGCACCGAGGTGGGCAGGCTGGGCTGGGCCATCAACACGATGCTGGACCGGATACAGCAGGCATTCGGCGCCCGGCTGCAGTCGGAGCAGAAGGTCCGGCAGTTCGCCGCGGACGCCTCGCACGAGCTGCGTACCCCGCTGACCACGATCCGCGGTTACGCCGAGCTGTACCACCAGGGGGCACTCGGCCCGGACCAGCTGCCGAACGCCATGCGGCGGATCGAGCAGGAAGCGCAGCGGATGAGCACGCTTGTCGCGGAACTGCTCGAGCTTGCCCGGCTGGACCGGACGTCATCGCTGGACCTGGCCGAGACGGACCTGGCCGGGCTGGTCCGGGACGCCGCGGCGGACGCCGCGGCGGTGGAGCCGGACCGCCCGGTCAAGGCCGAGGCGCCGGACCGGCTGATCGCGGTCGTGGACGAGGCCAGGATCCGGCAGGTGCTGGCCAACCTGCTCGGCAACGTCCGCGAGCACACCCCGCCTGGCACGCCGACGGCGGTCCGCCTCGCCCCGGTGCGGGGGGCCGCGGTGCTGGAGGTCGCCGATGCGGGACCGGGCATGTCCGAGCAGGACGCGGCGCGTGCCTTCGACAGGTTCCACCGCGGGTCGGACCGGCCGGGCAGCAGCGGCCAGGCTGGGGACGGTGCGGCGCCGGGGAACGGGGCGGGCAGCCCGCGCAGGGGTGGCAGCGGCCTGGGCCTGTCCATCGTGCAGGCGATCGCGGTCGCTCACGGGGGCCAGGCTGTCCTGGAATCGTGGCCCGGCCAGGGCACCCGGGTGCGCGTCTGGCTGCCGACCGGAGGATCTGGATGACCGTGGCCCACCGCGATCGCGGACAACCCCCCATCGCCAACGAACATGGTGTGCTCACTTCGCCACCGGATCGGCAGTGGCCGGGCTCGGCAGGTGATCGAACAGGTAGTAGACGGCGAGCAGTCCGTAGATGACCAGGGCGGCCAGCGGGGAAACGAACGCCGCGGGTCAGGCGACGGGTTCGTCAGCCGGGGCGGGCAGGGCGGCCGGAGCCGGCGGGGCGGGCGGCTGAACAGATCGGGCCAGCAACTGGGCGACGTCCACGACTTCGAGGGTCTCCCTGGCCTCCCCGCTGGCTTTCTTGGCGCTGATCGCGTCGCCGAGCATGACCAGGCAGTAGGGGCAGGCGGTGGAGACGGTGTCGGGGCTGGTGGTGAGGGCCTCGTCGATCCGCTCGGTGTTGATGCGCTTGCCGATCCGTTCTTCCATCCACATCCGGGCCCCGCCAGCGCCGCAGCAGAATCCGCGTTCCTTGCACCGGTGCATCTCCTGGGGCTGCACGCCGGGGACCTGTTCCATGATCTCCCGCGGCGGGGAGTACACCTTGTTGTGCCGGCCGAGGAAGCACGGGTCGTGGTAGGTGATCTTCTCGTCGACCGGGGTGACCGGGGTGAGCCTGCCCTCGGCCACGAGCCGGGCGAGCAGCTGGGTGTGGTGGATGACCTCATAGTTGCCACCGAGCTGGGGGTACTCGTTGGCGATCGTGTTGAAGCAGTGCGGGCAGGACGCGACGATGGTGCGCGGGGCGGCCTCGTTCAGCGTCTCGACGTTCTGCTGGGCGAGCATGGAGAACACGAACTCGTTGCCGATCCGCCGGGCCGGGTCCCCGGTGCAGGTCTCGGCCGGGCCGAGGACAGCAAACTTCACCCCTGCCGTGTGCAGCAGGGTGGCGATCGCCCGGGTGGTCTTCCTGGCCCGGTCCTCCAGCGCCCCGGCGCAGCCCACCCAGAACAGGTACCCGGTATCCTCGGCCAGCTTGCCGTCCGCGACCGGCACCTCGAAGTCCAGGCCGTCCATCCAGTCGGTGCGCCTGGCTGCGCCCATGCCCCACGGGTCGCCCTTGTTCTCCAGGTTCTTCAGCATCGAGGAGGCTTCCGCCGGGAACGCCGACTCGATCAGCACCTGATGACGGCGCAGCCCAGAGATGTGGTCGATGTGCTCGATGTCCACCGGGCATTCCTCGACGCACGCCCCGCAGTTGGTGCAGGCCCACAGCACGTCCGGGTCGATCACCCCGCCTTCGGCCTCAGTGCCGACCAGGGGGCGGCCGGCTTCGATCTTCACCGCCTCAGGCAGCTTCTCCCGCGCCTCGTCGCTGCCGGCCAGCAGATACGGGGCCTTGGCCAGCGCGTGATCCCGCAGGTCCATGATCACCATCTTGGGGGACAGCGGCTTGCCGGTCGCCCACGCCGGGCACTGGGACTGGCAGCGCCCGCACTCGGTGCAGGTGCCCATGTCCAGCAGGCCCTTCCAGGTGAAGTCCTCGATCTTCCCCCGCCCGAACACATCAGTGTCCGGGTCGGCCTCCTCGAAGTCGAGCACCTTCCCGTTGCTGCGCATCGGCTCCAGCGCGCCGAGGGCGTCCGGGCGGCGGGAGAACAGCACGTTCAGCCCGGCCAGGAAGATGTGCAGGTGCTTGGAGTAGGTGACGAACACCAGGAAGCCGAGCACGACGGCCAGCTGGGCCAGGATGAACGTGGCCTCCAGCACGCTGTTCACCCCGGTGCCCAGTGGCGCCAGCCAGTGACCGGCGATCTGGGAGGCGAATGCCCCGTGGGCGTACGGGAACACCCCGGTGTTGATCTGCGCGCCACGGTAGAGCAGCAGCGTCGCGATCACCAGGAAGATCATCAGCAGGACGAGCCACGCGGCACGGGTGTGCGACCCGGAAAACCGTGAGTCCCGGCCCTCCCGCTTCGGGTCGGTGCGCAGCCGGATCACCGTGAACGTGATGATGCCGGCCAGCACAGCGACCGCGAACAGGTCCTCGATGAACCCGATGAAGGCCCAGTGCCCGATCCCGGGAATCGCGAACATCCGGGAGAACAAGTCACCGTAGGCCTCGATGATGGTCAGCAGCAGCACGATGAAGCCCCAGAATGTCAGCGCGTGCGCCGCCCCCGGCACCGCCTGCTTCAGCAGCTTGCGCTGCCCGATCACCTCGGTGGCCTGCACTTCCGCATCCCGGCCCGGATGCTGGCGCACGGCCGCGATCCGCTCTGGCGCCGGCTGACCCGCACGTGCCACCCGGTACAGCCACCACAGCCGGCGGCCAGCCAGCGCGAACGCCAGCACCGTCAACGCGAGCCCGATCACGATCCGCAAGACCACGAAAACCTCCTCATGCGGCGCCGGGCAGGCAGGACCCGGCGCTCCGCCGGCTGCCAGCGTACGCCACGCCGCTGCGGCCCAATGATCAAGGCGCTCCGGCCCGACGATCAAGAGGCGCGGCACGCGGCAATTCCGGTATCTTACCCGTCGGTAACTTAACTGTGCGCGCTCGGGGCCGCGATCTCGGGGAATGATTCGCTGCGCAGAGAAGTTGAGCACATCAGACTCAACTTCATTTGCCATGGGTCACCGGCCCCTGGCAGACTTGAGCCGACAGGGCTCAAGTTTAGGAACCACGACCACACACAAGGACTACACATGGCACGTGCGGTAGGTATCGACCTCGGGACCACGAACTCCGTCGTCGCAGTTCTGGAGGGTGGCGAGCCAACGGTCATCGCCAACGCGGAGGGCTCGCGGACCACGCCGTCCGTGGTCGCCTTCGCCAAGAACGGCGAGGTGCTCGTTGGTGAGGTCGCCAAGCGTCAGGCGGTGACGAACGTCGACCGCACGATCCGCTCGGTCAAGCGCCAGATGGGCACCGACTGGACCGTCAAGATCGACGACAAGAAGTTCACCGCGCAGCAGATCAGCGCGTTCATCCTGCAGAAGCTGAAGAGGGACGCCGAGTCCTACCTCGGCGAGACGATCACCGACGCGGTGATCACCGTCCCGGCCTACTTCAGCGACGCGCAGCGGCAGGCCACCAAGGAGGCCGGCCAGATCGCCGGGCTGAACGTGCTGCGGATCATCAACGAGCCGACGTCCGCGGCGCTCGCCTACCACCTGGAGAAGGAGGGCGAGGCCACCATCCTCGTCTTCGACCTCGGTGGTGGCACCTTCGACGTCTCACTGCTCGAAGTCGGCGACGGCGTCGTCGAGGTGAAGGCCACCAGCGGCGACAACCACCTCGGTGGTGACGACTGGGACCAGCGGATCGTCGACTGGCTGGTGCAGGACTTCAAGAACGGCTATGGCGTCGACCTGTCCAAGGACAAGATGGCGCTGCAGCGGCTGCGTGAGTCCGCGGAGAAGGCCAAGATCGAGCTGTCCGGCTCCGCCGAGACGACGATCAACCTGCCGTACATCACCCACTCCGAGCAGGGCCCGCTGCACCTGGACAGCAAGCTCACCCGGGCGGAGTTCCAGAAGATGACCGCCGACCTGCTCGACCGGTGCAAGGGCCCGTTCCAGCAGGTCATCAAGGACGGCAACACCAAGCTCAGCGACATCCAGCATGTGGTGCTGGTCGGCGGATCCACCCGGATGCCTGCCGTGGTCGACCTGGTGAAGGAACTTCTCGGCGGCAAGGAGCCGAACAAGGGCGTCAACCCGGACGAGGTCGTCGCCGTGGGTGCCTGCCTGCAGGCCGGCGTGCTCAAGGGCGAGGTCAAGGACGTCCTGCTGCTCGACGTGACCCCGCTGTCGCTGGGCATCGAGACCAAGGGCGGGATCTTCACCAAGCTGATCGAGCGCAACACCACGATCCCGACCAAGCGGTCGGAGATCTTCACCACGGCCGATGACAACCAGCCGTCCGTGCAGATCCAGGTCTTCCAGGGTGAGCGTGAGATCGCCGCGTACAACAAGAAGCTCGGCATGTTCGAGCTGTCCGGCCTCGCGCCGGCGCCGCGCGGCATCCCGCAGATCGAGGTCGCCTTCGACATCGACGCCAACGGGATCGTCAACGTCTCGGCGAAGGACCTGGGCACCGGCAAGGAGCAGCGGGTGACCATCTCCGGCGGTTCCGCGCTGGCCAAGGAGGAGATCCAGCGGATGATGGCCGACGCGGAGAAGTTCGCCGCGGAGGACGCAGCGCGCCGCGAGGAGGCGGAGGTCCGCAACCGCGCGGACACCCTCGCCTACCAGACGGAGAAGTTCCTCGGGGAGAACTCGGACAAGGTTCCCGAGGACATCAAGTCGGAAGTGGAAACGGCCATCACCGACCTGAAGAAGGCCCTTGAGGGCACCGACATCGAAGCGATCAAGGACGCCACCGAGAAGGCGGCCCAGGTCAGCCAGAAGATGGGCACTGCCATCTACGCGCAGACCCAGGCCAGCGCAGCCTCGGAGGGAGCCGCGACCGGCTCCGCCGAAGAGCCCGCGAATGACGACGAGGTCGTCGACGCCGAGATCGTTGACGAGGACAAGCCCCACGCCGGCGAAGGTGGCGCCGCCTGATGAATTCGCCAGAGGACACCAACGCAGGGCCGGTGATCCGTGACCTCAGGCGCATCGACCCGGTGACCGGGCAGGTCAGGGACCCAGGCCCAGAGGGACGCCGTGAACCGGAACCCCGCGTGCCAGGCAAGCCACGGCCCGGCCGGCACGCAGCATCCAAGCCGGGCGGGACAGGTGCCCGCCCCGCGCCGGGCGCGCAGCCCCCAGGCGGGCCGGGCGCGCAGCCCCCAGGCGGGCCGGGCACCCAGCCCCCAGGCGGGCCGGGCGCGCAGCCCCCAGGCGGGCCGGGCGCGCAGCCCCCAGGCGGGCCGGGGCAGCCGGGTGCCGTGCCGGGCGCCCAGCCCCCGGGCGGGGCAGGCGAGCCCGGCCGGCCTGGAGCCGAGCCGCACCGCGCTCCCGGCGGCCAGGGGCATCCCGCCCCCGGCGGCCAGGGGCCGGGCACCCAGCCGCCGCACCGGGCTCCCGGTGCGCAGGAACCCGGGCCGCAGGGACCCGGCGCGCAGGGCACTCCTGCTCAGGGCCCTGCTGGTCGGGGCTCTGCTGCTCAGGGCTCTGCCGGTGAGGGGCGTGGCGAACCTGGTCCCCAGGGCTCTGCTGGCCAGGGCTCTGCTGGCCAGGGGCCTGCTGGCCAGGGGCCTGCTGGCCAGGGGCCTGCTGGCCAGGGGCCTGCTGGCCAGGGGCCTGCCGCCCCCGCCCAGGAGCGCGGCGCGCCCGCCGGGGCACCGCCCGCCGGGGCACCGGTCAGCAACGGGCCCCAGGCGACCGGGGCGCCAGCGGCCCAGGCGGCAGGCCAGGGCGGCGACGCCGCCCTGGCGGCCCAGCTTGCCGAGCGCACCGCGGACCTGCAGCGCATTCACGCGGAGTACGCCAACTACCGCAAGCGCGTCGAGCGGGACCGGATGGCAGTGCGCGAGCAGGCACTCGCGAACGTGCTGAGCGCGCTGCTCCCGGTGCTGGACGACATCGGGCGCGCGCGCGAGCACGGCGAGCTGACCGGTGGGTTCAAGTCCGTCGGGGAATCGCTGGAGACGACAGCGGCGAAGCTGGGCCTGGAGAGCTTCGGCGACCCTGGGGAGTCGTTCGACCCGCGAATCCACGAAGCCCTGATGCACTCCTACTCACCTAGCGTGACCGAGGCCACCGCTGTCCAGATCCTGCAGCCCGGCTACAAGGTGGGCGAGCGGATCGTGCGGCCGGCCAGGGTCGCGGTGGCGGAACCCAGCGACGGACAGGCCCAGGGCAGCCAGGAGGAGGCGCCTCCCGCGAGCCGCGGGACCACGCCGGGGCCAGGCCAGCAACGGGGAACTCCGGCGGGAAACAACTGACCCCCGGGAGAGGCTAAGTGAGCACGAAGGACTTCCTCGAGAAGGACTACTACAAGGTCCTGGGCGTATCCAAGGGCGCGACGGCTGACGAGATCAAGAAGTCGTACCGGAAGCTCGCCCGCAAGTACCACCCGGACGCGAACAAGGGTGATGCCAAGGCAGAGGAACGGTTCAAGGAAATTTCCGAAGCCTATAATACGCTGTCCGACGCCAAGCGGCGCAAGGAGTACGACGACGCGCGCTCGCTGTTCGGCGGCGGGTTCCGCGGGGCCGGCACGGGCGCGCCCGGCGGCCCCGGCGGCGGGTTCGGCTTCGACCTCGGCGACCTGTTCGGCGGCGGCGGGACGGCCACCGGCGGCACTGGCGGCGGGCGCCTCGGCGACCTGCTGGGCGGGGTGTTCGGTGGCGGCGGCACCCGCACCACGCAGGCCCGGCCGCGTCGTGGCGCCGACGTGGAGACAGAGACGTCGCTGTCGTTCGGCGATGCGCTCGACGGCGTCACGGTCAGCCTGCGGCTGGCCGGCGAAGGCCCCTGCCCGACCTGTAAGGGCACCGGGGCCAAGGCCGGCACGGTGCCCCGGGTCTGCCCGAACTGTGAGGGGACCGGCCAGGAGAGCAGGAACCTGGGCAGCTTCGCCTTCTCCGAGCCGTGCCACGAATGCCGCGGGCGCGGGCTGGTGGTCGACGACCCGTGCCCGGTGTGCTCCGGCAGCGGGCGGGCGATGAGCACCCGGACCATCCAGGCCCGCATTCCTGCGGGCGTGGCCGACGGCCAGCGGATCAAGCTCAAGGAGAAGGGCGCTCCCGGGGAGCGCGGCGGACCCGCCGGGGACCTGTATGTGCGCGTGCACGTCACGCCGCATCCGGTGTTCGGCAGGTCGGCGCACAACCTGACGGTCAATGTGCCGGTGACCTTCCCCGAGGCCGCGCTGGGCGCGGAGATCAAGGTGCCGGCCCACCGCGGTGCCCCGGTCAGCGTCCGGATTCCGCCCGGTACCCCGAACGGCCGCACGTTCCGGGTCCGCGGCAAGGGCGTGCGCCGGCCGGACGGGACCAACGGCGACCTCCTGGTCACCGTCCAGGTGCAGGTTCCGCAGCACGTGAATGGCCAGGCCAGGAAGGCCCTGGAGGCCTTCCGTGAGGCGACTGCTGGCCAGGACCCACGGGACGACCTGCTGCAACGGGCCAAGGGCGGCTGACATGACCGGCCTGATGCTGCGGCGGCGGTCGCGGAGGTGACGACATGAGCAGCCCGTTCGACCTGTCCGACGACACGCCTGTGTACGTCATCTCCGTCGCCGCCCAGCTGGCCGGCCTGCACCCGCAGACGCTACGGGCGTATGACCGGCTGGGGCTGGTGTCGCCTGGCCGGGCCTCCGGGCGCGGCCGCCGGTACTCGCTGCGCGACGTGCTGGCACTGCGCGAGGTCCAGCGCCTGTCGCAGGAAGACGGCGTCAACCTGTCCGGGATCAAGCGCATCCTGGAACTGGATGAAGAGCTGAGCCGGCACCGGCAGCGCCTCGCCGAGGTGAGCGCTGAGCTTGCGCAGCTGCGCATGGAGCTCGAATCGACCCGCGCCGTCGCCGCCCGGCTGGCCGGCCTGCTGCGCAGCAGGGCCGGGGGCGCCCAGCTGGTGCCGGTGCGCGATCCGGGTACCCCGGCGGCGCCTGCCCCGGACAGCCCGCAACCGCAGCAGGAACGCCGTGCGCTTCCCGCGGCCAGCGCCGCCCGCCCTGGTCCAGAAAGCAGAGCGGGGCAGGCCCGGCCCGGCGGCCGGCGGTTCCCAGCCGGCCCAGGCTGATCCCCTGGGCTGTTCTTACCGCCCAGCCCACCCACCCCTACCGCCCAGCCCACCCACCCCTACCGCCCAGCCCACCCACCCCGCCCTCCACCCGCCCACCCCAGACGACCACCGGACTCATCCGAGATCCAGAAAGCAGCCATGGACGACAAGCTCACCCGGAAGAGCCAAGAGGCACTGTCCGACGCCGTCAGGCGGGCGACCACCGACGGCAACCCGCACGTCGAGCCGCTCCACCTGCTGGCGGCGCTGGTCAGCCAGGACGGGGGCACCGCGGCGCCGTTGCTGCGCGCGGTCGGTGCCGACCCGGCAGCGGTGCTGAAGGGTGCTGAGGACCTGATTTCCAGGCTGCCCAAGGCGGCCGGAACCACAGTGAGCGCACCCGACACGGCGCGGCCGCTGCTGGCCACTCTTGCCACGGCCGGCAAGCACGCCCGCGAACTCGGTGACGAGTACGTCTCCACCGAGCACCTCCTTGTCGGCCTGGCCACCGACGGGGGCCAGGCTGCTGATCTGCTGCGCAAGGCCGGGGCCGGGCCGGACGCGCTGCTCGGTGCCTTCGAGAAGGTACGCGGGCACGCCCGGGTCACCACGGAAGACCCGGAAGGGACGTACCAGGCGCTGGAGAAGTACGGGATCGATCTCACCCAGCAGGCCCGCGACGGCGCCCTCGACCCGGTCATCGGCCGGGACGCGGAGATCCGCCGGGTGATCCAGGTGCTCTCCCGGCGCACCAAGAACAACCCGGTGCTGATCGGCGAGCCAGGTGTCGGCAAGACAGCCGTCGTCGAGGGGCTGGCCCAGCGGATCGTGGCCGGGGACGTGCCGGAATCACTGCGCGGCAAGCGGCTGGTCGCCCTCGACCTGAGCGCGATGGTGGCCGGGGCGAAGTACCGCGGTGAGTTCGAGGAGCGCCTCAAGGCCGTGCTGAACGAGATCCGGCAGAGCGAAGGCCAGGTCATCACCTTCATCGACGAGCTGCACACGGTGGTCGGCGCTGGCGCGGCCGAAGGCGCGATGGACGCGGGCAACATGCTCAAGCCGATGCTCGCCCGCGGCGAACTCCGCATGGTGGGCGCGACCACGATGGACGAGTTCCGGGAGCGGATCGAGAAGGACCCTGCCCTGGAACGGCGGTTCCAGCAGGTGTTCGTTGGCGAGCCGTCCGTCGAGGACACCATCGCGATCCTGCGCGGGCTCAAGGGCCGCTACGAGGCACACCACAAGGTCCAGATATCCGACGCTGCCCTGGTCGCCGCGGCGGCGCTGTCCGACCGCTACATCACCGCACGGTTCCTGCCCGACAAGGCGATCGACCTGATCGACGAGGCCGCCTCCCGGCTCCGCATGGAGATCGACTCACGGCCGGTCGAGATCGATGAGCTCCAACGGTCCGTGGACCGGATGAAGATGCAGGAAATGGCCCTCGCGAAGGAGGCTGACCCGGCCAGCAAGGAGCGGCTGGAACGGCTGCGGGCAGATCTGGCCGACCGGCAGGAACAGCTGACCGCCCTGGTGGCACGCTGGGAGCGCGAGAAGTCCAGCCTCAACAAGGTCGGTGAGCTGAAGAAGCGGCTCGATGACCTGAAGGGCCAGGCCGAACGGGCGCAGCGCGACGCGGACTTCGAGACCGCGTCCAGGATGATGTACGGCGAGATCCCGGCGCTGGAGCAGGAACTCGCCGCGGCGGCTGCCGCCGCGGCCGAGGAGCCGGGCGCTGGCCTGGCAGGCGCGAATGGCGCCGTCGGCGGCAGCGCGCCGATGGTCAAGGAAGAGGTCGGCCCCGACGACGTGGCGGATGTCGTGTCGGCGTGGACCGGCATCCCGGCCGGCCGCCTGCTCGAGGGTGAGACCGGCAAGCTGCTCCGGATGGAAGAGGAACTGGGCAAGCGCATCATCGGCCAGGCCAGGGCGGTCCAGGCAGTAGCCGATGCGGTCCGCAGGTCGCGGGCTGGCGTGGCCGACCCGGATCGCCCGGCCGGATCCTTCCTGTTCCTCGGGCCCACCGGCGTCGGCAAGACGGAACTGGCCAAGGCACTGGCCGAGTTCCTCTTCGATGACGAGCGCGCCATGGTGCGCATCGACATGAGCGAGTACAGCGAGAAGCACTCGGTTGCCCGGCTGGTGGGCGCGCCGCCCGGCTACGTCGGCTACGAGGAGGGCGGCCAGCTGACCGAGGTGGTCCGCCGGCGTCCCTACTGCGTCGTGCTCCTCGATGAGGTGGAGAAGGCGCATCCCGAGGTCTTCGACATCCTGCTCCAGGTCCTCGACGACGGCCGGCTCACCGACGGGCAGGGCCGCACCGTGGACTTCCGGAACACGATCCTGATCCTGACGTCCAACCTCGGTTCCCAGTACATCGCCGACCCGGCGCTGGACGAGAACGCGAAGCGGGACGCCGTGCAGAAGGTGGTGCAGGCCACGTTCAAGCCCGAGTTCCTGAACCGCCTCGACGACGTGATCCTGTTCGACTCGCTGTCCACCGAGGAACTCAGCAGGATCGTCGATCTGCAGGTGTCCCGGCTGGGCCGGCGGCTCGCCGATCGCAGGCTCTCGCTGCACGTCACACCGGGAGCGCGGGAGTGGCTGGCGCTCACCGGCTTCGATCCGATCTACGGCGCCCGGCCGCTGCGCAGGCTCATCCAGTCAGCCATCGGCGACCAGCTGGCCCGCGCCCTGCTGTCCGGTCAGATCAGCGATGGCGACCAGGTACTGGTGGACCTGGACCCGGCCTCGGACGCGCTCACCGTGCGCCCGACTCAGCTGTCCCCTGCGGGGGCAGCCGGATCGGAGGGAAGCTCGTCGAGCAGCCGGTCGTAGTCGTCTTCCGGCAGAGCGAGGTCGTTGCGGATCCGGTAGCGCAGGGTGAGCAGCAGCCGCAGCTCGTTGGGATCGCCACCGGCCGAGTACCTGACCGGGTGAGCGGGCTGGGCCGACGCGTCGGGGTCCCAGCCAGGGCCGACCCGGCCCAGGCACAGCCCGACCCCGGTGGTCGCCCAGCGCAGCGCCCCCGCCAGGTCCGAGCGCTCTACCAGGAGTTCCGCGACCGTGTCATAGATCCGCGGGTCCCCCGGCTGCTCCTGCTCGATCTGCTGGATCAGCGCCTCCGCCTCGGCCGGCCTGTCCATCAGGAACAGCGCTCGCGCCAACGGGACCCGCGGATCGACGAACGCCGGGCCGCCGTCCTCGATCGCCCGCCGGAATCCCTGCGCCGCCGCTGCCGGGTCGTCGGCCAGCAGCCATTGTTCCCCCGCCCGCACGTAGGCCTCTGCGCGGGGAAAGTCATCGGTCTGGGTGCCGGTGACGGCAAGGTTGATCATCTGCTCCGCCGCGGTGCGGTGATCACCACTGCACGCGGCATCGAACTCGATTGTGTCGAACAAGTCGCGAGTCAGCACCACCACGTCCCGGGACGTACCCAGCCCGAGACCGGTTCCAACGCCATGAACGAACTCAGTCACGGGGAAACGACGCTATCTGCGCGAACGTTCCAGGGCATCCCAGAAGCCGCGGCGCAGCGCGTGCCGGGTCTCGTCGTGCAGCAGGGAGTCAATGGGCAGCGCTGAATCCTGGAGCAGCCTGGCTTCCAGGTCTGACGGCATCCGCGGCTTACGGGCAAGTACGGCCTCCAGCCAGAGTGCCGGGGCCTCGCGGGCCACCGACTGACCGAATTCAAATCCCTCCGCGTGCGCGGCCTGCACCGCGTCCGCGAGTGGCAATGCCTGGCCCGGTGGTGGGGCAGGAGTGTGCGGGGCAGCCTGCTGTCCGCCGTAGGGACTCTGCGGCGGCACGTACGCCGACCCGGCGCCCTCCTGCTGACCCGCCGGGGCTGAGGGAAACTGCCCGGGCATCATCTGCTCGGAGGGCATCACCCCGTACGGGCCCTGCTGGTAGGCGCGCGGCGGCCCCTGCAGGCCCTGTCCCGGCATGGCCTGTCCCGGCATGGCCTGTCCCGGCATGGCCTGTCCCGGCATGGCCTGTCCCGGCATGGCCTGTCCCGGCATGGCCTGTCCCGGCATGGCCTGTCCCGGCATGGCCTGTCCCGGCATGGCCTGTCCCGGCATGCTCTGTCCCGGCATGCTCTGTCCCGGGGACCCGGCATGTCCGGTCATCGGCTGCCGGGCGGCACCGCCCTGGCCAGACGGCACATCCTGGGCCGGGCCGCGGAATGTCCCGGCGGTCGGCGCGGCATACAGCGGCTGGCTTCCCGCCTGCACGTTCTGGTCCTCAGCCGGGGGCTGGGCATGCGACCCGCGGATCCGCGGGTCCGGCAAACCCGGGGACGACGGGCCAGGCGGCATGCTGGGCGCAGCATGCAGGCCGGGCATGCCCTGCTGGCCCGCCATGCCCTGCTGGCCGGGCATGGCCGTCTGACCCGGAATGCCGTGCTGGCCCTGGCCACCACCCGGCAGTCCCGGCATGCTCTGCTGCCGCTGCGCGGATTGCTCGCCCTGGAGGCCTTGCTGCCCCGGGGTACCCGGCGTGGCAGGGATGCCCTGGCCGCCCTGCGGCGGCACCGGCATTCCCTGGCCGCCCTGCGGCGGCACCGGCATTCCCTGGCCGCCCTGCGGCGGCACCGGCATTCCCTGGCCGCCCTGCGGCGGCACCGGCATTCCCTGGCCGCCCTGCGGCGGCACCGGCATTCCCTGGCCGCCCTGCGGCGGCAGTGTGGCCGGGCCCAGCGGGTCCTGCATGGCTCCGTGCGCGCCCGGGAGGACCGGCGTTCCGGACGACCCGGCAGCGCCACGGGCGTCCGGCAGGGCCTGCCGCTCAATCGGCGCGGCAGGCTCGCGCCGGGGCAGTGCTGACGGCTGCTGCGCGCTCGGCATGGGCTGCGCCGCACGCTGATACTCAGCCACCACGGGAGCGGTGTAGATGGCGGGCGGCGCCGGGTGCGAAGCCGCTGACAGCGCCTGATGACCCAGCGGGCCGACCACCGGGCCGTGCCCGTTGGTGAGCGCCCGGCCGGCCGAGACAGCAAGCTGGTAGGGCTCCCCGGCGCTCAGCGCCTCGGCGCCCGCGACCAGATCCGTATACGGTCGCAGGTGCGCCTCGCCAATCTCGATGATGTCATCGCATTCCTGGCGCAGGCTGCGGGAAATGGTCCAGTTGCCACCCACCGTGATATGCACGATGGTCACCCGGATGCCGAGGTCCTGCACATCCGCGACGACCTGCGCGAGGTCTTCCTCGGCGCTGACCAGCAGAGCGTCGCTGATGGCGTTGTTGCGCGCCAGGGTGGTCAGGTCGCGCCGGATCTCGCTCTCCATCCCCTCGCGCCTGCCCGGCCGCATCCGGCCGAGCCGCAGCTTCAGGCCGGGCAGGTCCGCGAGCGTGTCATGCTCAGAGGTCCGGCGGCCCTCGACTGTCGCCTCGTACCAGTAGCAGCGCAGCAACGGAAGGCTGGTGCGTTCCCGGGCGATGCTCCCGAAGAACTGGAGAAGGCCGATGTAATCCCAGGACACGGACTCTCGGTGGCGGGTTCCGTGGACAGCCATCGCGCCATCCGCCAGCACGTAGCCCGCGTCCACGAACAGCGCGCACCGATCCACGCGGCACCGTCCTTCCCTCGACGCGAGACGTTACCAGCGCCCAGCCGTCCTTGTGATGGATCGCGCGCAGGTCGCGGGCATTCCCTCGGCCGGAGAAGTCTGCTCTCGGCAAAAGCATCCCCGGCATTTGCTCGTGGCCCGGCAGAATCTTCCGCCATGCGACTTCTTGTTCTCGGGGGGACCCGGTTCCTCGGGCGTGCCATCGTGGACGAAGCGATCAGGCGTGGCTATGACGTCACGACCTTCTCACGGGGGCTGAGCGGCGAGCCCCGGCCGGGTGCCGAGGCATTGCACGGAGACCGTACCAGCTTCCCGGATCTGCTCAGGGTGGCTGAGCGAGAATTTGACATGGTCATCGACACCTCGGTGATCGCTCCACGGCACGTCGGCGAGTCGGCCCGGCTGCTCGCCGGGCGGGTGGGCCACTACACCTACGTCTCCACGCTCTCGGTCTACGCCGGCTACCGCCGTGCGGCTGTCAGCGAGGAGTCCCCGGTCCTCGACTGCCCCGCCGACGCGGCGGGCTCGTTGGAGGAAATTGGCTACGGCCAGCTCAAGGCGGGTTCCGAGCGGGCGGTGGCGGAGGCCCTGCCAGGGCGCCACCTGATCGCCCGCCCCGGGCTGCTGGTCGGCCCGCACGAGGACGTGGGACGGCTCCCCTGGTGGCTCACCCGGATCGCCCAGGGCGGGGCGGTGCTCGCCCCCGGTGACCCCGGCCGGCCGCTCCGGGTCACCGACGTGCGGGACCTCGCTTCCTGGCTGGTGGACAACACCCGGCGGGGGATCCCGGGAGTGGTCAACGTGCCCGGCCCGGAGGGAGCCACGATCGGCGAACTGCTCGCCGCCTGCGGCGAGGTAACCAGGGCTGACCGTGGCGCCGCGCTCGAACTACGCTGGGTTCCGGACGGCGTGCTGCTCGCGGCCGGGGTCAAGCCGTGGCTGGAACTGCCCATGTGGGCACCGGACACCCCGGAGTTCGCCGGCGTCTGGGAGGTCACCGGGGACTGGGCGGTGCGGACGGGGATCCGCTACCGGCCGCTCACCGACACCGTGCGCGACACCTGGAGCCGGCTGCGCTGGGATGCCGCGGCCAGTGGCGGGGAGCTGACCGCAGTCCAGCGGCGCCCCGGCATCGGCCTGGATCCCGCCAGGGAGCAGGCGATCCTGGCCGGTCAGGAGTAGCTGGACGGCCCGGGGATCTGTCCAGCCCGGGGTAGCCGCGGTGGGCCGCCAGCCACCTTCCCCCGGCTCCCCACCCGGGACGACCGTCAGCCGTCCCCCCGGTAGCGGTGCGCCGGGCGGAAAATCTGCTGGGTAGGCTCACGAAGCGTGACCGATCGCGACGACTTGCTGCAGATGATCAAGGACAAGGCCGTGGTGCGCGGCGAGTTCGTCCTCTCCTCCGGCCAGCGGGCCACCTGGTACATCGACCTGCGCCGGATCCTGCTCAGCGGCCAGGCCGCGCCGCTGGCCGGGCGGGTGATGCTGGACCTCACCGCGGGCCTTGACTACGACGCCGTCGGCGGCCTCACCCTGGGCGCCGACCCGGTGGCAACCGCCATGATGCATGCCGCCAGCGCGGCGGGGCAGCCACTGGACGCGTTCGTTGTGCGGAAAGAAGGCAAGGCGCACGGCCTGCAGCGGAGGATCGAGGGCCCGGACGTCGCCGGGCACCGGGTGCTTGCCGTCGAGGACACCTCCACTACCGGAGCGTCCGTGCTCGCCGCGGTGGACGCGCTGCGCGAGGCCGGGGCCGAGGTGGTCGGAGTCGCCGTCATCGTCGAACGCGGCGCGCGCGACCCGGTCACCGCGCGCGGGCTGCCTTTCCTGGCCGCCTACGACATGGGCGACCTGGGCCTCGGCTGAGCGTCTGGCTGCCCCGCGACGATGGCCTCGGCGGCCTCCCTGCGGACCTCCCGGAGCCGGTACATGACGAACCCGGCGATCGCGATGATCGCCGCGGCCGCGATGGCGTACCCGGCGAGCGCGATGCCGTGCGCGATGCTCTGCCAGGTACTGCTCAGGGCGTAGCCGACCATGGAGATCGCGGTCACCCAGAGGGCCGTCCCGATCAGGCTGAGCACCCCGAACAGCAGCACGGGCATCTCGATGAAGCCGGCCACGATCGACACGAAGGTGCGCACCACCGGCAGCGCCCGGCCCACCGGCAGCGCCCAGGCGCCCCGCCCGGCGAAGAAGCGCTCCGCGCGGTCGATGTCGGCGTGCGTGATCAGCAGGTAACGGCCGAACCTGTGCACCAGTGGCCGCTCGCCGACCCGTCCCACCGTGTACGCGACAAAGGAGCCGATGAGCTCGGCGACCGTCCCGACGATGATCACCGCGACGATGTTCAGGCGGCCCTCGCCGGCCAGGACTCCCGCGAAGCCGAAAGTGATCTCCGACGGAATCGGGACGCAGCACGCCTCAAGGAAGCCAAACAGGAAAACAGCGGCCAAGCCGGCCTGGGCGAGAAAGCTCTCCATAGGTCACTGTTGTACAGCATCTGAGCACTGCTCCGGCCGGTTGCTGGCGAGCTTAGGAGACCCTTTACCACCGCGTCTGGCCGCTGGCCTCGGGCGGCTGGCCGCCGGGGGACGAACCGGGATTTCCTTCCTCAGTCACCCTCAGCTGTCCGCGGGCGCCCCGCTTCGTCGATACTGGACCCAAGCACTAGACAGGGAGCCGATCGCCATGCCTATCGCCACCCCAGAGGTCTACGCGCAGATGCTCGACCGGGCAAAGGAACGCGGCTTTGCCTATCCAGCAATCAACGTGACTTCGAGCCAGACGCTGAACGCGGCGCTGCGCGGGTTCGCCGACGCGGCGAGCGACGGGATCATCCAGGTATCCACTGGTGGTGCCGAGTACCTGTCCGGCTCGGCGGTAAAGGACATGGTGACCGGTTCCATCGCGCTCGCCCACTTCGCCCGCGCGGTCGCGGTGAAATACCCGGTGCAGATCGCCCTGCACACCGACCACTGCCCGCAGGGCAAGCTGGACGGGTTCATGCGCCCGCTGGTGAAGCTCTCCCAGGAGCGGGTGGCCCGGGGCGAGGAGCCGCTGTTCAACTCGCACATGTGGGACGGATCTGCGGTGCCCCTGGACGAGAACATCGCCCTCGCCGCCGAACTGCTCGACGAGTGCGCCAAGGCGCGCACGGTCATGGAGCTGGAGATCGGCGTGGTCGGCGGCGAGGAAGACGGCGTCACCGGCGAGATGAACGAGAAGCTGTACAGCACGCCGGGGGACGCGCTGGCGACGGCCGAATCGCTGGGACTCGGCGAGCGGGGCCGCTACCTGCTGGCCGCGACGTTCGGGAACGTGCACGGCGTGTACAAGCCGGGGCACGTCACCCTGCGCCCGTCGATCCTGAAGGAGATCCAGGACGCGGTCGGCGCGAAATACGGCATCCAGAAGCCGTTCGACCTCGTCTTCCACGGCGGCTCGGGCTCGGCCCTGGAGGAGATCCGCGAGGCCATCTCGTATGGCGTGGTCAAGATGAACGTGGACACGGACACCCAGTACGCGTTCACCCGGCCGGTCGCGGACCACATGTTCCGCCACTACGACGGCGTGCTCAAGGTCGACAGCGAGGTTGGCGACAAGAAGGCCTACGATCCCCGCTCCTACGGCAAGGCCGGGGAGTCGGGCATGGCCGCCCGGGTCACCCGGGCGTGTGAGGACCTGATGTCCGCGGGCACTCGCCTCAGCTGACCGGGCGCCCTTCCCGGCGCGGGTGCGCCCGGCGCGAAACTGCCTGCCAGCGGTGACCCAGCAGCTGGCAGGCTGTCATCGTGCAGACGTCAGCTGGCACCGTGGCGGTCCTGTCCGACATCCACGGCGTCGCCCCCGCGCTGGAGAGCGTCCTGGCCGAGCCTGCGCCCGCTTGTTCACCCGACTCACCCGCGCGTCCGGTTCCGGCCGCCTGTTTCCCCGTCATGGCGGCCACCATCTCGGCGGCTGCGTAGACACCAGTGAGCAGCGGCCGCAAGGTGCCATCCTGGACGAGGCGGCGGATCTGGCGGCGTGATAACCCAGCGGCCCGCAGCCCGGCCGTGGTGATCACCCTGGCTGGATCATCGCCCAGCCCGGTCCTAACCCGTCGAGTTTCCTTCTGCACAGGGTCCAGACTGATGCTCGGCTCCGACATATCACGGATGAGGTGCGCGTATGTGTCCTAATTTGTCCCTTATGCCGGTACCAGATCCGTGAAAAGTGCTCCGTCCAGGCGTGGGCTTGCCTCGGCACGAGGCTCTGGAAGCGGGGCCGGACGGGGCGCGAGGCTGAGGGCCAGAGCGGGACCGGATGCGAGGACGGGACCGGACACGGCAGGATGACTCTCATGGAGCATCAGAACCTGTTGGGTGGGCCGCCAGCCACCTACCTGCCCGAAGACCCGTCCGCAGCAGAACTCGAATCCGGCGCCGACCCTGCCGCCGTCGCCGCCGCGAACCCGGCCTGCCTGGCCGCCTGGGCGGCCCTTGCCGAGCAGGCCCTGGACCGGGGTGAGTGGGTCACCGGGTACGCGTTCGCGCGGACCGGCTACCACCGGGGCCTGGACCAGCTGCGCCGGTCGGGCTGGAAGGGCCATGGCCCGATCCCGTGGGAGCACGAGCCGAACCGGGGCTTCCTGAGGTCGCTGCACGCGCTGGGCCGGGCGGCCGGAGCGATCGGGGAGACCGATGAGGAGCAGCGCTGCCAGACCTTCCTGCGGGACAGCAGCTCCACGGCCGCGGCGGCCCTCGGCGGTTCCTGACCGCATCCATCGAGCGCGCCGGGGCCGCGCGGGACCGCCTGGCGGGCATGCTGCACGCCACGTGCCCACGCGGCGTTCCGCCCGGCGGGCACGTGGCGTTCCGCCCGGCACGCGGCGTGCCGCCTGGCACGCGGCGTGGAGTAACCTCAACTCCGCAGGTGGGGCAAGGCCTGGAAGGGGCTGGTCAGATGCCGGCCATTGTGCTGGTGGGCGCACAGTGGGGGGATGAGGGCAAGGGCAAGGCGACCGACCTGCTTGGCGACCGCGTGCAGTACGTGGTCCGTTACCAGGGCGGGAACAACGCCGGGCACACGGTTGTCATCGGCGATGACAGTTACGCGCTGCACCTGCTTCCATCCGGCGTGCTCTCGCCGGATGTCGTCCCGGTCATCGGCAACGGGGTCGTGATCGACCCTGAGGTGCTGCTGCACGAGATCCAGGGGCTGGCCGAGCGCGGCGTATCGTGCGAGCGGCTGCTCATCTCCGCCAACGCGCACCTGATCATGCCCTACCACCGCGCTCTCGATAAGGTCACCGAGCGCTACCTGGGCAGCGCACGAATCGGGACCACCGGCCGTGGCATCGGCCCGACCTACGGGGACAAGGTGGCGCGGACCGGCATCAGGGTCCAGGACCTGCTCGACCCCGGGATCCTCAACCAGAAGCTGGAACTGGTGCTGCGGGAGCGGAACCAGGTACTCACGAAGGTCTACAACCGCCGCGGGATCGACGCGGCGGCCATAGCCGAGGAGTACCTGGCCTACGGCGAGCGGATCCGGTGCTATGTCGCGGACACCGGGCTGGTACTCAATCACGCGCTCGACGACGGCATGACGATCCTGCTGGAGGGCGCCCAGGCGACCCTGCTCGACGTGGACCACGGCACCTACCCGTTCGTGACGTCCTCCTCGCCGACCGCGGGGGGCGCCTGCGTGGGCTCGGGCATCGGCCCCACCCGGATCACCAAGGTGATCGGCATCCTCAAGGCGTACACCACGCGGGTGGGATCGGGGCCGTTCCCCACCGAACTGACCGACGCGCAAGGGGCGTGGCTGCGCAAGGCGGGCGGTGAGTTCGGGGTGACCACCGGGCGGCCGCGGCGCACCGGCTGGTTCGACGCCGTCATCGCCCGGTACGCGACCCGGGTGAACGGGATCACCGACTACTTCATCACCAAGCTCGACGTGCTGTCCGGCCTGGACAGGGTGCCGGTCTGCGTGGCGTATGAGGTGGGTGGCACGCGGCACGACGAGATCCCGATGACGCAGACCGAGTTCCACCACGCGAAGCCGGTGTATGAGTACCTGGACGGCTGGTGGGAGGACATCTCGACGGCGCGGGAGTTCGCCGACCTGCCGCGCAACGCGCAGGCCTACGTCAAGGCGCTGGAGGACATGATCGGCGCGCCGGTCTCCGCGGTCGGCACCGGGCCGCGGCGGGACCAGACCCTGCAACTGCGCCCGCTCGTCTGACCCACCCGGCGATCTGACTCGCACCAGCTGACCAGCCCCCAACTGACTCGACCCCTCATCTGACTCGTCCGCCACAACTGACTCGTTTTGCCTCAATCAGGTTCCTATACCCCACCTGACTCCCCCCGCGGCCCGACGACGAGCCGTTTGTGGACGGAAAGTGCTGCTGCAGCGACACTTTCCGGCCACCAACCCGGCAGGAAGCAGCCGCTGCGCCGCCGCGGGTAGGCTCGCGCCGTGCGAGTCCTCCTCCTCGGGTCCGGCGGCCGCGAGCACGCGCTGGCCCGGGCGCTGTCCGCCGACCCGGATGTGACCGACCTGCACGCGGCGCCGGGCAACCCCGGCATCGCGGCGATCGCCCACGTGCACCCGGTCGATGTCACCGACACCGGGCAGGTGGCCGGCCTGGCCCGGGCGACAGGGGCCGACCTGGTCGTGGTGGGACCCGAGGCGCCGCTGGTCGCCGGGGTGACGGACGCGCTGCGCGCCTCGGGCATCTCCTGCTTCGGGCCGAGCCGCCGGGCGGCCGCGATCGAGGGATCCAAGTCGTTCGCCAAGCAGGTCATGCAGGCGGCAGGCATCCCGACCGCCCGAGCGTACACCTGCTCCACCAGCGCGCAGGCGGCCGCCGCGCTGGCCGGCCTCGGGCCGCCCTACGTGGTCAAGGCGGACGGGCTCGCGGCTGGCAAGGGCGTCGTGGTGACCAGCGACCTGGCCGCCGCGCAGGCGCACGCGCAGGCCTGCGGCACGGTGGTCATCGAGGAGTTCCTGGACGGGCCCGAGGTGTCGCTGTTCGCGCTGGCCGACGGAAGCACTGCCGTGCCGCTGCTGGCCGCGCAGGACTTCAAGCGCGCGGGCGACGGCGACCAGGGGCCGAACACCGGCGGGATGGGCGCCTACGCCCCGCTGCCCTGGGCGCCGCCCGGGCTCGCCGAGGAGGTGCTGGGCACCGTCCTCCAGCCAGCGATCGATGAGCTGCGCAGGCGCGGCATGCCGTACCGCGGGCTGCTCTACGCCGGGCTGAGCCTGACCGCCGACGGGGTGCGGGTGGTGGAGTTCAACGCCCGGTTCGGCGACCCGGAAACCCAGGTGGTGCTGGACCGGCTGGCCACCCCGCTGGCCGGGCTGCTGGCGGCGGCGGCGTCCGGCTCGCTGGCCGGCGCGCCGTCACCACGATGGACTGACGGGGCGGCGGTGACCGTGGTGATCGCCGCCGAAGGCTACCCGGACCAGCCGGTGCGCGGCGACAAAATCGAAGGCATCCAACGAGCCGGAGGCGTTCCCGGCGCCTACTTGCTGCATGCGGGCACGGCGCTCGACGAGGAAGGCCAGTTGGTGGCGTCCGGCGGCCGGGTGCTCAACGTGGTGGGCACCGGCGCCGACCTGGCCGCCGCGCGGGAGGTGGCCTACCAGGCCGCGAGCCGGATCCAGCTGCGCGGCGGCTGGTACCGCAAGGACATCGCGGAGCGGGCGGCACGGGCAGACCAGGGAACACGGGCAGACCAGGGAACGCCGGCTGGCCAGGCCGCGCTGGCCACGGAGACGGCGCAGAACGGCCGGTGACATGCCGGGCCGCCGCCTGCCGTGTTCGCCCTGGCCACGGCGGCGCTCGGCGCGACGGTCGCGATCGAGGCGCAGCTGTCCGTGCTGCTGGCCGGGCTGGTGACCATGCTCGGCGCGGTGCGCTACCGCGCCACCCGGGACGGTGCGGGAGGATAGAGGCTGTGATCGAGCGCTACACGCTGCCCGCGATGGGCAAGGTCTGGGGCGAAGCCCACAAGTACGAGCTGTGGTGCCGGGTGGAGACGCTGGTCCTGGAAGCCCACGCGAAGGGCGGGACTGTGCCGGCGGAGTCAGTGGACGCGGTCCGTCGCGCTGCTCCTCCCACCCCGGAAGCCGTGGCCGCGGTGGAGGCTGTCACTGAGCACGACGTGATCGCCTTTCTCACCGCGTGGGCGGACAACACCACCCCGCGCGAGGCCGCGGCCTACGTGCACTACGGGATGACCTCCTCCGACCTGCTGGACACCGCCCTGGCGGTGCAGCTCGCCGAGGCCACCGACCTGCTGGTGGCGGGTGCCACCCGGCTGGTCGCCGCGCTCCGCGAGCACGGCCTGGCGCACCGCGGCACGCTGCGGGTGGGCAGGACACACGGGATCCACGCGGAGCCGGACATCTGGGGGCACCGGGTCGCCGACTTCGCGTTCGCCATGGCGCGCAGCAGGGACCGGCTGCTGCGCGCCCGGGAGGCGGTCGCGGTCGGCAAGCTGTCCGGGCCGGTCGGCACCTACTCCAACATCGACCCGGCCATCGAGGCCACCGTCATGGCGGAACTGGGGCTGCGCCCGGCGGACGTGGCCACCCAGGTGGTGTTCCGCGACGGCATCGCGGAGTGGATCAGCGCGCTCGCCGTGGCCGCCACGGTCTGCGAGGCGATCGCGCTGGAGGTCAGGCACGGGCAGCGGACCGAGGTCCGTGAGCTGGCGGAGCCGTTCCGGGCCGGCCAGAAGGGCTCCTCCGCGATGCCGCACAAGAAGAACCCGATCCGCTCCGAGCGGATCTGCGGCATCGCCCGGGTCGTGCGCGGCTATGTCACGCCGGTCCTGGAGGGGATGCCGCTGTGGCACGAGCGGGACATCTCGCACTCCAGCGTGGAGCGGATCGCGCTGCCTGACGCGGCCATCGCCACCGACTACCTGCTGCACCTGACCACAGGGCTGGTCGAGGGGCTGGCGGTGGACGCCGCCAGGATGATGGCGAACCTGGAATCCACCGGCGGCCTCATCTATACCTCCGGCATCCTGCTCGAGCTGGTCGACTCCGGGATGTCCCGGGAAGACGCCTACGCGCTCGTCCAGGCGGCGGCCATGGCCAGCTGGCAGACCGGAGCACCGCTGCGGGAGACACTGCGCGCTGCGGCGGGCTCCCGCGGCCACAAGCTGGACGAGGCCAGGCTGGACGAGGTCTGCCGGCCCGAGCGGTACGTGTCGCGGCTGGGGCCGGTCTTCGAACGGCTGGAGCACCTGGCGTGAGCAGCCCGCTGAAGCTGCTGTACTCGGGCAAGGTGCGTGACGTCTACGAGACAGCCGGCGGCGTGCTGCTGCTCGTCGCTTCTGACCGGGTGTCTGCCTACGATTACGTGCTGCAGACCCCGATACCGGACAAAGGGAAGATCCTCACCCAGCTGTCGCTGTGGTGGTTCGAGCGACTCGCCGACGTGGTGCCCAACCACCTCGTCGACGCCGAGATCCCGGCGGAATTCGCCGGGCGCGCGATGGCCTGCCGCAAGCTGTCGATGATCGGCGTGGAGTGCGTGGCCCGCGGCTATCTGGCCGGGTCCGCACTGCGCGAGTACCGGCAGACCGGCTCGATCTGCGGCGTGCCGCTGCCACCCGGGCTCACCGATGGATCGAAACTGCCCGAGCCCATTTTCACCCCGGCGACCAAGGCGCCGCGCGGGCAGCACGACGAGAACATCCCGTTCTCGGCAGTGGCCGCGCTGGTCGGCCCCAGCGTCGCCGCCGACCTGGAGCGGATCACCCTGGAGGTCTACCGGCGAGGGGCCGCCATCGCCGCCCAGGCAGGCCTCCTGGTGGCCGACACGAAGATCGAGCTCGGCTTCGACACCGGCGGCAGGCTGCTCCTCGCCGACGAAGTTCTCACCCCGGATTCGTCCCGGTTGTGGCCTATCAGCCAGTGGAAGCCCGGTAAGCCGCAAGTGTCATTCGACAAGCAGATCGTCCGGGACTGGCTAGACTCGCCCGAGGCCGGCTGGGTACGACGAGACAGCGAGCCGCCCCCACCACTGCCCGACCATGTGGTCGAGCAGACACGTGCGAGCTACATCGAGGCGTATGAGTGCATCACCGGACGGCAGTGGGTATGACTGCCGCGACCAGGCGGGCGGTCACCCCCCGCAACAAGCTGGACACGGCCTCGGTTACCCGGGTCCGGCCGTGGCAGAAGGCCGGACCGGCCGGTGGGATACTGGCGTGGGACATGCGCCAGGCTTACTGTCGGCCCAGTGGCCCGCTGCCCGCCCGGCACAGGGCAGCGCCCTGCCAGGACCGGCAGCACGCCGTGACGTCGCGTTTCCGAGGGACAGGAGCTTCAGCCCCATGACCATTGGCCCCGAGACCTGCTACCGCGTACGAGGCGGGATCCCGCTCCAGGGCACGGTCTTCGTCCAGGGCGCCAAGAACGCCGCGCTCAAGATGATCGCCGCGTCGCTGCTGGCTGCTGAAGGCCGGACCGTGCTGCGCAACGTGCCGCCCATCGAGGACGTCCGCCGGGCGGTGGAGTTGGCGCAGGCGGTGGGCGCGGTGGTGAAGTTCCACGAGGCCGAGCGCACCCTCGTGGTGGACGCCTCCAACCTGACCAGCCCGGTGCTGCCGGCCGAGATCGCCCGCAGGTTCCGCGGCTCGGTGCTTTTCGTGCCGGCCCTGCTGCACCGGCTCGGCGAAGCGGTCATCGAGGGCATCGGCGGCTGCAATCTGGGCAGCCGGAACCTCGACTTCCACTACCGGGGATTCGCCCGTCTCGGCGCGACCGTGGACGAGGACGAGAGCAAGATCCACATCAAGGCAGGCAGGCTGCGCGGCGCGCACCTGTACCTGGACACCCCGTCGCACACCGGCACCGAGAACCTGATCATGGCGGCCAGCCTGGCGCCGGGCACCACGGTGATCGACAACTGCGCCCTCGAGCCCGAGGTGCTCGATGTCATCGCCTTCCTCTCCAAGATGGGTGCCAACATCAGCGGCGGCGGGACCGGCTTCGTCACGGTGCGCGGGGTCAGCGAGCTGACCGCGACCGAGCACACGGTGATGCCGGACCGGATCGACGCGGGCGTCTTCGCCATGGCGGCGGCCATTACCGGTGGCGAGCTGAACCTGGTCGGCGCCTCCCTGGAGCACTTCGGGGTGGTGCGCTGGAAGCTGGAGCAGATGGGTGTGGAGTTCTCCGCCAATGGCGCCGTTCTCCAGGTCCGGCGGGAGCGGACGCTGCGCCCGATCAACGTGATCACCGGCCCGTATCCCGGTTTCGCGACCGACCTGCAGTCACCGATCATGGCGCTGAGCTGCCTCGCCGACGGGACCAGCTACATCAGGGAGACCATCTACGACGGCCGGTACGGCCTGGTGGGGGAACTGAACAAGATGGGTGCCAAGGTGGAGGTGGACGGCGGCAACGTGGTCATCGTGCACGGCCCGTCCGCGCTCAAGGGGACCAAGGTGGTCGCGCACGACCTGCGCACCGGCATCGCGCTCATCCTGGCCGGACTGTGCGCCGAGGGCGAGACCGTGGTCGCTCCCGGCTACCTGATCGACCGCGGGCACGCCGCCGTCGCTGAGCGGCTCACTACGCTGGGTGCGGACATCACCGCGGAGGAGAGCGGCTGACCCGAGCAGCAACCGGCCGGCACGCCAGCGGAAGCGTCCGCGCCGGCAAAATGTGACGTTGCACGAAACTGCCGGCGGATCTCCTTCCCCCAAGGCCCACGACAGGTTACGAAATATACGATCGTGCAATCCGTTGCAGCGTAAGGGTCTGACAGTGACTTCTCAGCACACGAGGTACCCCGTGGCTGGCGGCTCGTTAGTAGCTAGCGCATCACCAGCCGCGTGCCCGCTACCCCGGGCACGCGTCGTCTGTGGCGCCCCCAGCAGGCCGCTCGCCCTCATGGCCGGCAGCCGGCCATGAGCGCAAGCCAGCGCCAGCCGGCGGGCGAGCTGACCATCGGCATTGTCGGGCCGCACGTCCTGGTGGAACGGATCATGCTGTCGGGCACCGGGCCCGCCGGGGTGATCCCTGGTGGCGGCCCGGGACATCCGGCGCCCAGCGTCCCGGCACCGGGCGTCAACGGAACATCCGCGGCACCGGCCAGGCGGCTCATCGCGGCCGCGTACCGCAGCGAGCAGGAAGCAGCGGACAAGGTACTGCGGCTCGGGCCGGGTATCGATGCCTGCTTGTTCGCCAGCCAGGTGCCGTACGAATACGCCCGCCGGGCGGGCACGCTGCGGGTGCCAGCGACCTACGTCCCGCTCAGCGGCAGCGCCTTGTACGCGGGGCTGCTGCGGGCGACCAGGGAACTGGGCCAGGATCTCAGCCGGATCAGCGTGGACGTGCTGAGCCGCGGTGACGTCGAGGACGCGTTCGCCGAGCTTGGCGTCCCGGCGAGCAGCGTGCACGTCCGGGAGGACGTCGCGAACGCGGCCACGCTGGCCGCGTTCCACGAGCGGCTGTGGCGGCGGGGCGAGATCACCGTCGCGTTCACCTGCCTTCAGTCGGTCGCCCAGCGGCTGTCCGCGGCCGAGGTGCCGGTGCGCACCCTGCGCCCGACCAGCAGCGCGATCCGGGCCGCGCTGCGCACGGCGACCCTGCTGGCCGGGAACCGCCGGCTCGAGGAGGCACAACTGGCGGTGGCCCTGGTGGAGGTGCCCACGCTGCGGGACACCTCCCGCCGGTCCTCGCCGCGGCACGCCCGGGAGGAACTGCGGCTCACCGTGCACCGGTTCCTGGTCCAGGAGGCACAGCGGATGCACGCCTCGGTGAGCCCGGTCAGCGATCACTGCTTCCTGGTCACCGCCACCCGCGGCTCCCTGGCAGCTGCCACCGACGGGTTCCGGGTACCCCCGTTCACCGAACGCGCCCGCACCGAACTCGGCATCGCGGTCGAGGTGGGCATCGGGATGGGCCGGACCGCGCAGGACGCCGAGGCGCACGCGCACGCCGCGCTTTCCCGGTCCCAGGTGGCCGCGGGCACGCGCGGGTTCGCCCTGGACCGGGAGGGGATCGCGCTGGTGCCCGCGCCACGTCATCCGGCTGCCGGCACCCCGGAGACCACCCGGCCGAAGGGCCTGGAGACGCTGTCCAGGCTGGCGGACAAGCTGGCGGGAAGTGACAGCGCGCTGGTCGTGGACGCGGAGACCGCCGGCCGCGTGCTCGGGGTCACCGCGCGGACCGCCCGGCGGTTGCTGCATGGCCTGGTCGAGGAGGGGCTGGCCTGGCCGCTGCCGCCGAGCCGCGCACCGCAGCCGGGCCGGCCGCGCCAGTTCTACCGGCTGGTCACCGAGAAGCTCGAGCGGCGGGCCACCCGCTGATTAGCCCGGGGGGACGACCCCCCGGAGCCCCCCGATCGCCGCTCCGCGCCGAGCGCCGACTCGGCGGGAACACGCCTGCGGCGCGCCCCGCCTCCCCGGCACGGTGCTGCGCGGGCCCCCGGGCTAGCTCAGTGACGGCGCGGGTAGCCGCGGGCCACGGCGAGGAACGCGTCGTTCGCGTCATGGTCGCCGATCGAGATCCGGGCTCCCTCGGCGCCGAACGGCCGGATGCTCACTCCCGCGCGCTCGCAGGCGGCGGCGAAGTCCCGGGTGTCCTCGCCGAGGCGCAGCCACCCGAAATTGGCCTCGGTCGGCGGCACCGACCAGCCCTGGGCGAGCAGCTCGTCCCGGACCCGGGACCGCTCCTTGACCACCATGTCCACCCGTTCGAGCAGCTCGGCCTCGGCTGCCAGGGACGCGATCGCAGCGGACTGCGCGATGGCGTTCACCGTGAACGGGAGCATGGTCTTGCGTACCGCCCCGGCGACCGGCGGGTGCGCCACCAGGAAGCCGACCCGGAGCCCGGCCAGGCCGTACGCCTTGGAAAAGGTGCGCAGCACGGCGACGTTCGGGTGCTCCCGGTACACCGCCATCCCGTCCGGCACCGCGGGGTCGCGCACGTATTCCGCGTAGGCCTCGTCCAGCACGACCAGGCAATCCTGCGGCACCCGGCGCAGGAACCCAGCCAGCGCGTCCGCGTGCACCACCGTCCCGGTCGGGTTGTTCGGGTTGCACACGAAGACCACCCGGGTGCGGCTGGTGATCGCGTCCGCCATGGCCGGCAGATCGTGTGCCTCATCGCGCAGCGCGACGGTGACCGGGACGGCCGCCGACAGGGCGACCAGCGTCGGGTAGGCCTCGAAGGAACGCCAGGCATAGAGCACCTCAGCGCTGGGCTCACCCACCGCCTCGAGCAACTGCTGGGTCACTCCCACCGAGCCGCAGCCCACCGCGACATGCTCCGGCGGCACGGCGAACCGCTGCGCGATCGCCTCGGTCAGCGCGACCGCGCCGTTGTCCGGGTAACGGTGGACGCCGCGGGCCGCGTCAGCGATGACCTCGGCTACCGAGGGCAAGGGACCGAATGGGGATTCGTTGGAGGAAAGCTTGTATGACCTGCGCCCCGGCCCGGAGACCTGACGGCCGGGCTGGTACGGGGCGAACTGGTCCAGCACGGTGCGGAAGCGGGGCGTTCTCTGGGACACCGGCGTCCTCCCCTCGCTGATCACCTACACATCCTAGTGTGGGCCGGTCAGGAATCGTCCAGGGCGGCCAGCGCCTGGGCGAACACGCCGTGCATCTCGCTGGTGAACAGGACGAAATGAGCCTCCCGCACCGCGGAGTCCGCGGTGCGGACGGTGCTCAGCGCGATCCGCGCGGCGTCGTCGGCTGGCCAGCCGTAGATCCCGGCTGAGACGGCCGGGAAGGAGACCACCCCGGCGCCAAGCTCGTCGGCCACCCGCAGCGACTCCGCGTAACAGGAGGCGAGCAGGTGGCCGCGGTCGTGTGACCGCGAATACACCGGGCCGACGGTGTGGATGACCCACTGGGCCGGCAGGTCGCCAGCGGTTGTCGCGACGGCCTGGCCCGTGGGCAGCCCGTCGGGGAACCGGCCTGCCCGGAGCGCCCGGCATTCAGCCAGGATCGCCGGGCCCCCGCGCCGGTGGATCGCGCCGTCCACCCCGCCGCCGCCGAGCAGCGTGGAGTTGGCCGCGTTGACGATGGCGTCGGCGCGGTGCCGGGTGATGTCCCCCTCGACCAGAATGATCTTCATGGTCACTGTCCTTTCCTCCCGGGACCGGGGCCCGCCGGGCCCCGCGGGTGCGGGTGTTGTTCACGTGGGCCGCGTCCGCCGGCTGGACCACCGCACCAGGAAACTGGCTGGTCATCGAGCACGACTGGCGCCCCGGCGACCGGGTCGACGTGAGCCTGCCGATGACGCTGGCGCTGAAACCCACGCCGGACGATCCGGCCGTGCAGGCCGCGACCTACGGCCCGGTCGTGCTCAGCGGCGGCTACGGCGCTCTCGCGGCCATGCCGATGCCCCGGCTGTCCACCGGATCGCTCGCGCTGACCTCCCAGCAGCCCCTGACGTTCCAGGCCCGGGCGGGTGAGGCGACCGTTGCCCTCATTCCGCTCGCTCGCATGCACCACCAGCATTACAACGTATATTGGCGCACCTGACCTCGGCCCCGCTCCGGGCGGCGGAGGCCGGCAGCCATGGCAGGCCCCGCATCGGGCGGCGGGCCGGGCACCGGGCCGGGCACCGGGCCGGGCACCGGCGGCGGAACTGGGTCTACCCGGCGGCAACGGCGCTAGGTAGAGTGACGCCGTGAACCGACTGGGCGAACTCGAGCGCGCAATCATGGACATTCTGTGGGAGAGCGAGACTCAGCTGACGGTACGCCAGGTCGGCAGTAGGCTTACCGACCGGGACCTGGCTCACACCACGGTGATGACCGTCCTTGACCGATTGGCCAAGAAGGGGTTCGCCTACCGCGAGCGGGACGGGCGTGCCTGGCTGTACCGTGCCGCGGCGAGCAGGGAAGCATACGTCACCGAACTGATGCTCCACGCGCTCGATCAGACCGGCGACCGGTCAGCCGCGCTCGCCAGTTTCGCGCGTCGCGTGTCTGACAACGAGGCACGGGTGCTGCGGCGAGCCCTGGAGACAGGCGGAGATCCCGCCAGGAGTTGACCTGCCGTGTACCCCCCCGTCCTGGTTCTGGCCACTGTCGCGGTCGGCTTGGTGCCCGTTGCCACGGAACTCGCCACCGCACGCTGGCCACGCAGGTCGCCCGCGGCAGCCATCCTGCTGTGGCAGTCGATCGGACTCGGCTGGGGGCTGGCCGCCATTGGCACCCTCGCGGCGCTCGGCGCGGAGCCAGGCGGCTCAGGCGTGGCAGGGGGTGCGCTCAGCGTGCTCGCGCGCGCGCTCCGCGGTATCGCCGGTGATTTCCAGCCACCCGGCCTTCTCGCGGCGCTGCGGCTGCTGTTCCTGGCGGCATCGGCGGCGCTGCTGACCCTGCTGTGCTGGGTGCTCCTCGCCGCGTCCGCTGCGGTGCTGCGCGATCGGCGCCGGCACCGTGCCCTGCTGAGCCTGCTGGCGCACGGCGATCCGAAGGTCCCGGGGGCACTCGTGGTGGACCACCCCGCCGCTGCCGCGTACTGCGTGCCAGGCCTGCGGTCCCGGATCGTGATCAGCGCTGGCACGCTCGACCTGCTGGACCAGGCCGAACTGGCCGCCGTTCTGGCTCACGAGCGTGCGCACATCAGGGAACGGCACGACCTGGTACTGCTGCCGTTCACCGCTCTCGGCCGGGCCTTCCCCCGGTCCGTCTCGGTTCAGCGGGCCTACGCGGCGGTCGCCTTGCTCATCGAGATGCTCGCCGACGATCACGCGCTCCGGCACCGCCCTGCCCGCGAACTCGTGACCGCCTTGATCCGGGTCGGCGCCGCGGGAACCCCGGGTGCCCCGTCCGCCACGCTGGCTGTGGCTGGCACGGCCGAGGGAGCGGGCGACAGCGGGATGACCGCACGGGTGGAGCGCCTGCTCGCGCCCTCACCCGGCCTCTCGCTGCCGGCCCTGGCCCTGGTCTGCGGCGCGGCCATGGCGATCGTCGTCATCCCGGCAGCGCTGCTCGTGCTCCCGCTCTGACAGCAGTCCAGCGCTCAGTCCCCGCGTTCGCGGGGCGCGGGTCAGCCGCACCCTGACGGCGACGGCGACGCCAGGATCGCGGTCTGCCCGTCAACCGCGCGCCGACCGGCGTCCGCCGGCCGGATCACGGCCTGCGGTCAGCCGCGCGGCTGGTCGGTGACCTGGATCCGCACCCGGCGGAATCCCTTGCCCTTGTTCTCGATCTTGACGACCTCGATCCCGCCGACCTGGCGGGTCGAGGCGACATGGGTGCCGCCGTCCGCCTGCTGGTCGAGGCCGACGATATCGATGATCCGCACATCCTTGACGTCCTGCGGCACCAGGTTGGTGGCGGTGCGGATGATGTCCGGGATGGCGAACGCCTCTTCGCGGGGCAGCACCCGGACGTCGATCCGGCGGTCGGCGGCAAGCTCTGCGTTGCACGCCGCCTCGATGCCGTCGCGGAAGCCTGGCGGAATCTCGGTGAGGTTGAAGTCCATCCGCGCGGACAGCGGCTCCATGTTGCCGCCGGTGACCAGCGCACCGAAATCCCTGAACACCACGCCGCCAAGCACATGCAGCGCCGAATGCGTGCGCATCAGCGCGCTGCGCCGGCTGTCCTCCAGGGCGCCGCGGACGGGAGTGCCCGTCGGCGGCAACGGATCCTCCTCGGCGGGGATCAGGTAGAGATCGTCGCCCTTGCGGGCGCCCACGATACGGGTCTGCGCGCCGCCCCAGAGCAGCACGCCATGATCCGGTGGCTGGCCTCCGCCACCTGGGTAGAACGCGGAGCAGTCCAGCACTATCCCGTCCGGGCCGCAGTCAAGCACGACAGCGTCCCACTCACGGAGACTCTGATCGTCAAGCTCGAGCCGGTGCGTCCGCCACTGGATTTCGCTCATGAGTCAGCCAGCCTACCGACCTGGGTGGTGCGGCCGGATATCAGTCGCGGCGCCGGATGTCACCAGGGGCCGTACGGGCCAGAACTGGACCCGTTACCCCGGATCTCCCTGACCTTGGGCCGGACATCGGTGAGGTAGATGGCGGAAGCCACGAACGCCGCGATGGGCAGGATGCCGATCGCGGAGAATCCGCCGGCCAGGGCGCCCACATACAGGCCGATCGCCACGGCGACGCCGAGGATGATCAGCCAGAGCGGCTTGGTCTGCTTGCCGGCCGCCACGAATGCCTTCGCCGGGCGGCGTAGCGCATCGACGAATGCCCACACCTCGGCGACGAAGGCGCCGAGCGCGAGTATCTCGAAGAACCAGTAGAGCGGAGTCATCGCTCCAGCGTTCAGCAACACGGCTTCAGGCTATCCGGTCCGGGCGGGAACTGGTACCAAAGCCAGTTTCCCGCCCGGACCTGAGTCAGCTGGGCTGGCATCGGCTGGCTAGCTCTTCTTCCCGGTGCTGCCCTTGCCGTTCAGGGCGGTCTTCCCGTGCAGCACCTGCTCCCCCTGGACGGCCAGCTTGTCGTACTCCTGCACCGCCTTGGCGCGGGCAGTCGTCACGTACCCGGACGCGAGCCCGGGCACCTCAGTGCGCCAGCGGGCGATCCGCGCAGGCAGTTCGCGCAGCGCCGCGGACGCCAGCACGCCAGCACCGGCGGCGGCGTGCACGGGCTTGCTGCTGGTGAGCTTGCGCACTTCGGTTCGCACGGCAATAGTACGGTTCATCGCTTAATTCACCTTTTCTGGTCTGCCCGTCCCGGCAGGCCCGTTGACCCGGGCGCTACGGCCCGCTCGTCGAACGTCTCGTCGTCCATGCCCAGCGGCTGCCCTGCCGCGAGCGGATCGTCGTCGTCCTCTTCCTCGAGTCCCGCCGCCCGGGCTTCCTCGCCCTCGGCGACCTGGCTGCCGACTGCTGCGTCGGCTGACGGCTCCGCCAGCGCGGCCGCCTCCTTGCGGAAGGAGTCGTAGATCTCCAGCAGCACCTGCTTCTGCCGCTCGGTGAGATCCGGCTCGGCGAGCACCGCTGCCCGCACCCCCGAATCCGCCGGGCGGTCCTCCAGGATCCCGGCCTGCACATACAGCGCTTCCGCGGAGATCCGCAGGCCCTTGGCGATCTGCTGCAATATCTCGGCACTCGGCCTGCGCAGGCCGCGCTCGATCTGGCTGAGGTAGGGGTTGGAGACACCCGCTGCCGCAGCCAGCTGGCGGAGCGAGATCTTCGCCTGCTCCCGCTGCTCCTTGATGTACTCGCCGATCGAGCTGACACGCATAGGACTCACAAACCCAGTGAATCAAACCATGCTTGCAATTGCAAACGCCCAGCAAGCGCCCGGGAGACGACACGGATGCCAGCGTCCCGGGCCGGGGCGGCGACTGCCGCAGCGGGTGAGCAGCATCAGCGCGGTGCAAAGTGTGTCACCCGCGAGCCAAAAAGCACCGCACTGACAAGAAGCACCGCACTGATGCCCGGTCCGCCCGCCAGGGCAGTTCGTGATCATGACGTGGATGTCGTTAGAACGGGAGGGTCGCGCGGACCGAGCCGACGGTTTGCTCCCCGCCGATCACCGGGACGTTGGCGATCTGGTCGAGCACGCCGTCCGGCGCTCCCGGGCCAGCGGTCACGCCGAGCCTGCGGAGCAGCGCGACCGTCACCGGGGCCCGCGCCCGGGCCGCCCCATCCTCCAGCTTGTAGGCCGCGGCACGGCCGTCAGCCAGGGCGAACCCCTCCACGCCCTCGGCGCCCGCCTTGACCAGCAGGCCGGGGACAGCCGACATCAGGGCGCGTTCCGGGCGCCTGGTCCCCGACGTCCACTCCGGATAGGCCCGCATCGCGTCGGCTACCTTCCGCTCGGCTGAGCCCGGCGGCGCGGTCACCAAGGTGTGGAACCCGCGGGCAACTCCGTTGAGGGAAAGCGCGAACAGCGGGGCGCCGCAGCCGTCCACGCCCACCGCCGTCACCTGCTCCCCGGCCAGGTCCTCGACCGCCCGGCGGATCGCCACCTGGAGCGGATGGCCCGGGTCGAGGTAACTGCCCGTGGGCCAGCCCGCCACGACGCAGGTGGCGAGCATCCCCGCGTGTTTGCCGGAGCAGTTCATGTGCACCCGGTCGGGACCGCCGCCGCGGCGCAGGATCTCCCGCTGGTCCCGCTCGTCCAGGGGCAGCGCGGGCGGGCACCCCAACGCGTTCTCGGTGAGGCCGGCCCGGGCCAGGATCTCGCGCACCCCGGCGACATGAAAGTCCTCGCCCGAGTGGCTGGCGGCAGCCAGCGCCAGGAGCTTGCCGTCCAGGTCCAGACCGCAGCGGAGCAGGCCGGCCGCCTGCATCGGCTTGTTGGCCGAGCGCGGGAACATCGGCCCGCTCACCTGGCCGGCGCTCAGCAGCGGCTGGCCGTCAGCGCCGAGCACCAGCAACGAACCGCGATGCTTTGACTCAACGAAGCCCGACCGGATGACTTCAGCGAGGACCGGTGGCCCGGTACCGGGGGATTCAGTACCGAACTCAGTACCGGCTGACTCGGGATCGGCCAACTCAGTGACGGCTGCTCACCCCCAGCAACGCGCGGGCGTCGCCGGGCAGCATCGGCGGCCGCTGGGCCAGGGCCGCCAGCGCCGCGGCGCGCTCAACGAGTTCGGCGTTACCAGTCACCGGGCGGCCACGGGCGAACGACGTGGTGTCTTCCATGCCGACCCGCAGGTGCCCCCCTGCGGCAAGGGCGCCGAGCAGCACCGGCAGCGTCGTCCGGCCGATCCCGGTGGCGGACCAGGTGGCGCCCGCTGGCAGCGCGGCCACGGCCGACGCCAGCGCGGCCACATTCCCGGGCATGCCGCCCGGGACGCCCATGACCAGGTCGCAGTGCACGTGACCGCCGTGCGGCGGGCCCAGTTCGTCGAGCAGGCGGTGCAGCGTCGCCACCTGGCCCAGGTCGAAAAGCTCGAATTCAGGCACTACGCCAGCTTGCTGGGTGCGTGCATACAGTTCGCGGATGAACGGCCACGGGTTGGCGAAGACCTCGTCGCCGAAGTTGACCGTGCCGCAGGTGAGGGAGCAGGCATCGGGTGCCGCGTCGAGCACCGCCAGCCGGTCATCGAAGCTGTCGGTGACCGCGCCGCCGGTGGAAAGCTGCACGATCAGGTCGGTGCTCTCGCGGAGCGCGCGCACCGTGTCCGTGAGCCGGCCCAGGTCCAGGGTGGGCCGGGCCTCGTCGTCCCGGATGTGCACGTGGATCACGGCGGCCCCGGCCGCGCGGCACTCGACCGCGGTTGCGACGAGTTCTTCCAGGGTGACCGGGAGCGCAGGGACCGACGCCTTATCGGACTCCGCGCCAGTCGGGGCGACAGTGATGAGCGTCGCCGCAGCGGCGGGACGCTCCGGGGCGCTCGCCGACTGGGCCGGTGCCGTGCTGTTCGATGTCATGACGGGCAGGATGCATTCTCGGTCGGGTTACGTCCAGTCCGGGCAGCGGGCTGGCCGGGCGGGTCAGCGCGCGGCCGGTAATACCGATCCGTTCGGCACCACCGGATCGTGGCTGACGGTGGTCGTGCCCACCCAGGTGGTGCCGCCGCCGGCCTCGCCGTTCCTGCGGGCCGCCCCGGCCACGCCGCCCGGTGGCCGGTCAGCCTGTGTCGCGCGGGCCTCGGTCCTGTCCACCTGGGTCCGGCCAGCCTGCGTTCCGTCGGCCTGCGTTCCGTCGGCCTGCGTTCCGCCGGCCCGTGTTCCGTCGGACTGGGCAGAACCTGCTGCTGCCTCGCCGGGCGCGGCCAGGTTGGCCCGGGTGAACTCCAGCGCCTCGGCCAGATCCGCCTGCCGCGCCTCCTGGGTCGGCGCGCGGAAGGTCTTGACCTCGAGCACGACCACGCCCTGGTAGTCCGCGGCAGCCAGCCTGCGCAGCAACGGCGCGCACGGCTGGGTGCCCCGCCCGGGGACCAGGTGCTCATCGCGGTAGGCGAGCCCGGTGCCGTCGGCCATGTGCACATGGGCGAGCCTGCTGCCGAGTTCATCGGCCATGGCGAGCGCATCGGAGCCGGAAACCGCGGTATGCGAGAGGTCCAGGGTCACGTTCGGGTAGTCCATGTGGACCGGGTTCCACGTTGGCGCGTAGGGCGCCACCTCGGCGCCCCTCGCGCGCAGCGGGAACATGTTCTCCACGGCGAACACCACATCGGTCTCGTCCTGCATCCGGGCGAGCCCGGCGCCGAAATCCTTGGCGTACTCGCGCTGCCAGCGGAACGGCGGATGCACGACGACCACCCGGGCGCCGAGTTGCTCAGCCACGTCCTTGGCCCTGATCAGCTTGCCCCACGGCTCACGGCCCCAGACCCGCTGGGTGATCAGCAGGCAGGGCGCGTGCACGGCGAGCACCGGGACGCCGTGGTAGTCGGCGAGCCGGCGGAGCACATCCACGTCCTGGCTGACGGCGTCCGGGGTGACCATCACCTCGACCCCGTCGTAGCCGAGCCGGGCCGCTACCTCGAACGCATCCGGCGTCCTGTCCGGGTAGACCGACGCAGTGGACAGCGCCACCAGACGTCGCGGCGCCGTGTCCGGATGGCTCACCGTGGCTCCTTCCGCACTCTGTTCCACATCCCCGGGCTCAACATCCCGGGGCGGGGATCGATCCGCCGCAGTCAGCTTATGCGGCGCGGCACGCGCAGTTGTTCACCGCATGCCGCGCAGGAGTATCGGCGCGCCCGGCTGTCGGTCCCTGCCGGTACCGTCCTGCCCATGGTGAAGTCATCTGCAGGCATGGCGTTTCAGTGCGCGGAGTGCGGGTGGCGCACCACGAAGTGGACCGGGCGCTGCGGCGAGTGCCAGGCGTGGGGCACGGTTGAGCAGGCCGCTGCCCCCAGGCTGCTGCGCGCGGGGGCCGGTTCCGCGGGCCAGCCGGGCGCCACCAGGCCGGCTAGCCCGGCGATCCCGATCACCGAGGTTGACGCCAGCGCCGCGGGCGCCCGGCCGACCGGCCTCGACGAGCTGGACCGCGTGCTGGGCGGCGGGCTGGTGCCGGGCGCGGTGGTCCTGATGGTGGGCGAGCCGGGCGTGGGCAAGTCCACTCTCCTGCTGGAAACCGGGGCGCTCGCCGCTGCATCAGGCCCGGTCCTCTACGTCACGGGTGAGGAATCAGCCGCCCAGGTCCGGCTGCGCGCGGACCGGATCGGCGCCGTGGCCGAGAATCTCTACCTGGCCGCCGAGACGGACCTCTCCGCGCTGCTCGGGCACGTGGCGGCGGTGCGGCCGCAGTTGCTGATCGTCGATTCCGTGCAGACCATCACCGCCGAGGGCGTGGACGGCGCGCCCGGCGGCGTCACCCAGATCCGCGAGGTCACCGCTGCCCTGATGGCCGTGGCCAAGCAGCACGCGCTGACCACGGTGCTGGTCGGGCACGTGACCAAGGACGGCTCCATCGCCGGCCCGCGCGCCCTCGAGCACCTCGTCGACGTCGTCCTGCACTTCGAAGGCGACCGCCACGCGCAGTTCCGCACGGTCAGGGCGCTGAAGAACCGTTACGGCCCAACGGATGAGATGGGCTGCTTCGACCTCGGCGAGAACGGGATCACCGGGCTTGCCGACCCGAGCGGTCTTTTCGTCTCGCACCGGCGCGATGCGGTGCCGGGAACGTGCGTCACGGTCACCCTGGAGGGCCGCCGTCCGCTGCTCGCCGAGGTGCAGACCCTGGTGGCACCGTCCACGCTGGACATTCCGCGCCGGGTGACCTCCGGCCTGGACGCCTCGCGGGTGGGCATGGTCCTCGCGGTGCTCGCCCGGCGGGCCGACCTGAAGATAGGCAGGCAGGACGTGTACGCGGCGACCGTTGGCGGCGTCCGGCTCAGCGAGCCCTCCGTGGACCTGGCCGTGGCGCTCGCCCTGTCCAGTGCGGTGGTCAACCTCAGCGTGCCAGGCTCGGTCGTGGCGATCGGCGAGGTCGGGCTGGCCGGTGAGGTCCGCCGGGTCAGCGGCGTGGCGCGCAGGCTGGCGGAGGCGGAGCGGATGGGCTTCCGGCTGGCCATCGTGCCCGCCGGCTCGGCGGGCGGCACCGCGGCGGAAGACCGGAGGCTGCGCAGCGTGCGCCCGGAGGCGCAGTGCCCGGAGGCACAGGGCCTGGCAGCACAGGGGGCATCGGGGGCACGGCATCGCGATGGTGGCGACCCGGCCGCGGGGGGGCTGCCAGCGCGGCGGCGGGACAGTGAGCCGGGTCCCATCGAGGTCCGGGAAGTCGAGGACATCCGGGAGGCGATGGCCGCCGCGTTCGCCGGCTGACCCCCGTGCCGCTGGCACCCCGGCGCAGGGTCGGGCCTGTTCGCGGCCGATCCGCCAGGGCCGCCGATACACTGAGCGGGTCCAGCAACTTCCGGGGGTCCCGTGCCGCCAACCGACAAGGACCTGATCGACAAAGGCCCACTTGGCAAAGGCCCAATAGGCAAGAGTGGAGACGAGCGCCGCTGGGCCGCGCTGGCCGCGCTGGCGCCGGGTACCACGTTGCGGGACGGCCTGGAACGAATCCTGCGGGGGAACACCGGCGCGCTCATCGTGCTGGGCGACGGTCCCGCGGTCGACGAAGTCTGCACGGGGGGCTTCGAGCTGAGGGTGCCCTTTTCCGCGACACGGCTGCGCGAGCTCGCCAAGATGGACGGCGCCATCGTGCTCGACGCCAGCGCGGACTACATCGTCAGGGCAGCGGTGCACCTGGTCCCGGATCCGACACTGCCCACCGATGAGTCGGGCACCAGGCACCGGACCGCGGAGCGGGTCGGGCGGCAGACCGGCTGCCCGGTCATCTCCGTCAGCAAGTCCATGCGGATCATCGCCCTGTACCTGGACGGGGCGCGGTACGTGCTGGAGGGATCCGCCGCGATCCTCTCCCGGGCCAACCAGGCCCTGGCCACGCTGGAGCGCTACAAGCTCCGGCTCGACGAAGTGTCGGGGGCGCTCACCGCGCACGAGATCGAGGACCGGGCGACCGTCCGCGACGTGACCGCCGTAGCCCAGCGGCTCGAAATGGTCCGGCGCATCGCGGGCGAGATCGAAGGCTACAAGGTCGAACTGGGCACCGACGGACGGCTGCTCGCCCTCCAGCTCGACGAGCTCATCGCCGGCAGCGACTTCGAACGGCAGCTCATTGTCGAGGATTACCTGCCGTCAGCCGACGGCAGGAGCCTGCCGGACCGGACCGCTGCGGTGCTTGCCGAGTTGGCGAGCATCTCACCCGAAGAGCTGCTGGATATGGCGACAGTAGCCAGCGCGCTCGGACTCGGCGGGTCCGGCATGCTGGACGAGCCGGTAGAGCCACGGGGATACCGGTTGCTGGCCAGGATCCCGCGCCTGCCGAGACCGGTGGCGGAACGGCTGGTCGCGCACTTCGGCGGGCTGCACAAGCTCCTGGCGGCGAGCGTCGCCGAACTGCAGAGCGTGCACGGGGTCACCGAGTCACACGCACGCACGGCGCGGGAGGGCCTGTCCAGGCTCGCCGAAGTAACGATCCTGGAGAGGTACTCCTGAGCGGTGCTCCTGATCAGGGCACCGCTATCCCCGGCGCGCTGAGCACGAAGATCAGGGTCGGGCTGAGCAGCTTGCCGCTGTACGCCGTCGCGGTGTACGTGCCCGGCTGGGCGGCTTTGCGTGGCAGCCGGCAGCCGGGGGCCGAGGTCTTCCTGTCCCAGCTGATCCGGACGACCGCGGGCACTCCCCTGACCAGCCTGGTGACCCGGTGACCGGGCGACCGCACGCAGTCCGCGGAGCCCCAGACCCGGTCTTTGCCGCCTGCCCTGATCAGCAACTGCACGCTCTGGGCGCCCAGGTCGAAGGTGCATGTCCGGGGCGCGGTGGAGACCACATCGACCTCGAACTGGGGCAGCGCGTGCGCCGGGTAGCTGTACTTGGCGGCGAACAGGCTGAGCACGATGGCAGCGCCGGGACAGGCCCGGGAACCCCCCGCTGCAGTGGCAGCGTTGCCAGGCCGCCGCGCCGGGTGCTTCCTCGCGGATGAGCCGGCCGGCCTGGGCGTGGATCGTGCGGATGGCGACGCCGTCGCCGCCGGTCTAGGGCTTCCCGCGGCTGGCGTGGATGGCGCCGCGGCCGCGGCCGCGGCAGGATGGTGCGCGGCCCGGCCTGCCGCGTGACTCACCTCAGCGCTCTGGCTGGCCGTTCCCACGCCGAGAGCCCCGTTGACCGTCCAGGCGACAAGCCCGATCAGGCCGATGCCCGCGGCCAGCGCGATCACCCTGCGCCGCCAGTAAACATCGGTCTGACCTGCACCAGCTTGGTTGTCAGGTGAGTTCCGCGACATGCGAGCAGTATGCGCTGGACACGCACGTCATGCCTGCCGACCCACCGTAGTGGGCCGCATTATTGCAGATGGCAGCCAACCTCGGGGCACTTTTGCGCACACCCGGGCAGGATCATCCAGTAAGCCCCGAGCCGGCCGCCGACCCGGACCACAGGCCATCGCCTGAGGAGCCAGCAGGGCCATCGCCGGACACCAGCAGGGCCACCGCCGGACACCAGCACGGCCACCGCCGGACACCAGCACGGCCATCGCCGGACACCAGCAGGTGGCCGCCGTACACCAGCAGGACCATGGCCACCGTTGGACACCAGCAGGGTGGCCGCCAAGTGCCGCGCCCCAGCCAGGGCCGCGTCCCAGCCAAGCCACGGATCCGGCCCGCGTCCCAGCCAGGGCCACGGATCCGGCCCGCGTCCCAGCCAGGGCCACGGATCCGGCCCGCGTCCCAGCCAGGGCCACGGATCCGGCCCGCGCATGCGAGGATCAAGGCGTCATGGCAACTCCGAACTCGATGGCGATCGCGGCTTGGTACGCCGCTCACCAACGGGACCTGCCGTGGCGCCGCCCGGACGCGACCCCCTGGGCCATCCTGGTCAGTGAGGTCATGCTGCAGCAGACTCCGGTCGCCCGGGTCCTGCCGGTGTATGCGGCCTGGCTCGCCCGCTGGCCGACGCCAGCCTCCCTCGCCGCTGCCGCGGCCGGGGACGCGGTACGTGAGTGGGGCCGCCTGGGATACCCCCGGCGCGCGATCCGGCTGCATGCCACGGCACGTGCCCTGGTGGAGCGGCATGGCGGCGAGGTGCCCGCATCCCTGGACGCGCTGAGGGACCTCCCCGGGATTGGCGCCTACACCGCCGCGGCTGTCGCCAGCTTCGCGTTCGGGCAGCGGCACGCGGTACTGGACACCAACGTCCGCCGGGTGCTGGCGCGCCTGGTCAGCGGTCAGGAACTACCGCCGCGCAGCGCGTCGGCAGCAGAGACACGCCTGGCCGAGTCACTGCTTCCGGGGCAGCCTGCGCTGGCGGCCCGGTGGTCTGTCGCGGTCATGGAACTCGGCGCCCTGGTCTGCACGGCCGCCCGGCCGCAATGTGCCAGATGCCCCGTCGCGGAGGGATGCGCCTGGTGCCTGGCGGGACGGCCGGCGGGCGGCGGAGCGCGGCGCAGCCAGGGCTACGAGGGCACGGACCGGCAATGCCGCGGGCGGCTGCTCGCGGTCCTCCGCGAGGCGGACGGCCCGGTGCCGGGCGCCCGGCTGGATGACGTGTGGCCAGATCAGCAGCAGCGCGCCAGGGCGCTGGATGGCCTGGTGGCGGATGGCCTCGTCGACCCACTGCCAGATGGAAGGTTCGCCCTCCCCGGGACACAGCTACCCGGGTGAAACAGTGCGGTCCTCAGGTGTGCGTGCGGACAGCTTGTCGACGCGCTGAGCGACGGGCCCCGGGGGCCCGCCGCTCAGCGCTATCGCGATGTGTACCGTCCGGTCAGTCCTGCCGGGCCAGTGCTGCCAGGTCAGTCCTGCGGTGGCGAGGAGGCGCCGCGCTCGACCGTGGCCGTGCTCCCGACTTCCTCGAGCGGCACGTCCGGCACCGCGTCCGGCTTGGGCACGCCCTTGAACGTGAACTGGGCTTCCTCACCGGTGCCCTTGACGTCCACGATGACGATCTGGCCTGCCTTCAGGTCACCGAACAGGATCTTCTCCGACAGGGCGTCCTCCATCGATCGCTGGATGGTGCGCCGCAGTGGCCGGGCACCGAGCACCGGGTCGTAGCCGCGCTCCGCCAGCAGCGCCTTGGCAGCCGGCCGGAGTTCGAGGCCCATGTCACGGTCCCTCAGCCGCTCGTCCACCTTGGCGATCATCAGGTCGACGATCGTGACGATCTCGTCCTGCGTCAGCTGGTGGAAGACGATGGTGTCGTCCACCCGGTTCAGGAACTCGGGCCGGAAGTGCTGCTTCAGCTCCTCGTTCACCTTGGACTTCATCCGGTCGTACGAGCCCTTCGACTCGCCGGACCGCGCGAACCCGACGGACACGCCCTTGGAGATGTCCCTGGTGCCCAGGTTGGTCGTCATGATGATGACGGTGTTCTTGAAGTCAACCACCCTGCCCTGGGCGTCGGTCAGCCGCCCGTCTTCCAGGATCTGCAACAGCGAGTTGAAGATGTCCTGGTGGGCTTTCTCGATCTCGTCGAACAGGACCACGGAGAACGGCTTGCGGCGGACCTTCTCGGTCAGCTGGCCGCCTTCCTCGTAGCCGACGTACCCGGGCGGAGAGCCGAACAGCCGGGACACCGTGTGCTTCTCCATGTACTCGCTCATGTCGAGCTGGATCAGCGAGTCCTCATCGCCGAACAGGAATTCCGCGAGCGTCTTGGACAACTCCGTCTTGCCCACCCCGGACGGGCCGGCGAAGATGAATGATCCGCCGGGGCGCTTCGGGTCCTTCAGCCCGGCACGCGTGCGCCTGATGGCCTGCGAGAGCGCCTTGATCGCATCGTTCTGCCCGATGACGCGCCTATGCAGCTCATCCTCCATGCGGAGCAGCCGCTGCGACTCCTCCTCGGTGAGCTTGAACACCGGGATGCCGGTCGCGGTGGCGAGAACCTCAGCGATGAGTTCCTCGTTCACCTCGGCGACGACATCCATGTCGCCAGCCTTCCACTCCTTCTCCCGGGCTTCCTTCTTCGCGATCAGCTGCTTCTCGTTGTCGCGCAGTGCAGCTGCCTTCTCGAAGTCCTGGGAGTCGATGGCCGACTCCTTTTCCCTCCGCACCTGCGCGATCTTCTCGTCGTACTCGCGCAGGTCCGGCGGCGCGGTCATCCGGCGGATGCGCATCCGCGAGCCCGCCTCATCGATCAGGTCGATGGCCTTGTCCGGCAGGAATCGGTCGCTTATGTAGCGGTCCGCCAGCTGCGCCGAGGCAACGAGTGCCCCGTCGGTGATCGACACCCGGTGGTGTGCCTCGTAACGGTCCCGCAGGCCCTTGAGAATCTCGATGGTGTGCGAGATCGTCGGCTCGGCCACCTGGATCGGCTGGAAGCGGCGCTCGAGCGCGGCATCCTTCTCCAGGTGCTTGCGGTACTCATCCAGCGTCGTCGCGCCGATGGTCTGAAGCTCGCCGCGGGCCAGCATCGGCTTCAGGATTGACGCAGCGTCGATCGCGCCCTCGGCGGCACCCGCCCCGACCAGCGTGTGCAGCTCGTCGATGAACAGGATGATGTCGCCGCGGGTCCTGATCTCCTTCAAGACCTTCTTCAGCCGCTCCTCGAAGTCACCGCGGTAGCGCGAGCCGGCCACCAGGGCACCGAGGTCCAGCGTGTAGAGCTGCTTGTCCTTCAGCGTCTCAGGCACCTCGCCCTTGACGATCTTCTGGGCCAGCCCTTCGACCACGGCGGTCTTGCCCACGCCCGGCTCTCCCACCAGCACCGGGTTGTTCTTGGTACGCCGGGAGAGCACCTGCATGACCCGCTCGATCTCTTTCTCCCGGCCGATCACCGGATCGAGCTTGCCTTCTCTAGCGCCCTGGGTCAGGTTCCGGCCGAACTGGTCGAGCACCAGGGAGGTGGACGGAGCTGACTCCGAGGGCGCACCCGCCGCGGCGGGCTCCTTGCCCTGGTAACCGTGCAGCAGCTGGATGACCTGCTGGCGGACCCGGTTCAGGTCCGCACCCAGCTTCACCAGCACCTGCGCCGCCACGCCCTCACCCTCACGGATGAGACCGAGCAGGATGTGCTCGGTGCCGATGTAGTTGTGCCCGAGCTGCAGCGCCTCGCGCAGCGAGAGCTCGAGCACCTTCTTCGCGCGCGGCGTGAACGGGATATGCCCGGAAGGTGCCTGCTGGCCCTGGCCGATTATCTCCTCAACCTGCTGACGCACGGCCTCCAGGCTGATCCCCAGGGATTCCAGGGCCTTGGCCGCCACGCCCTCACCCTCGTGGATCAGGCCAAGCAGGATGTGCTCGGTGCCGATGTAGTTGTGGTTGAGCATCCTGGCCTCTTCCTGAGCCAGCACCACAACTCTCCGCGCCCGGTCGGTAAACCTTTCGAACATCGCCTCGCTCCTCACAGAGCGGTCGGGGGGACCCAGATGTCCGGTTGTCCGGGGCCCGTCCCTTCCGCATGGTAGCCCGCATGCCGGACGATGTACCGCGCGATATGCGGCACATGAGTAAACAGTTCCCCGGCAGGAGGACCTTCATCCCATCCAACCCCCGGCAGGGGGGAAGGTGTTCCCTGTACGCCGCAAGCGAACGCGGGGACGCTGCCGCGACCAGCGCCGACGTACACACCTATACGCGGCGGGGGGACAGGGAGTTCATGGCATGAGCGGAACCCCGCAGCGGTTCAGGGAAGCGCGCAAAGAGCCTCGGGGCAGCGTCTTGGACGCCAACGAGGTGCGCCTTAAGACAACGCACAGCGAGCCTTCAGGAATAGCGGAGAGCGCGGCCAGGGCACGAACCGGGAACGAGGCACAGTCCCGGGGCAAGACCCGGAGACTCCGGGCGCTGGACTGACTCCGGGCGGGCCACTGGCGAAGCGCAGGTCCCCAGGCACGGCCCCGGGGGCTCGGGCGAGGCGCAAGCCCCGGAGGGTGGCGTAGGCCGGGAGTGCGTAGGCCGGGAGTAAAGACGAGGCCCGCACGAGTCCCGCGGCGCGAACCAGAACGTGGCAGGAACTGGCGCGCCGCGAGGCACCTGCGGGCCCTCGGCAGAAGCCCTAGCGGGCTGCGTCAGCCCTAGTGGGCTGCGTCGTACTCCGAGATGATCGTGGCAGGAATGCGGCCACGCTCACTGACCTTGTAGCCGCGCTGTTTGGCCCATGCCCGGATTTCCGAACTGCGTTCCCGACCAGGGCCCGTCCTGGCACGCCGGCGTCGGCCGCCACCGCCACCGCCACCTGCCTTGCGTGCATGGTCAACGTAGGGCGCAAACTCTTTGCGGAGCTTGCTCGCGTTTTCGGAACTGAGGTCGATCTCGTAGGTGGTGCCATCGAGGCTGAAGGCCACCGTCTCAGTCGCCTCGCCCCCATCGAGGTCGTCGACGAGGAGCACCTGAACCTTTTGTGCCATGAGGGCCAGCCCTTCCACTGGAGCAAGTACTTTTAGGTTCCAAAGATATACCATGAGCCGCTTGTGTTTGCCAATTCACGGCCCCGGAATCGCAGCGCGAGTTCTCTGCGCGGCATGGTAGGGCGGACTACCCGGAAGATTGCTGTAACTCTCCGTAATCAAGCATGGATAGGGCGACGTCAAACAGGAGAGCCGATCTATCATGCCCCTACTGGGGCGCGCTGCTTGGTTCAGAACGTGCCCTAGCCGTCACCGCGATCGGGCGATGCAGTCGACTCGGAACCCTCACCATGCGGAATCCCGCTGTCACCGGAAATATCGTCCGGGTACTCGTCATCTGCGGACTCCCGCTTCGGACCCAGCTGACGACGCAGGAAGAGCCCCAGTCCGATCAGGAAGGCCACGCACACAACCGTCGGAGGCGTCAGTGCGGCCAGATCGCTGAGCATGGCACACTCCTTTCCGCCGACTCACTCGCCTTCCGGTCCGCACGGCAGTCACGTCTCGACTCAGCGTGATCCGGCTAACAACCGATGCCGCTTTGGGCCATCAGGCACGAACCGCACTTGTGCATTCTCGCTCATAGCCAAAGGGCCGCCTGCCGCGGCCTCCCTGTTCGCCGGCTGGGCAGGCCGCGCCGGGCGTCGCCGGGCACATGGGGAGCCACGCGCACGGTACACGGCACGGCGCACAGGAACCACGCACGCGCCGCGCCGTGCCAGGAACCACGCGCACGGCACGCGGTGCCGTGGCAGGATCCGAGACGGCGTCCGCACCCCGCGGCGCCAACCGCCAACGGGCAACAGCCCGCCCCCCAACGGCGGCGATCACGACCGGCTCCGCTCCGCGGCACCGGTAAGGACCGGCACCGTTCACCAGGGCGTGGATGACCCGGTGCCAATAGTCACCGGCGCCCATCCCACGGTGACCATGACCACGGCGGGAATCTCCACGGCCCAGAAAGCAGCCAGCGACGCCGGATGTTCCACGCCGACTTGCACATCCACTCGCGCTTCTCCCGCGCGTGCAGCAAGAACTGCGACATTCCTGGCCTCGCCTGGTGGGCACTGCGCAAGGGCGTCACAGTCGTCGGGACTGGCGACTTCACACATCCCGCCTGGGCCGAAGAACTCCGCCAGACACTGGTGCCCGCAGAGCCCGGGCTGCTGCAACTGCGCCCGGAACTGGCTGCCCGGCTACGCCGCGACTCGCCGCCGAGCTGCCATCAGCCGGTGCGTTTCATGCTGTCCACCGAGATATCCACCATCTACCGCGCGGGTGAACGGACACGCAAGGTACATCATCTGTTGTACGCGCCGACGCTGGAGGCGGCGGGCAACATCACTGCTGCCCTTGCGAACGTCGGGAACCTCGCTTCCGATGGCCGCCCGATTCTCGGGCTCGACTCGCGCCATCTGCTGGACATCACGCTGAACGCCGGCCCCGGGTGCTATCTGATACCGGCGCATATCTGGACGCCGTGGTTCGCGGTACTGGGCTCCAAATCCGGGTTCGATGCCGTCGCTGACTGCTACGGCGATCTTGCAGAACACGTGTTCGCGGTCGAGACGGGGCTGTCCGCCGACCCGCCGATGAACTGGATGTGCTCTTCCCTGGACGGTTATCGGCTGGTCAGCAATTCCGACGCGCACTCACCGCCGATGGTCGGCCGTGAGGCAACCACGCTGGCGGTGGAACTGGATTACTTCGCGATCGAACGCGCCCTGCGCACCGGCGCTGGCCTGGAAGGAACCGTCAATTTCTTTCCGGAGGGCGGTCGTTATCACTTGGACGGGCACCGCAAGTGCGGGATCCGGCTGGAACCGGCAGAGTCGGCCGCCCGCGGCGGGATATGCCCGGAGTGCGGGAAGCCATTGACCATCGGGGTGCTGAACCGGGTGACCGAGCTTGCGGACCGGCCCGAGGGCTACCGGCCCGAGGGAGCGGCGGGTTCCGTCAACCTGGTGGCACTGCCGGAGGTCGTGGGCGAGATCCTCGGCACGGGGCCCAAGAGCAAGAAGGTCAGCGCCGAGGTGAGCAGGCTGGTCGCCGCGCTGGGGCCGGAACTGGCGATCCTGCTCGAGGTGCCACTGGCAGAGCTGAGCCGGGCCGGTGGCAGCGTGCTCGCCGAGGCAGTCACCCGGCTGCGGGCTGGCACGGTGCACAAGGAGGCGGGCTACGACGGCGAGTACGGCGTGATCAGGCTGTTCCGGCCCGCGGAACTCGACCGCCGCGGTGCGCTGTTCGAGGTGCCTGCGCCAGCCCCAGTGCCAGCCGCAGCACGGGCGCCAGCCGCAGCACGCGCCGCGGTGGGTGACCGGGGCGCAACTGACGTTGGGGAAGCGGGTTATCCAGGAGTTGCCCCGGCCGGCTCGCTGCTCGATGGACTCGACCCGGACCAGCGGGCCGCTGCCGAAGCCGCCGCGCCGCTGCTGATCATCGCGGGCCCGGGGACCGGCAAGACGCGGACGCTGACCCACCGCGTGGCGGCCGCGGTCACGCACCACGGGGTGCCCGCCGAGTCCTGCCTGGCGATCACCTTCACCCGGCGGGCCGCCGAGGAGATGCGTCAGCGCCTCGCCGCCCTGCTCGGCCGCCGCGCCGCGCGGCTGACCGTGACCACGTTTCACGGCCTGGGGCTGATGATCCTGCGCGAGCATCATGACCTCGCCGGGCTGGCGGCCGGTTTCGGGGTCGCTGACGACAAGGCGGTGCTGGAGATCGCCACCGAGCTGGCCGGCTCGGCGCGGGACGGGCGGGCGTTGCTGGCCGATGCGGCGCTCGACCCGGAGCGGCGGCAACAGCTGCGCGAGGCGCTCGCGGCCCGCGACCTGGTGGACTTCGACGGCCTGGTGGAACTGGCTGTCGCGCTGCTGCGCGATCAGCCCTCGCTGGCCGCCCGGCTGGCTGGGCGCTGGCCGCGGGTCAGCGTCGATGAGTACCAGGACATCGACGCGGCGCAATACGCGCTGCTGCGGCTGCTCACCGGGGATGGCGCCGGCCTCACCGTGATCGGCGACCCGGATCAGGCCATCTACGGCTTCCGTGGCGCGGACGTGGGATTCTTCCTGCGCTTCGAGCAGGATTACCCGACGGCCGCCACGTTGCGGCTGTCCACCAACTACCGGTCCAGCCCGGGCATCGTCGCGGCGGCCGTGCAGGCCATCGGGCCGGCCACCCTGGTCCCTGGCCGGGTGCTCCGGCCGGCCCGCGGCAGCGCGGCTGGCGGCCCGCGGGCGGCGGGTGGCTGCGCCGGGGAAAAGATCATCTTTCATGAGGCCACGGATCCTGCTGGTGAGGCAGCCTGGATCGCCGAGGCCATCGACCGGCTGCTTGGCGGATCGTCCTTCCACTCGCTGGACAGCGGGCGCGCCGATGGGCACGGCCACGACGGGATCGGCCTGGCCGACATCGCCGTGCTGTACCGGACCGACGCCCAGGCCGCCCCGCTCGGCCAGGGGCTCACCCGGGCCGGGCTGCCGTTCCAGAAGCGCTCGCATGACCTGCTGGAGCGCCGGCCAGGAGTAGCCGAGATCGTCCGGGAACTGGAACTGAGCCCGTCCCCGTCCCCGTCCCCGGCGGGCGTGCAGCAACAGTTGCGCGGTGTGGTGCACCGGCTCGCCGCACTCGCGGACGGCTTCCGGCCAGGCGCGCCGGGGCCAGGCGGGTTGTCCGCCACTGACCTGCGGACCGCTGGTGAAGTTCTCGCACCGCTCGCCGTCCGGTGCGGCGACGACATGCAGCGCTTCCGTACCGAGATCGCGCTCGGGGCCGAGGTGGACGCCCTCGATCCACGCGCCGACGCGATCACCTTGCTGACCCTGCACGCCGCCAAGGGCCTGGAGTTCGAGGTCGTGTTCCTGGCCGGCTGCGAGCGGGGCCTGCTGCCGCTGTGGCTGCCCGGCGCCACGCCAGGCTCCGGCCCCGATCCGGCCGAGGAACGGCGGCTGCTGTTCGTCGGCATGACCAGGGCGCGGGCTCACCTGTTGCTGACCTGCGCGGCGCGCCGGAGCAGGCATGGCAGCAGGGCGGAGACCGGTGCCACGCCGTTCCTGTCCGCGATCGACCCGGCACTGCTGGACCGGTCGGCACCGCCGCCGGCACGCCGCCCGGCAGAACGCCAACTCCGCCTGCTGTGACTCAGAGACGCAGCAGCATCCGGGTATTGCCCAGGGTGTTCGGCTTGACCCGGCCGAGGTCGAGAAACTCCGCCACGCCTTCGTCATAGGAACGGAGCAACTCCGCGTACACCTCGTGCGAAACCGGCGTGCCCTCGATTTCGGTGAAGCCATGACGGGCGAAGAATCCGACCGCGAAGGTCAGCACGAAGACCCGGCTGACGCCCACCCCCCTGGCGCTGTCCAGCAATGCCTCGACGAGCCGGTGCCCGATGCCCAGCCCCTGGCAGCTCTCGTGCACCGCGACCGTGCGTATCTCGGCCAGGTCTTCCCACATCACGTGCAGCGCGCCGCAGCCGACTACCTGGTGATCGCTGGACCGTTCGGCCACCCAGAACTCCTGGACGTCCTCGTACAGCGTGACGGTGGCCTTGCGCAGCACCCGGCCGGACGCGACATTGCCGGCGACCAGGTCGGCGATTGCCCGGATGTCGCGGGTGCGCGCCCGCCTGATCGTGTGCTCCATCGCCCGCACACCTTAGCCGCTGCCGCCCGGCCCGCAGTCACGTGCCCGCCGGGGAAGGATTCTGCCGTTCAGGTCGCCGAGCGGCCGGTGATCCATTAAGGTCCATCGCTGTCACCGTGCTTCGCCCCAACCCCCCAGGGCGGTCGCACGGTCCGCCGAGTTCCTGTGCCGCGGAAGGGCGTCCCAGGAAGCCGGGGACCCACCGTTCCCGGGGTGAATCCGCATGCGGACGCACCAGTGGCTGCGCCCAGCGGTAGGGCTCCTCTGGCCCGAACCCGTCAGCTAACCCGGCAGGCGGAAGAGGAGAGGAGAGTACGTGGATCGCTTGCCCTCAGGCAGGCTCATGCCGAAGGGTGCCGTGCCGAAAGGTGCACGGTTGATCCGTACCGCCGGGCGCCGTCGCCTGTGGCAGCGGGCCGCCGTGGCGGGCAGCGTGGCCGCACTGGCCAGCGTCCTGCTGCCCGGTGCGGCGGGCTACGCGGCGACCAGCGATCCGCAGCCGAGCCTGACCAGCCTGGTCGCCCAGGCGAAGACGCTGGCACATCAGATCGACGTGTTGAGCGAGCAGTACGACGGGCTGAGCATCCAGCTCACCGAGGCGCGCGCGGAAGCGAAGACCGCGCAGACCACGTTCCAGCAGGACGCGGCCCGGCTCGGCGCTGGCCAGGCCGCGATCGGGCAGTTGGCTGCGGAGAGCTACATGACCGGCGGGCTGGGCTCCCCGTTGGAGATCCTGACCTCAAGCGATACCCAGACGATGCTCAGTCGTGCGGCGATCATGCAGCAGATCCAGCAGGAGAACGGGGACCGGGTCACCGCCCTCTCGACAGCGGAGACAGCAGCCCGGCGGGCGCACGAGACCGCGGTGCAGCAGGCCTCGAAGGTGACCAAGCTGGCGTCCGCGATGGCCGCCGAGAAGCAGATCATCCAGGGCAAGGTCAACACGCTCAACAGCGCTGCGTTCGCGCAGGCCATGACGATATTCGACCGCACCGGCAACTACCCGAACATCAACCTTCCCACCGCCAACACGGTCGGGGAGCAGGCGTTGCAGTACGCGCTGACCCGGCGGGGGGACCCCTATGTGTGGGGCGCGGCGGGGCCAAGCACATTCGACTGCTCCGGCCTGGTGATGTGGGCCTACGCGCAAGTGGGCATCAGCCTGCCGCACTACACCGGCTCGCAGTGGAACATGGGCGAGCACATCTCACAGAGCCAGCTGCAACCCGGCGACCTGGTGTTCTTCTTCTCCGACATCAGCCACGTCGGCATGTACGTGGGCGACGGCCTCATGCTGGACGCGCCCGCCACCGGCCAGGTCGTCCAGATACAGCCGGTGTTCTGGAGCGACTACGTGGGCGCCGTCCGCATCGTCGCCTGACGGCCGCTGCCGGGTCGCGACCGCTGTTGTGAATCACCTGAAGGCACCGCTGGGGCGCCTGGAGCCGTCGCTGGGGCGCCTGGCAGCTGCCGCTGGGCCGACCGCCCCCGTCACTGGGGTCTGACGAGGGGAAACAGGGTGGTTTCCCGGATGCTCTCGCCGGTGAGCATGATCAGCAGGCGGTCAACGCCCATGCCCATGCCCCCGGTCGGGGGCATCCCGTATTCCAGCGCCTGCAGGAAATCCTCGTCGAGTTGCATGGCTTCCGGATCACCCCCGGCGGCGAGCAACGACTGCGCGGTGAGCCGGCGCCGCTCCTCGACCGGATCCACCAGCTCCGAATACGCGGTCCCGAGCTCGGTGCCGAAAGCCACCAGGTCCCAGCGCTCGGCGAGCCGCGGGTCATCCCGGTGGGCACGGGTCAGCGGCGAAACCTCGACCGGGAAGTCCCGGTAGAAGGTGGGCCCGACGGTCCGCTCCTCGAGCAGGCGCTCGTACATCTCCAGCACGATCTGGCCGTGACCCCAGCCATGCTCGGTCGGCACGTCGGCCCGCGAGCACAGCTTGCGCAGCTGGTCCTCGCTCGTTCCCGGGCTCACTTCTTCGCCGAGGGCGGCTGAGATAGCGCCGTACACGGTCTTGGACTGCCACTCGCCGCTGATGTCGTATTCCTGCCCGTCGGCCCGGCGCGCCACCGGGGCGCCGAAGGCCGCGATGGCCGCGTTCTGGATCAGCTCCCTGGTGAGCGTGGCCATCGTGTCGTAGTCGCCGTACGCCTCGTACGCCTCGAGCATGGTGAACTCGGGGTTGTGGGTCGCATCCACGCCTTCGTTGCGGAAGATACGGCCAATCTCATAAACCTTCTCGATGCCGCCGACCACGAGGCGCTTGAGGTGCAACTCCAGCGCGATCCGCAGATACAGCTCCATGTTGTAGGAATTGATGCGGGTGGTGAACGGGCGGGCGTTGGCACCGCCGTGCACCGGCTGGAGCACTGGCGTATCCACCTCGAGGAACCCCCGCCCGTGCAGATCCTGGCGCAGTGACTGCATCACCGCGTCGCGGATCTCCGCCATCCGCCGGGCACCCGGATTGACAATCAGGTCCACGTAACGCCGGCGGACCCGCGACTCGACATCGCTGAGTCCCTTGTGCTTTTCCGGCAGCGGCCGCAGGCCCTTGGCGGTGATGGCGTACCGGTCCGCCAGGATCGAAAGCTCGCCACGGCGCGAAGCGATCACTTCACCTTCGACCCCGATATGATCGCCGAGATCAACGTCCCGCTTCCACCCGGCCAGCGCTTCCGCACCGACACGGTCCAGCGAGATCATGACCTGGATATCGCCCGTGCCATCACGGATGGTTGCGAAGCACAGCTTCCCGCCGTGCCGGGACAGCATCACCCGCCCGGTGACTCCGACCCTCTCCCCCGTGTAGGTGTCTGGCTCCAGGCCCGGATATCGCGCGCGCACCTCGGCGATCGTGGCGGTTCGCGGAAAGCCGACCGGGTATGGGTCCACACCTGAATCGAGCAGGCGTTGGCGCTTGTCCAGCCGGACCCTCATCTGCTCGGGCACGGAGTCAGCGGCCTGAGCCGGACCTTCCGCGATGCCGCCCGGGGCCTGATCGTCCTCCACCCGGTCGAGGCTACCGGTGCGCGTCCGCGCCGGCGGCCCGCGCGGCCACCAACCCTGCCGCCCGGCGTGGGCGGGCACGGTCCCGTCGGCGCGGCGTAGGTGGTCCGAGGCGGTTGGGCAGGAAAGCGGTTGGGCAGGAAATGGGTCGGGCAAGGGCGGCTCGCGGGGATACAGTCCAATGCGTGCGGATCACGGTGCGGGATTACGAACTGGATGACGACCGGGACCGGGTGGACCGCGACACGTTGTGGAAGTTCCTGTCCCAGGAGGCCTACTGGGGGCGGTGGCGGACCAGGACGCTGGTCGAGCAGCAACTGGACACTGCCTGGCGCGTCGTCGGCGTGTACGAGTCGGCCACTGGCAACATGATCGGCTTCGCCCGGGCCATCTCGGACGGGGTGGGTTTCGCCTACCTGGCGGATGTCTACATCGCCGAAGGCTTCCGCGGCCAGGGCCTCGGCGTCGAACTGGTCGCCACGATGATCGACCGGGGCCCCGGGGCCTCGTTCCGGTGGACCCTGCACACGTCCGACGCGCACGGCCTCTACGAGCGCTTCGGGTTCACCCGCCCGGACCGGACCTACCTGGAGCGCCCCGGGAAGCCCCAGGCCACGAGCTGAGATTGTTGCGCTCGAACACGAGGCGCAAGCCGATCAGGGTCAGCCACGGCTCGTGCGCGTCGATGACGCTCACCTCGTCGATGACCAGCGGGGCAAGTCCTCCGGTCGCGATGACCGTCACCGACCCGGGATCCTCCGGTGCGAGCTCGGCGGCCATCCGCCGGGCGATGCCCTCGACCTGTCCGGCGAACCCGAAGATGATGCCGGACTGCAGGGCTTCGACGGTGTTCTTGCCGATCACGTGATTCGGCCGGGTCAGCTCGACCTTGAGCAGTTGCGCGGCACGCCGGGTCAGCGCGTCCACCGAGATCTCGATCCCCGGCGCCAGCGCGCCGCCGACGAACTCGCCCTTGGCGCTCACCGCGTCGAAGTTGGTCGACGTGCCGAAGTCCACGACCACCGCCGGGCCCCCGAACAGATGCACCGCGGCGACCGTGTTCATGATGCGGTCACTGCCGACCTCCTTGGGATTGTCCATCCGGACGGAAACCCCGGTGCGCACCCCCGGCTCCACTATCAGCGCGGGAATGTCCCCGTAGTACCGACGGCACATTTCGCGCATCTCGTGCAGGACGGAAGGCACCGTGGAGCACAGCGCTATCCCGCTGACATCCGCGTCCTTCACGATCGAGCTGTGGCCGAGCAAGCCCTGGAGCACCACGGCGATCTCGTCGGCGGTGCGGTTGGGGTCCGTCGCGATCCGCCAGTGCTCGACGATCTGGTCGCCGTCGAACATGCCCAGCACGGTATTGGTGTTCCCGACGTCAATTGTCAGCAGCATGCCACTCCTGGCAGTCCCTCAGTTCCCAGCACCGAAATCCGCACCGCCGTCCGCACCGCTGCCCGCACCGCTGCCCGCACCGCTGCCCGCACCGCCGCCCGCGCTGCCATCCACACCGCCAAGGGGCAGCGGGGTGTTGTCGATCAGCCGGGTGGCCCCGACCCGGGCGGCCACCACCAGCCGGGCCTGGCCCGAGCAGTCCTCGCCTACCTGCTCGAACGTGGCTGGATCGACGAGGGTCAGGTAGTCCAGCAGGAGCGGCGGGTCCGCGGCCGTGCTGAGCACCTCGCCCGCCGCCTTGAGCACCGCGGCGGGGCCAGCGTGGGCGGCCTCGCGCCCGGCGCGCAGCGCCGCCGGCAGCAGCAGCGCGGTCCGCCGCTGCGGACCGGACAGGAACCTGTTCCGGCTGGAGATCGCCAGCCCATCCGGGTCGCGCACGGTGGGCACCCCGATTATCTCTATGCCGAGGTCCAGATCCTGCGCCATCCGGCAGACCAGCGCCAGTTGCTGCGCGTCCTTCTCACCGAAGACCGCCGCATCCGCGGCGGTCAGCCGGAACAGCTTCAGCACCACGGTCAGCACGCCCGCGAAGTGCCCGGGCCGGGACTCGCCCTCGAGCCCCTGGCCCATCGGCCCGGGATCCACCGTGATCAGCTGCTGCTGTGGGTAGACCTGGTCGCGGTCCGGCGCGAAGATCAGGTCGGCGTCTTCCTCAGCGCAGATCATGGCGTCGCTGTCCAGGGTGCGGGGATAGCGGTCGAAGTCCTCACCCGCGCCGAACTGCAGCGGGTTGACGAAAATGGATACCACGACGCTTCCGTCCGCCGTGGCGGCCTCCCGGGCGCGGCGGATCAGGGCCCGGTGTCCCTGGTGCAGTGCGCCCATGGTCGGAACCAGCACCACCGGGGAGGGCAGCCCGCGCCGCGCCGCGGCCAGGCCCAGCCTGGTGCGCGCCAGGATGGGCATCATCGTGGCGCCCCGGCCAGCACATCGAGCAGGCGCTGTGCGTCATCCGGGCTGAGGATGCCGGCCGCCAGCGCGCGATCCGCGGTAAGCCGGGCGAGGGCCACATAGGCGCGCAGTGCCTCCGGGGAGGCATCCTGAAGCGCCTGAATGTGCTCGGCCACCGTGTCCGCGTCGCCGCGGGCGATGGGCCCGGTGAGGCCTGCGTCACCGAGCCGCAGGGCGTTGTCCAGCGCGGCGGACAGCAAGGGGGCGAGCATCCGGGCCGGCTCGGTCACTCCGGCCGCGCGGAGCAGGTCAGCCGACTGCGCCACCAGGGCGACGAGATGGTTGGCGGCACTGGCCAGCCCGGCGTGGTAGAGCCCGCGGGACTCCTCGTCGATGAAGACGGGCTCGCCGCCCATCTCTATCACCAGCGCCTCGGCCGCTGGCCGGAGCGGCTCCGGCGCGGTCACCCCGAAGCAGACTCCGGCCAGCCTGTCGAGATCATCCGGCCGTCCGGTAAATGTCATCACCGGGTGCAGCGCCAGCGGCAACGCGCCGCGCCTGGCGGCAGGCTCGAGCACGGCCGTGCCGTGCCGGCCGCTGGCGTGCGCGATCAGCCGGCCCTCCATCGGGGCACCAGTCGCGGCCAGCCCGGACACCAGGCCAGGCAGGACGTCATCGGGGACAGTCACCAAGACCAGGTCGGCGACGGCCAGGACTTCCGGCGGATGCTTGACTGCCGCGCCGGGCAGCAGCCGCGCTGCGCGCGCAAGCGATCTGTCCGACACGGCGGAGACGGCGACCACCTCATGGCCTGCCCGGGCCAGTGCGGTACCCAGGACCGTGCCCACCCGCCCGGCGCCGATCACCCCGACCTTGAGCCGGGCGGGGCGGTCCGCGGCATCGCGGGCAACTGGACGCGCTGGGACCGGCTGGCTGGCTGGGTCCCCCATCGCCTAATGGTTCCTCTCGTTCCAGTCCGCGGCGGGTACCGGACGGCAACGATCAGCATATCCACGGCGCGCGGCCGGCCGCCGCCGACCGGCGGGGCCGCCTCCCGACGGGACTGAAGGACTCGCCCGGCAGCCCCCGAGCCGGTGCGGTAACTGCATGGGCGTGACGTTCACGCACACCAGACTGCGTGAATGTCACGTTCATGTAGTTGGCGTTGTTGCGGGTGTGAGGCTTGTGGGACCAGTGGGTCCGCGGTGGTCAGTGAGACCAGAGTGCGGGGCCATCTCCACCCGCCCGGTCGGCCGCCCGGCCGGCCACTAAAGTCTGCTGGGTGTGGATGACCTGGCAGGCGGCCATGCGGGACGCGCTGTACGGCTGCGACGGCTTCTACGTCCGGGGGGAACGCCCCGCCGCGCACTTCCGGACCTCAGTCCATGCCTCCCCCCGGTACGCGGCGGCCATGCTGGGCCTGCTCGGCCACGTCGACGCCGCGCTCGGCCACCCGCAACGGCTGGACCTGGTGGACGTGGGCGCCGGGCAGGGGGAACTGCTCAGCCAGGTGCTGGACATGGCGGGGCTGATGGCGGCGGAGCACGGCCGGTGGCCGGCCGGGCAGCCGCTTGCCGAACGGATAGCCGTGCACGCGGCCGAAGTGGCGCCACGGCCGCCCGGGCTCGACCAGCGGATCCGCTGGGGGGAAGCCCTGCCCGGGCGGATCACCGGCCTGGTGATCGCCAGTGAGTGGCTGGACAACATCCCGCTCGATGTCGCCGAACTCACCGCGGACGGGCCGCGGATCGTGCTGGTGGACCCCGCCAGCGGGGCGGAGCGGACCGGACCAGCCGCCACTCCGCTCGACCTGGCCTGGCTGGCCGAGTGGTGGCCGCTGCACCGGGCCGGCGACCGCGCTGAACTGGGCCACCCGCGGTGCGCGGCCTGGGCCGACGTCATCGGCCGGCTGGAGCGCGGCCTGGCCCTGGCCGCTGATTACGGCCACCGCCGGTCCGCCAGGCCGCTCGCCGGGACGCTCAGCGGCTTCCGGGAAGGGCGGCTGGTGCGCGCGATCCCGGATGGCTCCCGGGACATCACCGCGCACGTGGCGATGGACGCCTGCGCGGCGGCGGGGGTGGTTGCCGGGGCGACGCAGACCCTGCTGACCACGCAACGCGACGCGCTCCGGGCGCTCGGCCTGACCGGGCGCCGGCCGCCGCTCAGCCAGGCCGACAGTGATCCAGCCGGCTACCTGGCCGCGCTCCAGCGGGCCTCCGAGGAGGCGGAACTGACCGACCCGGCCGGGCTCGGCGGGTTCAGCTGGCTCGTCCAGGTGGTGGGCGTGCCGCTGCCGGATCCGCTGGCAGGCCTGCTCGCGGGCACGGGAGCACGGCGGGGATGACACCATGGGGGCATGCCGCAGCGCCATGCCGAAGCGGTCACCAGCGCGTGGGCGGCGGACCCCGCAGGACCCGCGACGGCGACCACTGACCTGCTGATCAGTCTGGGGGCCGGGCACCCCTCGGGTCACGGCATGCTCAGGCTCCGGCTGGCCCTCGACGGCGAGCGGGTGACGGCAGCCGATCCGGTCATCGGGTACATGCACCGGGGCGCTGAGAAGCTCTTCGAGGCCAGGGATTACCGTCAGATCATCGTCCTGGCCAACCGGCATGACTGGCTGGGCGCGTTCTCCAGCGAGCTCGGGGTGGCGCTCGCCGCGGAGCGGCTGGCCGGGATAGAGGTGCCGCCACGCGGCGTCTGGGCGCGGACCCTGCTGGCCGAACTCAACCGCGTGCTCAGTCATCTCGCGTTCCTCAGCTCCTATCCGCCGGAGATCGCCGGTGGATACCCCGCACAGCCCGATCAGGCCAGCGACGTGGCCGTGTCCGCCCTGGCGGCGGCGCAGGCCAGGGAGCGGCTGCAGGCGATCATGGAGGAGGTTTCCGGCGGCCGGATGCACTACATGTTCAACAGGGTCGGCGGGCTGAAGGAGGAACTGCCTGCGGGCTGGCTCGGCCGGGTGGGGGCAGTGTCCGTGGCGGTCCGCGGCGACCTGCCGCGGATCGGCGGGATCGTGCGCCACAGCGACCCGTTTCGCAGCCGCATGAGGAACGTGGGGCTGCTCACCGGCGAGCAGGTGCGGCAGTACGGCGTCAGCGGCCCGGCGGCCCGGGCGTCCGGGGTTGATTTCGACGTGCGCCGCGACGAACCGTACCTGGCCTACGGCGAGCTGGGGGACTCGCTGCAGGTGATCACCCGCAGCGAAGGTGACTGCCTGGCCCGCTTCGAATGCCTGCTCGATCAGGTGACGGTCTCGCTCGACCTGGTGGACGCGTGCGCCAGCCGACTGGCGAGCCTGCCGCGCGGCCCGCTCAGTGCCCGGATACCCAAGGTGCTGAAGATCCCGGAAGGGCAGACGTACGCCTGGACCGAGGGCCCTCTCGGGCTGAGCGGCTATTACCTGGTCTCCAGAGGCGGCAAGACCCCGTGGCGGCTGAAGGTGCGGTCAGCCTCGTTCAGCAATGTGCAGGTTCTCGGCGAGGTGCTGCCGGGTCACCGGGTCGCCGACCTGACCGCCGTCCTGGGCTCGATGTTCTTCGTCGTCGGCGACATAGACCGGTAGCGCCGCGAGCGATCAGGCTTCCTGCGTGCCACGCTCGCGGGCGACGAACGTGCCGCGTCCCTGCCGGGTGATGATGAGTCCGCGCTCGCGCAGCAGCTTCATGGCGCGCCGCACCGTCTGGTAGGCCACGCCATACTCCTCGGCCAGGTCCCGCTCCGAGGGCAGCCGGTGGGTGATCTCGCCGGCTTCGATGCGCACCGCGATGTTGTTCGCCACCTGCACATAGGAAAAGTCGGCGCCGAGAGGATCCACCGGTGACACACCCACGTGATCAAGGTATGCACCTCTATGAGCTGTCTAAACTCCAGCTAGCTCTTAGTGCTCCCCGTGCTCTCAGTGCTATGGTGGTCCTCATGTACGGTGAAGACCTGGGTGACTTCCGGGACCGGGGCAGCGACGGCTCGGGACCGGCTGGGAACGGGGTGCCTGAATGGTGGCCCTACGCCGCTGAGTTGCCGGGCTGGCACGTCTGGCGAGGCATCAGCGGGCTGGTGTACGCCCGGCGGCTGAATAGCCCCCCGCCGCTGGTGGTCCGCGGCGAGGATGCCGTCGATCTGCGGGACGCGATCCGCCGCGAGGAATTCCTGCAGTCTGGTTAGCAGCCGGCCTTGTCGCAGGCGCAGCCCGCTGGTTAGCAGCCGGCCTTGTCGCAGGCGCAGCCCGCTGGTTAGCAGCCGGCCTTGTCGCAGGCGCAGCCCGCTGGTTAGCAGCCGGCCTTGTCGCAGGCGCAGCCCGCTGGTTAGCAGCCGGCCTTGTCGCAGGCGCAGCCCGCTAGCTGGGGGTGTGGGTGCGCTCGCTGTCGCGATCCTCATCTGTGGGTACGCGGCAACTGTGCTCCAGGTAGAGCGCGCCCAGCACCAGAATGACGGCAGCGAGGAGAGTGCCCCCGGCGGCGAAGGCGTCGCTGCGCGGGACAGGCTTAGCCAGCGAACCCAGGAGGTAGACCAGGAAACCGGCGGCCAGGCCGCCGATGACGGCGGCAGCATGCGAGCTTGCCTTGGCGAGTGCCGCCATCCGGACCGCGGCAAGGGGAGCGACGGGCTTGACCCCGGCACCGCCCCGGATCCGGGCGCGCAGGTTCCGGCCACTGCCGGCTTCGGCGATCCCCAGCACCAGCATGGCCAGCGCGGCCGTCCAGGGCAGTGGCGGCAGCGAGGCGTAGCTGCCGCGGACTATCAGCCAGGCCAGCACCGCGCAGACAGCCGCCGTGACGGCCAGCACCCAGATCCGGGTCGGGGTCATGTCGGCGGCCGCAGCGTGACGTCGTCGAGCCGGCGCACACCCGGCCGGCCGATGGCGGCGAGGAGGTCGGCCACCCTGCCCTGGCCCGGAATCTCCGCGTCCGGGTCGGCGTCAAGCCAGGGCGCCAGCACGAACGCGCGCTCCCGCGCCCTGGGGTGCGGGAGGGTCAGATCGGGATCATCGCTCACCACGTCACCGTAAACGATGACATCCACATCCAGCGTCCGCGGACCCCAGACCTCGCCGCGCGTTCGCTGGAAGGCAACTTCCGCAGCCTGGCAGCTGCGCAGCAACGCGGCAGCGGGCAGCCGGGTCTCCGCGATGAGCACCGCATTCAGGTAGTCGGGCTGCGGCGGGCCACCGACCGGGACCGTCTCGTACACCGGCGAAAGCGCGTCATAGGACAAGCCGGGCGCATCGAACAAGGCGTCCACGCCGCCTTGCAGGTAACCCAGCCGGTCACCCAGGTTGCTGCCGAGCGCGAGGACCGTCCGGCGCCGAGGGCCACCTCGCTCCGAGCCCGCGAACCCGTGCTCAGGGGTTGTCATCTGCCGGCCCGCCGCTGGTAGCGGTCATCCGCAGGACCGGCGGATGGTCACCGAGACATCGCCGACGGATTGGTCCATGGGCGCATGGGGCTTGTGCACGGTGATCTCCACTTCGCGAACCAGTGGCCCGGTCGCGGCCGCGTCGGCCAGGCGCTGCGCCAGCGTCTCGATGAGCCGCACCGGGGGGCCGGTGACAATGGCCGCGAGCCGGTCCGCCAGCGCCGCGTAGTCCACGGTAAGGGAGAGGTCGTCGCTGGCGGCGGCAGCCCCGGTCGCCAGCCAGAGGACCGCGTCGATGATGAACTCCTGGCCGTCGCGGCGCTCGGCGTCCAGCACGCCGTGGTAGCCGAACACGCGCAGCCCGCGCAGTGCGATCCGGTCCAGGCTCATCCTTTGCCCCCAGCGGGCGCACTGCCGCTGACGCGCGCGGCACGGCGCCAGGCCTCGGCGACGCGCACCGCGTCCGCGTTGCCCGGGACCTGGTGAACCCGTGCGCACCAGGCCCCTGACGCGGCGGCGAGGGCAGTCACCGACAAGGTGGCATCGTCGGAGCCGGCGAACGGCCGGGGCGTGCCATCGGGATCGGCGAGCAGCCTGCCCAGGAAGCGCTTCCTGGACGCGCCGATGAGCACCGGGAATCCGGGCACCCGGCCGCCGAGCGTACTGATCCGGTCCAGGCTGGTGAGCAGCGCCCAGTTGTGCTCCGGGCGCTTGGCGAAGCCGAGGCCGGGATCCAGGACGACCATGGCCGGATCCACTCCCTCAGCCGTCACCACGTCCACCCGGCGGCACAACTCCTCGGTCACCTCGCGCACCACATCGCGGTAGACAGCCCTGGAATCCATGCTGTGGCTGTGTCCGCGCCAGTGCATGACAACATACGGGGCGCCAGCGGCAGCGACGAGTCTGGGCATCTGAGGATCCGCCAGGCCCCCGCTTACGTCGTTGACCAGCCGCGCGCCCGCCTGCAACGCGTGTTCCGCTACCTCGGCCCGCATCGTGTCCACGCTGACCGGCACGCCGGCCGCGACGAGACCGTCAATGACCGGCCCCACCCGGCGCAATTCCTCCTCGGCGGTGATCCGCTGTGCGCCCGGGCGGGTGGACTCCCCGCCCACGTCCACGATGTCCGCTCCCTGGGCGGCGAGTTCCAGGCCACGCGCGATCCCGGCAGCTGCGCCGAACCAGGCGCCCCCGTCAGAGAAGGAGTCCGGGGTCACGTTCACCACTCCCATGACCAGGCAGCGGCCCGGGTCCGGGAGCCCAGGCGGCCCGGCCGACCGGGAAGCGTCGCTGATCACGGGGTAACCCTATGCCGCAACGCAACGAACCTGGCCTGGCCGCCGCGAGCCGCGCGACCGCCCAGCCGCGCGACCGCCCCGGCCGGCCACCGCCCAGCCGCGCGACCGCCCCGGCCGCCCACCGCCCCGGCCGCCGGCCGCGCCGGTGCGGCTCCGCGCCTACGGGGGAGTCTGGTCCTCGCCGTCGGGGCGCGCGGGCGCACTGGCGGGCTTGCCGGTACCGGGGACGCCTAACTGGGCCATCCGGCGCCGGACCTTGCCCAGCCCCAGCCGGCGCCCCAGCCGGCGCAGCCCCAGCTTCGGCCAGACCAGGAACGCCTCCGCCTCCAGGGCTGCGAGGCCGACCCGGGGCGCGTCCTTGGTGCCGGGGAAGACGAAGAACCTGGGCACCCAGACAGGTGCGAACTTGGCGTTGAACTTGTACAGGGATTCGATCTGGAACCAGCGGGAGGCGAACAGCAGGATGCCACGCCAGGCGCGGAGCACCGGCCCCGCGCCGATCCGCTCGCCACGCTCCAGCGCGGAGCGGAACACCGCGAAATTCAACGAGATGCGCTTCACCCCGAGGTTCTCGGCAGCCTTGATCGTCTCGACGATGAGGAAATCGTTGACGCCCGGCTGCGCGGTCCTGTCCCGGCGCATCAAGTCCAGCGAGAGCCCGTCCGCGCCCCACGGCACGAAGTGCAGGACGGCCCGGAGAACGCCGTTCTCGATGGCGGTGGCGATCACGCAGCGCTCATCGCCGGGGGCGCCCACCCTGCCCAGCGCCATCGAGAAGCCGCGCTCCGTCGGACTGCCCCGCCAGGAGCCCGCCTGCCGGGCGAACTCGGCTATCTCGGCGCGCGGGATGTCGCCGACCCGGCGCACCTCGGCGACGTAGCCGCCACGCTCCACCCGGGCCACCATCTGCCGGACGTTGCGCATGGAACGGCCCTTGAGACTGAAATCAGCCACTTCCACGATGGCCTCGTCGCCCAGCTCGAGCGCGGTCAGATCCCCTTCCCGGCACCACACCTCGGCGGCGAGTTCCCCGCATCCCATCACGGCGGGCACCCAGGCATGCCGGGCCGCCTCGTCGAAGAACGCGTGGATCGCCCCGGGCCACGCCTCGGGGTCACCGAGCGGGTCACCGCCGGCCAGCATCACCCCGGACACGACCCGGTAGCCAATGCAGGACTTGCCGGTCGGCGACCAGATGATGCTCTTGTCGCTGCGCAGGGTGAAATAGCCGAGGGAATCCCGGTCCCCCTGCTTGTCCAGCAGGTCCCGGACCCGCTGCGCGTCCTGCTGGGTGAGCCGTCCGGCCGACCGGGCCGGCCGGAAGAACAAGTAGGCCGTCACCACCAGGGTGAACAGCCCCAGCCCACCGGTCAGCAGCGTGAACAGGTCACTGCGGCGCTCCGGGACGAACCTGACCGGCCCGGAGACACCGACCAGGCCGTAGACCACGTGCACGGCCCGCTGCCACAGCGAGTAGTCCTGGACCAGGCCCCTGGCCAGCAGGATGTACGTCAGGCCGATGGCCACGTCGGCCACGACCAGCCCGGCGAAGACCCACACTGCCCGCCACCGGGTGCGCGGGTCCCCCACCGCGTAGAACTCGTCGCGGAAGTACAGCAGGGCGGCCAGCAGCAGCGCGGACACCACAGCGGTGGTGAAGCGGTCATGCGTCACATGGACCAGGTGGAATACGACGCTGACCGCGAGCAGCAGGGTCACCGCCTCCCAGGCGCGGCGCTTCCGCCTTTTCAGGCCATGCGAGAGCATCAGCAGCAGCAGGCCGATGATCACCTCGACGGTATGCGTCACGTTGGTGAGCGTGCCGGGCACGAAGGTGTTGATCCGGTGCAGCCGGGAGGTGTACAGACCGGGCCGGATGACCACGATGATGTCGATCAGCCCGATGAGCAAACACAGCCAGCCCGCCGTTACCGGCACCCAGCGGCGCCGGTCCCTGCGGTCCGGTGGCCTGGTGGCCCGCTGCCCCGCAGCAGTCGAGCCAGCAACGTCGACCATCTTGCCCCCGCCCGCGGGCTTTTCGTCTGTCTCGGACATCTGGGTCACGCCCTGAATCACGGACCACTAGCGTAGTCAGGGGTTACGCATAGTGCGGGCATTCCGCCCAAGGGGAACGTTACCCGCTGGCGCGCCGTCCAAATAGCAGGCTCATGGCTTCCATCCGGGTCCGGTTACTGTCGCGGATGATCCCGCGGACCGCCGAGGTGACGGTCTTGGCACCAGGCTTGCGCACCCCGCGCATCGACATGCACAGGTGTTCCGCCTCGATCACCACCAGGACGCCGCGCGGCTCCAGCACGTTCATCAGGCCGTCAGCGATCTGGCTTGTCATCCGTTCCTGCACCTGGGGGCGGCGGGCGTAGACATCGACCAGCCTGGCCAGCTTGGACAATCCGGTGATCTGGCCCTTTTCGTTCGGGATATAGCCGATGTGTGCTGAACCAAAAAAGGGCGTCAAATGGTGCTCACAGGTGCTGTACACCTCAATGTCACGCACCAGGACGAGTTCGTCATGGTCGGCGTCGAACACCGTGGTCAGCACGTCCTCGGGACGCTGCCCCAGCCCGGAGAACTGCTCAGTGAAGGCCCGGGCCACCCGGGCGGGGGTGTCCCGGAGGCCGTCCCGCTCCGGGTCCTCGCCGATGGCGACCAGGATCTCCCGCACCGCGCGCTCGATGCGCGCGGAGTCGAAGTCCGTGCTCACCGGCCTTCGCCGACCGTGCCCTGACCCTGTCCGCCATGCCCCTGGCTCGTGGACGGGCCCGGTCCGCCGATCGACCCAGCCTGGCCGTTGCCCGCCGCCGCGTGGTCATTGACCTCCGCCGCAGCGGTCAGCGCGAGCTCCTTGGGGGTCAGCACCGGCGGGCGGTCGGACGGCAGCCGCTTGCCATACCCCGTGTAGGAGCCGCGGGACGGGCGCTTCTGGATGGGGGCGAAGATGCTCAGCACCTCTTGCCTGCTCAGCGTCTCCTTGTCCATCAGCTTCAGGACCAGGTCGTCCAGGACTTCCCGGTAGGTGACCAGGATCTCCCACGCCTCGTCATGCGCGGACTCGATGAGGCGGCGCACTTCCTCGTCGATGGTGGAGGCGATCTCTTCGGAGTAGTCCCGGGTGTGCGACATCTCCCGGCCCAGGAACGGCTCGCCGTCCCCGGTGCCGAACTTGCGCGCGCCCAGCCGCTCGCTCATCCCGTACTCGGTCACCATGCCGCGGGCGATCGAGCTCGCCTTCTCGATGTCGTTGGCGGCACCTGTGGTGGGCTCGTGGAAGACCAGTTCCTCGGCGGTCCGGCCGCCGAGCAGCATGGCCAGCTGGTCCATCATCTCCGACCGGGTGACCAGGAACTTGTCCTCCTTGGGCGCGGACGCTGTGTACCCAAGCGCACGGCCGCGGGGAATGATGGTGATCTTGTGCACCGGGTCGGCGTTCGGCAGCGCGTGGCCGACCAGCGCGTGGCCGCCCTCGTGGTAGGCGATGATCTTGCGCTCATTCTCGGAGAGCAGCACGCTCTTGCGCTCCGGGCCGGCCATCACCCGGTCGATGGACTCCTCCAGGGAGGCCATGCTGATCAGGGTGCCATTGTGCCGGGCTGTCAGCAGCGCGCCCTCGTTGATGACGTTGGCCAGGTCGGCGCCAGTGAACCCGGCGGTCCGCCGGGCGATGATGTCGAGGTCCACGTCCGGCGCGAACGGCTTGCCGCGGGCGTGCACCTTCAGGATCCCGCGACGGCCGGCCAGGTCAGGCTGGGCCACCACGATCTGCCGGTCGAACCGGCCGGGGCGCAGCAACGCGGGGTCGAGGATGTCCGGGCGGTTGGTGGCCGCGATGACGATGACGCCGCCCTTGACGTCGAATCCGTCCAGCTCGACGAGCAGCTGGTTCAGGGTCTGCTCCCGCTCGTCGTGACCGCCGCCGAAGCCGGCGCCGCGGTGCCTGCCCACGGCGTCGATCTCATCCACGAAGACGATCGCGGGGGCGTTCGCCTTGGCCTGCTCGAACAGGTCGCGCACCCGGGAGGCGCCGACACCGACGAACATCTCGACGAAGTCAGAGCCCGAGATGGAGTAGAAGGGCACGCCCGCCTCGCCAGCCACCGCGCGGGCAAGCAGGGTCTTTCCGGTGCCGGGCGGCCCGTAGAGCAGCACGCCCTTCGGGATCTTGGCGCCGATGGCCTGGAACTTGGCCGGATTCTGCAGGAAGTCCTTGATCTCCTGGAGTTCCTCGATCGCCTCGTCCGCGCCCGCGACGTCGGCGAACGTAGTTTTCGGGGTGTCCTTGGTAATGAGCTTGGCCTTGGATTTGCCGAAGTTCATTACCCGCGAGCCGCCACCCTGCATCTGATTCAGCATGAAGAAGAAGATGAGGATGACCAGAAGGAACGGCAGCCAGCCGAGAATGAGGCTCAACACCGAACTGCTCTTGGGCACGTTGACGTTCCAGCCCTGCGGGGGGACCTTCTGCTGGAGCAACTGGGCAAGCTGCTGGCCCTCATTGCCCACCCACGAGGCCTCGTACTTCTGGCCTGAGTCGGTGGTGACCTGGATCGTCTGCTCCTTGTCAATCAGCAGCGCTGACTTGACCTGGCCGTGCTCGATGAGCGAGACGACCTTGGACGTGTCCGCCTGCGTGTAGGAGCTACCCGAGCTGGCATATTCGTAGACGACGAAGAAGACCAGCAGCATCACAAGGACCGCCACGAACGGCCCGCGGAAATAACGCTTCAGATCCATCGATGAACGGCCCCGCCAGCTTTGCGCGGGTTCCTCCTGACCAGCTTCATGTCCTGCCGATCCCGGCTGGACTGCCTTGCGCCTGAGTGAGCATGCCTGGCTTCCTTGTCATAGCCGGCAGCGCTGTCATTCCCGGCCGCACTGCCGGGGATACCCGACGGTACACCCCGGCCCGCACCACCGGCACGCAGAAGCTGCTGCCCGGACTCAGCGAGCCTTCGCAGTCCTCAACGCTCCCCATCGCTGATCCTGTTCCCCTCGCCGGGGCGGCCGGTGGGCAGTGGCTCCCCGGATACCCCGCCAGTAGCGTCCCCAGCAGCGACGGACGACTCGTCAGCTTTGTATACATGCGGTGCGAGGGTCCCGATGAACGGAAGGTTACGGTACCGCTCGGCGAAGTCGAGGCCATAGCCGATCACGAACTCGTTCTCGATCTCGAAGCCGGTATAGGCAACGTCCACGTCCATTCGCGCCGCGCCCGGCTTGCGCAGCATCACGCACACCCGCACCGACGCCGGGCCGCGCGACCGCAGGTTGCCTACCAGCCAGGACAGCGTCAGGCCGGAATCCACGATGTCCTCCACCACCAGCACGTCCTTGCCGGTGATATCGGTGTCGAGGTCCTTCAGGATCCGGACCACCCCTGATGACCTGGTTCCGGAGCCGTAGGAGGATACGGCCATCCAGTCCATCCGGACCGGCATGTGCATCGCGCGCGCCAGGTCGGCCATCACCATGACCGCTCCCTTGAGCACCCCGACGAGCAGCAGTTCGCGGCCGGCGTAATCCGCGTCGATCTGCGCCGCGAGTTCCGCCACCCGTGCCTGCAGCCGCTCGGCAGGGATCAGCACCTCCTTGAGGTCGGCGCCTACGTCATTCGCGTCCACCGGTAGCCTCCGCCTCGGTCCGTACCGGCGGCCCCGCCCTGGCTGGCCTGCCCCCGCTGAAGAGCAGCTTCCCATACCGCCGCTCGGCGCGGACGGCCCCGGGCAGGTCTGCCCAGCGCTGGCCGTGCCAGCCGGTCACCAGGGCGTCGAGCGCGGCGATGTGGCCGGCCGTCAGCGAGCCGCCGGGGCAGCCCGCCGCGAGCGCCGCCGAGCGGAGCACCCGGGTCCGGATCGCGGCGGCGATCCCGGCCAGCCCGGTGATGTCAAGCACGGCCCGCTGGCCGGCGTCGAGGCCCGGGCCGCCTGCGCGGATCCGCCATTCCTCACCGCGGGCGATCGCGTCGAGCGCTGAGCAGTCAGCGCTCACCTGGGCAGCAGTGCGCGCGAGCGCTTCAGCGATCCCGGGGCCGAGCGCCGCTTCCAGGGCGGGGAGGGCCTGGTGCCTGACCCGGACCCGGGCGTAGGCCGGATCGTGGTTGTGCGGGTCGTCCCAGGGCTCCAGTCGCAGGGCCTGGCACGCGTCACGGAGCGTGGCCCGGGAGATGTCAAGCAACGGACGGCGGAAGATGCCCCGCCGGGCAGCCATCCCGCCGAGTGCGCGCGAGCCCGAACCGCGGGCCAGCCCGAGCAGCACGGTTTCCGCTTGATCGTCCCGGGTGTGGCCGAGCAGCACGACGACCGCCCCGGTCTGCTCTGCCGCCTGCTCGAGTGCCGCGTACCTGGCCACCCGGGCGGCGGCTTCAGTGCCGCCATTGCCCGGGCGTACCGGCACGGTCACGCTGGCCTGCTGCACCGGGTCGAGCCCGAGGCCGCCGAGCGCCATGCTGACCAGGCGGGCGCGCTCCGCCGATCCCTCCTGGAGGCCGTGATCCACGGTCACTCCGCCGCCGCGCAGACCGAGCCGCGGCGCCTCGTGCGCCAGGGCCGCGGCGAGGGCCAGCGAATCCGCGCCGCCCGAGCAGGCCGCCAGCACCAGGTCGCCCGGCTCGAGGTCGGCCAGGCAATGCCGGACGGCGGCGCGCGCCTGGGCTACCGCGGGATGCGGGCCCATGGCCGGTCAGCCACCTGCCGCCAGCGCGGTCCCCCGGCCCACCCGGTCGAGCCACAGTTGCGGCCTGACGAACTCCTCCTTGGTCGGCAGCGTCTGCGGGCTCGTCCACACCTTGTTGAAGGTGGCCATGCCGGCCTCATCCACGACTGTCTTGACGAAGTGCGAGCCCTGCGCGTACTGCTTCATCTTGAGGTCGATGCCGAGGATCCGCCGCAGGGTGCGCTCCAGGCGGCCCGCTGTGCCCCGGCGCTCGTTGAACCGGGCCCTGATCTCGGCGACAGACGGCACGACCTGCGGGCCGACGGCGTCCATCACGTAGTCCCCGTGGCCCTCGACGAGGGTCATCACGCTGGTGAGGCGGTCCAGGATCTCCCGTTGCCGGGGGCTCTGGATGGCCTCGATGACGCTTTCGCCGCCGCCGTCTCGCACCGCGCCCGCCACCGCGTCCGCCGCGGACCGCAGCCGGTCCAGGATGGTCGCCGGGTCCAGGTCGGAGGCGAGGAGGAATTCAGTCATCTGCTCCTGGACGTACCCGCGCAGCCAGCCCACCGAGGTGAACTGGGTCCGGTGGGTCTCCTCGTGCAGGCACACCCAGCGGCGGAAATCATGCGGGTCGACCCCGAGTTCACGCTCGACCATCAGGATGTTGGGCGCGACCAGGGTGAGCCGCCCCGCGGGCGCGACGCCGCCGGGGGCGCCCGGGTCGGGCGGCAGGAAGAGCTCGTACTGGCCGAGCACCCGGCCGGCCAGGTAGGCGAGGATCAGGCCCGCCTGGACTCCGGTGACACGTGACCCCACGGCCCCGATCACCGAGCCGGGCGCCGGGGCATTGCCCCGTTCCCGCAGGTGCTCGGCAAGCGGGTCGAGGACGACCCGGAAACCGTCTACGTTCGCGCGAATCCACCCGGGCCGGTCCACCACGGCGACCCAGCCTCCGTCGTCCGGGCTGGCCATGCCGGTCAGCGCACGGACCGGCTCAGACACTGTCGCGGCGAGCGTGCGCAGTTCCGAGACCACTGTCCGCGCCTCGCGAAGGCTGACCTGCGGCCCTGGCCTGGCCCACCTGACCCCGGTCGAGATGGCCACGTCCCAATCGATCATCTGCGCGCTGCTCACCCCTCCACCGTACGTGCTTGGCAGTGCCGGGCGGGCCTGCCCGGCCGTGGTTCATCCCGTGCAGCGGCCGCGTGCCGCCAGTAGATCCTCCGCAACGGCCGCGACCGCCGGTCACTTCCCACGGCAGCCGCAGCCTGCCAGCGCCGTGGCCATCGCGTCGATGCGGTCTGCGGCCTGCTGCAATCCCGCGGCGGGCACGTTGTTGGTCATGAAAGCGAAGGCCAGCACCCGTCCGCTGGCGTCGTAGACCAGCCCCGCCAGGGTGGCCACGGTGCTCAGGTTGCCGGTTTTGGCCCGCACCACGCCCAATCCGGGCGCAGCGGAACCGCTGAACACGCTCTGGCCCGGGGCGAGAGTCCCGGAAAAGCCCATCACCGGCATGCCGGTGATGGCGGCCCTGAGCCTGCCTTGCACGGCGGCCCCGGCTGCGAGGCCGACCACCCGGGCCAGCGTGGCCGGTGCGATCCGGTCCTGGGGGGAGAGACCGGATCCATCCACCAGATGAATGCCGCCGGAGATGCCCAGCGTGCGCAGCACTCCGGTGACCGCGGTCGCGGCACCGCTGAACGAGGCCGGCTTGCCTTCGCGCAACGCCACCTGCCTGGCCAGATCCTCGGCTATCACGTTGTTGCTCTCCCGGAGCATCCAGCCCACGATCGCCGACAGCGGCGGGGAGGTGACCGCGGCCATAGTGGCCGCGGACGCCGGAGCCACCTGCTGGCTGACCGGTCCGGTGACGCGGATCCCGTCGCTGGCGAGGAACGCCGCGAAAGCGGCCGCCGCCTGCGCCGCCGGGTCGGTCGAGCGTGGCCGGTAGTTGCCCGGGACGTCGGCGTCCTGCGGGGCACCGGCCAGGGTCAGCCTGCCCTGGTCCACTTCCAGTGCGGAGATCGGGGTGACATTTCCGGTGGTGACGTACTCCATCGGCCAGCCCGGCGCCAGTTGCGGCCCGGTGAACAGCGAGGTGTCGTAGCCCAGCCGGGCAGACGTCCGGCCCTGCGCGCGGAGCGCGCGGGCGGTGGACGCGGCCAGCGACTTCAGCGTGGCCGGCTGCGGGTAGTCGGCGGCCGGCGGCCGGCCGGCCGCCAGGGTGGGATCCCCGCCGCCTACCAGCACGATGGACCCGGGCGAAGCGCCCGCCGTGACCCGGGTGGTGAACCGGGCGGACGGGCCGAGCACGTCCAGGGCGGCCACCGAGATGGCCAGCTTCGCGGTGGACGCCGGGGGCAGCGGGGATGAGGCACCGCGGGCGAAGAGCACCCGGTCGGATGAGGGATCGATGACGACCGCGCCGACCTGCTGGCCCAGCGCCGTGGACGAAAGGATGCCGGACAGCGCGGCGGACAGGCCGCCACTGGTCGGCAGCGGGCCGGAAGCGGCGGCGCCGGCCAGCACCTGGTCGGCCACCGCGGGGGGCCGGTCCGCCACCCTGGGAATGTTCCACAGGGCGAGGCGTGCGGGCATCAGGGTGGCCACCGCGGCCCCCGCGCCGAGGGTGAAGACGTTGATCATGGCAAGAGTGATCACGGTGGTGACCCGAAGGCGGTTAGCCAACGCCGATCCCCTCACGAGATGCTTAGATTCCGGAAGCGGGGGTCCAGGTGGTGCCAGGTCCCTCCATCAGCCAGGAAGACGGCCTGGGACACTTCCAGGCAACGGAGTCAACCACCTTCGCGGCCAGGGAGCGACATCGTGCAATTCGATGTAGTCATCGAGATCCCCAAAGGACAACGCAACAAGTATGAGATGGACCATGACAGCGGGCGGATCCGGCTGGACAGGATGCTGTTCACGTCGACCCGGTACCCGTCCGACTACGGGTTCATCGAGGACACCCTGGCCGATGACGGTGACCCGCTGGACGCGCTGGTGCTGCTGGAGGAGCCCACCTTTCCTGGCTGCCTCATCCGCTGCCGGGCCATCGGCATGTTCCGGATGCGGGACGAGAAGGGCCTGGACGACAAGGTGCTCTGCGTGGCGGCCACCGATCCCCGGATGTCCGAACTCGCCGATATCGAGGACGTTGCCGAGTTTGACCGGCTGGAGATCCAGCACTTCTTCGAGGTCTACAAGGCCCTTGAGCCCGGCAAGGAGGTCGAGATCGGCGGCTGGGTGGGCAGGACGCAGGCCGAGACAGAGATCGAGGTCTGCCGGCAGCGGCTGGTGCAGTCCTCGGCGTGACCCTCGGCGTGACCCGCAGCCCGCCACTCCGGCCAAGTCCGGGCCGGCCGGGATGAGGCGGCGGCCTCCGCCTGGCTGGGGGCTGCGCTGGCAGTGCCCGCTGCAAGCAGGGCATGAGATGCGCGACACTGTGCGTATAACGTGCATGAGGAGGCACCCGTGGATCACGCGGAGGACGTGCTCAGCCGGGCGCCGCTGTTTGAAGCGCTCGATGACGAAGGCGCGAAAGCACTGCGGTCGCTGGTGACGGACGTGGATCTGGTCCGGGCGCAGCGGCTGTTCGATGAAGGCGATGCCGGGGACCGGCTCTACGTGGTCCTCGACGGCAAGATCAAGCTGACCCGCGCGGCACCCGACGGCAGGGAGAACCTGCTCAGCGTGCTCGGGCCGGGCGAGATGTTCGGCGAGCTGTCGCTCTTCGACCCCCGCCCTCGCACCTCGAGCGCGGTCGCCGTGACGGACACCCGGCTGGCCGCGCTGGCGCACGACGAGCTACGGGACTGGCTGACCGGCCGCCCGGATGTCTCCCTGCACCTGCTGCGCGCGCTGGCCCAGCGGCTGCGCCGGGCCAACGACGTCATGGCTGATCTGGTGTTCACCGACGTGCCTGGCAGGGTGGCCAAGGCGCTGCTGGATCTCGCGGACAGGTTCGGCGAGCAGGCCGCTGAGGGGCTTCAGGTCCACCACGACCTCACCCAGGAGGAACTGGCTCAACTGGTCGGGGCGTCCAGGGAGACGGTGAACAAGGCGCTGGCCGATTTCGCCGCCCGCGGCTGGCTGACCCTGTCCGCCAAGTCGGTGCTGATCATCGACGCCGACCGGCTGGCCAAACGGGCGCGCTGAAGCGCGACCGGCCAGTCAGAGGCGCCGGTTCCCGCCGGCCGGATGCCGGTGGTCAGGGGCTGACGCCGGGCGGGAGTTCGCCCTGGCTGGCCAGGTAGTCGAGCTGAGCCCGCACCGACCACCTGGCGAACGGCCAGAGCGCGGGATCCACCTCGGCGTACACCCGGGCCACGATCTGCTCACCGGTCCGGTCCCCGGCGGCAAGTGCCGCGCGCACCTCGGCCAGCCTTTCCCGCCGGTGCGCGATATAGAAGTCCAGGACCCCCGCCGGGTCGGCGAGCAGCGGCCCGTGGCCGGGCAGCAGCACCCGCAGCCGCTCCGCGTCAGCCAGCGCGCGCAGCCGGTCCAGGGTGGCCAGGTAGTCAGCCAGGCTGCCGTCCTGTGCGATCACCGTGGTCCCGCTGCCCAGCACGGTGTCCCCGGTGAGCAGGGCGCCGTCGGCGGGCAGCAGCAGGCAGACCGAGTCGGCGGTGTGCCCGGGGGCGGCGACCACCCGCACCTCACATCCCGCGTCGGTGAGCACGTCGCCCGGGCTGAGCTCCCCGGAACCGCGCCGGAACGCCGGATCCAGCGCCAGCACGGGTGCCCCGGTCAGCTCGGCCAGCCGGGCCGACCCGGCGGAATGGTCCAGGTGGCCGTGGGTGAGCAGGATCCGGGCCACCCGCTGCCCGGCCGCCGCCGCCAGGGCGGCGACCCGGCGCAGGTGTGCTTCGTCGTCGGGACCCGGATCGACCACGAGCACCGAGGGTGATCCGGGCTCGGCGATCAGCCAGGTGTTGGTGCCGTTGAGCGTCATGGGGCCGGGGTTAGCGGCCAGCACGCAGCGTGCCCGCGCGGTGCCGGAGCCGTCCACCGGCGGGGCGGGGTCAGCCGCCGTCACAGCGGGTACTCCAGCGCCGAGGGGACCGCCAGCCAGAACGCGCCCTCCGCCGGATAGATAACGGGGGTCACCGGCCTGAGGTCCCGCTGTGCGCGCAGCGCGTCGGACACCTGCCCGCAGGGGAGCAGCCCGGCCAGGCAGGCCGCTGTGGGGGGCATCAGCCGCAGTTCGCCCTCGCGGGCGGCGCGGATCACCGCGGCGGGCCGTAGCCAGGCCACCTCGTCTGCCTCACCACCGACGTGCCTGGTCCGCTGGCCCGGCGGCAGGGCCGCGGCGAAGAACCGGGTGTCGTAGCGGCGCGGCTCGGGGAGCGGGGTGATCCACCGCGCCCATGGCCGCAACAGGTCTGACCGAAGAACCAGGCCGCGGCGGCTGAGCAGCTGTGCCAGGGACAGCGAATGGTGCGCCACGGCCGCACGGTCTGCCTCCCAGTCGGGTCCGCTGGTGTCTGCCACCAGGCTGCCGGCTGTCGGGCCGGCCAGCAGCACCCCGGATTCCTCGAAGGTCTCCCGTACCGCGGCGCAGACCAGCGCACGGGCCAGGCCGGCTGGCGCGTCCAGCAACTGACCCCACTCCGCCGCGTCCGGGCCTGCCCAGGCAATGTCGCCCTCAGCGTCCCGGGGATCCACTGATCCGCCCGGGAAGGCGGACGCGCCGGGGGCGAACGCCATCGACTGGGCGCGGCGGATCAGGTACACCTCGATGCCCGGCAGGTCCGGCAGGTCCGGGAGTCCCGGCCGGTTCACGGCCGGAGGGCGCAACTCTGGCAGCGCCCCGGAAGCAGGGCGCAACTCTGGCAGCGCCCCGGAAGCAGCGCGCAGCAACAGCACCGAGGCCGCGTCGCGCGGATCCACCGCTGGCCGTTCCCCGCTGAAGAAGTCACTGAGCCGCCGCGCGAACGCCTCCGGAAGGCGGAGGATCGCCCGGGTACCGGGACCGGGCCCGGCCTTCTGCTCACTCACTGATCAGGTTCACCGGGCGGACTCGCTGAGCTCGGCGATCAGCTCGACCTCGACCGGGGCGTCGAGTGGCAGCACGGCCATCCCGACGGCGCTGCGGGCGTGCCGGCCCGCCTCGCCGAATACCTCCAGGAGAAGTTCGCTGGCCCCGTTGATGACCTGCGCCTGCTGGGTGAAGTCAGGGGCGCTGGCCACGAAACCGGTCACCTTGACCACCCGCGCCACGGCTGACAGCCCGCCGGTCACCGACGCGACGGCGGCGAGCGCGTTCAGCGCGCACACCCGGGCCAGCGCGGCCGCCTCGGCCACGCTGATCTCCGCGCCCACCTTGCCGGTCATCAGCAGCGAGCCATCAACCAGCGGGAGCTGCCCCGCGGTGTAGACATAGGGCCCGGTGCGCACGGCCGGCACGTAGGCCGCCAGGGGCGGCGTCACCACGGGCAGCTCCAACCCCAGCGCGGCGAGCCGCTCCTCCGGCGAGCTGGCCGAGGCCGCGGCGGGGGTCATGAACTGCCCTTGGGCCGCTTCAGGTAGGCCACGAGCTGCTCGGAGTTGGGCCCGGGCACCAGTGCCACCAGTTCCCAGCCGTCGTCGCCCCAGTTGTCCAGAATCTGCTTCGTCGCGTGCACGAGCAACGGCACCGTCGCGTACTCCCACCTTTGCATGGGGCCACCTTAGCGGTCTGCCAAGGGAGTGCCCATCGGCTGCTCGGCGGCCAGCCGTACAGCCAACGGGCTCCCCTGACAGGCCGCTGGCGACCCGCGGCAACGCGCTCGTATTGCTGGACCACCCTCAGCGATCGGCCCACTACGGTCAGGCCACCCACGATGATCAGCACGAGGATGACCACCAGGGCTGCGAGCATCGGACACACCTCTTCTCCGCCGTTGGGGCCCCCTGCGCACCAGCCTAGTGACTAAGCGGGCGCGCGCCAGCGGGCGCGCGCCAGCGGGCGCGCGCCCCGGGCCGGGCGCACGCCACCCGCACGGGGACCAGGCGGGGCCGGGACCAGGCGGGGCCGGGACGGGGCGGGGCCGGGACGGGGCGGGGCCGGGCTGGGCGGGCTGGGCCTCCGGAGTAGCTGGATCCGCTGCGCGTCGGCTCGTTGGCGCTGTCGCGGGGGGCCCGGCGGCACACGGCCGGGCAGGTGAGGATGCGCGCCCGGGCAGCGGATGTGGTCCCAGGCAGGCGATAGCCTCCTTGGGATGAGGGTGCGGGACACGGACTGGGAGGGTGTCCGGCTGCACGTCGTCACCGGCAAGGGCGGGACCGGCAAGACGACGGTAGCCGGGGCGCTGGCCATCGCGCTTGCCTCCGGGGGACGCCGGGTGCTGCTCATCGAGGTGGAGGGCCGCCAGGGAATCGCCCGCCTCTTCGACTCCCCGCCGCTGCCCTATGCCGAGCGCAGGGTCGCGGTGGCGCCGGCCACTTCCACCCTGCCCGGCGGCGACGTGTTTGCGCTCGCCGCCGATCCCGAGCAGGCCCTGATCGAGTACCTGGAGATGTTCTACAACCTCCGGCACGCGGGCACCGCGCTCACCCGGCTGGGCGTCGTGGACTTCGCCACCACGATCGCGCCCGGGCTGCGTGACGTCCTGCTGACCGGGAAGGCGGTGGAGGCCACCCGCCGCCGGTCCGGTGGCCGGCTGGTCTATGACGCCGTAGTCATGGATGCCCCGCCAACCGGCCGGATCGGCAAGTTCCTCAACGTGGCCACGGAGGTCTCCGGGCTCGCCAGGGTGGGGCCGATCCGGGGTCACGCGGACACCGTGCAGAGCGTCATCAAGTCACCGCAGACGGCCGTGCATTTCGTCACCGTCCTGGAGGAGATGCCGGTCCAGGAGACCCTGGACGGCGTTGCTGAGCTGCGCGGGCTTGCCCAGGGCGGGCTGCAGCTCGGCGGCATCATGATCAACATGGTGCGGCCGGAGGAGCTGGCCGAGGACCAGTTGCTGGCGGCATCCCGCGGCACGCTGGACGAGCACGAGCTGGCCATGGGCCTGAAGGCCGCCGGGATCGAGGACAGCCGTGGCCTGGCCGGCAGCCTGGCCGCCGAGCTGACCGAGCACGCCCGCGAGGCCCTGGCGCAGCGTGCCCAGCGGGCCAGGCTGACCGGGACCGGCCAGCCGCGGTATGAGCTCCCGCTGATCAACGACCAGATGGACCTCGCCGGGCTGTACCGGCTGGCCGCCGCGCTGCGTGAGCAGGGGGCGGCCTGATGCGCCCGCGGAGGGACGCTTGATACCCCAGGATCCGCACTCGCCAGCGCTCGAGGTGGACCGGCTGCTGGATGACCCGCGCACCCGGATCATCGTCTGCTGCGGCTCCGGCGGCGTGGGCAAGACAACGACCGCCGCCGCCCTCGGCCTGCGTGCCGCCCAGCGCGGCAGGCACGTGGTGGTGCTCACGGTGGACCCGGCCCGGCGGCTGGCCCAGTCCATGGGCCTGTCCTCGCTGGACAACACGCCACGCCCGGTCCCCGGTGCCGCGGCCGAGGCGGCGGGCGGCAGCCTGCACGCGATGATGCTCGACATGAAGCGGACCTTCGACGAGATCGTCGAAGCGCATTCCGACCCGGACCGGGCCGCGCAGATCCTGGCCAACCCGTTCTACCAGTCGCTGTCGTCGAGCTTCGCCGGCACGCAGGAGTACATGGCCATGGAAAAGCTCGGCCAGCTGCGCCGGGCCGACGAATGGGACCTGATCGTCGTCGACACCCCGCCGAGCCGGTCGGCCCTCGATTTCCTGGACGCGCCGCAGCGCCTCGGCCGGTTTCTCGACGGACGGCTGATCCGGCTGCTGACCGCGCCCACCAAGGTCGGCGGCCGCGCCTACCTGAAATTCGTGACCGCGGGCTTCACCATGGTGACCGGCGTCATCACGAAGGTGATCGGCGCGCAGATGCTCCGGGACGTGCAGACCTTCGTGGCCGCGTTCGACACCATGTTCGGCGGTTTCCGGGAGCGGGCGGAGGACACCTACCGGCTGCTGCAGGCACCAGGCACGGCGTTCCTGGTGATCGCCACCCCGGAGCCGGACGCCCTCCGCGAGGCGTCGTACTTCGTCGAGCGGCTGTTCGCGGACCAGATGCCGCTGGCCGGCCTGATCGTCAACCGGGTGCACCGCTCGCCCGCGCCCCAGCTGTCGGTCGCGCGCAGCATGGCCGCCGCCGAGGCGCTGCAGGCGCTGCAGGCGCTGCCCACGCAGGCGGGAAAGGGCCCGGCCAGGATCGAGCAAGAGCCAGGCAGCAACGTAATTAGCGGGGTGGCTGCCACCAGCGCGCGCTACCCGCTTGCGGCGACAGCGCTGCACTTGCACGCGGAGCGGATGCAGCTGGCCGAGCGGGAGCGTCGGCTGGAAGAAAGTTTCACTGCCGCCCACCCGGTCATCCCGATGGCAGAGGTCCTGGCCCAGCCCGAAGACGTCCACGACCTCGATGGCCTGCGCTCAATCGGGGAAGAACTCGCCCGGGGGATCAGGCTCAGCTAGCGGCGCTGCCAGGAACGGCGATACCAGCTAGCGGCGCTGCCAGCCGCTAGCTGGCCGGTTGTTAACTGGCAACCAGCTCGTCGTCCGAGCTGCGCTCGTACTGGTTGCGGGCGTGCTCAAGCAGCTCGCGCCACGACATCACATCGGGGCGGCGGCGGAGCAGTGCCCGGCGCTCGCGTTCGGTCATGCCGCCCCAGACGCCGAACTCGATGCGGTTATCCAGCGCATCGGCCAGGCACTCGGTGCGGACAGTGCAGCCGCGGCAGATCAACTTGGCCCGGTTCTGCGCCGCACCCTGGACGAAGAGCTCGTCCGGGTCCGTTCCCTTGCACGCGGCGCGGGCGGTCCAGTCAGTGATCCACATGCGGCCCACTCCTCCTGATCGTCACGGCCCGGAAGATCGTCACGCCGGATGGCGTTCACCTGCGGTCCAGGGACAGACGTTTGCACGCCTGCTTTCGTTGTCGGCGTTGCGGAAAAGTAACTTACGGAAGTCCGGGGGGCCAGCGCCAGAGCCCGTTGGGCCCATTTCGCGAATAGTCCGCCTGGGCCATACCATGCTTGCCGAGTAGTCACCGTCCCGTGCGACTAGTCAGCCTCTCGCGACCGGACATCTTACGCAAGCGGCAGCGCGTACTCTGTGGACCGTGCTGACATCAGGACCCCTCGGGAAGGCTGCCATCGCGGGCCGTCTCGTCACCCTGTCCGCGGTGGGCGGCCTGCTCGCGGCCGCCCTGGTGCTGCCCGCGGTGGGCGCCCTCGGCATTGTGACGCGCAACGCGGCGGACAAGTTCAACAACCTCAAGGCCGGCACCATCGGCCAGCTCCCGGTGCGCTCTGAGATCCTGGACAGCCAGGGGAACCTGATCGCCTACTACTACCCGCAGGGCATCGACCGGGAGCCGGTCAGCTTCGACAAGATCTCGCCGGTGATGCGCAGGGCCATCGTGGCGATCGAGGATTCCCGCTTCTACCAGCATGGCGCCATCGACATCCGCGGCACGCTCCGCGCCCTGGTCAACAACCTCGAGCACAAGGCGGTGCAGGGCGGCTCCACGCTCACCCAGCAGTTCGTGAAGAACGCGCTGATCCTCACCGCGCCGAACGCCCAGATGGCCCAGCAGGCCTCGACAGACACGATCAGCCGCAAGATCAAGGAACTGCGGCTGGCGATCGAGGTCGAGCAGAAGGAGTCCAAGGACCAGATCCTGGCGGACTACCTCAACGCGGCCTTCTTCGGCACGTCCTTCGGCAACCAGGCGTGGGGCATCGGGGCGGCCGCCGAGCGCTACTTCGGCACCAGCGCCGCCAAGCTGGACCTGGCCCAGTCGGCCCTGCTCGCCGGGATGGTCGAGAACCCGGTCGCCTTCGACCCGATCGCGAACCCTGCGGCGGCCCTCAAGCGGCGCAACGTGGTGCTCGCCCGGATGGCGCAGCTTCACGAAATCACCACGGCGCATGCGGTGGCTGTCGGCAAGCTGCCGCTCGGCCTGCACCTGACCCCCCTGCAGACCGGCTGCACCAGCGGTTCCGCCCGCAGCGCGGCCTTCTTCTGTGACTACGTCGTGTCGCTGATGAAGCAGAACAGTGCCTTCTCGACGGCCTGGAACGTGCTGAACAGCACCGGCGGGCTGAAGATCTACACCACTCTCAACGGCCAGGACCAGCGCGCCGCACGGCAGGCGGTGAACTTCATGGTGCCGCCGCCGCCTGACGGGGCCAACCCGGGCGGGAACGCGGCGTCAGAGGTGCTCATCAAGCCGGGCACCGGCCAGATCATGGCGATCGCCAATGACCGGCCCTACGGGAACGGGCCGGGGCAGACCACCGTCGACTATGCGGTGAACTCCCAGTACGACGGCGGCATCGGGGTGCAGACCGGCTCCTCCTCCAAGCTGTTCGTCCTGCTGACAGCCCTGGAGCAAGGCGTACCGTTCGGGTACCCGCAAACGGTGAACACGCCGGCCACGGTGACCGGATACACCGACTGCGCGGGAGCGCCGGCCGGAAACGGTAACGCGGGCCCGGGCTCCTACACGCTGATCAACGACTCACCATCGGAAAAGGGCGCCTTCACCCTCTACCTGGCCACCACGCAGTCGGTGAACGTCTACTTCGCCGAGCTTGAACGCAAAGCCGGCCTGTGCAACGTGGTCAAGACCGCGCAGGCGCTCGGCATGCGCCGCGCGGACGGGAGATCCCTCACGCAGTGGGACGGGCCCAATGAGCCACCGGCCGACGACCTCCCATCATTCACGCTCGGCTCGGTCAACGTCTCCCCGATGAGCATGGCGGCGGCCTACGCGACCGTTGCCGCCCGCGGGATGTACTGCCGCCCGATAGCCGTCAACGAGATCATCACCAGGACCGGCGGCAAGCTGCCGGTCCAGTCCGCGAACTGCCACCAGGCGATACCCGCCTCCGTCGCGGACGCGGCCAATTACATCCTGCAGGGCGTGCTGGTCAATGGGACGGCGGGGGGCCTGGGCATCGGCCGCCCAGCCGCCGGGAAGACCGGGACGTCGGACAACTTCGACTTCGCGGCTTTCGCCGGCTACACCCCTGACCTGAGCGGCTATGTCTCAGTGTTCAATCCGGTCGACCCGGTCAAGTACCCGATGTCAGGTACCGGCTCCTGTTACCGGGAAGGCTGCTCGGGCCAGATGTTCGGCGCTGACGCGCCCGCGCACATCTGGCAGATGACGTTCGGGCACGCTGCCCTGTCGAATCCGCCGCTCAACTTCGTCGGGGTGCCCGGCACCAGCCCGTTGTTCTCGATGGGCAACGGGCGGACCGCGCCAGCCACCAAGAAGCCCGGCCGGGGCGGCCGTGGCGGTGGCGGTAATGGCGGCAGGCCGGGCGGCGGCCCCAGCCCCGCCCCGACCGTCGGCCCCGGCGCCGGGTAGCACTGTTGCGGGCGGCCGCCCCGGCCTGATGCTCACCGAGGGTCTGCGCGCGCCGCGGCGTGGCGGTGCCCAGGCTGGCGGTCTTCAGGCTGGCGGTCTTCAGGCTGGCGGTCTTCAGGCTGGCGGTCTTCAGGCTGGCGGTGCCCAGGCTGGCGGTGCTCAGGCTTGAGCGCTCAGCTGGCGGCGGACCTCCGCGGCCACCCGGGCGCCGTCCGCCCGCCCGGCGGTCTTCGGCGTGACCGCCTTCATGACCTGGCCCATGGCGCCCATGCCGGATGCCCCGGTCTGCTCGATCCCCGCCGCCACGATCGCGGTGATCTCATCATCGCCTAGCTGGGCAGGCAGATAGCCGTCCAGGACGGCCCCCTCGGCGCGCTCCGCCGACGCCTGCTCCGTGCGCCCGGCGGCCGCGAAAGCCTCAGCGGCTTCCCGGCGCCGTTTGGCTTCCCTGGTCAGCACCTGCGTGACCTCGTCGTCGCTGAGCTCGCGGGAGGTGACACCGGCGACTTCCGCGGTGGAGACGGCGGTCAGTGCCAGGCGCAGGGTGCGGGTGCGAACCTCGTCGCGGGCCTTCATCGCGGCGGTGAGGTCGGCGTGCAACTGGTCCTTGAGTGCTGCCATGGCTCCTATCCTGCCGTGTTCCCGCGAGCGGCGCTGAACCCGCCGGAACACTGGCCGAGGGCTCACTTCGCCCGGCCGGGCACACCGCCGGCATGGCACCATAGGGAGATGCGATCACGAGCCCTCCAGGCCCTCGGGACCGCGGCCGTGCTGGGCGGGGCAGCTTTCGCCTACGGGTCGGTGGTCGAGCGGAACTGGTTCGCCCTCCGCCGCTATGACGTGCCCGTGCTCCCGGCAGGCGCGGCACCCCTGCGGGTGCTGCACATCTCGGATGCGCACCTGACCCCCGGGCGCCACCGGCTGCTGTCCTGGATCAGGTCGCTGGATGCCCTGGAGCCCGACCTGGTGGTGAACACGGGGGATTCCATCGCCCATCCGGAGGCCGTCCAGCCGTTCCTGGATGCGCTTGGCCCCCTGCTGGACCGCCCGGGCGTCTTCGTGTACGGGTCGAACGATCTCTACTCACCCGAGCCCAAGAACCCGCTGCGGTATCTGTGGCGCGACAGCAGCCACGAGCACCTCCGGCACGTTCCCGACCTGCCCTGGGCCGAACTCGGCTCCGGGATGGCCGCGGCGGGGTGGCTGGATGCGAACAACAAGCGCGGCCGGGTCAAGGCGGCCGACATCGACATCGAGGTGGGCGGGGTGCACGACTCGCACACCAGGCGCGACCGCTACCAGAACATCGCGGGGCCCACCGATCCCGCGGCCGACCTGCGGCTGGGCGTCATGCATTCACCCGAGCCCCGGGTGCTGGACCGGTTCGCCGCCGACGGCTACGACCTGCTGCTCGCCGGCCACACCCATGGCGGCCAGTTGCGCGTGCCGCTGTACGGGGCGCTGGTGACCAACTGCGGCATCGACCGGCAGCGGGTCAGCGGGCTGCACCGGCACCCGGCCGGCGACCCCGGCTCCGACTCTGGCTCTGGGCAGGGCCAGCCCTGGCTGCACGTGTCCGCGGGGCTCGGCACCTCGCCCTGGGCGCCGGCCCGGTTCGCCTGCCGGCCGGAAGCAACCCTTCTCACGCTGGTCCCCAGGATCGGCTAGACTGCCGGATGTTCCGGGGATCGGCCTCCCGGGAGGGATCCCCCTCTAACTGGTCGGCGGGGTGTGGCGCAGCTTGGCAGCGCGCTTCGTTCGGGACGAAGAGGCCGCCGGTTCAAATCCGGCCACCCCGACCCAGGTCAGAGGCCTGTTCCTCATCATGAGGGGCGGGCCTCCTTCTGTTCGTGCGTCATGGATGCGTCACGACAGACGTCACGACGGCGATTCCACGACTCGATGACCTTCTTGACCGCGCTCTTGAGCGGATCCGTCTCCGTGTGCCGCGTACCGTCCGGGCCGCGCACGGTGGCCTGCCATTTGCCGGACGGGAGTTTGCGAAGGTAGGCCACTCACGCCTCCTTATTCCGTCTTTGGTGGGCGTCCGCGCAGCTCTTTCCGCGGGGCAGCGAGTTGCTGGAGGTAGGGAAGGTAATCGGCGTCTTGGATCGGAAGGTTGCCCGTCTCCAGCACGCCATGAGAGCCTATGGCTTCGAGTACCCGTTCGGGCAACCTTGGGGGCGTAATGCCCAGGTCCATGAGGTAAAACGCTAGCTGGGCAGCAGCGTTGGCGTACTGCCCCAGGAGCGCGTCCACTGCCTCCGTGAGTTCAGGTTGGTCGGCCTGCTCCAGCATGTCGATCCACAGCCAGATGTTGCGCAGCAGCTCAATCGGCCGCGTCTCGCGGCGCCATCTCGCCCAGCGCCTACGGTCTTCATCGTTGGCCGGGTACCTCCTGCCCCCGAAGATGCGGCCCAACGCAACACCACCCCGTGCTGCCTGCCTGCAGGCCACGGTGGCCGCTGCGCACCTCCGGGCACAGACCGGGACGGCCCCCAGCTCACTGATGCCCGAGTCGCGCCATCGCCGTCACCAGCGGGCCCGTGACATCCGCCACGGCGGTACTCGCCGCTGATGTCACCGCGTCGGCCAGCATCACCATGGCCTCCGCCTGCACCAGCGCCGCATGCGCCTTCAACCGCGCGTCTGCCGACACCGACAACCCCGCGCCAGACACCTCCTCCCTCAGTTCCCGGATGTGCTCCTCCAGGGCCGCACGATTCACCATGGCCACAGCCGCCTCCCTCCCGAAACCAACGAATGCACCACGCGCGCCATCATCCAGCGCCACGACCACACCAGCCAGCGACACACCAAAGGAGCGAACGGGACATGCCTGACGATGCCGGTGTGACCCCTCGCGCGCGCGTGCGCGCGCGTTGTGCCCCAGTTCCGGCTGCGACCGGTCGAACCTGCCCGGGCGAGCTGACGGCGCTCGCTGCGGTCGTCCGGGAGCTTCGGGCCGAGCATGGCCTGACGGTGTCGTCGCTGGCGCGCCGCGCCGCCCTGGATCTCCGGACGGTCCGGCGGGTCGAGCGTGCGCAGATTCGGCTGCGGCCGTCGCTGCTCCGGTCGATCGCGTGGGCGCTCGACCCTGACGAGGTGGACGCCCTGTACGGCCGCCTGGTGGCGGCGGCCGTGCCCGCGGTTCGTCCGGATACCCCGGCGTCGCTGCGTGTGCGTGGCCGCCGCCTGAATGCTGGCTGGTCGCAGGCGACGTGCCGATGCCCGTGGCGCGGGAGCGTCAGGTGCGCCTGCACGCTGCGTCGTGCGCCATGGGGGCTGTCCGCGAAGCGCTGTACGGCCGGGCTGGACGTGCCCCAGACGGCCGCCGGGTATGAGGCGCTCAGGGCACTCCTGGACGCGCTGAGGGCCGAGGAAAACGCCCTGTTCGACCGGGCACCGCGGACAGCACGTGAGCGGGCGCTCGCCGAGACCGGCGCGGCGGAGCGGGCGAAGCTCAAGGCTCATCCGCTGGAACCGGTTACACGCATGCGCTGGCTGCCGGACGCACCAGCACTGCCCCACACTGGTTGCCGGCAGGCCGGCCAGGAAGGCGCGTGAGATGACCCATCCTCAGGACGGTTTCCCTGAGCCGGGCAAGCCGCTAGCCGAGATGACTTTGGCTGAGACGCAGAAGTACGCCAGGGACATCCGCCGCTGGCAGCGTGATCGGGACATCGCTGCGCCAAGAGGCAATCAAGGCAGGCAACCGGCGCTACGAGCACACCGACGCTGCACTTCCTGGCCTGGCAGCTACCCGCTTGACCGACGACGCCGCGCTCGCCCGTCGATGCGACCAGAGGTCACGCGGCCGGGATGTGCGGCCACACCTCGACAGCTTTCTCGTACTCCGACAGCAGCAGCGGCCGGCCGCAATCGGGCCGGTGGCAGCGGAAGAAGTCATCGCCTTCCTGCACATAGGGGCCGGGTTGCGGCCTCACGTCCGGGCCGAGTCGGCGGCGTGGCAACCCCCGCAAGAATATCTGTAATACGCTAAGCTGCTCCGAGTTGATTTTCTGTAATACGGTCAGGTAACCTGGAGCAAGCTGTGCCGGCTGGCGATAACGACTATGAGGGAGTGCCCTACGGTGACCTCGTCTTCGAGGACATCGACTGGTCAGAGGTCGGCGACCACGACCCAGGGCGCCGCTCAGAGCGGAAGGGCACCGACGAGACCGATGTTGCTACTGAGTGGGCCACCGAGGCATGTCAAGACGACCAGCGCTGGGTACGCTCCGCAGGCAGTGATTCCGGACTGACCGTCAAGGTGACAGGGTTCTCGCCCAGCGCGGATTTTGTGGTCACAGTCATCGTCGCGCCGAAGGATCACCCGCCGCAGTCGCGGTGGTGGGGAGCCACAGCTTGGGCGGCCAAACCATCTGAGGTCAAGCAATATGAGGAGGGCCGATGAGCGAGAGCATCAGGGACGTGCTCGCCCGCGAGGCGGCCGAAGCGGAAGCACGCGCCGAGGCCGAGGATCGCGGCGAGATCGCGCCGGCGCCAGGACAGCGTGGGCGCAAGCGCGCCGCGGATCCATCCCAGGTGTACACAGTGCGGATCCCCGCATCCAGGCTCCATGAGCTCCGCGAAGTCGCTGCTCGTCTGGGCGTGCAACCGACGGCACTCATCCGTCAGCTGGTTCTTGAGCGGCTGGACGAACTGAGCGCAAGCGATCGGGGGGCAGGCGGACCCGACGGCAGCGACGAATATGCAGTTATTACCCAGGCGGGAGTGAGGCTCGGGCCGCGCCGCCAGCGAGCCGTCATCGATGGCGGTACCGGCCAGGTGCGGCTCTATGCCTGACGTGCTGTATGCGCCGGTCCTGAAAGGACGGCAAGGCGAATTCGGGGCGCTCAGCCTCATCCAGTCCACGACCCGTCAGCACACGCTGCCCATCTTGGAGATAGTCCCAGGGCCGCCCGACGAAACGGAGCGAGCCGCGCAACTACGCTCCGTAATTGAGCGGGCAGCTGTGAAGTTGAAGGTCTGGGGGGGCAGCCGTCTCCTGCTCGATGCCGGTTTCCTGGCGACCGACGTCGTCTTGCGGGATAGCTTCGGGGCTGTCGGATATTCGATCGACGCGGCCATTGAGCAAGGAGTGGACGCGACTCCAGTCGTCCGGCTTGACGATGAACCTCGGTCACACCGGGATGCGGCAACTCTGCACGCGGAAACACGCCGCGGTATTGCTGTGCGGCTCGGCGCCGGGGACCTGGACGAGGACCCCGAGGACATCGACGCAGCCCTTACAGAGTTGCTCCGCAACCTCGGCGCTGTCCCGCGGGATGTAGACTTGGTGCTGGACCTTGGTGTCGTGAACGGTGACCTCAGCGTCCGGGCAGGATCCCGCCTGATCGCTGACGCGTTGCGGGGCCTTGAGGCCATCGACGAGTGGCGCAATGTCATTGTCGCGGCGGGGGCATTTCCCGCTGATCTATCTGCTTACAGCGCGTGGACTCTCGGTGAGCCGCCCCGGTACGACGCCATGCTCTACGACCACCTCCGCCAGCGCAGGAGGCTGCCGCGGGTGCCGGTCTTCGGTGACTACGCCGTGGCTAATCCAGTCCTCGTGACGGGGCTCCCGCACAGGGTTCCCCCGCAACTGCGTTACACCGTCGCCGACAGGTGGCTCGTCCTGAAGGGCCGCCTCAACGATCCTCGGGGCCACGAGCAGTTCTATGACGTGTGCGACGTCATAGCGAAACACCCCGACTTCGCTGGGGCCGCCCTCGGCAACGCCGACGCCCGGATTGCGAACCCCCGTGCCAAGGGGCCTGGCAATGCTGCGACGTGGCGCGAGATCGGGACCACTCACCACCTCGACTACCTGGTGCAGCGCATCACCACTCTGGGCGAGCCTTAATCGCCTCACGAACCTCGTACTGCAACTCAGGCAACGGCACCTGCTCGGCGAGCGCCTCCCACAGGCGCCACCTGGTGGCTCTCCGCAGGCCGCCACCAAGATCGCGTCCATCGAGCACTGCATAAGCTTCATCGCGCCACAGCAGCTGTGCGATCGACAGCGGATCCGGAGCCGGGTTCGGGCGTGGTGCCCGAACGACATCCAGCACCGCACACGGCCCGGCCGGCCGGGCCAACCAGATCCCCCACCAGTAGGGCAGTATCTGCGCAGCCCTCTCGGCGGCCGCTGACCGCTCGACAGCAAGGACCGCGATATCGAGAACAGCGCTGTACAGGTCAATCTGGGAAGGGAGCCGGGCAAAGTTGTCGCGGGCACTCTTCACCTCGCACCCGATGATGCGGCCGTTGATCGCGGCTACATCAACTCGGGTCGCACCAACGCCGATGCTCCACTCGCGGCGGTAAACCGTGCAGGATCGCCCATGCTCTCGCCGAAGCAGGGCTTCGACAGCTACGACGATCTCACCTGCGCGCACTAATTCACTCTAATCTCGCAGGTGCCGCCTGTCTGTGACCGGGCCGCCTGGTTGCGGGGACTTTCCAACGACCCGAACGGGGCGAGCGGCCGACGACACCATCCTGCGCTGGGAAACCGGGGCGAACGCGCCGCGCGGGGAACTGCGCCGCGCCTACGCCCGCCTGCTGCACGACCTGGACGCGGCCACCCGCGATGCACGGAAAGGCGCAGCATGACGAAGACCAGGCTGACCGGCTTCCGGCGTGCGGCCGCCTGCGAGCCACTCGCGCGTCGAGCTGTGACCGTGCGCCCAATGGTCACGTCGGCGTCCCCTTCCCGGCGCGCGTGTCCCGCGCTGCGGCGAGCTTGCTCCTGGCCTCGGGCATGCTCAGCCCCCCGGTGCCCGCGGCAAGTTCCTCGTCCGTCTCGGCGCGGAGCTTGGCGGCGAGCTGATCAAGGTTCTGCCCGGTCACGACTTCCTCGCTGCTGGGCGTGGGGTGCCTCCAGGCCAGGAAGCAGAACTGTTCCGGGCTGACCGTCCAGCCGCCGACCGCGAACTCCCTGCGCACGTCCTCAAGGGCGAGCGGCCTCCCGCCGCCGGTCATGACAAGCCCAGGACCCGGGCGATGATGCCCGCTGCTGCGGCTGCGTCGGACACGGGAGCTGTCCGGACCCCCCACGGCCACCAGAACCACCCGGTGCCGGTGATGACCGTCTCGGCGAGCAGGGCGGCCCGCGGGTTGGTGACCGCTAACGATGGCAGCCGGTCCTCGGGCGTAAAAAGCCGGGCCTCGAAGCCGCGCGCGGCGAGCTCGGCGGCGAGCTTCTCCAGCGCGGATACATCGTCTGCGGGCGCGTGCACCATTCGCGTCTCCTGGGTTTCGGGATAACTGGCTGACAGGCAGTGAATCCCGCTGTGGCCTACGCTGGGTAGATGGTGCCTGCGGCCTCGTGCGGCAGGCCGCAGGCCGCAGGCCGACGCGAATGGTGCACGCGATGACAGGCTTCAGCGAGGAACTGTGCCGTCTCCTTCAGGAGCGCGGCATGTCTCTGCGTGAGGCAGCGCGCCGCGCGCCGTGCGATTCCGGTTACCTGTCCAAGGTCGCCCGCGGCACGCGCCGCCCATCGGGGGACCTGGCCGGGCGGCTAGACGAGATGCTCGGCGCGGAGGGCACCTTAGCTGCACTGGCGGCGACCAGGCGGGATGTCCTGAAATTGGGCCTCGCCGCCCCGCTGACGCCTGAGGCGCTGCGCCTGGTGCTCGCCGAAAGCGCCGGCGATGCGATGGAGTTCACCGCGGACGCCGCTGCGACGGCGGTCGGCAGGGGCACCTTTGCCCAACTGGATGCCGTGGCCGCCGGGCTTGACCGGGCATACTCCGCGCAGCCACCGGGCGGGCTGTTCCCGCTGACCCGCCACTATCGCGCCCGCGTGCAGCGCCTTGCATCCGGCCCGTGCACCCTGGCGCAAAAACGCGAGCTGTACGTCTACGCCGCGCGGCTGTCGGAGATCCTGGCATGGCTGGCGCACGACCTGGGCGACCCGCTCGCCGCGCACGCCTGGGCAGCGGACTGCTTCGAGCACGCGGACCAGGCCGGCCACGGCGAGCTGTGCGGCTGGGCCGCCGACGCCATGGCGTCAGTCGCACTGTACGCGGGGCGCCCCCGGCGCGTGATCGAGGCCGCGCTCGCCGGGCTGGCCCGGGTGCCGGCGGGGCACGTGCTCGCGGTGCGGCTGCAGGCGCAGGCCGCGCGGGGCCATGCCCGGCTCGGCGAGCGCGACGCCGCGGCAGAGCTCATCACCGCGGCGGAAGGCGCCGCCGCTCGCCTGGCCAGGCGCGACGATGACCGCGCGCCCGGTGACGCCCTCCTGGCCGCGTTCGCGGTGACGTCCTACCCGGCGTCCTGCTACGTATGGCTCGGCGACTTCACCGCGGCGGCGGCATACGCCCGGCGCGCCGTGGAGGTCCACGAGTCCGCGCGGGGCAGCTCACCGAGCCGGGAGGCGATCGCGCGCATCGACCTGGCCATCGCCCTGGCCGGCCAGGGCGAGCCCGGCGAGGCCGCGGCCCTGGGCTGCCAGGCTCTCAGCTCACCGCGGGTCGTGGACTCCGTGCGCGCCCGGGCGGGTGACCTTGATGCGGTCCTGGCTTCCCGCTACCCGGGCCAAGCGGACGCTGCCGCGTTCCGCGACCAGCACGCCCAGATGACTGCCGCGCACCGGGAAATCACCGCTTAGGAGCGGCCATGGCTGGCAAGAGCGAACTCAACATCCGCGCCGAGTACCTGAAACTGATCACCGACGGGGTCAAGACGGTGGAGGTGCGGGTCGGCTACCCGCGCATGCGCACGATCCGCCCGGGCCAGGGCCTGACGTTCGTCTCCGGAGACCAGCGGGTGCCCTCACGGGTGAAGCGGGTCACCGAGTACGCCTCGTTTGAGGACATGCTCAGCTGCGAGGACATGCGCGCGATCGGCGGGGAACTGGGCGAGAGCCGTGAGGAGCTGCTCTCCGTGATCAGGGGCATCTACCCGCCGGAGAAGGAACGGCTCGGCGTCCTGGCGATCGAGGTAGAGCTGACCTGAAGCGGGCACCGCAGCGCAGGGCACGGGCTACGCTGGCGGCGCGTGCACCACACGTAGAGCGCCCCGCCACCCTCACGGGCTGGCGGGGCGCTCTCTGATTCTGGGGGCTAGCCGAGCGCGTTCAGCTGCTCAGCTGCACGTCGGTGAACTCAGGACAACGGTCGGCTACGGCCTTCGCAATAATAGGCCAGATGGTCAACGAGCTGGAGTCGCTGCGGTACGAGACCGAGTTCGGCGAGCAGCTGCGCAGCGAGGTCGCGCTGCTTGAGCGGGCTATGGACCGGTGCGAGCGCGTGCTCGTGGCCATGGCCCGGCTGAACATCGACGAGCGGCCCACCAGGGTGAGCGAGGCGCAGGGCAAGCTCGTCGTCGAAGTGGCACCCGGCGCGTTCGCCGACATCGGCCTGAACCCGGAGCTGCAGGAAGCGGTGCGCCCGGCGATCGCCCGGCGCCTGCGGATGGCTGCCGCCGGGGAGCGGGAGCGGCGTGAGCTGGAGGAGCCGCACTGACCGCCCGGGCGCTACCGGCTCAAGTCGAGAGCTGCCCGCAGGCCGGCCTCAACCCGCCTCATAGCCGCTGCTGTGAGCACGCCCAGGTCGGCCTGCACTTCGTCTGGGTACAGCACTTCGATGTCATCGCAGGACGCCCAGCCGGTGAGTGGCTCGTCGTGGCCAAGCTCGACCATCGCCGGGCGGGGACTGCGCGGCGCGATGGTGGTCAGCCGGACGGACAGCACCTGGTCGAAGGCTTCGTTGCGCCTGTTGTTGCTCACCACGAGGAAGTACTTGGGCTCGTCGATGTGCTGCAGCTTCGCCCGGCACACGCGGCCCCGCAGCAGCCCAGTCACCATGGGGGCGCCTAGTCTTTCTCGTTAGCCCACGCCGGGAGCCGGCGGCGGGCGATCACCCGGTCCTCATCCGCGGTCGCGCCCCTGTCCCGGGCGGCCTCGGCGTACGCCTGCGCCTCGGCAGCCTCGCGGACAGCGCGAAGGCCGATGGCGAACACGGTGTGCAGGAGCACTGACTCGGTGACCTCCCCTTCCGCAGGGGTTCCGCTGAGGTCGGCCAGGGCCGTCCTCTCCGGCCCCGGTGAGCGGAGGCGCTCAAGGTCCTCAAGATCACGGCTCGTCAGAGGGAGTGGCTTCCGGTCCTGTGCGGGTTCCTGTAGTCGCCTAGCCATGCTTCACATTGTGTTTCATATTCAGCGACTTTAACAAGTCAGCTTGATAGGTGCCCGGGCACGGACAACCTGGTGATCACGAACCAGGGTGCGCGGTATGTGACGCAGGTGACCGTGAACTGCTCTTGAGATAGCGCGACGCATGCGGCGCGGCCCAGGGCGAGGCTGGGAAGCTCTCGGCGGCCAGCCGCGCCGATCTGGCGGCGCGGGGCTCCGTGCGCCGGCTGAGGTGCCTCCCCTCGGCGTGCAGGTGTTCGGCTGCCCGCCGGGCGGCGGCGACTTGGGCGGCGTGCTGCTGTGCCTGGCGTAGCTCGATGACTGCCTCAGCGAGAGCAGCCAAGCGAACGATCAGCTCGGCCTGGGCGGCGGTGGGGTTGACCAGCGTGGCACGCGAGAGCAGCCGGGCAGCCTGGCGCAGGCCGTTGCCCGCAGGGGTGGGCCGGGGCATCCGCGCATATGGAACCCGGCCCGCGCGAGCGTAGCTGTCGGCTGCCTGGCGCAGGACCCGGCTGCCCAGGGCGGCGGCCGCGGAGTGCAGGGTGTCGGAGGCCGCCCAGGCCGCGTCGGTGACCGAACCGAGATCGCCGACCGAAGCGGCAGCACGGCTCTGATCGCGAGCATCCTGGGCGGTCCGTGCCGCAGCGGCAGCGGAGCTTCGGCAGGGTCAGGTCGGCGGCGAGCTTTCCGCCACCGAACCACACTGGTCCGCCTGTGCGGGCCGTGTCGCCGTCGAGCGCGACGGCGTATCCGGTGGCCTGGCCCGGATCGCGGGTGCTGAGCCGGGTGTGGACCAGCACTCCCGCCTGCCGCAGGCGGTCGAAGAACTCCTCCTCGCTGGCCGCCCCGGCGGCGGCCATGCTGACCGCGCGCCGGAGCGTCACACGGGGCGCCTCGGGCCGGCCGTGGCGGCGGGCCTTCTCGCTCTCGGCGCGGGTGGGCCGGTGCCCAGCGGTACGGTCACCGGGCGCGGTGCGGCGCAGCCCGTAGCGTTCCTCGGCCGCTTGGCACGCGTCCCGGACGCGAAAGTAGGTGCATGCTCTCACATGCGAGGTACAGCTACCGCCACGGACAGGCACTCCACCCCGTTACCAGATGACCACGCCGCCAACCTTGCGGCGATAGTTCACGCATACGGCAACCGCTGGGATGTCGGCCAGGAGCCCGACACCGGCGTATGGTTCGCAGTCGAACGACCCACCCCAACCGCACTGCATGTAGTCGTGGACCACACACTGGCGGGCCTGGCCGCCAAGCTCGACGCCGAAGGCAGCAGCTCATGACCATCGAGGTCGTCCTGTGCACGCACCCGCGAGCCGTTCACTTTCCGAGGTCGGAGCTGAGCTTGGATCGCCGCTCCTCGAGCGCGGCCAGCTCGGCCCGGAGGCGTCTGATCTCGCGGTTGACGCGCGCCAGCTCGGCCTTATCCTGCCGTTCATTGACGTAAGGGTCGCCGTGGCTGGTCCTGGCGAGGGCCTCGACCTCCCGACGGAGCAGTCTCAGCCACGGGTTCCCGTGCATCGCCGCCTGACGGTAGTGCAGCGTGCCCGCGTTGATCGCGTCGTAGATCTCGTCCTGGGTCAGCCCGAACTCCTCGCGGGCGGTCTTGTCGCTCAGCGTCGCGCCTTTGCGCTGCCATTCTTCATTCGGATAATCCATGGCTGATCCTCGTGGCGGCTGCGCGGAGTCCGGCCGGACGGAATTCCGGCCGCTCGGCCATGGTAAGTCCGCAGCCTCCGCCCGGGTGCGTCCCCGGCCTCAGTTCCACCAGAAACGGCAGAACGCCGCGCCAAGCCAGTCGTCGGCCCTGGCGCGCCAGGGCCGGAACTCGGAACCGGTCGCGGCCCATAGCGGACGCCCGGCGTCCATGCTGGCGAAGCCTTCCATCACGGCGAGGTCGAGTGCCGTGCCGTACCCGTCAACGGGCCACAGCCGCACGATCTCGCCGGCCAGGTCCTCGGCCGGCGAGCACGGAACGATGATCGCGTCCACCCGCACCCGGGGGTAGCGTGCCCCGCGGGCGCGACGAAGCCGGCCAGCACCCCGTCATGGCGCTCGGCCTGCGCCACTAGCCACTCCTCGGGCGGCTGATCGTTGGGCCGCTCGTCAGGCAGCTTGTCGATGACGAGCGTGAACGCCTCCCGGGTGACCTCGGGCGGCGCGGTCAGCGAGCTGGCCAGGCATGCAGCCGGCTAGTCAGCCGTCGCGCCCGGCCGGGGTTCGGCCGCGTCGCGCAGCTCCAGGAAGCCATCGATGGCTTCCCATAGCTCGCGCTCGGGGTACCGGCCCAGCCCGCGATGCTCGCGCCGCCAGTCGCGGTCCCAGTAGGAGGCGTGGACGGCGCGCAAGTGGCTGAGCACCGCCTCCAGTTCGGCGGCAAGCTGCACCCGGCGGACGCGCGGGGACGGCTCCTGCCGGGGAAAGTCAGCGAGTCGGCGCTCGGCGAGCGCGCGCAGCACGCTCTCGTCGGGGCCGTCCTGGGACCAGAACCGCATCGGCGCCTGGACGTGGTGATTCCAGACCGGGTCCAGGTGCGACCGCCACCAGTAGCAGAACCCGCCCTTGCTCAGCCGGAGCCGGTCGGCCAGCCAGACCGTGCCGTGCGGGCTGGACCCCCAGGCAGCCTCCTGCGGGGCAGGTTCACCACGAGGACGACCTCGACGCACTCCAGCGGGTCGGTTCCCCGCAGCACGTCCCCGCACGCGTACGCCTCCAGCAGGAACGGGTCCTCGGCGGCCAGCCCTTGACCGATTCACACGCCTCAGCCAGGGCCTGCAGTTCTCGCCGGTGTCGTTGGCTGCGTAACCGTGCTCCGTACCCACGGGATGAGGCGCAGTCACCTGTTTACGTAAGTCAAGGAGCCGCGGTGTTGCGGGACGTCGCCTCCGATGGGCCTTTCGAGGTCATCGTCTCAGTCTCAGATATGAGCCGGGTTGAGGCTGGTGGCACCCTCAACTCCACTGCAGGTCTCGACCTCGCGCAAGCGCTGCGTCGAGCAGCCGATCCGACGCGAGTGGTGTTCTACAGTTCCAGGAGGAGCCTGACTCCCGTGATGGACGATGTACGCCAGATTCCCAACGTCGCATATACGACCTCGTCGACCGAGCTGATGCACCTGCTTGGAATTTCCGGCACGTCGTCGTGAAGGTGCCGGCTGGCTCTCCCTTACGCGGCGGGCAGCCGCCGTAGAGGATGCCCGTGCCTGCGGTTCTACCGCATCGGCTTGCCGACGGTCGCCTGGCCGAGCGGGCTGCAACGCCGCAAGCATCCTCAAGCGCCCAGGCTCTCGGCCTCGGCTCCGAGCCTACGGGCCGGAAGGTCTCGCGGCCCAGCGCACTGGCCGGCTCGGCCAACCAGGAAGACGGCTCCGTCGGCGGTAGGTTGCCTGCCTGCCGCATCCCCGCCGGGGCACCGGGCTGATCGTGGGTTCAGCGCAGCAGCGCGGTCCACTCGGGCATGAGGTCGAGGAGTTCGACGGCCGGTAGCTCGATGCCGAGCTTCGCGCAGTCGCCCACCACGCCTGATGCGCGCTCGGCCGCGTAGTCCGGGGAGTACTCCAGCAGCGTCTCGGAGTTGCCGTGGCGGCAGTTGTAGAGGCCGAGCAGGATGCCCGCCGCAAGTTCGACGGCTGCGGATCCCATGCCGAGGCCGGCCCGGCGCTGAAGGTCGTCGGGGAAGGGCTGCAGGGCGTCGTCCAAGATCTCATCGGCGGCCTCGGCCGGATGGACGTAGCCTCGGCCCCGCCGGTAGCCGGCCCGGGTGTTCAGCTCCTCGATGTCCAGGCCCTGCAGGGCGCCCTCGACATCGCCGGCGACAGCCGACCGGCCGGCGTCGGTCATGACCTGGACGGCGTAGGCTTCGGCCGGTTCACGCAGCTCCGGCCGGGCAGCGAGCAGCTCTTCGAGCACGGTGGCTTTCTCGGCCGCGGACAGGGCGTCCAGCGCTGGCCTCTTGTCGCTCACCTGTGCTCCCTCTGGGCCTGGGCCGCTCGCTGCTGGATGTCGTCGGGCTGGCGCCCGAGCGCGGACAGGCAGGACGCGCGCAACGGACGAAGCTGCTCGAGGGCCGATTCCGGGTCACCGGTGCGCAGCGCCAGTTCCAGCCCGGCCGTCAGCCAGTCCAGCGCCTCGGCGTAGCCGCCCAAGTCGCTGTACTCGATGCCGGCCTGGACATAGATCCAGACGTCGTCGGGGTAGCCGGCGCGGGCCTGCTGCCACAGCGGCCTGGCCTGTGGCTCGTGCCCCGAGCGCATCAGCTTCTCGGCCAGCTCGCACAACATCTCGGCGCCCTCGGCGTAGCCCCAGCGGGTCGCGTTGCCGACCGCGGCGACCGCGTCGTCGACCCGGCCGAGCGCGAGATAGCTGCCGGCAAGCTGTTCGCTCCAGGCCCCGGCATCGAACCACGTCTCACCGTCGTGGGCGCGCGCCAGCGTCAGATACTCCTCCAGCGCGGCGGCCCGCCCGGCATGATCGTCACCGGCCCTGGCCACCCGGTCCATAATCTCGTCGATGCGCTCCTCCAGCGCCACCGCCGTGGGCCGCGGCCTGCGCCGGGATTCCTGCTTCGTCGTTCGATGACGGAACCGGGGTGCCATGCGCGCTACCGTAGCGAGCCGAGCCCTGCTGGCTGGCGCATCCGCGCCGCGCCGCGTCTTTTAGGTATAGCCCAGCCGGGCGTCGATGGCTGCCGCGCTGGCCTCTGGGTCAAGGCCGGCGATGGTGACATGCAGGTCCGCCCGCTCATGCGACCGCTTGAAATAGGAGATGTCCGCCTTGATCTCCTTTAGCTGGAGGATCCGCTCCTCGTCGGTGAGGTGCTTCTCGATCCGTCGCGAGTCGATGTCGTAGAAGGTGATCAGCCCCATGATGTGCTCTGGCGCGTCGTGGATGGCCACGGTCACGCCGGGCACGCGCCGGACGACCCGGAGGAAGGCGTCTCGCAGGCCGCTGGGCGGCAGCGCGATCACGCAGTCGGAGTTGGCGGTCGCAATACGGTCCAGCACCACGGCGCATTCCTTCTGGTAGGAGTAACCAGTAAGGAACCGGGCCTGAAGCCGCTCGATGGATGTCCCGAAGCGCCGTTCGATCTCATCGTCGAGGTCGAAGAAGGGCCAGCCCCGCCGGTCAGCGAGGATCCTGCCGATCGTCGTGGTGCCCACACAGCTCACACCGACCAGGCTGACCCGCAACTCAGACTCCTCAGAACCGCCACCCCGGCGACCCGAGGGCGTGCGGGTGCGGTGTCGGCGACATGGGGATGGGGGAACGGTAGATGGCCAGGGTAGCGGGTGGCGACGCCGGGGAGCTCGCTGTGGACGCTCGCGCGGGCGCCGCCCGGGCAGATCCAGGCCGGAGCCTGGCAGCGCGGCCTGACTCCGTACCTGCCGGCTGGGGGTCCCAGCCTTGAGCTCGTTCATGCCGACCGTCTGCGCCGTCGCTCCGTTGTGCTCGCTGATTCTGTCGGCCTGGGTTTGTAGTGTCGGCGGCAACCGACCGGTGAAGGTGTTATGGGTCGCGCGAGCAACCGCAAGAAGGCACGCCGCCAGGCTGCGGACAAAACGCAGCGGGCCGGGCAAAGCTCCCGCGCCGGTACCGCGCCGCAGCAAGCGATGCTCCCGCTTGTCGCTGGCCTGCAGGCGCTGAACCAGGAGCTGGGTGCGCGGGGCGAGCAGCAGGCACCTGCCTATCGGGCGTGGTGCGGCGGCAGGGAGCCCGTTCCGGCTGAGGGACCTCGATGGGCGGAGGTGTCGCCCAGAGACGTCGTTCGGGTCGGGCTGACGATTCTGTCCGTGCTCGCTGAACTCTGCAAGAGCGGTTCCGCTTCGATCCTTCGGCGGGCCGCCTGAGCAGGCCGCGGCATACGTTCCGCCCTCTCCGCCAGCGTTGAGTTTGCCGGGCCGGAGCCAGCCGATAAGCGCGGCCCAATGAGTCGGCAGGGGCAGTCTGCCTGGCCGCCCGGTCGATGAGTCGTACCCCGTTCCGGCGCCATAGCCGACCAGGTAGCGGGCGATGTCGTCGCGGCTCATGGTCACCTGGAGATCATCGAGAACCGAGACACCCAGAGGCCGCTCGCCGACGGATCCAAGACGCTGCACCGCCTACTCCCCGACCTCGTCCCGCCGATCCGGGCAGTGGGCTACAAGACCGTCTCGCATCCGACCATGCCGGTTGCCGGGCCGGATCGTCGGCGTCCCAGGGTCCCGTGCCCTGGTCATCGCGACGTAGAACAGCCGCCGATCGTCGACGTCAGAGCCCTCATACCGGGCCGCGCTGAACAGGTGCGCGGGACCAGCCAGTCCCTGGGCTTCCCGGTCCGGGACGAGGGGAAGCGGTTCCTGGTCAGCGACGGCACGAACACGGCGGCCCACTCGAGCCCCTTGGCCTTGTGGATGGTGGTCAGGCCAGCCGGAACTGGTCCAGGAGCCGGTAGAAGTTCTCGGCCATGCCCCGGAACGGCTCGTTCAGGTCACTCAGCGGGATCAGCTCGTTCTCCACCACCTCCAGGTTGGTGACGAACGCGCCGATCGAGGTGAACGGTTTGCCGGTGAGGCTCTTCAGGCCGAGCGCGGGCTCTTCCCGGCACAGGAACGCGGTCAGCCGCCGCTCATCGAGCACGTCGAATGTTTCGTAACGGGGCACGTGCTGCTGCAGCAGCCGGAAAGCAGTAGGCGTGGATCGTTCCCACGAACGCCGCGCTCAGCCGGTCCAGCGAGCCGGGCCCAGCCGCTCCTCGACCCCAGCGGAGATACGGGCCTTCACTCCTCCGCGGCCCGCTCGGTGAAGGTAAAGGCGATGATTCCTGCCGCTTCGGCGCCGCTGGTCTCCTCGTGGTCCGCAGACGCTGGGGACCAAACCCTGGCTCGCGTCTGTCGTGAGCCGGGCTGGTCACCGGCCCCTGGTGGGCTTGACCGAGGCCGCCTTCATCGAGGCCGCCCGTGCGGCTTTCGCGATCTTCTTGTCCGGGTGCAGCTTCCCGGCTGTCATCAGCGCCTGCGCGGCGATGAGGTGGCGGGAGCGCCACATCTGCTCGAAGAGAACAGTCTCCGAACCCGGCGCGGCCGCCTGCCGGACCGCCGCGGCCACGCCTTCAGGACCGCCGGTCGCATAGCCGGCCACGATGGCCTGCGATGCCATGACCACGGCGTCACATTCGGATGGCTCGAGGCCAGGCAGCGGGTCGTGCTGCGCATCGCGCCCGGCCCGCCGGTTCAGTTCCGCAACGGCGTAGGGCCGGATTGCGGGCAGCGACATCGCCGAGAGCCAGGCGGCCTCGGTGTCCCCCTCAATGCCAGCCGCGATCTGGACGCCGGTCGTCAGGTACGCGGCGTCCTCTTCCGCCGCCGCTTCCAGCAGCGCGGTCACCGCCCCGGCCGCTTCCCGTGCCGCGAGCCAGGCGTGCAGTTCCTGCTCGAACGTTTCGCCTGACATGCCGAGCCGGCAGATGATGAGCTGGATCGGCGTCAGTGCCGCGGACGCCGGCAGCACCTCTACCTTTGCTCCCACTTGGTGGATGACCGCCCACGCGCCCAGCGGGGTGAGCGAGACCGCGGGGCCGTCAACGGTGACCGCGCCGAACTCGGCGGCCAGCCGCAGGAACGCCGCAGTGGGGTCACCGTACCTGGCCGTCCACGCCGACCACCGCAGGCGGCCGGAGGAGGGCGTCATCCTTTCGGTGGCCCCCTCGCCGATTTCTGCCGAGAGAATCTCCGCGGTTGCGGTGCCGTGCTGCTCGAGAAGCTTGAGGATCGGGTAGATGCCGATGCCGGCGAAGTCCAGCGGTGCCGGATCGGCTCCCGGGGGCAGCGCGTCCTCCACGCCGTGCGCGAACAGGGCATCGAGCGCACGGCACCAGTCGGCGATGATCTCCGTGTCTGTGCGCTCCGCGGCGTCGCGGAGCGTCCCGGCCCGGTGTATCAGCTCGTGGTCTTCGCTCGCGTGCAGGTATCCGACGTACCGGAGCTGCACGGACCCTGGTCCGCGGCAATCGCGACGGGTCTGCTGCGGATCAGCGACGGGATGCTCACCAGCGGGCATGCACTGGAACGCTGGCCGCCCGGCGATGCCGTCCTGCTCGATGCGTGGTTCGCGGGACTGCGCGCCGTCTGCGAGGCGATGGCCGATCCCCGGCAGGAGGACGGCTTCACCGGGATGCTGGTGTGCGCTGGCGCTGCTCACGGTCCTGGAAGACGAGGAGGTGCCGACGGGCAAAGAGCTATGGCAGGCGGTGCTGGAACAGTCCGATGATCTTTGTGACACCTACGATGTGGACCTGCTGCCAGCCGCGGCGATGCGGCGCGCCGGGCGGGCGAGCGGAAGCCGGCTCGGCGGGCTGGTGGCGTTGCTGGCTGGCTTCGGGGCGGTTACCGGTGACGCGGACAGGCCCGTGATCACCCCGCTGGGCCGCTGGGCGGTGCATCGGCTGGAGGACGCCCCGCCCGGCGCGGCCGACCCGGAGATCTCCGCCGCCGAACTGATCGCGGAGGTGGCGGAATACGACGACGCCGCGCAGCGGCTGGAGGCCGCGTCCGGGTGGCTGGAGCAACACCACCCGAGGGAGATCCTGGAAGCCGCAGAGTCGATGTCGCCCTTGCTGCGCGCAGTGGCAGCTGACCTCGTCGAGATGCTGGGCGAGCACGCCATCCCGGCCTGGCGCGAGTTCACGGCGGCGCCGCACGTCGGCCCGCACGCCCGCTACGCGGTGTACGCCAGGGGCCGGAACCGGACGAGAAGGACATTCAGTGGCTCGGCACCGAGTCGGCCGCTGCCGCGCTGGACGGCAAGGGTCCCGACGAGGCGCTGTGCGTGGTCTGGGAGTCCGTGCGCGGAGAAGACCTGGCCGGTCGTCTCGCCGTGGTCCGCGCGACGGGCCATCCTGCGGCCGGGAAACTGGCACGCGCGCTGACCGAGTTCACCGCGTCGGGCGTGCCGCGGAGCATCGACCAGGGGGTTCAGCTCAAGGTGACGCTGAAGCACGTGAAACCGGCGATCTGGCGCAGCGTGCGGTTGCCCGTCATCGCCACCCTCGGCGACCTGCACCAGGTGATCCAGCTCCTGTTCGGCTGGGACGGTGACCACCTGCACGCATTCCAGCTGGGACGAAGAACGTACAGCGACCCGTCCTTCACCCTGGAAGACGCGGCCGACGAGAATGGCATCCGGGTACGTGACGCCTGCCGGCCCGGGGTCAAGGTCAGGTACGAGTACGACTTCGGGGCAAGCTGGCAGCACGAGATCACGGCGCAGAAGGCCTTCATGCTCGACCCAGACCAGTCGCACCCGGTCTGCGTGGCGTACCAGGGCGACTCCCCGGTCGAGTACCCATCCGAGGAGAACCCGCAGGAACCCGAGCCGTTCAGCCTCACCGAAGTCAACCATAAGCTCGCCAAGCTCGGCCGATGAGCCCGATGCTGCTGATCCCGGCGCCCGGGCGCGGATAGTCGACCGCCGGGCGGCCTGGCAGAAGCTATGACGAACCGGAGGCATCCCGTCGGGCGCGGACGGCATCGTGCAGGTCGAGGTAGCCGTGAACCGCGTCCCACAGGTGGCTCTCCGGGTAGATGCCGGAGCCGCGGTGCTCAGCGCGCCACTCCCGGTCCCAGTACCCGTCCTCTACCGAGTGCAGGTAGGCCAGGCTCGCCGCAATCTCGACGTCAAGCTGCTCATCTTCTTGTCGTGGATCCGGCGGTGGCAGGCGCAGCGGCTCGGCTGCCCTGCTGGCGAGGGCGCCGAGCGCGGCAGCGTCGACCCCGTCGTGAGACCAGATCCGGAGCGGGCGCACGATCACGTGGTTGCTGACCGGCCATACCGCGGGGCGCCAGTACCACTCGACCGGCGCCTTCTCCAGCTCCAGCAAATGCGGCAGGCCCGAGCACGAGGTGGGCCGGGCGCACCACGTCAGTTCCTCGGCTGGGTGGTTGAGCACGAGCGCCACCTGCACCGCATCAAGCTGGTCCGGCCCATCAAGCACATGACCGAACGCGTAAGCGCCAATCAGCGGAGGTGCCTCGTCCCACAGGCCGCTGACCCGCTGGCACCGCTCGGCGATCATTTCCAGCCGCTGCACCGCTCTGCCGTACCGCATGGCCCCATTCTCAGCCGTGTCAGGGTCCCATGCGGCGCGTTCAGGTCCGCAAGGACGGTAAACGCTTCCAGCAGGCCGACAAGACGGCGGCCTGCTCATCGTCATCAGACGAGGGGAAGGCCACGAAACGGCGCTCCGCCCGCAGGGTGGACCGTTAGCCTCATGGCGTGAGCAAGCTGAGTAAGGCTGAACTCGACGCGCTCGTCGGGGAGGCCATGGTCGACTGTTACGACCGCGAGGAACAGGCCGCTGGCCTTTACACAATGATTCAAGACAACCTGGCAACACCGTTTCAGACGCAGGTTCTTGGCCTGGATGTCGTCGTCAAGGATGTCGATCTGAGAGATAACGCTGGCGTGGTAGCCATCTGCACCCGCGGCGCGTTCCGCCAGTCCGTCCCGATCCTCGACCTCCCGCTCCCGGTGCCGAGTCCCGAGGGCGCGGAGTGGATCGACGCCTACCGTCACTGGCTGGCCTGATTAGCGTGAGCAGGAAACCACCGGTCCTCCCGCCGAAGCTGCAGGCCTGGGAAGACGCGCGCCGACGGCACCGGCTCTCTCATGCCCAGGTTCAGATGGCGCGTGAGCTTGGCCTGAACCCCAGGAAGCTCGGCAAGCTCGACAACCACGGCCAAGAACCTTGGAAGCAGCCGCTTCCCCAGTTCATCGAGCACCTGTACGGCAAGAGGTTCGGCCGCGACCGGCCCGAAGTGGTGACGCCGATCGAGAAGCAGGCGCGGCAGCTCGCGCAGGCCAAGGCCGAACGCAAGGCGCGCCGGGCGGTGTGCGCACAGACGACGGAGACCCGTGATCATGAGCGAGTATCAGTACTACGAGTTCCTGGCAATAGACCACCCGCTGGATGAGCGGCAGCGCGCCGAGCTTCGTGCGCTGTCAACGCGGGCGCGGATCACCGCGACGAGCTTCGTCAACGAATACCACTGGGGTGACTTCCGCGGGAACCCTGACGCACTGATGGAGCGGTACTTCGATGCCTTCCTCTACCTCGCCAACTGGGGAACGCGCCGACTGATGATCCGGCTGCCGCGGGGCCTGCTGGACCTTGGCGTGGCTGAGCGCTACTGCACAGGGGACGCCGCGTCGGCGTGGGCGGCCGACGGCCACGTGATCTTGAGCCTGTCGTCGGAGGATGAGGACGAGTACTGGGCGGAGGGCGAGGGGCGGCTGGCCTCGATCGCCCTCGTGCGTTCCGAGCTGGCAGCGGGTGACCTGCGCCTGCTCTACTTGGCATGGCTGCTCTCGGTACAGGCAGAGGAGGTCGGCGACGAGGAGGCCGAGCCGCCCCTGCCACCGGGCCTGCGGGCCTTGAGCGCGCCATTGCGCGCGGTCGCCGACTTCCTGCGCCTCGATGAGGACCTGCTCACGGCTGCGGCGACAGCCAGCGCTGAGGTACAGACGGTCGCTGAGTCAGCAGGCGAGCTGGCCCGCTGGATCGAAGATCTGCCCGGTGCGGAGAAGGCTGCCCTGCTCCTGCAGGCGGCGCGGGGGGAAGGCAGCCAGGTGCAGGCGGTTCTGCAGCGTCGCTTCCGGGCTGAACGGTCCCCGGGCAGCACGCCTTCCGATGCCGGAACGCGTACGGCCGGGGAGCTCCGGGACGCGGCGACCGCCCAGCGCGAGGAACGGGAACGGGTCGCAGCGGAGCGGAAGGCCCAGGAAATGGCCCGCCAAGCGCGCGCGGTCGCCGCCGCCCGTGAGCAGCGCCTGGATGCCCTGGCGATGCGGGAGGAGCAAGCCTGGCAGCACGTGGACTCGCTCATCAGCAGCAAAAAACCGCGCGAATACGACGCGGCAGTCGCCGTCCTGCTGGACCTGCAGGCACTTGCCGAACGCGACGGCGACGGCAACGCGTTCAGCCAGCGATTCCGGCAACTTCGTGAACAGCACCTCCGCAAGCCCAGCCTGATCCAGCGTTTCGACAGCGCAGGGCTGGGGGCTGAAGCCCAGCGGAGCGGCATGACTCGGGCCTGACCGCTGGCATCTGTGCCCCATGGCCGGGAAGATTGGATCATCTGTGATGGCTTCAAGCCGGTACGGTTCCGAACGTTTCCGTACGGTTTATGTGGTACCCTAGCGGCATGACCACGATTAGGGCAGAGGAAGTCCGGATCCCCCGCCGTGCCCGGGAGGCCGTCGCCCGTCATGAGCAGGTAGTAGTGGTCAACCGCGAGCGGCCGGCCTACGTCATCGTTCACCCAGACGATCGTGCCGCGACCTCTCGCCCTGCCCGCCGCGGAAGGCCGCTGCGGGAGGCACTGGGGCTGCTGGCCAGCGCAGCGCTGCCCGATCCTGGGTTCGCCGAGGACATGGAGGCCGTCCTCGGCGAAGTCGGACCTTCCCCGGACAATCCATGGGCACCCTCCTAGACACCACCGTTTTCATCGAGCTAGAGCGCGGCATCCGCCGCCTGCCCGCAGCGAGCGCGATGGACGAGGTCAGCAAGCGCCTGGAAGAGCAACTCGGGCCCACCGAAGAGGTAGGGATCGCTACCATTACGGCGTCGGAACTGCTGCACGGAGTGCACCGGGCAACGCCGCAGCACCGCGCACGCCGGGAAGCCTTCGTCGAGGGGGTCCTGGCCGCGTTTCCCCCGTTCGCCTTCGATCTGCTGGCAGCGCGCGCACACGCGCGGCTTTGGGCAGGGCTGGCCTTGGCGGGTGCAGACGTAGGGGCTCACGACCGGCTCGTCGCGGCCACCGCCATCACCGCTGGATGGCGCGTCGGAACAGCCAACATCCGGCACTTCGACCGCATCCCTGGCCTGGACGTTGTGGTCGTCAACATGACGAACTGACGTCGGACCTGCTCCCAACCTGCGGGGCTTCGGTGGGCGTTGTTCGGGACGAAGAGGCCGCCGGTTCAAATCCGGCCACCCCGACCCAGGTCAGAGGCCTGTTCCTCATCATGAGGGGCGGGCCTCCTTCTGTTCGTGCGTCACGGATGCGTCACGCCGCCGGTTCCACGACTCGATGACCTTGCCGTGCGCGTCCGGCGCGAGGTGGGCGTACCGCTGCGTGGTGGCGTAGTCCTCGTGCCCGAGCAGCGCTTGGACGTGGTACAGCGGCACCCCGTCCTGCACCAGCCAGGAGGCCGCCGTGTGCCGCATCACGCGGGGTGCGAATCGGCGGATGTGGTGGTGCGGGTCATCGCAGCCCTCCGGGCCGCAGGTGCCGGTCCGGATGTCCGCATCCGGCTCAGGCGGCCAGCTGCCGCACAGCCGCGCCGCTTCCACGGCCGGATACCAGACCCGGTTGCGGAAGTGCCCATCAGTGACCGGGCCGCCTTCCGACGCGGTGAACACGATCGCGTCCCGCGGCCGGCCAGACATCAGGACCGACATGCCCTCCATGATGTACGGCGGGACCGGCACCACCCGGTGCGACTTCTTCGGCTTCGGCCACTGCCGCAGGCCCTTGCGGGTCATCACGTCGATGACCTGGATCTGGCTGCGCAGCCAGTCCACCCGATGGCCGTGCAGGCCGTAGAACTCGCCCGGGCGCAGGCCCACCCGCGCACCGCACCAGCGACCCGGAGGCGATGGAGGCCCTGCGCCGGGGCCGGGAGCGGCGGGGGTGGACGATGACGCGCGCGGCCGAGGAAACGGGCGTGTCCAGGCCGATGATCAGCCTACTTGAGAGCGGCCAGCGGCGCCCGCCCGAGTCACTCGCTGAGGCGCTCATCGCCGGGTACGGGATGAGCGGCCCCGACGCCGACGCCGTGCGCTGGATCGCGCTTGAGTGGGTCGGCCGGGACTCGCCGTTCAGGACCGGCGTCAGTCCTGCCTGGGAGGGATCGGAACCATTCTGGGACACACAGGGCAACGGGACACACCGTCGCGACGGTGCCGGGCAGCATCGGGCGGACGCTGGGACGGACAGGGCAACGGGACGGCCGGCGGTGAGCGCCGAGCAGTGGATTGAGTGGGCACGCAAGAAGGCCGAGGAGGCACAGAGCGCCCGGCGCACCGTACGAACACCATGACCGTACGAACATCGGGTGCCCCATGTGCGCCGACCCAGAGAAAGGTGGCCTAGTGATCCAGACGTCGCAGTGCTCAGCGACGCACTACTCTGAACAGACGTACGCCATACGCGGAGCGCCCAGCCAGCCTCACCGGCCGACGGGGCGCTATCGTATCCTTGGCGCTCCCAGGACATTCACGGGAGACTGGGCTAAACCCGGCCGCCGGATCCGGGCGGGGCACTCACAGTGCTCCTGTCCTGGGCTGAGTTCCCATCCCGGCCGGTTCCCGCGCCCCGTCGCCCGCATGACGAAGTCGCCGCTGCGGCCAGGATCACCGGGAAGCGGCCCCGATATGAGCATCCGCCAGCACCACGTCACATCCGGCAGCCGGAACTGCTCCGGAGCGCTCCCCGGGTGCTTCCAGGTGCAGAGCACCTGCTTGACCAGCCACGTGTGGCCGTCGCGGTGAGTGACGCCCTTCGGCTCGAAATTGCTGCCGAAGGAGAGCGATCCACCTGCGCTCATGCTGGCCGCCATGTTCCCAGACTGCCCGACGCCCTCATGGTCAAAGCCAGCGCCCCGCTACTCCGGGCTTCGATCCCGGGGGGGCCGCCCTTCCCCAGGCGCAACCCGGCCAAGGGACACCCGGAGAAGGGCGGCACGCTTATTCAAACAGCGCCGGGTGTCAGCCCGTGGCGTAGCGCGCCGTCTCGCCGTCCCCGTCGCGCTCCTTGAGGAGCTGCGAGACGCGCTGCGGGGATACCTGGAGCACGGCGGCGATGTCCCGCCCGGTAAGGCCGGCCCGCTGCAGGCGCCGCGCGGTGTCGCGCGACTGTGCGGCGGCCTGGCGCTGCGCGACGTCGGCCGCGGCCACGGCGGCGCGGGCCGCCTTCACCTGCCCGTCTAGTCCCGCTCCGATCTCAGGCGTGATCTCGACATTGAAGGAGCCGGCGGCCTCTCCGGTGTCGAGTTCGATGTAGTCGCGGGCCATCATCTCCGCGTCACGCAGGGTGTGTGACTGAGTCGCGCCGAGGTTCTCGATGTGAAGTTCCCAGCCGCGAGCCCAGCGCTTCGCACGGACCTTGTACGTCTTCATTGCAGCCACCCTCCCGGCAGGCAGGCCATTCGCGTGATGGTGCTGGCGACGACACCCGGCGATACCGTGGCGTGCCGCGGGATGTTCGCGCTGTGCTGCCCGCACAGGCACACCCACTTCGTATGGGGACCGGTCTCGGCCTTGACGGAGCATCCTGCGCGGCTGAGCGCCCGGTTGATGTCCCGGAGCTTCATCGCCTTCACCATGAGGGTAAGTCTAGCCCGGCTAGACGTCAAGATAAAGCAGGACTAGACAGACGGTCGGCGGCCTCATCGCCTTCTGCCCTTGGGTGCCCGGTGCTGCCGCCGTCGCTGGTGCCGGTGTCCTGGAGTGCCCGGTAGAGCGTGGACCGGCCGATGCTTAGATGGCGGGCGATCGTGGTGACCGATTCGCCGCGGCCGCGGCGGCCCTGGGCGATGGCGAGCACGTCGTCATCCACCTTGGGTGACCGCCCGCCGCGGCGGCCCTGGGCCTCGGCGCGCAGGGCTTGGCCCCGGGGCCGCCGGCCAGCGCGCTGTCTGCGGTCAGCCCGGTGAGGGTCAGCGTGGGCCCGGTGGTGGTCAGATCGGGCTCGCCGAGATGGCGGACGGTGCTGTTCTGCACGCCGAGGGCTGCGGCGAGGATAGCGATGGTGGCGAACCGGCCGTCCCCGGCGAAGGGCAGCACGCTGGTACCGGTGAGCACCGCGACCAGGCCGAGAATGAACGCTTCCCCGGCGAACGCGGTGGCGAGCCAGCGGCCAGGCCGGGCGGTGGCCAGGGCATGCGCGGCCCGGCCGCCCGCCAGAGCGCCGAGGAGGAACCCGGCGATCGCGATGATCGAGGCGTCCGCGGACAGGCCGGAGTGCGGGTCTGCGCTGAAGCCGAGGAACACCACGTTGCTGGTCATGTTCGCGACGAACACCCGGCCCAGCCGCAGGTAACTGACAGCGTCGACGAGCCCGGTGACCGCGGTCAGGGTCAGCAGCGCGGCCACGGTCTGGCGGGACGTGAGCGGAGAGGGGACAGCCCTGGGTACTCATTCCTCCCGATTGACGCGGTCAGCTGGCCGCACCGAGCGCGGCGCTGACGCTGGCGATGATCGCCCCGCCGATGGCGATGGAGACGAACGAGCGCAGGAAGCCGGTGGCAAAGAAGCGCCACCGGATCCAGACCAGGGTCACCAGCTCGAAGGCCATGGTGGCCAGCGCCACGAGCAGCGCGGCGCGGTATTGCGGGATCAGGAACGGCAGGGTGTGCAGCATACCGCCGAGGAAGGTGCCTGCGCCGGTGATGGAGCCGCGCAGGTACGGGTTGCCCCGCCCGGTCAGGTCCCCGGTGTCGGACAGGCCTTTTCGGAGAAGGCCATGCTGACGCCGGCGCCGATGGCGGTGGCCAGCCCGGCGAAGAACGCGGCAGGGCGGCTGGTGGGTGGCGAACGCGACGGCGAAGACGGTCTATCCGGGACTCGCGTGAGGCTCGTCACTTGCGGATGCGGCGGCTGGGTTTCCACCCGGGACGCGGCACGCTGGCGCGCAGCTTCCTGGTGTAGGCGTGCTGCGGATCGTCGAGTAGCTGGGCGGTGGGCCCGCGCTCCACGATCTTCCCGCCCTGCAGCACGATCGCCTGGTCGGTGAGCTGGCGGACCACGGCGAGGTCATGGCTGCGGGCGGGATACCAGCCGTCAGCGGCGATCATTCTGGGAGTTACAGTATTCGCGGCCATCGCAAGTAGCCTTTCAGCGATCCGCTGTGACGGAGCAGTTGCCTAAGCGCTACAGGCCGCTCTCTTCTATCAAGCTAATGTCATACACCGTGACCCAATCGTCATCCGCTATATACGGGTAGATCTCGGTGAGCGCCGCCCGCATGTCCTGAAAGCTTCTGAAGCCATCACGCTTTGCGTCGTCAGGGGAAAGTTCGCCGAATCGATGATACCGAAGAGCCGATACCCTTACATACTCCGTCGGCCTGCTCCGATCACCTGGTCCGAAATCGGCAGTCTCAAAGAGCGGCAGAACTGAACTGAAAGGCACTTCCACCGCGCCTTTTCGCAATCGAATCGTGGTAACTTTTCTCCCTTCTCTTAGCCACTCGAGGTACTCGCCGTAGAGAGGCAACTCTGTCCGCACGAAGATTACGCGATCCGTTAGCTCTTGAAGACGTCTAATTCTTCTGTGCGGCCGCATGTTGGGGACCGTCACAGACGGGCTACCGGCGCTACTATAGACTTCCAGATCTAGATCTGAGATCGTCGCGGAAATGGGCAAGTCACCCAGATCAGGCGAAAGGGACTTCACCACAACGAAGCGCCCAACACCTAGAGCGTTTACCGGCATACTGCTAAAACTCTCGATAGCCTGTTGAACCGTCTCCACGATCGGTTCGCCGCCCTGGTTGAAGCTAGTATTCAGTAGCACGGGAACCTGCGTGCGCTCCGCAAAGCGGATTAGGATTCCGCGCAGAGGGCTGCGGTCATCAGGTCCGACAGTCTGGACCCGGGCTGACTCATCGGCATTCACAATCGCCGGTAGCTCGCGGACTGCGCGTCGCGTCGCTTTAACGGCGAACGACATGAAGGGACTATCTGTCTCCGGAACAAACCAATCGCTCATGGTCTCCCGGAGCACCGTTGGAGCGAATGGCATGAACCATTCCCGGCCCTTCAGTATGTTCAGCCTCGACACGGCATCAGGGCGTCGGGGGTCAGCAAGTATGCTCCGCGCACCTAGCGCCCTAGGCCCGAATTCTGCACGTGGCTGATATAGGCAGACAACGGAACCACTCGCCAGCATTTGGGCGATCAAGTCCGAGAAGTCAGTAGTCTCAAAGACTATGTAGCTCTTATGGTTCGCATCCGCTAGGGCATGAGCCACTGCCTTGGAGTCCACCGCGTTGGCAGCACCGAGGAAGACATCCGAACTCTTAGTGATTGTCGGCATAGTTCTTATTTGTTCTTTCTGCTCGGCGAGCATAACATACACATTACCGAGGCATTGCCCGTCATCCCCCGGTGCGCTCGGGACATACACTCCGCCAGGAAATTTTGCAAGCAGATGACCGTTGACTACCACATTCAGCGCAAAACCGCCAGAAATGCAAAGGCTATCTATTCCAAGTTCCCGCCGAAAGTAATCCAGCCTCTCAGATAGCGCTCGTTCGCATTGATCCTGAATGAAGGCAGCTACGTCCTTGTGGATCTGAAGTATCGCTCCGCCAGGCAGTCGCGGTTCCCCAAAATCAACATCTAGGACGTGGGCCAAATCGGTGATCATTTCGATCGGTTCGGGGGGATTATTCTTGATATGACTGCGGAAGCGTTCATTCTCATATGCAAAGAGTTCTGCCGATATAGCGCTTCTGCGACCATGGCCGGCCAACGCCATGGTTTTTGAGCTGTTCGTAGACGATGGCCAGCCAAGGAAGTAGGTAAAGGCGCGATACATCTCGCCCATTCCAACGGCGTACGGCTCGTCGAAATCGCGGCAAATAAGTTCGAGGCCATGCCGACGCGTTGCGAGATAATAACTATGCTGTTCGCGTGGATGGGTCCACCAATCGTTGAGGTAGGGCTGAGAAGTCTCGTCTGAAAGTACATTACCTCCACCGTCGATAACCACGACGAGCGCGCGGTCGAATTCAGAGGAATAAAATGCAAGAGCCGCGTGAGATTGATAATGATTCACAGGGCGAAGACGAGAGTGACCCTCCAGCTCGTGATCCCGTACAGCGAGCGCTTGTGCCTCACAGCATGTACTGATACCTATTTCATCAAACTCATCGAGTGTCAGCTTCTGAGAATCCAGAAGTGAACCGAGAGCGTGTGAATAGCCGGGAGCATATTTTTGACCCGTTACACGCTCTTCGGATATGGCAATGATATCTCCATCAAGGTAGGCAGCAGCTCCGCCGTTACGTAGCATCTTGGCCCCGCAGGTCCAACCCTTATTGACCCCGAGATATCTCATTTTCCGACTCCCCAGGGCCATGTCGGCCAGATTCCCGACAATGCGCGAGATGGACCTGCAACCGTCAACACAAAGATGACTGTAGCCAGGTTCCTCACGACCTCCTGTGGAAGCGCGCCGATGTGCGGTTGGAACATGAAGGAGAGACTTACCAAAGCGATGATAATAGCCACGATTGCTGATGTTATGGGAAGCCCAGAGGCTTCGCACCCAACTTAGGACAGGAAGGCTGGCCTGTCTATTGGGGATCGACGAAGCGAACGACGGTCAAGAGGGTCCAGCAACCGCGCCTTGATCGTCTCGAACGTCTTGATCAGGTCCAATACGTGCCCGTCTGGCAGCTGCAGCGCGTGTTGGCGCAGGCAACAGGGCTTCCACGAGGCGTCTGAAGGCCGCCTCTAAGCCGCAGATGCATAGCCGGAGCATGTCTTGCTCATCAGCCGTTCTTAGCTGTCTGGTAGATGGGCGGCGCATGACCTCTAGGAGTCCATTCCAGAGTCGGGTAGGCCGCCATCCGGATCGCGCCTGATCAGTTGGCTTCCGCCTAAGTGGAAGTGCCCGGACGTTCATACCGAATATGCTGCCGCCGACTCGGTCGGCTCGAAGCGCTTTGGGCCGACAACTGGTGGCTGGCTTCACTCTGGGTAACGGTGGGTCGCAGGTCCGCGAGGAGCGTGTCGAGCAATGGCACCGTGACCGCCAGGCTGGAGTGCCTGAGCTGGTCGCGGAAACCGGCGGCGTGGGTGTGCCGCAGGCCGTGCGGGTGAACCCGCTTCTCGATCCCGGCCCTGGCCTTGATCCGTGGTGTTCACGTCGGCGGGCCGCAGTGCCAGCGCCTCGCTGACCCGGAGCCCCGCCCGGTACATCACGGCGATGAGCGCGCGGTTGCGGATGCCGGTCGGCGCCCGCAGCGAGCACCCGCGCAGCAGCAGCGAGACCTCCTCGGCGCTCAGCGGCTCCGCCGGGTACTTGTGGCCCTTATTCGACGGTGGAGTGTTCCTCTTGGCCATAAGCAAGTACCCCAGCACCGCCGATGAGGGCGTCGGGTGCGGAGGCCAGCACGAACAGGCCGAGCACCGCCATGGCCGCGCCCGAAACCACGATCGCTGCCGCGAGGTCGGCCGGGATGTCCGGCAGGACCAGCGTGACGCCCACGACCGTGCCGAGGAGGACGAGCGGGACCGCGGAAAGGTGCTAGTTGCGTGTCCAGTCCTGGTGCCAGTGCCGTAGCTGGGTGAGTTCGGCTTGCCGTTCAGTGAGCATGGCGCGGGCGAGTGCGCGTGCCTGCCGGCTGGCACCCGAGCGCAGTTCCGTCCGGCACAGGGCGATCTCGGCGGCATGGTGGCTGATCATGGCCGTCACCCAGGCCTGGTTGAAGGCTTGCCCGTGGTGGCGGCCCATCTCGTCCCAGCCGCGGAAATCCATCATGCCCGGGCCCATCCCGGCTGGCGGGGTTGCGCCCGGTGAATACGGCGACGGGACCGGCTGGTGCCAGCCGCGCATCCAGTCCTGCATGTCCCGCATGTCACCAAGGTGGTCACTCAGGCGGGCGGCGAACTGCCGCAGCTGCGGGGTGGTGGTGTGCCCGGCGACCAGCGCAGCCATCGCCGCAGACTGGTTCTCCAGGCGCACCATACCCTGGGTGAACGCGACATCGGCCGCGTTGAACCCGCCGGCCACGGTCGCGGAAGCGGCTGGCTGCGGCGCAGGCGACCCTGCCGGGCTGGCCGGTGTGCCACCGGAGCCGCAGGCAGCAAGCACAGCGGCGGCCAGCACCGCCGCCCCGCCGACAGCCACATAGCGGTAATGGGTGTTCACGGATCTGCCTCCCTCGTCGGTCGCCGGGTCACCGCCAGCACGGGGGTGCGGGCCGCCCATGCTGGCAGTGCTGGCGTCACCGGGACGAAGCCCCGGACATCATGTGGTGGCGGCTGAATGTGCCGGAGGCGACCAGCGTGCCGGACCCGGTGCGGACCCGCAGGGACTGGCCAGCCCGGCAGGCCGGGACGCCGCGGTCACGGTTCAGGTACGCGGACCCGGACCGGGACACCCGCATGGTGCCGGCCTTGGTGCCGTGCACGTACACGACGAGGGTCCGCCCGCCGAGCCGCTGGATGTTCTGCACCTGCACATGCAGCTCGCGCCGGGAGGAAGACTCATACGAGCCGTGCCCGCCAGCACGCGGGTAGGCGCTGCTGCCATGCAGTCCTGCCTGAAGTTCCATCCTGGCTGCCTGCGCTGGGGCCGCCGTCCCGGCCGCCTGCGCCGGCACCGCCCCGGCCGACAGCATGCCCGCAGCGGTCCCCGCTGCCAGCAGCCCGCCCGCCAGGCGTCGTCCCATCATCATGATCCCCGCCCCTCCCTTGGTTCAGTCAGGTCCCGCCGCGGCCCAGATTCCGGCCACGTGCGCGACGATGCCGTTCCGGTACCCCTGTGGGGTAGGGCCGGACGGCCCCCGACCCCGGGACTGAAGCACTCCCTGACGAGGCGCCTCTGCGCTGATGCCGGGCCTTACCGGGCGGCCAGGGCCAGGTAGCTGGCGAAGAACGGGTCCCATGTGGTGGGGTAGTGCATTCCCTGCCGCAACGCGGATTCTGGCTCCTGGTCCAGGCGGTGCTTGCAGCCGGGTGAATACCCGGACGAGTACCAGGAGCGTGCGGGTGATCAGGTAGCCCAGCAGCATGTGGAACAGCACGATCTTCTGCGCCAGCCGTTCCGCGTTTGCGGACTGGATGCGCACCCCGGTGAAGCGCCAGATGATGGCGAAGCTGGCGACCGCCTCAATGGCGCAGTCCAGGCCCCAGCCGATCAAGGCCACCGAGTTCGCGGTGAGCCCGGCTGTCATGCCGATCGCGCCGTCGGCCGCCAGCCAGGCCACGGTCAGCCAGGACAGCAGCCGATTCCGGTGCCTCTGACGTGCCGCTGACCGCCGCCGAGCAGGCGGCCGCACGCGGCGGCCCGTTAGTCCAGGTCCCCGTCGACCTCGGCGCCGAAGTCGTCGTCTACAACCTCCTCGGCCTGCCCAGACTGCACCTCACCGGCCCGGTCATCGCACAGATCTTCCTCGGCCGGATCACCAGCTGGCGCGACCCCGCCATCATGGCCCTCACCCCGAACACCGACATCCCCGACGAGCCGATCAGCGTCGTGCACCGCTCCGACGGCAGCGGCACCGAGAGGTGTTGCTTTGGTATCTGGCGAACGCCAGGTCGAAGAATGGCGCGTCGAACGTTGATCCGGAGCCGGTGAGCGTGACCGCGGGCCTGCTGGCGCCGCTGCTGACCGTGGGCGGTGCTGGCGAGGAGGTACTGGTGCTGCTCGCGCTGGTGGCGGAGCACGCGGCCAGGGCCAGGGTGATGATCACGGCACCTGCGCCGATGGCTGCGTTCCTTGCGCGGTGAGCCTTACAGCCGCGCCTTCCGTCGTTGGCTGGCATTGCTTGTCCGCTGCTCACGTGAGGCGGGTTAGTGCTGCCTGAGTTCTCGCTGCCAGGCTTGGGCGCCCATCTGGACCGCTTCCCAGGGGCTGCCCAGGGGTGGTGTGTAGGACAGGTCGAGGTCGCTGACCGCGTCGACGGTCATGCCGTGGAAGATCGCGCTGGCGGCGATGTCGATCCGCTTGGCGATCTCCGCGTGGCGATGACCGCGGTGGCCGGTGCCGCCTGCTCGAGGGTGGCCATGACGGCGAAGGTGTCGCCCATTGAGTGAAGCAGGTGCACGCCGTCACCGGGACCGAGAGCATCCGGGCCGGCCAGGCCGGTGATCGGGGGGCGGACCGGGACCGCGCCGGTGCCGACGACGAGCTTGTCGTAACTCAGCAGTTCCTCGGCGCCGTCAGGGGAAGTCACCATGAGCTTGCGGCCCGCGACGTCGATCCGGCGTGCTGTGGTGTCCAGCCGCAGCGTCATCCCGGTTGCTTCCAGGTCAGCGGTGGTGCGGTGGGCGAGATTGCGCCAGTGCGCCACCTCCCCGGAGACGTAGTAGGGAATGCCGCAGATCGAGAAATTCGGGTAGGCGTCCGCGACCACCACGCTGACCTCGGCGCCGGGGTCGAGCTCACGGGCCCGCAGCGCGGCGCTGATCCCGGCGTCGCTGCCGCCGATCATGACCAGGTGCATGGCTGGCTCCCGTTCGGCATGCCTGCCCTTCCGGCTGTATTCATTGATAAGTGTCTATCCAGACTGGGGCCAGCTTGCCAGTCTGCATAGATGACTATCAAGATAGAGGCATGTCGATACAGGCAGACCGGCCCGCGGCGGAGTTCATCCCCGCAGCCGAGTCGCGGGTCGTTGTCGAGGCGTGCTCCATGCCGCTGGTCGGCGAGCCAATCGGGGAGGCCGCAGCCGCCGGGCTCGCGCAGGTGTTCAAGGCCCTCGCGGACCCCGTCCGGCTCCGGCTGGTGTCCCTGATCGGCGCGCATCAGGGCGGCGAGGTGTGCGTCTGCGAGCTGACCACGGCGTTCGAGCTAACCCAGCCCACCATCAGCCATCACCTGAAGGTCCTGCGCGAAGCCGGGATCATCGACTCCGAGCGGCGCGGCACCTGGGTCTACTACTGGCTCGTGCCAGCCGCGCTGGAGCGCATGTCCGCACTGCTATCGCCGCGAGCCAGCTAGCTGCCACCTGGCTCGAGCTGCGCCCGAGGGTCGCATAGCGAACGGGCCTGCAGAGCAGGTGCCCTCGCTGGGGCCGTCCGCCATTATTCACCTGATGCTCGCTTGCCCCGGCCTGCCATCCCTGGTTAAATCAGAGCATGCTGATGTCAGCCGTAACTGATGAGTTGCTGCGGGCGCTGAGCGACCCGCTGCGGGCGCGGATCGTGGAACTGCTCGCCGGCGAGCAGCTGTGCACCTGTCATCTGGTGGAGCTGACTGGTGCCCGGCAGACCAACATCTCCAATCACCTGCGGGTGCTGCGGGAGGCGGGCCTGGTCGAGCCACAGCCCGCCGGCCGTTACACCTATTACCGGCTGCGGCCCGACGCGCTGACGGCGCTCGCCGGGCACTATGGCGCCCTCGCCGATCTCGCGCGCGGCGCCGCACAGCTGCGGCGGCCGTGCGCATGAGCGCCCGCGCGGACCATCCGCTGCGGCCTGTGCCGGCACGCCCGCGATGCAGCCACCAGGCAGCAGTCCCGCCCCGTTCAGCGACGAGGAAGGCCTTGAGCAGATGAGCGCCCATCCCGGCACCACGCAGCCCGCGCCGGCGGGGGATACGCATGTCGTTGGCCAGTTGTCGGCCGTGGACCGGTTCCTGCCGGTGTGGATCGGCGCGGCGATGGCGGCCGGGCTGGTCCTGGGCCGACTGATCCCGGGGCTGGAGGGTGCGCTTAACAAGGTCGCCATTCACGGCACCAGCCTGCCGATCGCGGTCGGGCTGCTGCTGATGATGTACCCGGTGCTGGCCAAGGTGCGGTACCGCGAGGTGAGCCAGATCACCGCCGACCGGCGGATGATGGCCGCGTCCCTGACGCTGAACTGGGTGATCGGCCCCGCGGTGATGTTCGCGCTGGCCTGGCTGCTGCTGCCCGACCAGCCTGGCTACCGCACCGGCGTGATCCTGGTCGGGCTGGCCCGGTGCATCGCCATGGTGCTGATCTGGAATGACCTGGCCTGCGGCGACCGGGAGATGGCGGCGGTGCTGGTCGCGCTCAACGCGGTGTTCCAGGTCCTCGCCTACGCCCTGCTGGGGGTCTTCTACCTCAACGTGCTGCCGCGCTGGCTGGGCCTGCCCGCCCAGAGCCTGCACGTGTCGATGGCCGAGATCGCCGTCACCGTGGCGGTATTCCTCGGCATCCCGCTGGTAGCCGGGTTCCTCACCCGCACCCTCGGCGAGCGCGCCCGCGGCCAGGAGTGGTACGAGACCCGGCTGCTGCCCCGCATCGCACCGGTCGCCTTGTACGGCCTGCTGTTCACCGTCGTCGTCCTGTTCGCGCTACAGGGCAAGACGATCACCAGCCAGCCGCTGGATGTCGCCCGGATCGCGCTGCCGCTGCTCGCCTACTTCGCCGTGATGTGGTTCGGCGCGTTCGCGATCGCCCGCCGGCTGCACCTGACCTACCCGCGCACCGCGGCGCTGGCGTTCTCCGCGGCCAGCAACGACTTCGAGCTCGCGATCGCGGTCGCCATCGGCGTGTTCGGGGCGACCTCCGGGCAGGCACTGGCCGGCGTGGTCGGCCCCCTCATCGAAGTACCGGTGCTGGTGGGCCTCGTCTACGTCGCGCTGTGGCTGCGCCGCCGCCTCTCCTGGCCGGAAACGAGTTCCGGCGACACCCCGGAGCAGGCATGGATGACGACTGCCAGCGCCGCCCGCCCCGGCGATGCCACGTCGGCCGGGCACCCCGAGGTGCTGTTCGTCTGCGTGCACAACGCCGGCCGCTCCCAGATGGCCGCCGCACTGCTGGACCACCACGCCGCCGGGAAGGTCACCGTCCGCTCCGCCGGGTCCGCCCCTGCCGACTCGCTCAACCCGGCAGTCATCGAGGTGATGGCCGAGCTCGGCATCGACCTGTCCCGGGAGTTCCCCAAGCCGCTCACCGCCGAGGCGGTGCAAGCCAGCGACGTGGTGATCACGATGGGCTGCGGTGACGCCTGCCCGATCTTCCCCGGCAAGCGCTACCTCGACTGGGATCTCGACGATCCCGCCGGGCAGGACACCGCCACCGTGCGCCGCATCCGCGACGACATCGACGCCCGCGTCCGCGAACTGCTCGCCGACCTGCTCCCCGCCACCGGGGAGCCCCTTGCCCCGCGGCCTGTGCCGCGTGGGTAGACCGACCCGGGCAGGTGGCGGATGTGCGCCCGGAAGGCAGCCACCCCTGGAGCTGCATAGGTGAGCGTGCCTTGCCTGCTAGCAGCACTGGGCGGCGGAAGCGGCCGGTTCCCCGGTCTCGCTGGCGTCGCCGCCGCAGCATCCGGGGCCGTCGTGGTCCTCGTCGTAGAAGGTCTGGCTGTCGGCCAGGACCGTGTAGACCTCCCATGACTCCCCGTCGGGTGCGCCCTGCACCCAGAACTTGTCCTGCCTGGCGTAGCAGCAGATGGTGTCGCGCTCGTCGACCGCGGCGAGGCCGGTCTGGGCGAGGCGGGCCTGCTCGGCGTCGACGTCATCGGTGTCGGGGACCTCGATGCCGAGGTGGTTGAGGGTGCCGCCCTGGCCCGAGTTCTCCAGCAGGACGAGCTTCAGCGGCGGCTCGGTGATGGCGAAGTTGGCGTAGCCGGGGCGGAGCTTGGCCGGCTCGGCGCCGAACAGCTTGGCGTAGAAGGCGACGGCCTCGTCGATGTTGCTGACGTTGAGGGCGAGCTGCAGGCGGCAGGACATGAGGACCTCCTGGATAAGACTTCGACGACCGTCTATATCTGGCCGTGCCGCCGAGCTTGCCACAGGACATCGGACTCTGTCAATATAGATGTATGTCGAATCCTCTGGTGCTGCTGGACCTGGGCGGGACGACAGCGTGCTGCGCGCCGCTAGCGAGCGGGGCCCTGTCCAGTGAGCAGGCCGAGCAGGTTGCGCCGCTGCTGAAAGCGCTGGCTGACCCGGTGCGGTTGCGGCTCATGTCCCTGGTGGCCTCGAATGCCGGTGGCGAGGCCTGCGTGTGCGACCTGGCCGGAGCGTTCGATCTATCCCAGCCCACGATCAGCCATCACCTCAAGGTGCTGCACGACAGCGGCCTGCTGGACCGTGAGAAGCGCGGCGTGTGGGTCTACTACCGTGCCCGGACCCAGGCGCTGGCCAGCCTCGGCACCCTGATCGGGAGCCCGCCGCGGTAACGGAGGGCGGATATGTCCAGAAACCTCGAACCCGATCACGCCGAGCCTGAATCCGGTGGCCTCGTGCACCCTGTGTGCGATTGCACCCAGAGCGCCGACGGCGGGGCGGCGGGGCGGCGGGAAATTGTGATTGCAGCGACCGCATCTGGCACGGCGAGCGGGCGATCAGGATGTTCCGCCGCGCAGTTCCACGAAGCCGGTTCGCAGATACACCGTTTCATTGCGAAATAGACGTTTCTTTTGGTTTCGGCATGATGAGAACGGCTCTGTCCGGGCGCCGGCGCACCCGGCGGGTTCACTGCCTGGTTGGCGCCGTCGGCCCGATCCGTTGCCTGGCCGGCGCACTCCACCCGGCCCGCTTCCTGGCCCGCTCGCCCAGTTCGGACCAGCCGACCGGCCTGCCACGACCCCCAGCCCGGCCCGCCGGCCGGGGAGGCTTGCCTGATATTGAGTGTTAGCGACGGATATTGAGGTACTTAGGGACAGGCACTCCCGGATCGCGCGTTGGCTAGAATTTTTACTGGCTGGGTGGAAGGGTCGTCATATGCACACCATCTTCGAGCGGCTGGTCGAGGAATTGAAAGCGTGGGACCTGTTCGAGGACCCTAAGGAATATCCGCTTATCTGGGACTTTCCCGGTATCAGCCTGGCTGATTACGGCAAGACACCTCGGCATCGCCGTGACCTGCTGGGCGCACCGGGCGAGGGCGCCCCCCGCTAACGGCGGGCGCCGGATGAGTTCCGGGTCGTACAGGTACCAGCCTTCCCGCCCGCCCACGGCCGGGCTGGCGTACCACCTCAGCCCGATGCACCAGCGCCCGTGCCGGTCCCGGCGCTGCCCGATGACCTGCGCCCAGACCCAGGTGCCGTCCCGGAGCAGGATCTCAGCTTCGGTGTCCTCCGGAATCATGGAGCCGGGCACGGCGTCCGCGGGCATCGCCCGTTCCAGCGCAGGCTCCCGGGACGGATCGGCGAACACGCAGGTCATGGTGCCCGGGCGCGATCCGCGGCAATCGGGCATTACGTACTGCTGGGACAAGCCGGGGCCGCGCTTGGGACAGCAGGAGGGTCAGCCGCCGGGGGCGGCCTGCGACATGCCGGAGAGAGCCTGCTGGCCGACCGCGAGGATGTCGATGCTCAGCGCCAGGATCCACGCCGGGAACAGCAACTCCACCCAGGTCGAGATGCCGACGCCGACCAGCAGCACCAGCGCGGTCGCGAGCCCTGCGACCACGAGCCAGGTGGAGACGATCCTGGTTCGCCGGGCAATGGTCACCGTGGTGAGCGAGAAGACCGCCGCCATCCGCATCGCGTAGACGTTCAGCAGGAGCGAGGTCACGTTCCGGCCCAGCGCGAGGGTGTCCGCCCCGCCAGCGCGGGGCTGGTGGACCGTCGCGCCCGCGATGAGCCCGCCGGCCACCGCGGCGGCGACGAACAACATGCCCACGAACAGCAGGCCGCTGCCCAGGAAGACCGTGGCGAAGAAGCGGTCCTCGTGGCCGCCGATCCGGTCCCGGAGCACTCCCATGAACCATAGGAAGGCGATCCCGGCGAAGGGGACGAGGTTCAGGGCGATCGCCACGGCGCTTCGCCGTGCAGGATCGGTCAGCCACGCGCCGGGAACGGCAGGATCGGCCGGGGCGGAGAGCCTGAGCAGCACAAGCGATGAGATGAGCAGCACAGAGAAGACGATCCCGGCGACCGCAGCCGCCCGGGGCGTCCGCAGCGCGGTGTTCCCCGCTCCCAGCCGGTCCGCATGCATAAACCGCACAGTCATGTGCCCCTCACTCACCCGCCCGATGACCGACAGTCTGTCAGCCTGTCTCACAATCGGTCGCCAGGGGAGCGCAAAGCGCAGCCATGTCGGTGCGCGCCGGTGGCGCTTCAGAGGGTCTGGCTGGGCGTCCTGGTATGCCGATTGGCTCATCAACCTGTCGGAGCTGCCGACGCTGCTCGGGGTGAAGCCGGTGCGCAGCGAGCTCGTGTACATGCTTGTCGGCCTGGACAAACGGTACACAGGCGAGCAGCCCGGCGAGCCCTGGGAACCGTTCTACGCCCGTCACCTCATCGAGCATTTCCAGCCGTCGGGCTGACTGCCCGCGGGCTGACTGCCCGCGGGTTCCCAGCCCGGGGCCGGACAGTGTGCGGGCTCGGCATCCGGGCTGGGCGCCCGGGCTCAGTCCGCGGCCGGAGAGTGTGCGGGCTGGGCGCCCGGGCTCAGCCCGGCACACGGCTGCTGCAGCCGTGGCCGCAGCGTGACGACCACAAGGATGCCGATGACCGCGGCCGCGGGGATGACGGCCACGAGTGGCACGTACTGTCCCGCGATGCCCCACAACGCGAACCCGACGCCCTGGATGAACATCAGGCCGGCGCTTTCCAGGGCAAGGGCGCGGCCGCGCAGCCCCGGCGGCGCCGCGGCGATCAGCAGCCCGTCCAGCCCAGCCACCCAGGCGGCGCCGAGGCCGGAAATCACCAGCAGGCCCAGGGCCGGGACGAGGCGGGGGCTGGCCGCGAACACGGCCAGCGGCGCGAAGACCAGCAGCCCGGCGGGGACGATGAGGCGCCGCTGCAGGCGGCCCGGCAGCAGGCGCGCGACGATGACGTCCGCGGCCACGGTCCCGGCGGGAATGCCCATGAGCAGGAAGCCCGCGACGCGAGCCGGCTGGCCGATGTGGCTCGCGTAGGGGGCCGCGAGGGCCTCGGGGGTCACGGCGCAGGCGGGCACCAGCCAGCTGAACAGCAGGATCCGCCTGACCTGCCGGTGGGCGAGCACTCCGCGGATCCCGGCCAGCGAGTCGCCCGCCATCGACCCTGCCGCGGCGCTGCGGGCGGGCCGCCGGCGCATGCCACTGCGCAGCAGCACGGCTGAGGCCGCGAAGGACGCCGCGTCAAAGGCGAGGGCGCCGCGCGGCGGCATGATCGTGAGCAGCAGCCCCCCGGCGCCGTAGCCGACGATCTGCGCGGACTGCGCGACCATCCGCATCATGGACCGGCCCAGGACGTAACCGGGACCGGGTGGCAGCACGTCCGGCAGCACCGCGGCCCGGGTCCCCTGGTAGACCGGCGAGATGAGCCCGTTGGCGAACAGCAGGACAAGCAGAGCAGCAACGGGTAGCCCGGGAATCACCATGGCCGCCACCAGCGTCGTGCTGAGCAGGTCGCAGACGACCAGGACCCGGCGGGCAGGCAGCCGGTCCGGCGCCGAGCCGAGCAGCACCCCGCCGAGGAGGTACGGCAGGAAGGCCAGCGCCATGACCGAGGCGGCCAGCGCCGGGGAGTGCGTCTGCTCATAGATCAGCACAGTGAGCGCGACCGCCGCCACCACGTTGCCGAGCATGGACACGATGTTGGCCACGAAGATCACCCGGAACTCACCGATCCCGAGCACATCGCGATAGCGTGCCCGGTCAGCCGGGATGCCGCGGGAAGGGACGCGGCTGGCGGTCGAGGTCACGGGATGAGGCTGGCCGACGGCTAGCATTCATACCAGGGATTCGGTTACAGCCGAATCTGGATCCATGGGACGACAGCTGTGAGCCTCAGCCTGATCTTTGGCCGTGACGACCCCGCGCGCACCCGGTTCGTGGTCTCGCCGCTGTTCGAGACCATGGCCGCGTTGCGGGTGCTGCTCGAACCGCAGCGGCAGAAGTACCACCTGCCGTGGCTGGACGCCGTTCGGCCCGAGGTTGAGCAACTGGACCTGTGGCCGCTGCTGGTGCTGTCGCCGCGCCGCGGCTGGACCCCCGATTTCCTCAACCCGGCGCCGGCCGGGCCGGGCACGGATATCGCCGCGCAGCTAGCGGTTGTCCGCGCCACCGCGCCGGAGCAGGTAGCCCACGAAATCGAGCGGTCGCTGACCCAGCGGTCCGGGGCAGCCGTCCCGCCGGACGCCTGGCGGCTGCTGGACGACCCGGCCGCCAGCCGGGGGCTGCTCGCGGACCTCCTCGAGCAGTGCTGGCGGCTGCTGATCGCGCCGCACTGGCCGCGGCTGCGCGAACTCCTCGACGCGGACGTGGCTTTCCGCACCCAGACCCTGGCCGGCTACGGGCTGGAGCGCGTGCTCGCCGACCTGCACCCGCGAGCACACTGGACGGGCCGGGCCATCGTCATCGACGGGTTCGAGCCGGGTCGCTGCCTGCTCAGCGGAGCGGGACTGCTGCTCATGCCCAGTGTGTTCCTGTGGCCAAGCCTGGCGCCGGTGACCGATCCGCCCGCCCAGCCGGCCCTCGCCTACCCGGCCAGGGGGATCGCCGAGTTGTGGCAGCCGTCCCGGACCGGGCAGTCGGAAGCGCTCGCCCGGCTGCTCGGCCGGACCAGGGCGGCGCTGCTGGAGTCACTCGCCGAGCCAGCGTCCACGCACACTCTCGCCCGGCGGCATGGCCTGGCAGCGAGCACGGTGTCCGAGCACCTTTCCGCCCTGCGTGACGCACGACTCGTCACTGGCCGGCGGCACCGGCACGCCGTCATGTACCAGCAGACCCGGCTCGGGGCGGACCTGGCCGGCGCGGGCTGATCAGCAGTGACTGAGCACCGACGCCAAGCCGGCCCTGTGCCAGACGCAGCAACTACATGGATGTGACGTTCAGGTAGTTGGGCTTTTGAGTTTTAGGTGACAAAGTTTTGAGCGCGCATTGTACGAGGTCAGGCCCGGAACGGAGCACGGGCGGCGTGCCGTGCACGAGCGGACCAGTGGACGCGAGAGGCGGCCCGTGCGCCGAGCCGGCGGGCAAGCCCTGACCGTATCACCGCTTTTACGGCCTCCTCGGCGCTGGCGTGCTCGGTGAGGCGGTCGCGGGTGCCGGCCGTCGACCAGTGCGCCACCCAAGCGTCACCGGCACGCTCAGCCGCGCCGGCGTGCTGCCCTGCGACCAGGACCCGCAGCACGCCCGTCGTAGTGGGCGGCGGTGGCGGCCAGGGCGGCGGCGGCGAGGTTGGCGCGGTCGAGGCGGGTTTCTGCGAGTTCGGCGCGCAGGCGGGTGATCTCCGCTGCGAGGGCGGGGGTGTCGGCGAATGCTGCGGCGAGATATTGCCAGATGTCGGCCGGGAACTGTGCGGCGTATCCCTCAACGATGTGGCGCACGATGCGGTTTCTGGTGGTGACCTCCGGTAGGTCATTGGTCCTGGGGTCACGGGGACTGTCGGGCACGGGCATCACTCCTCGGGCAGGTGATCAGGGTTTGGAGCTGGTGAGCCATTGCACGATGGCGGCCACCATGTGGCGGATTTCTGGGGCGGCGGCGGTTGTGGCGAGGAAGAACCCGAACAGCAGGCACAAGACCGCCTGCCAGAAGCGCAAGCCCATGTACCGGTAGGCCACGAACACCACCGCTCCCAGGAATGCCACCAGGGGAATCGAAATGGTCAAGGCTGTCTCACCCTCCTTTTGGCGCAGTGCCGGGGCGGCGTCGGCTGGGGACAGGGGGCCTGCGCCGTGACTTGTGGCGGCGCCAGCGGGAACGTGCCCGGCACTTACGGCATCGCCTCGCGCCGTCTTCGAGGAGCGCGCCGCACGGGCAGCGGCGCTCGGGATAGCTGATCTTGATAGGGCGCATCGGCTACCTCCTCGCGTGGTCGTGCGGGCGGGGAATGTCGTCGTGGAAGCCCCGGGCGCCGGCGTTCAGCAGGCGCCGCGTGGCAGCTGCCACGCGGGTGCGGGGTCTACCGGTCAAGCTCATGTGGCGCTCATCGGTGCGGATGCCAACCATCACGAGCACCAGGGCGGCGAGCACTCCAAATGCCAGCAGTAAGGTGACGACCAGAATCACGATCATGAAGACCACTCCCTGGATTGCGAAGTTTCGTGGCATGTACGCGACCGAGCCGGAATACCGACGGCCTCAAACTGCACAGGGCCGAACTTGCGTGATGCCACGTAATGGCCTTGATCCGCGGTCATATCGCCGATTTCCGCGCCGATGAGAGCGGCAATCATGTCGATCTCCGCCCTCATCTCCTCGTCTGTTGTGGTCGGCGGGAAGACCATCACGTCTGCCCAGCGCGGGGCCGGAACTTCTGGACCCCTTTCCAGGAAGTCCGCCAGATCGCGTAATCCAGCGATTAGGCTGCGGCGCTGCTCGGCGGTGGCGTGCGTCATGAGAACCACTCCCTTTCCGGTGTTTCTGTCGGAACCTTGTGATCGTGACAGTAGGCCGGGAGTAAGAGAGGTCCCAATAACGCGGTGAGATATCACCGTGAGATAACTAGCAATGGGCCGCGTGCATAACAGGATGCGGTGTGGATTTCAATTACGTGGTGAGATATCACCGTGAGATAAGCGCGGGTGATGAAGGTAACAGAGCCCCTGAGCACCGTGGTTCGCGATGTCCTTACCGGGCAGCGAGCCAAACTGCGGCTGCGGCTTGATGGTGTGATTGACTAGCAGGACAACATCTCAGGCGAGCAACCAAGGGAACGGGAAGCGCGCCATGGCTGTAGGCATCCCCGGCGTCCGGGGGATTTCCGCACGGGTCTGCGCACGTCAAGACATGCCCGGCGCATGCAGGTGCCGCGAGCTCAGGCACACTCCTGGCCGCCCACCTCCCCCCCGCATCAAGAGGGCTCAGACTGGGCAGCTAGCGGCCGTTTACGTGGGACTGGCGTGCGTGCGCACCTCATCGCACACCACTGCGAACGTCGCGGCGTGGCGCGCAGGTCCTGGCGAGGTCGGGCGCCGTCGGCAAGCCGGCCGCCCGCGGCTACTTGACGCACGCCGGCCGAATCGGTGACGCACGAGCTGACCGAGTCAAGTGCGCGCGTCCTGCTTGAACAGGCGTGCGTTATCGGTGGGCTCAGCGCAGATGGCGCACGTCTGCTGCGGATGGGTTCCAACGCCGTTTACCACTTGGCAGATCCGGTTGTCGTGCGGATCTCACGCCATGACGCCGACATCGACCATGCCCGCAGAACGATCGCCGTCGCAAGATGGCTGGAGTCTGTCGATTATCCGGCTGTCCGAGCTATTGACATTGACCAGCCGATCGTGATCGACGGGCATGTAATTACCTTCTGGCAGTCAGTGTCCGATGACGGGCAGCAGTATGCGACTGTCGGTGAGGTAGCGGAGGTCCTGGCCAGGCTACATAGGCTCGTCGCACCCGCCGATTTGCGTCTTCCGGCACTGGCACCCTTCGAGAACGCTGCTAAACGGATCACGGCCAGCAGTTGGCTGAGCCCGGGGGACCGGGAATTTCTTACTGAGCATCTCACCAGGATGCAAGACGAATATGCAGGGCTTGAGTTCACGCTACCCCAGGGCCTCATTCATGGTGACGCGAGCATCGGGAACGTATTGCACGACTTCCAGGACAACCCGGTGGTCATCGACCTCGACGGATTCGCCACAGGCCCAAAGGAATGGGATCTTGCCCTGACAGCCATCTACTACGACAGCTTCGGCTGGCATACGCGCCAGGAATACGAGACGTTCGTGCGTGTGTACGGGTTCGATATCATGCAGTGGCCTGGTTACCCAGTCATGCGCGCGGTCCGCGAGTTCCTGATGGTCACGTGGGTCATACAGAAAGCTGGCGAAAGCGAGCGCGTTGCCGCGGAGGCTAGTAAGCGCATTGCAGCGCTCCGCACAGGGGCGAGCCGTAAGGACTGGCAGCCTTATTAGGAAACACCTTTGTCGGATCGCGAAGCGATACGCCACAAGCGCGAAGTGATGGCTTGTTCGTGGAATTCGGCGACTGAGCGGCTGCTGCCGGCTGCGGCCAAGCGCTGACGGAACTCACGAAGGTAATTTATGCAGCGGGCTGACCTGATCTGCTCGCCTGCCGTGAGCGCGTGTAGCGCAATGCTACATGCCTGTTCAAGCTCTCCGGCGTCTGCCTGCGCATCGGCTAGCACCATCATGGTGAAGAAGTCACTACGCACGAATGTCGTTTCATCGACTGCAATCAGGCTGCGGCTCGCGTACTGGACGGCGTCCGTGGCGCGCCCGAGATCCCGCAGACAGTGCCCGAACTCAGCAGACAATTCTGATTCGTCAAAGTATTGAATCCAGCCAGGGTCATCTTCTGGCTTGCGCCGCTCGAATTCGCGGATGGCTTCAGCCAGAGCACGATCACAGCCCTTTGCATCGCCCAGCCGGGCGAGAGCGCGTGCCTCCATGATGTGAAAGTGCGAGGTAAGAGTGGCGGTAGCTATTTCGCGCGTGCCTGTCATCGCGGCCCGGGCGAGGTTGGCCGCCTCACCGAAGCGGCCCGTGTAAGTGGCCTGATGACTCATCGCGTCCAGGACGCTCGCGCCGAGCAACCGGTCATCGCCAGCCTGGGCGAGTGCGAGCGCCTGAATAAAATACCGCTGAGCAAGCGAACTGCCCGGGACACTGTCATAGCTCATCCACGCCGCGAGAAGGGTCGCCTCGGCAGTAGCGGAGAACACCGCGCGGCCGACAGCCTCGGTGTACCGGCCGTGCAGCAGGCGGTCGGCGTCGGTGCTGAGGTACTGGACGAGGGCCTGACGCGCATGCCCGCCGCCAAACCGGTCATCAAGCTGCCTGAACAGTTCTACCGTCGCGCGGAACCGGTCAACATCCGCCAGGCCGATGCGGGCCCCGCCCGCCATCTTGCTATCCGGCCGACGACCGGGATCGACCAGCCATCGCAGCGAAGCATTATTCCAGGCACCAGGATCTAACCGGGCTCGCAGCAAAGGCACGTCGCCAAGATCGGCTCGCCACAACCGGGCCACGTTCTCAGCTGCCTCCGCTGGCGCGTCCGGGTAAGCCAAGCCGACGTCAGGAGCCAGCTTGCCCGGCAGCTGCGTGCTAAGGCCGCCAGCAGCTGACCGGTCAGGAGCAAGGCCAAGGGCCTGACGCGCCACCGGCGGCATCCCCAAGCCGTCAGCGAACGCCTCGAAGGTTGATGAGGCTCGCGCAGCGCGCTTGCGCTTCTTGTACTCACTCAGCCGGCCCTGGGGGATGCCGGTAAGCCCGGCGACCTGCCCCTGAGTCACGCCATGCGCGCCGAGAACCTCGATCACGGTGCCGAGATCACGGTTGCCGCATGCATCAAGTACGTCCTGACGTGCGCAGACTCGCTCAACAATCCCGCGCACGTCAGAGACGCGTAAAACCATGGCGCGCTTCCCGTTCCCTTGGTCGCTCGCCTGCGAGTGAGGTTTATCCTCCTGTCAATTACACCATGAGATACCACGGTTACTCTCGCGCTCGGACGGTTCGCTGGAACCCGACGGCCCGGCTCAGCCGGGCCGCTCATCTTCGGGCACGACGTAGGTCCCGCGATGCGGGATTGTCACGACCAGTCCCTCATCACGAAGTACCTGGAAGGCCCGCCGCGCCGTGTCACGGGCTATACCGAACAGGCCCACAAGATCCTTTTCTGAGGGCAGCGGGTCCTCGCCTGGCCGGAACTCGCCCGCTTCGATCCGGGTGCGCAGCCATGCCGCGATCTGCCGGTGGGGCGGCACCGCGCCGCGCCGGTTGATCTCGGGCACGTCCATGATCACAAGCTAGCTGACCAGCAACAACGGCCCATCTTCACCTACGCTGGTAGACGTAGGCCTACATTTGGCGATACGTTGGCAGGACATAAAGCGGGCCCGGACGCGGGTGCGTCACACACCGGCCGGGCCCCTGATCGCCCCATGGAGGCGATACATGCAGACGTGGCTCCTTCCTCTTTCCCTTAGCTCAGGGTTTCCGGAAGAGCCACCGGCTGCCTGGCCTGGTTCCGCGCAGGGCTACCCCGCCCTGGCAGGCCAGGCAACCACCACAAGGCGTGCAGGGCCGGGTCTGCGGGGCAACCGCGTAGGGGCAGTGATTCCGGTGCGGGCCCGGCCCCCGAAGCGGACCGCCCCGAAGCGGTCAACGCGCGCCCCCGGCAGGACTGGCGGCGCCCACGGGCGCCCGTTCCCACAGCCCTGTCGGGGGCCTTTTAAGGCGAGATGGCGACACCACGGGCCCGGACGGCGCGCGAACGCCGCTACCCGGGCCCTGACCAGGACGGAGCCCTGGCTAATGGAAGATGAAATCAGAGTCAACCTGGCCGCGTCACTTCACAGCACCGCCGGGGACCTGGCCGAGGTAGCCAACGGCCTGGCTGGCCTCAGCACGGATGACGAGATCGAGCAGCAGGCGAAGACCCTTGACCGCATTGCCGAGGACGCCACCGAGGGCGCGAGCATCCTGCGGGCGCAGATTGTCCGTCGTGAACGCGTGCACGGCCTGCTCCCGCGGCGCGTACCCCGCGATGCCGCCAACGTGCACCGGGTACCCTCCGACCCCGGTGGGGGCGCATCGTGATCGCAGACGCAGGAGTCATCGAGAACCTTGACTTACTTCGCCGCGAGTGGTGCCACGGCTATCTGATCTGGTTTCAGGCTGGCCTGTACTGCGCATGCCGACGCGACAACGCGGCCATCTGCCGTCGCACGACGGCGGAGGACCTCCGCAGGGAGATGGACACGGACTACCGCGCCTGTCCGGTGCTCGTCTAAGCCAGCCAAGGGAAGACCAATGACCACCGTGACGCCCCAACTCGCTCGCACGGATGTGGCCAACCGCGCCCGTGACTTCCTGGCCGCCACTGTCGACTTGGACCCGGGCACCCCGCACGCAGAACTGGTGCGCCTGCTCGGGCAATACCGTGCCCACCTCGCCGCCATGGTGGCCAGGCCAGGCGACGGCTTACAGGCCGCGAGCCGGGCACCAGGGCGGTAGTCCACAACCCGGAATCTCCCCGGGCACGGGGTAGGTCGGCCCTACCCGGCTGACTCAGCGGGCCACGGGATGATCCGCTGCTGAACCGGCACGTCCTCGCCCCGGCGGCAAGGCATCGGTGTCAGGTCCGGCATGATGATCTTCACTGCGGCCTTGCGTGCGCCGATCGTCAGCGCCTCCCAGCACTCCGCTACCAGGTCGTAATTCTCTGGCAGCAGACTACGTCTTACGACAACGCCTCTAGTAGAGCATCGGCTAGTCGTGTTGCACTTTCGATCACGTCGTCAGCGTCATCCTTCCCTACGTGCACACACTGGCCCAGCCGAAGAGGACTAGTTGGCATTGAGCGCAAGAAGCGCTCATCTACAATGCCATTTGCATGAGTAAGCAAATGCCGCAATGCGGCACCTTCCAAGAGTGCCCGCCACGCCTGCACGTTAAGACTACTGAGGGAAACTCCAAGGTGCATTTGATAGAGCGCACTTGCACCGTCTAGCCTCTGAAAAATGTTACCTCTTGGCCGAAGAATTTGGTCGGCGCCAGTGATGCGCGAGCGAAACACCTGGCTCAGGAAGCTTTCAAGCGCACTGAATGTATCTTTTACACTACAGTTCCGATTTCACGGTACGTAGTTAGTCGAGCACGCTACGGGATCGCGGTGAAGTCCTGGAGCGGGAAGATCGTTCAGGCTATCGGCTACATGCGGTCACCTCGCCTTCGGCCGTCGGAATTCATGTCAGTTCAGGACATGCCCCGAGGGTATGTCGCATGTCACCCAGAACCCAACCGTCTGGACTACGTGAACGTCACATCCATGTAGTTGGCGTTCTGGGCGAGGCGCCCTTATGCGGCCGGGGACGGCTCGACGACGACTTTCAGCCCGGTGCGGGCGGCCGCGCTGCCGAACGCCTCGGCGGCTTTCTCCAGCGGGTAGTGCGCGGTGACCACCCCGGTGAGATCTACCTTCTTGCTGGCAGCGAGGGCGATCGCCCTCGGGTAGACCTCATTCATCCGGCGGACCATGGCGATGGTGAGGCCCTTGCGGCGTGCGGTAGAGGCGCGGAACGTGGTCTTGTCGTCACCGGGGATACCGCCGAGCACCACCCTGCCCCCCGGGCGCGCTGCCGCCATCGCCAACTGCACGGCCTCGTCGCTGCCTGCCATCTCGAACGCCACGTCCACGCCCTCGCCGGTCAGTTCGCGCAGCGCCGCCGGTTCAGCGACCTCAGCGGGATCCGCGACAGCCACGCCCAGTGCGGCGGCAGCCGCACGCCGGTGCGGCAACGGCTCGAACGCGGTCACCGTGCCCGCGCCCGCCGCCTGGAGCACCTGCACGAGCAGCAGCCCGATGGGGCCAGCGCCGACGACCGCGACCGACGCTCCCAGGTGCACATGACCAAGGTCAAGCGCATGGATGGCCACGCCGAGGGGTTCCAGCACCGCGCCGTCGGCGTCGCTCAGCACATCCGGCAGCGGATGCAGCAGCTCAGTGGGCCAGGCCATGAACTCGCGCAGCGCCCCGTCCTGGCGACCATGCCCGGAGAACCTGATGCGGACGCACAGGTTGCGGTAGCCGTCGCGGCACGGGCGGCAGATTCCGCACGGGATGGCCGGGTCGATCGCCACCCGCTCACCACGCCGCGGGCCGTCGCTGATCACGCCGGCTGCCTCGTGACCCAGCACGAGCGGGTGGTCAAGCGTCGCGTCGCCGATCCCGGCCTCGCCCCACCAGTGCAGATCCGATCCGCAGATCCCCACCGCGGTGACCCTGACCAGGCTTTCGCCCGGCCCAGCCACCGGGTCGGGCTCCAGTGCCACCCGCAGGTCACCCACAGCATGCAGCCGCGCTGCCTTCATCCGGTTTCTCCGTTTCCGGCCGGCTCGTCTCCAGCCGGCCCGTGCGTGGCCCGGCCGGCGCCCGCCGTCCGGTGCCTGGCGCTACGCCGACCCCGGCCGGGTCAGCCGTTCTGGCACGACCACCTGATCGTAGAGTTCCTCGCTGATGCCCGAGCGGAGGGCCGCCTCCTTGAGCGCCAGGTTCTCACGGATCGCGAGATGCGCGATCTTCGCAGCCTCGTCGTAACCGATGACCGGACTCAGCGCGGTCACCATCATCACCGAGCGCTGCACGTTCTCGGCCAGCCGCGGCTCATTGAGCCTTGCCCCCTCGACGAGGAACTCACGGAACGAGTCCCCCGCATCAGCAAGGATCCTGGCCGAATGCAGGAAGTTGCTGATGGCCACCGGGCGGAACGTGTTGAGCTGGAAGTTGCCTTCCGCTCCGGCCATGGCGACCACCGTGTCGTTGCCCATCGCCTGCAGGCAGACCATCATCATGGCCTCGGCCTGGGTGGGATTGACCTTCCCGGGCATGATCGAGGACCCGGGCTCGTTGGCTGGCAGCAGCAACTCAGCCAACCCGGCACGCGGACCGGAACCGAGCCAGCGCATGTCGTTGGCAAACTTGAACAGCGCCACGCTGAGGTTGCGCAGCGTTCCTGAGGCGCGGACCAGGCCGTCGATCGAGGACTGGGCGGCGAACTTGTTCGGCGCGCTGACGAACTGCTGCCCGGTGAGCATGGATAGTTCCGCGGCGACGTCGTCCCCGAAGCCCGCAGGGGCGTTGAGCCCGGTGCCCACCGCGGTGCCGCCGATGGCCAGCCGCCGCAGCCCCGGCAGCGCGGCGCTGATGTTCTCCATCGCATCGTCCAGCTGGCTGACGTAGCCGGACCATTCCTGGCCGACGGTGAGCGGGGTCGCATCCGTCAGGTGGGTGCGGCCGATCTTCACCACGTGCGCCCATTCCTCGCTCTTGGCGGCCGCGGCGTCCCGGAGCCGGCGCACGCTCGGCAGCAGGTCCCCGGACAGCGCCAGAACGGCGGCGATGTACATGGCCGACGGGAAGGTGTCGTTCGAGGACTGCGCCGAGTTCACGTCATCATTCGGGTGGACCGGGTGCTTGCTGCCCAACTCGCCGCCCACCAGCTGGATGGCACGGTTCGCGATCACCTCGTTGACGTTCATGTTGGACTGGGTGCCCGAGCCGGTCTGCCAGACATGCAGCGGGAACTCGGCGTCCAGCGCGCCCGCGATGATCTCGTCCGCGACCTGGCTGATCAGGTCCGCCTTCCACTGCGGGAGCCGGCCTGCCCGGCCGTTGACGATGGCGCAGGACTTCTTCAGGTAGCCGTACGCGCGGTACACCGCGGTCGGCATCACATCCTCGCCGATGCTGAAGTGGATCAGCGAGCGCTGCGTCTGCGCCCCCCAGTAGTGGGCGGCGGGGACCTGTACCGTGCCGAGCGAATCGGTCTCTGCCCTGGTGCCCTCGGCGTCGAGCCCGACCCGCAACGGCCGGAGCAGCATCTCCGGAGCCCCCGTGTCCGGGATCGGGGACGCGCCCTCGGTGTCACCAGGATTCACTGCGACTCCTCCCGCCGGCCTGCCCCCTGCCGCGTGCCCAGGGTACGAAACCGCCAGGAGTGAGCCCGCCAGGAGTGGGCCCGGCTGGAGCGGGCCGCCGTCGTGGCGGACCGGGAGATTACCGGCGGGGGCCCGGCAGTTCCTTCTGCTCCCTGTGCTCCCTGGCGGAGCCGGACGACAGCAGCAGGCCGGTCGGCTTGGCGGTCAGCGCGGCGCTGGCGCGCGGGGCCTCGCGGACCCGGGACCCGCCAGTGCTGAGCCTGAGCGCCAGGGCGGGGCACATCTCGACTGCTTGCTGGGCTTCCTTCTCCAGCCAGAACGGCACCGGCATGTCCAGGAACATCGGGTATCCCTGGTTGTCGAGCTGGACCATCTCCGGCGCGATCTTCGCGCACAGGCCGTGTCCCTCGCACCGCGCCCAGTCCACCTCGAGGCGCACCTCGGATTCTTCGGGCCCGATCGGCAGGATGCCGCGGAGCGGCCGGCCGCACGAGCCGCGGAACAGGTGCGCCGTCAGGTCATCGCTGAACACGTCCAGCGCGGACAGCACGAACCGGGAGACGCCGTCTGGGTGTGAGCATGCTCCGCGGCCACGTACCACCGAGGCGGCCCGGCGGGCCATGTCGAGGGTGTCCACACCGCCGGAACCATCCGCCAGCGCGCTCATCGACCGGGCCAGACCGGGCAGTCCGAGCTTGCATGGCCCGCATTGCCCGGACGATTCCTTGGCCAGGTAACGCACGATCCGCGCCACCTCGCCCAGCGGGCAGGTGCCGCCCCCGAGGGGCATCACGATGCCGGCGCCGAGCGCGCCGCCGGCGGCGTCGAGCCCTGCGCGGGAGACTGGCACGTCGTCGGCGATCTCGCCAGGGATCCACATTCCGTGGTATCCGCCGACCAGCACGCCCTCCCGCGCCGTGGCCTCACAGATGTCCAGAACCGTGCCCAACGGGATTCCGGCGGGCACCTCCACCACGGCCGGCCGCCCCGCGGAACCGCCCACTGTCAGCAGCACCGTACCGGGCTCGTCAGGGGTCCCGTCCGAGGCGTATCCCTCCTGGCCCAGCATGGCAAGAACCGCCAGCTGGGCGAATGTCTCGGCGTTGGACAACAGCGTGGGCTGCCCGTCCACCCCGCTGTCGCTGGCCCGGCGTTTCTTGCCGGGCGGCAACGGGATCTTGCCGTTGACCGCGTTGACCAGGGCACCGCCCTCGCCCGCTACGAACCTCTCGGGCACCTCCACCACCCGGACGACCTTCTTCAGGTCCGGTTCCGCCCGGACGGCCTCGGCCACCGAACTCGCCGCCGCGCTGTTGGTTACCCCGACAATGATCAGCTTGGCGTTCAGCGCGCGAGCGGCCAGCAGTGCGCCGCCCAGGACCAGGTAGGGCGACCGGAGCAGCAGCATCTTGTCCTTGGCGCTGCCAGGCTCTCCCTCGGTGCCATTGATCAGGATGAACGGCCTGCACTTTCGCTGGGCACATGAGTCGGCCACTGCGCGAATCTTGCGCGCGAAAGGGAAGGCGGCACCACCTCGGCCGCGCATGTCAACGCTTTCCACCATTTCGATCAACTGGCGCGCTGTCACGCGCCGCATGGGACCGAAGATCTCCTGGTGTGTGGCGAGATCGATGCGTTCGAATCGGTCGAGGCCTGCGGTCAGCCGGGCCCGGCCTATCCGCATCGCCTCAGGGACGGTTGAGTTCACGAGTAGTTCCCGGTATTCAGCGGCACGATGTTCAGCGGGTCGGTCTCATCCTGCGGGCCAAAGTGATCACGGAAACCAGGTGGCCGCAGCCGGGTGTAGGAGGCGTCCTGCTCGGCGAAGGACGCGTAGTGCGCGGCCCGGTCCCGGTCAAGCTGCGCCGGCCGGTCAAGCTGCGCCGACCGGTCGAACTGCGCCGACCGCTCGTACTGGCCGGACCCGTGCTGGCCAGGCCCGTACTGGCCAGGCCCGTACTGGCCGGACCGGTCCCGCGAGTCATACTCCATCGGCCGCTCATACTGGACGGGCCGGTCAACCTGGCCCGGCCGCTCATACTGAGCAGAGCGGTCCCGCTGATCGGACTGCACCGGCCGGTCGTACTGGCCGGACCGGTCGTACTGGCCGGACCGGTCGTACTGATCGGGGCGGTCATACTGGCCCGCGCGGTCATACTGGCCGGACCGGTCGTACTGGCCGGACCGGTCGTACTGATCGGGGTGGCCATACTGGCCCGAGCGGTCGAACTGGCCCGAAGGGTCCCGCTCATAGGGCCGCTCGAACTGGCCGGAGCGGTCCCGTGTGTCGTAGCCCATCGGCTGCTCATACTGACCGGACCGGTCGATCTCACCAGTCCGCTCATACCGGGGAGAGCGGTCCCGCTGATCGAACTGGGCCGACCGCTCATACTGACCAGACCGGTCGATCTCACCGGTCCGCTCATACGGGACCGAAGGATCCCCCCGCCGGTCGGCGCCCATCGGCCGCTCATACGCGGCAGACCAGTTGTCCTGGCCGGACCTCACCGGCCGCTCATACGCCGCCGCGCTGCGGAACTCGCTCGGCCGATCGAAGGGACCGGAGGGGTGGTCGGACGTGATCCGGTCGAACGGGCCTGACGGATGGTCGGCGCCAAGTCGTTCGAACGGGCCGGTCCGCTCGTACTGAGCCGTGCGCTGATACTGCCCGGTGCGCCCGTACTGACTGGTTTGCGCCTGTGCAGAAGCCGGTGCGGGCAGGGCTAGCTGCTGCCGGGCAGTCCTCCCGGCCGGCGCCTGCCGGCTTTCCAGGGCGGCCTGTGCCAGGGCAGGAGCAGGTAGCGCAGTGGCGGACAGCGCAGTCCCGGGCATGGCAGCACCGGCGAGAGCGGCCGCCGCCGACCACCCAGCACCAGACGGAGCTTCGGACACCGGCTGGCTGGCCAGTTCGGTACGTGCCCGGTCCCGGGCGACGAACCGCACCACCAGCGCCAGTGCCACCGCCGCCACGCACCCGCCGTAACACCAGTAGACGGTGCCCTCGTAGCCGAAGATTGGCTTTGCGGGACGGCCGCCGAGTAGCCCGTGGATGAGCCCGAAGATCCACGCGACGTAGGCGGTGGCGTGCATCAGCCGCCAGGTCAGCGGCGAGATCCTGGTGGCCAGCCGGGCCCGGTAGATCCCGAACATCATGACCATGATGAACATATCCGAGGCTACTGTGCCTATCCCCAGATAGAAGGTCTTGTGCTTATACAAGGGGATGACCGCGTCCAGTACTGTCGAGCGTCCCGCCAATATTTCCAGCACGATGTGCACGACGAGAAAGGCTATCGCCCCGAAGCCAACGGCCCGGTGGATGGCCTGCATGGTAACCCGGCCGGCCGGCTTCATGAAAATGCGGTCCGTGGCTACGATGCCAATTCCCACTTCTGCGGTCAGCGCTATGAGCGCGAGCACACCCACGTAGTAAAGGAGGAAATTGTACGTCGCCCCGGCGACTGTATGCCCGATATTGGTCGATGCCGCGGCAGCGGCGATGGTGACCGAGCCGATGGCGACGGCGTTGAGGACCCACAGCCACGTGTTCGATCTGGGCTTAGCTACCTGGTAGCCACGCCTTCCGCTACCAAGCGTGAGCCCCCCTGAACGCCCAGTGGAACTGTCACCCTTCGCCGACACTATTGCCTCCCGGGAGGAGCTGCTCAGCTTCCTACCATTCTTGGTTACTCACACTGAATAGCTCGTGCTATGGCAACATTGCCATCCCCGGGAGATCCCGCTTCTCTACCGGGCTGATGAGGATGCTATCGCGCCAGATTCCAGCTTCGCAACGAAACGATATAGAAAGTAACCCTCCATGGCCGTTACCGCACGTCAGGGAGGGGTTTCGGAGGGCTCCCAGGGCATCTGCCGGCACAACTGCGGGCGCCCGATGGGATGACCCGGGGGCGGCCGACGAAGCCTTGTCCCGGCATGGGCTGCCACCCGGGTTCCCGGACGCCCCTCGGAACAGCTCCGAGGGTTGGGAACAGAGGGGACAGGGGGGCTGGAGAGAGTAGTGGGGTAGGCGTGCTGGGCGCACAACAGGGCACAGGTCCAGGGCACAGGTCCAGGGCACAGGGACGCGGTACACGACGGGCACAGGGACGCGGCACGCCTCCGCGACTACTCAGCCGCCGCCGATGGCGGGAGTGCGGGGCAGCCACCACGCGGGAGATCTTCGTTGCATGCTGTGAGCTTGCCGGCGGCCAGCGCCGCTCACCGCACCAACATGCTCACCGCACCAACTCGGTGGCCACCAGCTCAGCGATCTGCGCGGTGTTCAGCGCCGCTCCCTTGCGCAGGTTGTCACCACAGACGAACAACTCGACGGCGCACGGGTTATCCAACGACCGGCGCACCCGGCCCACCCAGGTCGGATCGGTGCCCACGACATCGGCGGGCGTGGGGAACTCACCGCGCTCCGGGTGGTCGTTGAGCACGACTCCGGGCGCCTCGCTGAGCACGCGCTGCGCGCCCGCCCGGGTCACCTCCCGGCCGAACACGGCGTGCACGGCCACCGAGTGGGTGGTCACCACGGGCACCCGCACACAGGTGGCGGAGACCTTGAGGTCCGGCATGCCGAGGATCTTCCGGGACTCGTTGCGTACCTTCAGCTCCTCCGATGACCAGCCGCCGTCCTTGACCGAGCCGGCCCACGGCACCACGTTGAGCGCGAGCGGCGCGGGGAACGGCCCGAAGTCCCCCACAACGGCGCGCAGGTCACCGGCCCGCTGGCCCAGTGCCCGGGATCCGGAGGTCTTGTCGAGCTGCGCGTAGAGCGTGTCAATGCCCGCCTGGCCGGCGCCGGACGCGGCCTGGTAGGAGGACACGACCATCTCCTGGAGGCCGAACGCACGGTGCAGCGCCGCCATCGCGACGATCAGCGACAAGGTCGTGCAGTTCGGGTTCGAGATGATTCCCTTGGGCCGCTTGGCCGCGGCCTCCGGGTTGACCTCGGGCACAACGAGCGGCACCTCGGGGTCCATCCGGAAGGCTCCCGAATTGTCCACCACGACCGCGCCGCGCTCCGCCGCCACCGGGGCCCACTCCGCGGAGACCTCGTCCGGCACGTCGAACATGGCCACGTCCACCCCGTCGAACACGCCGGCCTCCAGGGCCAGGACCTCGGTGTCGTAGCCGCGCACCCGCAACCGCCTGCCCGCGGACCGCGGCGAGGCGACCAGCCGGACGTCACCCCACACGTCGTCCCGGGTGGACAGCAGGTCCAGCATGACGGTCCCGACCGCTCCGGTCGCGCCCACGACGGCCAGCGTCGGCTTCGCGCTCACCGGCCGGTCCCCCCGTAGACGACGGCCTCTATCTCGCTGGCGTCCAGGTCGAAGGCCCGGTGCGCTGCGTTCACCGCCACATCCACGTCCTTCTGGTCCACCACCACGGAGATCCTGATCTCTGACGTGGAGATCATCTCGATGTTGACGGCCGCGTCGGCCAGCGCGCCGAAGAGCGTGGCGCTCACCCCCGGATGGGACCGCATCCCGGCCCCGATCAGCGACACCTTGCCGATCCGGTCGTCGTAGAGCAGGGTCTCGAAGCCGATGTCCGGCTGGATGCCGCGGAGCGCCGTCATGGCGGCCTGCCCGTCATCGCGCGGCAGGGTGAACGAGATGTCCGTGCGGCCCGTCGTCGCCGCGGAGATGTTCTGCACGATCATGTCGATGTTGATCCCCGCCGCGGCAACGGTGCGGAAGATCAGTGCCGCCACGCCCACCTTGTCGGGGACGCCCGCCACCGTGATCTTCGCCTCGCTCCTGTCGTGCGCGACCCCGGAGATGATCGCCTGCTCCACCTCGGCTCCCTCCGTACCCTGTGACGCTCCACTGATCGTGGTGCCCGTGCGGTTGCTGAACGACGACCGGACATGGATCGGCATGCCGTACCGCCGCGCGTACTCGACACAGCGCAACTGCAGAACCTTGGCTCCGCAGGCGGCCATTTCGAGCATCTCCTCATAGCTGATCCAGGGGATGCGCCGTGCGGTGCGCACGATCCTCGGATCCGCAGTGAACACACCGTCCACGTCGGTGTAGATCTCGCAGACGTCAGCGGCCAGGGCGGCGGCGAGGGCCACCGCCGTGGTGTCGGACCCACCCCGGCCGAGGGTGGTGATGTCCTTGCCGTTCTGCGACACGCCCTGGAAGCCGGCCACGATCGGGATGGCCCCCTCGGCCAGCGCGCCGCTGATCCGGCCCGGGGTCACGTCAATGATCCGGGCCCTGCCATGCGCGCCGTCGGTGATGACGCCGGCCTGGGAACCGGTGAACGAGCGGGCTTCCAGGCCGAGATTGGCGATCGCCATCGCCAGCAGCGCCATCGAGATCCGCTCGCCCGCGGTGAGCAGCATGTCGAGTTCCCGGGCCGGCGGCAGCGGGCTGACCTGCCCGGCCAGATTGTGGAGTTCGTCGGTGGTGTCACCCATGGCCGACACCACGACGACCACGGAGTGGCCGGCCTTCCGGGTGGCGACGATGCGTTGCGCTACCCGCTTGATGCCGTCGGCATCGGCCACCGAGGATCCACCGTACTTCTGCACGACAAGCGCCACAGGTGAGCCGCTCCTCCCGCTCCGGCTGCTGGCGGCTTGAGTGTACCTACCCCCGGCCGGCACTCTCCCCGCGTTTTTCCCCGGCGTGCGGTCAGACCTGGGTCGCCTCCTCGGCCACGTCGAGCATGGCGTGCGCGAGCACGGCGTGCAGCGCGCGCAGCGCCGCGCTGCCGTGGGTTCCCCAGTGGTTGACGTAGGAGTACTGCCACCACCACAGGGCTTCCAGCGAACGCCCGGCCTCGTAGTGCTGAAGCCCGTGGATCAGGTCAGCCGCGACCGCTGCCAGGTCATCCGACAGGCGGAAGGCCGTGAGCCGGGTGTCGGCGTAGGGATCGAAAAGCTCCGCGTACTCATCGCAGTCAGCCAGCCGCCGGGCGAGGCCCGACCTCAGCACATCCAGATCCGGATCGGCGCCCACGTCAGGTTCCCAGTTGTCGGGCAGGATGACGTCCTTGCTGGCACCGAGTTGCGCCCCGGCGAGCAGTATCTGGGAAACCTCCAGCAGCAGCAACGGCACCGTCTCGTTGCTGCCCTCGCCGCGGGCCAGCGCCGCGATCCCGTCCAGGAAGTCCCTGGCCTGCCCCGCTATCCGGTCGGCGAGCGGGTTCCATCCGTCGCCCGTCGGGGGCGCGGTTGCCGGTCCCTTGCTAGTAGCGCTCATCGGTTGCCTCGCAGCCAGGATGCCGTCCTGCGGGTAACTGGATCTGCCTCATAGGTCCCTAGCCTGCCCTTCCTCCAGCCTGGGTTCATCGGACACGCCACGTCACGCGGCACGCGCTGAGCATCAGAAGCCTCAGAAATCTCATACATCAAGAAGTCTCCGTCCTTCGAACGCCCGCCCGAGGGTGACCTCATCCGCGTACTCCAGGTCGCCGCCGACCGGCAGCCCGCTGGCGGGCCTGGTCACCCGGATGCCCAGCGGCTTGAGCAGCCTGGCCAGGTAGGTCGCGGTGGCCTCGCCTTCCAGGTTCGGGTCGGTCGCCAGGATCACCTCGGTGACGGCGCCATCCGACAGCCGCGTCATGAGTTCCCTGGTCCGCAGGTCCTCCGGGCCGATCCCGTCGATCGGGCTGATCGCGCCGCCGAGAACGTGGTAGCGACCGCGGAACTCACGGATCTTCTCGATCGCCGCGACATCCTTGGGCTCCTCGACCACGCAGATGATTGACTGGTCCCGGCGCGGGTCGCGGCAGATCCGGCATTCCTCTTCTTCGGCCACGTTCCCGCAGACGCGGCAGAACCGCACCCGCTCAGTGACCTCCACCAGGACGGACGCGAGCCGGCGGACGTCCGTGGAATCAGCGGCGAGCAGGTGGAAGGCGATGCGCTGCGCGCCCTTGGGACCGACGCCCGGCAGCCTGCCAAGCTCGTCGATGAGGCTCTGGACAATCCCTTCGTACACGTGCGTCCGTCCCGATCAGCCGCGAAGGTCGCCGCCGCCGCGCGGCTCGCCGCCGTGTGGCTGGCCCGGGAAGTCCCCGATACCTGGGATGCCCGGCAGCCCGGGGACGTCGCCCGCGCCGCCAAGCCCGCCGATGCCGGACGCCAGCGGCCCCATCTTCTCCTGCTGCAACTCGGACGCGGCGCGGTTGGCGTCGCGGACAGCCGCCAGGACCAGGTCGGCGATGGTCTGGGCGGTTTCCGCCGGGTCCGTCGCGTCGATGGCGGCCGGGCTGATGGTCAGGTCCACCAGGTCGCCCTGCCCGTTGACCCGGGCCTTGACGAGGCCGCCGCCGGCGCTCCCCTCGACCACGGCGTCAGCCAGTTCCTGCTGCGCGTTCATGAGCTGATCCTGCATCTGCTGCGCAGCCGCGATCAGTTGCTGCATATCGATCTGGCCACCAGGGTCCACTGTGCCCTCACTCACTACCGTCAGCCCGCACCGTCGCACGGTGACTGGAACGCCCGTCGTGCCTGCCCGGTCCGGGGCGGCCCGAAGGACCTGTCGGTTTCGAGCCTACGGCCTGCTGGCCTTACCGGGGGCACTGCCTCACGTGTTGCCCTGGGCAGGTGTCCGGTGGGTCCCGGTCCATCCCGCAAAGCCAGCCACGGTGGACGGAAGGCGCGGAGCCGGGGGACCTGAGGCCGGGGTCAGGCTTCGTCGATCTCGGCGATGACGCGACCGCCGAGTTCCCGCTTGATGAGGTCCATGCCGGTCAGGTCCATGCTGACCGGCTGTGCCGGGGCGCTGTCGCTCTGCGCCTCGGCGGAGAGCGTGCGTGGCGGCGCGGATTCCGGGGGCGGCGGCGGGCTGGTGACCTGGACCGCTGCGGGAGCCTTCGCGCTCAGCTCATCCGGGCCGCCCTGGTCGCTGCGCGGAACTCCCGGGGTGCTGCCCAGCTGGGCCGCGGACATCGCCTTGATCCGGAAGGTCACGCCCAGCAGGGAGCCGAGCACGGCAATGAGATCACGGTCGTAACCACTGCCCGAGAACCCCCGGGCCTCGCCTTCCCTGGCGAACAGCACCGTGAGAACGCCGTCCTCGACGGAATGCACCGTGGCGTTGCTGAGCAGCATCCAGGCCACCCGGCGCTGGCTCTTGACCGCGTCGAGGATCTCCGGCCAGCGCTGCCTGACCGCCTCGGCGCCGGCCGGGGCGGCGGTCCCCGCCGCAGTGCCCTGTCCGCGGGCGTCCTGGGCGCCGTCGGCCCGAGCCGGGGCGGCCCGAGCCGGGGCAGCCGGAGCCGGGGCGGACGGAGCCGGACGCCCCGCAACGGGCCTGGGTGCCGACGCCTCCGCCCGATCCGGGGCCGCCGGACCCGCCGGAGCCGGCGGGCCCGCACCGGGATCCGCGCCCGCCAGCCGGCGCTCCAGCCGTTCCAGCCTCGCCAGCAACGCCTTCTCCCCGGAACTCGCGCCGGGCAGCAGGATCTGCGCGCAGGTGAGCTCGAGCAGCAACCGCGGCGAGGTCGCCCCGCGCATCTGGATGAGCCCCTCGCTGACGATTTCCGCGGCACGGGTCAGTTCGGCCTGCCCGAATCTCCCCGCCTGCTCGGTCATCCGGTCGAGCCGGTCCGCGGGCATGTCGAGCAGCCCGGTCTGCCCGGCCCCGGGCACGGCGGCCAGCACGATCAGGTCGCGGAAGCGGTCAAGCAGGTCAGCGGCGAACCGCCGGGGGTCATGGCCGCCTTCCATCACCCGGTTCACCGCGCGGAACACCGCCGCGCCGTCCCCGGCCGCGAACGCGTCGGCGACGTCGTCCAGCAGGTTCTCGTCGGTGTAGCCGAGCAGGGCCACGGTCCGGTCGTAGCGCAGCCCTTCTTCACCCGCGCCGGCCAGCAACTGGTCGAGCACCGAGAGGGAATCCCGTGCCGACCCAGCCCCTGCCCGGACCACCAGCGGCAGCACGGTCGGCTCGTAGGGGACCTGCTCGGCATTCAGGATCTGCTCCAGCAGTTCCCGCAGGATGGCCGGGGGCACCAGGCGGAACGGGTAGTGGTGCGTGCGGGACCTGATGGTGGCGATGACTTTCTCTGGCTCGGTGGTGGCGAAGACGAACTTCAGGTGCGGTGGCGGTTCCTCGACGAGCTTGAGGAGCGCGTTGAAGCCCTCCCGGGTCACCATGTGCGCCTCGTCGATGATGTAGATCTTGAAGCGCCCGGACACCGGGGAGTAGAAGGCCCGCTCGCGGAGGTCCCTGGCGTCGTCGACGCCGCCGTGCGACGCGGCGTCGATCTCGATCACATCCAGGCTGCCCGGCCCGTCCGGGGCCAGGGCGACGCAGGACTCGCACTTGCCGCACGGATCGGGGGTAGGCCCCTCGGCGCAGTTCAGCGAGCGTGCCAGGATGCGCGCGCTGGACGTCTTGCCGCAGCCCCGGGGCCCGCTGAACAGGTAGGCGTGGTGCACCCTGCCGGTGCGCAGTGCCTGCCGCAGCGGTTCCGTTACATGGTCCTGGCCTTTGACTTCGGCGAACGTCGCCGGCCGGTACCTGCGGTAGAGCGCCAGGCGCGGCCGGGGGCCGCCGGGCCGGTCCGGGTCGTGGTCTGCAGGAAGAGTGCCGGGCACGTCACCTGTCATGACCTCATCCTCGCGGTGCCGGATCCTCGCGGTGCCGGTAAGGACCCCCCGCACACCCGCCAGAGCCCGCGTACCCTTGCTGCCTTCCGGCCCTGGGGGAGTTGGCGGGATAAACGCCGTGCGGGGGGTCGGCGACCAGTCTAGCCACGGGTCGGACACTCCTGTGCCGCATCCCGCCCGGCCGGGCACGCCGCCCAGCCCCGCCGGCAGTGCCCGTCCGCCCTCGTCGGCGGCGTCATCGCGCCTGTTCGCGGCGCCGCCCGCTCCTGTTGAGGGTGCTGCCTCGCCCCTGTTGGCTGCGCCGCCGCCCTAGTTGGCTGCGCTGCCCGCCCCGGCCGAGGGCATCATCCGGCCTGGTTCGCCGGAGCATCCCGCCCGGTCGGCGGCACCGGTAAGCTTGCCTGCGGAGGATTCGCCTAGTGGCCTAGGGCGCACGCTTGGAAAGCGTGTTGGGGGCAACCCCTCAGGAGTTCGAATCTCCTATCCTCCGCCACACTTGCCAGCCACAACGTTGGCTTGGCAGAAGCCCAGCATGGTCAGCAGCATGCCGGAGGCGCCCGCACCGCCCGAGGCACCCGGCACGATCCGGCTGCTGCGCCGGGCTTCCCCCCTTACCCAGCCGACCCATCCTGCCCCAACAGCCACTCGCGCGATCCCGACCTCATCAGCGCGGTGCATTGTGGCTCGCCGGCGAGCCACAATGCACCGCGCAAACAAAAGCACCGCGCTGATGGCTGGCGGCGGACACATCTGTGCTGAGCGGCGCTAGCTGCTTCCCTCGGGGCCAGCCCTGTTTTCCTCGGGGCCAGCACTGTCCGTCAGGGCGCCGGTCTCCATCGAGAACTCGTTGCGGTCGGCGGGGTCGAAAAGGCGGCTGGCTCCGCGGTGCACGAACTCCATCGGGTAGTAGCTCGTCTGCATGGACCACAGCTCGCCATCGATGAAGCGTTCCTGGTGGCGGATCACTACCGTCGAGCCCTGGCCGAGCTGGAACTCAGCAGCGATGTAACCGGAAGCCTCCTGGAGTTCCACGCGCGGGGTCGTGACCGTCGGCGTCCGGTTCCTGGAGATCACGCCTGAGGCATATGCCGCACCCTCGAAGCCCCCGAAGCCCGTGTCCACGCTGACGGCCGTCCTGAACGGATCGGTCTTCTTGAGCACGAACGTGCCCGCGCCGGGCCGCTTCTCCACCACCCCGCGGGCAAGCAGGAACCTGATCGCTTCCCTGACGGTGTTCCGTGATGCTGCGGCGGGAAATCCGCGGCTAACCCTGAGCAGATCAGAGCGGCGCACTGGAGGGGCTGCCCTCCTCCGTGCGCCGCTCACCAACCCTCGACCTAGCAGCCGGATCGAGAGCTACGCCTCCCTGGGGTCGTAGTGCTCGTAGCGGTACTGCGGGGACGGTCCGTGTCCGCGGTGTCGCTTCGCCATTACACCTCCCATGATGGCCCTCGCTACAATTTAACCACATCTTTAAGATCGAGGGCATTAGTTATCAGATGACTACTTAAGGTTATAGAGACAGGCTTGTATCGTTCATTCCTGTAACCCCGGGGCCTAAGGCGGGAACCGCGGATCACGTTACGTTCCGTAATGCACGGCGCCCTTCAGTTCCGCAGTCTGCGGACTAACCACCGAGCGTCCCTGTCGCCACAAGAATCACACTAGCCCCAGAGACCTGTCCAGCCCCACCCGGACGGTCGGCCCGACGTCAGCCGCCAGGTCGGAAAAATAAGAAGGTAGACGGTCCTGGAAAACTAGGAGCGGGAGAGATTAAATCTAAGCAACAAAGCGCTAAGTGCTCTGTCGGCCCAAGTGTTGATGCCTTTTTTCATATCTTTCGGGAGTCCCATTTCACAGAGCGCAATCAGCACCGCTGGCAAGGCGAGCGCAACACTGGTGGGCAGGATGCCAATATGGCTGGCAAGCCAGCCATCGAGCAAGGAGGCAAACGGCTTTGTGCCAGCCCAGGCGATTGCCCACAGCGCCGCGACACTCGCGGCACTCGCGACACTCGCAGCGCTCTTCTTGTGTTGCCCAAGGAGTGCGGTCTGAGCGGCAGCTCCGGTAAACAGGGCGGCAGCACCCGCCGCAAAGGCGGCGATGAGGCTGACCTGAGTTGAGAACCCTATCGTGAACACGACAACCGAGACACCGAGGATGAAAAGCGAGCGCGCTGCCCGTTTGGACGCATCACGCGCGTCATTCTCTCCGCGGGAAGTTGGCGGCAGCGATCCGAGCACGGCCCCCCAGCCGAGTGCAGCGATAAAGTATCCGGCCCAGTCGCTGGAGATGTGCAGCTCGGCATGTGCCACGGCCGGGCTGAGCACCAGTATGGGGTCGTCGGCGAGAGTCACCGCCGCCACGATCGCCAGCAATAGCAGTATCCGGGGCTGGCGAAATGCAATCGTGAGGCCATCGGTCGCGCGAGCCCGTCGTCGCAGCCCACGTACATCCTGATCAGGATGTACGTGGGCCGACGCCTTGCTGGTGACGCGTTTCAGGCGGCCAAGAACAACAGCGAGGCAAACGGCGAAGATCGTGAATGAGGCCGCATTGAGTGCGAAGATCAGATCCGGTCCGACGAGGGCGATCACGGGCACGCACAGTGCTGGCGCCAGCGCCCGGCCAGCGTTGTACGACACCGAGTTCATCTTTACGGCGCCCCTGATGTCCGCCGAGTCCACAAGTGCAGGCACCAGGGCTGTCTGCACAGGGAGAGCCAGGGCGTACACGAGGCCGAGACCCAGGGCACCGACAACCAGGGTGTGCTCACCAAGCATTCCGCTGCTATAACGCCAGGCCATCGAGGCTGCGATCGCGGCTGAAGCGCACTGGGTGCCGATCAGGACGGTTCTCGTGCCGACCCGGTCTGCCAACACGGCCGCCCATGGGCTCACTACCACCATTCCGGCGAACTGCGCGGAGGTAATCACGCCGACGGCAAAGACAGAGTGGGTGACCTGGTAAGCAATCAGGACCTGGGCGGTGCTTTGCAGCCATGTCCCGAGGTTTGATACAAGGCTGCCAACGAAAAACAGGCGAAAGTCGCGATGACGTAGCAACTGCCAGGAGGAGCGCCGTATCTCTCGGCGCTCCTCCTGGACACTCTTGACTGCTTCAAGTGGCTGAGTTTTGCCGGGCGCCGACTCTGTGCAACTGCAGGCGGTCTCCGGGCCCGGGGAGTTGCCGTCAGTCTCCACGACTTTGAAGCCGGTCGCAGTCTCCACGACTGTGAAGCCGTCGGCTGGCTCCACGAAGCCGCCGACGCTCGAAGGCTGTGAACCTTCTAGCAGGCCCCGATATTGCGGAGCTTCTGGCAGGCTCCGACACTGCGGGGCCGCTGGGAGTCCCCGACACTGTGGCGCTCATGACGAGCGGGCCTCCGCCACATCGCGCAGAGTCGCTGGAATCGCTCTAGGCACTTTATCCGCCGTTCGTGGGCAGCAAGCCCTCGCTAATTGGGACGTTTCCGACGTTGATCATGAACCGGTTTCTGTCCGCTCGATAGACTGTGACCGTTAGCCGCACCCGGTTCTGGTCCTGGTCGAAGGCAACTCGGTAGATCTCCACCATCTGGATGCGCCCGTCGGTCGGGATACTGAAGAATTCCGTCTCCGTGGGATTCGGGCTTCGCACTTCGATCGCGTCCCGGTACCCGGCCTGCTCGATGCCGTTTTCGCGCAGGTACGCGACAGTGCCTTCGTCGATGGCATCCGGATCCAGCAGCCGGGGAGCCCGCTCGGCGAGGGACCTGGGATAGAACGAGGTCTGCAACGACCAGGGTCGCGCGTCTACGAAGCGCTGCTCGTGGCGGCTGATGACATCGGTTCCCTCCGGGATCCGCAGCGAGTCCGCGACCGCCGGCTTCGCCTTCTGCACCTCTACCCGAGGGGCGCTCGTGGTGGCTTCCCGGCCGCTGGCGGCCACTTCAGCGGTGTAGACGCGCCCCTCGCCGCCCCCGCTGCCTGTCTTCGGATCTGTGGTGAGCGTGGTGACGATGGGATTCACCTGCTCGGTGACGAACGTTCCCTTGCCGTGCAGGGTGTACACCAGCCCACCGGTTGTGAGCTCCTTGATCGCACCGCGCACGGTGTTGCGGGATGCACGGTGCAACGCGATGAGCTCATTTTCCGTGGGGAGCCGGCTTCCCTGCTCCAGCTCCCCTGAGTCGATCTTGCGGCGTAGCTCGTCGGCAATCTCCCGGTACAGCGGCCCAGCCATGATCGTCTGACTCCTTGCTTGGACGTTCGGTCCAGGGGTCTGGTCCCGACGTCCTACTTGTTCCCGAAACTCATACCAATAACTAGTATCTCTGGTTTGACACCTATACGAAGGGTACACTCTCATTCCAGAGGTACTACTCATTCCAGAGATACTAGATATTGGAATGACACTACTGGCTGGCTTGAACGAGACAACAAGGTACACGATCGACAGCCCTCGCGCAGCAGGGACGCGCTACTCGGAGCCGACAGCTTTGGCCGGACTGCAATCCCACCGCCCGACGACGACCCAGCGGCACTCGCCGCCTGACGAAGGAACAGCGATGGCCGCGTACGCAACGGCAACTGATCCTGCCGTCCACCACTGGCCCGACGCCTTGCCCCAGGGGGAGCCATGGGTTTCCGTGACGATGTCGCCAAAGTAGCCGCAGACCCCCAGGTTCGCCGGCTGGCCGAGCGGCGCGCGGGCAGCCACGAGCTGGCTGAGGACGCGCTGCAGGAGACGTACTACGCCGTTGCCAAGATGAAGAACCCGGAGACCATCCGTGATCTGCGCGCCTTCTTCTGCAAGTCCTTGATCAATGAGATCAACCGCCGGCTTGCCCGCCCGATGCCCATCCTCACCGACGACATCGGTGCGACCTCGGACCGCCACCAGGGACGACCCCTATGGCCGTCTGGCAGCTCCCCACCGGCTTCCGTGGAGAGCGAGGCAGATCTACGCATCCTCGCAGCGAGAGTGCTCACCCGACTCCAACGTGATCGCGACGAGCTGATGGCTGCAGTCCCGGCGCGTTCGGATGATCACAGCCGCTACCAGTCCGCGATAGTCGCGGCCGCAAGAAGGATCTTGGACCTGCTCTTGGCGGGGCAGGTGGCGTCGGCGGACTGGAACGCGGTACTCAAATCCGAATATCCGCAGTGGTGCGACGGACCTGAGCTGGCACAAGACGCCATGGCCCAGCGGCTCGGCCGCGCCCGCAGCGACGTGCGACAGGTGTTCCAGGCGATCTTCTCAGGAGGCGAGCTCGCTTCCTGGATGGCGCAGGACTGAGCCGACCGTGCTGGCGGCAAGAACGCGCGGGGAAGTGCTGTCAGGTTTCTTCCCGGCAGACCTCGTTCACCTGAGAAATCGGCCCGAAGGAGGCAGAGGTGACAGTCACCGTACCGGCGGACCCCACCATTCCGGACCGTCCTGACCCCGAGAACCTGGCTGTGATCGGCGTAGCCGGGTGGTTTCGCGACGACCGGGCGGCGGCCGAGGAACACGACGAAGCGATGCGTGCCGACACGCACCGGCATGAGATGCAGCGGCACCTGGAGACGGCTGGCCGCGCGCTGGCCCATGCCAGCGCGCGCGTCTCAGCCCTCACCGACAAGCTCAACCTGGATGGCCGCAGGATGCTCGCGTTCTGGCTTGGCGGCGGCATCATCGCCGCGCTGGTCATACTTGACGCGATCCCGCTGAACTGGGCGGCGCAGGCGTTCGGTCTCAACGCTGCCGACAGCTGGGTGGTGACGCTGATCCTGCTCGTGGCATCGGTCGGGGCCATGGCCGGCCTCGAGGCGACACGTCACGACCCGCGCCGGTATGCGGCCCTCGTCGCCATCACCCTGACCGCCTACGCCGGGCTGGTGGCTTTGCGCACCTCTTTCCTGGTGACGGTCGCCGGGGAATCCGCCGCTGCTGCGTTCCTCCAGGCCATCGTGCTCAGTGCGATCTCCGCTGGCCTGGTCTTCCTTGGCTCGGCGGTGATGGCCCGGATGCGGCCGTTCCGGCTGTCCCGCGCCCTCGCAGCCGCGCGGCGGGCCCGCCGGGCCTTCGAAGCCAGCGAGGCGGCGCTGCGCCAGGCCGAGGAAAGGCTGCACCGCCACCTGGGCGTACTGCGCCGGCAGCTGATCCGGCAGCCCCTGTACTCCATGGTGCCGCCAGGGGTGACTCACGCTGACTGGGTGACCGCCCTGGAGCACGCACTTCATGCCCAGTTCGCCGAGCGGTGACCGCGGCCACCAGACCCCCACTTGACCGGCTCAATCGCCGTCAAGTGGGGGAAGCTGTACGTATGACGAACAATCGCACGTTGACCCTGAGCTATGACGCGGACGCTGGCCAGGTGCTGCTGGAGGACCTTCCGGCCGGACCGGCTGGCGAAGCGGGCCTGATCCCTGCAGAGGGTATCGAGCTGCTCTTCGACTGCGCTGACGGCCGGCTGTCCCGGGTTTTCATCGAGGCTGGTGAGCCCGGGGGCCCACCAGCAACCGATGAGCCTGCGATGACTGCCGTCGCCCGCTTGCTCGGACCTCAGGCGCGCGCGGCTATCCAGCATGCGGCGAGCAAGGACGGGGATCCGGTCGCGGTGGCGGCCGAACCAGGCACCATTGTGGCCCTGTCGCGGCTGGCCCGGCTGGATGCCGCGCGAATGATCAGTCCCGTGCCGGAGTCATTCCGGTGGGCGGTGGAGGCTGCCCCGCTCGCAGCGCGGGCTGGGCTGGACGCACGTGTGCAGGCGGAGGCGCGCCGGGCCGGGGATGCGCTGGAAGGCGCGGACGATGCGTCGCTCGCCACGCTGGCCCCAGTTGCCAGCATCGTGGCGGATCTTGTCCAGGATGCCGAGCCGGAGTTGGCGAAAAGACTGCGCGATCACGCCGCGGAATCCCCAGGGGGATCAGGGGGCGCGCGCACCGCGCGGGCCCGATCGCAGGACAGGCCGGAGCTTGCCGCGGAGGACGGTCAGCGCGGCGGGGTAACGGGGGGCCTGCAGTGGTGGCTTGACCCGCGCCTGATTCCTCCCGGGGTCTTCCGGCACGCGGGGTGGCCCGGCGCTGAACTGACGGTCCGGGCTGAGCAATACGGCATCGTCATCGAGGCGGAACTCGCGCCCGGCGCGGACCGCCAGGCGCTCGGACAGTGCCGCGCCCGGCTGGTGGACCCGGCCAACCGGAGTGTCCTCGGCGCGGCGCCGTTCCGCGACCTGGGGAACTCCCGGGTGCGGGCTGAGATCCATGAACGGGTGCCACCGCGCGAGGCGTGGGTGGAGGTCGTCGATGACGAGAGCCGCCCAGTGCTCAGCGGGCAGCTGCACCGGATGCGCCGGGCGATGCGCTGGGCGGACGCCGCGCTCAGCGCAAGCCGGCATGCGTCCGGAGTGGCCGACGCGGAGTGGGCAAGGCTGGCAGCCGTTGCCTGGGGACGCTGCGCCGAGGACTGGGCTGCCGCGGACGACCCGGACCGCGCCTACCTGGCCGCGGTGCGCCGGGCGGCCATCTGCCCGGGCGTTGCGGTCCCCCCGGCACCGTCCGGCTGGGCCAAAGAGCTCGCCAGCCGTCCCGCCCTGGCGGAAGAACCGTTCCTCGCTGAGCGCGTGGACTGCTGACGCTGAGCGCGTGGACTGCTGACGCTGAGCGCGTGGACTGCTGACGCTGAGCGCGTGGACTGCTGACGCTGAGCGCGTGGACTGCTGACGCTGAGCGCGTGGACTGCTGACGCTGAGCGCGTGGACTGCTGACGCTGAGCGCGGGAGTGCTGAGGCTGAGCGCGGGAGTGCTGAGGCTGCGAGCCGCCCTTGGCGATGCGACGGCAGCGTGCTGATGACGATGGCACCAGGGGGTGATGGCGAGGCTGGGCCGGGTCTGCCCGCGTCACGGAACGCGGGCAGCTCAGATCAGCGGCCGTACGTTGCTGCTGTGCCGGGTTTGGGTGGCTGGGTCAGGAGCTTCCCCCCGCGGGTTCCTCGATCACTACGACGACCCGGCGGTTGTCGCCGGAGGAACCCGGGGCGACCAGGTTGGTGGCACCGTGCCCGATGACGAGCAGAGCTGACTTCGGCACGCCCCTCGCCTCGAGGAAGGCAGCGACCGCTGCGGCACGGTCCTGCGATAGCACCTGGTTGTGCTGAGCGCCTCCGGGGGCTGAAGCGAAGCCGTTGACGACGCCGCTGGCGCCCGGGCGGCGCAACTCCGCGACGAGGGGCGCGAGTACCGAGGCCGCGGTCGGCAGCAGGGTGGCGCTGTTGTTGGCGAACAGCGCACGCCCGGAAAGGACCTCGGTGACCGCGGGCTGGCCGAGTCCTTCGGACACGAGCTGGTCGAGCTGGGCAGCCGTGACCTCCGGGCCGAGGACAGCCGCGCGAGCGGCGCCGGCGGCCAGGAGGTTCACCTGGGCGGCACTGGCCGCCGCGGCTGTCGGCAGGTAGGAGGTGACGACGATGACGTCGTCTCCGTCCAGTTCGCCTGACGGAGGCATGCCGGAGAGGCTTGTGACGAACAGCAGCAGGACGCGCCGGGCGCCGAAGGGAGCGCCAGCCTGGTTGATCAGGCCGGAGGCGGCGCTGGTGGCGAGGGCGCACTCGGCTGGCAGGGTGGCGGCCGCCGGGCTGGACGGCTGCCCGGTCACGGCTGCGTGCAGTGGCAGGGTGCGCAGCCAGCCCGCGATCGCAGCCCTGGTGCGGGCGGCGACCGCGCGCTTGCCCGCTGCTACCTGCCCGCGCCAGTAGGTCAGCGCATCCCGGTACCGGCCCTGCTGGTAGGAACTCGCTCCCGCGCCGGGTGCCGCGGGTCTGCCCGGCACGACCACCGTGGCCGGGGGCGGCGAGTCCGACGCGATGAGTGCCCGCCCCCGCTCGGCCGTGAGCACATCAAGGTCTTCGCGGGGGCGGGCGGTGGCGGCCACGACCTGGCTGAGCAGCTGGCCCGTGCCACTCGGGCCGGGCACGGCCACCAGCAGCGCTGGTGCAACCTGCTCGGTGAGCGTCACAGCTGCCGCTGCCGTCGCCGGGTCGGCCGCCGGAGCGCCCAGGACACCGCCGCAGCCGGCCGTGACCGCAATCATTGCGGCCGCCCCCGCGGCGAGGTAGCTGTGGCGAGCGATTCTTGCCATCACGGTGGGCTCCCTTCGCCAGGCCCGCTGCGGCACTGATGCCGGACCGGCGCTCTGCACAACACGAGGCCCGTCCGCACCGGACCTGACAGTCGGTCCGGCAGGCGTCAGACCGCCACGGAGGACTCCTCTTTCCCGGTGTGGCAAGCACCCGGCAGGTGGAGGAGCAAGCCGTGCAGGAACCCCAGGACCCCGCAACGCGGCAGATCGTCGGCCATGTTCTGCGCACCCACCCGGAGGGGCAGAGCCTGCTCGGCGAAGCCGGCCATCGCCGCGCGCTCGCGGAGCAGTCCGCGGCGGTGGTCTCCCATGCGTTCGACGTCATGCAGGCAGCCCGCCTCGGCTATGAGGAACTCCGGCACCGGCTGGATCCCCGCTACGACCGGACGCTGCACTTCGGTGTCACCCTGGCGTTGCTTGCCGCGATCTTCGCCGCCCTGGTGGTGCTCGACGCCATCGAGTTCGCCGGGGTGCTCACCGGGTGGATGACCGCTGCCGCCGTCGCCGCAGCGGCAGCCTGGGCTGGCTGGGCATGGCTGGCCGCTCTCGCCATGCGCGAGAAGAAGCACGGGCTGCTGACGGCGATTGCGGCGGGAGCCGCAGTCGTTGGCGGCCTGCTGGCAGGCCTGCACAGCGAGGGAGTGGCTGCCGGCCGGACGGTTGCCTGGCATCGGTTCGGCGTCGGCGTCGTGCTGGTAGTGCTCATCTTCGCCCTGGTAGCGGTGGCCGCGGTGCTCATCGCGCGCACGGAGCCAGCGTCGCTGGTGCCCGCCAGGCGCCGCTGGCAGCGCTCCCGGGACGACCATGCGGCCGCCGTGCGCGTTCAGCATTCCGACGCCGAAGCGGACGTCATCGCCGGGCAGGGATGGCGCGGCCTGGTCCAGGCACAGGCGAATGCATCAGCCGACGGCGGGGAACGCACGAGGATTCCAGAGTCATAACATGCGATCCCGCAAGTACGGTCAAGCGCCCGAAAAGGGACTAATCTGGCGTCCTTGCGCAGCAGTGATACGGCCGGGGGCTGGCGGCGCTTTCCGGCCAATTGACCGTTTCGGCGGCCTCGCCGTTACCGGATTCATATCGGCAGGGAACGTGGCCGCGGAGTGGTTGATGTCAGGGGTTCGCTTGGTTGAGCCGCTGACCGGCGACGATCCTCGTGAAGTTGCTGGCTACCAGCTGCGCGCCCGGCTCGGCGCAGGAGGCATGGGGCGGGTCTACCTGGCGAGCACGCCGGGTGGGCGGCGGGTAGCGCTCAAGGTGGTCCGGGCCGAGTTCGGTGACGACGAGCAGTTCCGGGCCCGCTTCCGCCAGGAAGTCGCCGCCGCCCAGCGCAGCTGCCGGGCCGGGCTGCCCGGGGCGGGCACCCCCGCCGTCACGGTGCCCCCGCCGCCTATGGGCCGACGGCACCGGCCCCGCGCACCAGTCCGCGGCCAGCGCATGGCGCCGGGCGGACGTCGGCTGCCTCGCAGTCGGGGCTCTCCGCGTCCGCGGCGGCAGGCTGGCCGCCGGGCCGGCGGCCGGGGCCGACCAGTGGTAGGTGACGGCCGCTCCCGGACTTACCGACTTGATCGGCAGCGACGTCGCCCGGCTGATCCACATGCTGCTCGGCGGGGCACCGGGTCCGCTCAGGATGGGCCGCCCGCTGCACCCGGGGCCGCCAAGAAGTTGTCAGCCCGGGTGGACTCGCCGTATCCGGCCTTTCAGGATGGCCGGTCGAGCCGGTAGCGGAATTCCCCGGTGGCGGCGACGCGCCGGAAGCCGGCCTTCTCCAACACCCGCTGGGAAGCCACATTGCCCACGTCAGTGCTGGCTGCAACCGCCGTCACCGCGGGGTCCGCCCACGCCATCGAGACCATCGACTGGACGGCCTCCGTGGCGTAGCCGCGGCCCCGGCGGGACGGCACGATGCCGTAGCCGACCTCCACCTCACCCTCATCCGGCGGCCCGGAGAAGCCGATCCCGCCCACCACGGCGCCGCTGGCCCGCTCGACTACCTGCCGGTGACCCCAGACGCCGTCATCCTCCGCCCAGGCGGCCGGCCCGGCCCGGTGCAGCAGGCCGGCGATGACCAGGTCCCCCTCGGCCGGGTAGTCCGCGGCCCACCCATCGAGGCGGCTGCCCTCGGCGATCGCGCGCACCGCCGCCCAGGGCAGCGGCCGCAGCAGCAGCCGCGGCGACTCCTGCGACGATCCAGGCCGGCCGGGCGGCCGGGCAGCGGGTTCCATCTCTGTCATTCTGTCCGATTCCAGCGGGCAACGGTACCGCTAACGGTGGCGGTGAGCATTAGTGATACAGGCGTGATTCGTACCGGTTTGTGCCTCGGGTCTCCGCGCTGCGCTCTGTGCGTCGTTTGACTGCGGGCGAGCCCGGTGTCCTGGCATCCTGCCTGATGGATAGGGACCGTCAGGCTCGGTGAGGGGCGCGGGAAGGCCTAGTAACCGGGCGAATTCCGGCGTTAGGAACCAGTTGAGCTCCGTACCCAGGCATCGCAGGAAGCGGAAGGTCAGGCGGACCGGGCAGCACACGGCGCCATCCCAGGTGGAAAAGGTCGCGCAGACGGCGGGCAAGGCGGCTCCCGCTTTCGTGGTGGTGGGTGCGCTCGCCGCGGCGGCACCGCAGCTCAATGGCTCCGCTCCGGCTAAGTCCACGGCGACGGCGCAGCACGTCGTCCGGGCGCACCTGGACTCGGCGGTGCTCCCCGCCCAGCGGGCGGGCCGCACCGAACCCGCGCAGGCCGGGCGCACCTACACCGTGCAGGCCGGGGACACACTGTCCGGGATCGCCCAGCGCTCCTACGGCCGCGCGGACGACTGGCGCGCGCTGTACCAGGCGAACCGGTCGAAGGTCAGCAACCCGGGGCTGATCTTCGTCGGCCAGGTGCTCAGCCTCCCCCGGCACCTGCCGACCGTGCTCACCGCCGTCAGCACGAGCAGCACCGGGTACACCCCCAGGCACGCTTCCGCCGCGGACAGCGACGACAGCGCGGCCGGCGGCAGCAGCGTGGCCAGCAACGGCGCCGCGATCGGCAGCAACGCCGGCAGCAGCAGCAGCAGCGGCGGCAGCCAGGTCACCACCACCGCCACCACCACCAACTTGCAGGGCACGCTGAGCTGCGGCGGCCTGGAGGCGCTGTGGGAGTCAGCGGGCGGATCGGCCGCGGCAGCGGTGACGGCGGCGTCGATCGCCATGGCCGAGTCCGGCGGCAACCAGTACGCGACCGGAACCGTCGGGGAACGCGGCTACTGGCAGATCAACCCGGTCAACGGCGCATTGTCCACCTATGACCCGCACGGGAACGCCCGCGCGGCGGTGATCATGTCCGCCGACGGCACCAACTGGTCCCCGTGGACCACCTTCGTGAGCGGGGCCTACGCGGGACGCTGCTGACCTGGCGGCTACTCCCGGACAACCATGGCATCCAACGCACCGGGGAGACGGCGCCACGCCGCGGCCGGCGTGCCGCCGCCTCCCCGGCCACGCACCACCGTGGATCAGCCCGGCGGGCCGAAGCTGACCAGCACGCGGCAGTGCTGCTCGCTGCCCGCCCGGCACTGCGGGCAGTGCCCGCAGGCCAGCACCGGGTTGAAGGTGACGGGAGTGCCCGGGGCGGCCCCGGCGGCAGGCCCGGTCCCGGCGGCAGGCCCGGTCCCGGCCTCCGTCCCGGTCCCGGCCTCCGTCCCGGTCCCGGCCTCCGTCCCGGTCCCGGGCGCGGAGGACACCAGGACCCCGCTCGACTCATGCCCCATGACCTGGCCCGGGAACCTGCGTCCATTAGCGCCCGTATAACCATGCAGGTCAGATCCGCAGATGCCGGTGGCGGCGACGCGGATCAGCGCCTCACCCGGGCCAGGCTCGGGAGAATCGCGTTCGTCCAGCCGGATGTGCCCGAAGCTCTCCAGCACCAGTGCTCGCACCGCTAGGCCCTGCCTTTCCTGCTCGCCTGCCCGGTTCTGCTGCCTGCCTGCCCGCCGGCCCGCCTGCCCGGTTCTGCTGCCTGCCTGCCCGCCTGCCCGCCTGCCCGGCTCTGCTTCCTGCCCGCCTGCTCGCGGGCCAGATGTCAGAGCCGCGGATCGACATGGATCTTCGGGCCGCAGCCCGCCCCGGCCGGCCTGTTCCCGGCGAGCACGCCGCCGAGATCCTCCAGGCAGATGGTCGCCGCGACCAGCGGCCGCGGGTCGACGGTCCCGGCGGCGTAGTACTCGATGGTCGCGGCCAGTCCAGGGGAGGCGCTGAGAATCCCGACCGCCGTGACGTCCTTGAGCACCAGCGTCCGCGTGTCGATCATGCTCTGGGTTCCGGCGATCCCCACATAGACGACTCGCCTGCCCGGCTCGACGAGGTCGAGCGCGAAGGCCGGCATCCCCGGCGCGGGGGACGCGTCGATGACGGCACCGAAACTCAGCCGGGGCACCTCGTCGGCCCGCCATGCCGCGGTGAAACCGAGACCACGGGCGAACTCGAGCGATTCTTCCGAACGGCCCACCAGGTGCACCTCGACGCCCAGGGCGACGGCGAACTGCGCGGTGAGCAACCCGATCGTGCCGGGGCGGAACCCGTCCTGCGGCTGGCTGGGGCGGAACCCGTCCCGCGGCCGGGCGGTGCGTCGCGGGCTCCGCGCCCGGTCAGCCGCGGGCCGCCCGCGCCTGGGGAGCGCTGGCCGCCACGGCGGCCGACGTCGCTTGCGTCTCCTGCCTGGACAGCGGACCGCGGCGGAACAGCACGCCGGCCACGACCGCGCCCAAGGCGAAGATACCCGCCGCCCACCAGAAGGCCGTGACGTAGCCGTGCACCAGCGCCAGCGTGGTCAGCGATGGGCTCGGCTTCCCGCCGACCAGGGTGCGCGAGCTGACGTGGGCGGTCAGGTAGGCCGCGGTGGCGCTGGCGGCCATGGTGTTGAGCAGCGAGGTGCCGATGGATCCGCCGAGTTGCTGCCCGGTGTTCACGCTGGCCAAAGCCACCCCCGCATCCGAGGGGCTCGCCGCCTCGGGCAAGGTGCTCGTCTACCTCAACGCGAGCCGCTGGCCGGGCTGCCGAACATGTACGAGCCGTCGTGGGGCCCGCCGGGGAAGCTCACGTCCGCTGTCGCGGAAGGCGCCGGCGCCCTGCTCGCGCTGGCCGGGCTCACCTGGGCGGTGCACCGCTCATCGCGGCGTTAGCCGCACGGGGCTGGCCCACAGTCCCAGGCGTAGGAGAACCGCAAGCCGTCGCGCACGGCCCGGCGGGGCACAAGGTCCGGGGACCACAGCATCTGCCCGTCTCACGTTGCGCTCAACTAGACTCGTGCCGTGATCTTCAAGCAGGTCGGGGAAGGGCGGCCCTATCCCGATCATGCCCGGACCACGCGGGAATGGGCTGAGGTGCCGCCGCGGCCGGTCCGGCTCGACCAGCTGATCACGACAAAGGCCGTGCTCGATCTCCGCCTGCTGCTGTCCAAGGACTCGACGTTCTACGGGGACCTCTTCCCGCATGTCATCCAGTGGCGCGGCGAGCTGTACCTGGAAGATGGCCTGCATCGAGCCCTCGGGGCGGCACTGCACCAGCGCTCCGTGCTGCACGCGCGGGTGCTCGACCTCGACACCGGACACCAGCCCAGGCACTCACGCAGGCGGGCCGGACGGGGTGGGAGTATCACGGACTGAGCCACGCGAGGCCGGGCGCCCCGCTGACTTGCTGGGCAGGCCCGGCTGGGACGGGCGGGCCGTGCGCGCCTGGCTGACTGGCGTGGGATGCAGCGCCGCCGTGGCCAGCAGGGGCGTCATCCACTCCAGCATCGGCGGCACCAGGTCCCGCCAGGTGGGCATGGTGTGGCCGCCGCCGGGCACCACGTCAAGCTGGACGCTTGGCTGACGGGCCAGCAGCAGCCGCTGGAAGTCGCGGGAGGCCCGCAGCCCGGACGCGTCCTTGCTCCCGACGCCGAGCCAGAACCTGGGGATCGAGGCGCTCACCGGGAGGGCGGCCACCCGCAGCCGCGGCGTGTTCATGCGGCGCTGCTTCTTGTCGGTCCCGAACGGGTTGATCAGCTGCGGCGGATTGCCCAGCTGGTCCTTGCTCGGCGCGAAGTAGCCGCTGAGCACCCCGGCCTCGCCGTAGCGGAGCCGGTAGACGAGGGCGAGGTTGGCGGCGCAGAAGCCGCCCTCCGAGTACCCCGCGATGCCCCAGGCGTTGCCGGGTGGCTGCACCCGGAGGATGTGCGGGAGGTAGTCGGGAAGATCCAGCGCGAGGTACGTCGCGTCCTGCGGGCCGTGCTGCACGTTCAGGCACTGCAGCGAGATCCGGCGGCCGCCATTCGCGTCCGGCATCACCAGCACCGCGGGCTTCACCACGCCATCGGCCAGCAGCGTGCTGTACGCCGCTGTGACGCCCACGACATTGATCCAGTCCACCGGGGTACCCGGGAAGCCCGGCAGGAGCTCGATGACGGGGAAGCGGTAGCCGCTGAACGCTGCACGGAAGTACTGCGGGGGCAGGTAGACGAAAACGGTCCTGCTGAGGTGGCTGGTCCTTCCCTTGACCGTGAGGCGGACGATCTGCCCGTGCGCGGCGGCCGCCTTGAGATTCACCTTGCTGCCGAGGATGGCACTGACCTGGCGCGCTGACGCATGGTCGATGCTGGGCGCGGACGCTACCTGGTTGGCTGCCCCGCCGCCCAGGTCACTCGCTGCCGCCCCCCAGGTCTGGTAGTAGCCGTAGTACTTGTTGACCGCCGCCACCCCGAACAGCATGGCGGGGACAAATGCCAGGCACGCCGCGAACACCCGGAAGACCGTCTGCTTCGCAACGGCCATCCAGACCACCAGTGCGCAGAACACCACCATGAGGAGCAGGAACAGCACGGTGCTTTGCGGCTCTAGCACTCCACCCCCTCAGGCCTGGCGGTCCACCGGAAAGCACGGATGCGAACAGTGCGCGGACTGGCAACGCCGGGGCAGGCGGTCGCGCGCCGCATGGGTCCCACATGGCGGTGGAGGTGGGATTTGAACCCACGGAGGGGTCGCCCCCTCACACGCTTTCGAGGCGTGCGCCCTCGGCCACTAGGCGACTCCACCGACGGTGAGCCTACCCGACCCGGGGTGGTGTGCCGGTGCCACTGACCGAGGCCGCCCCGCAGAGCCCGGCGCGCCGTGTCACGCCCGCCATGCCGCACCCCGGACTCACCGGACTCAGCGGTCAGGGTGCCTCCGGTCGGCGAAGAACTCGCGCAGCAGGGCCGCGCACTCGGCGGCCAGGACACCGCCGATGACCTCGGTCCGCTGGCCGAGCCTGCGGTCGCGCAGCACGTCCCACAGCGAGCCTGCTGCCCCCGCCCGCGGGTCGGGCGCGCCATACACCAGCCGGCTCATCCGGGCCGCGGTAAGCGCCCCGGCGCACATGGTGCACGGCTCCAGGGTGACGACCAGGGTGCACCCATCGAGTCGCCACCCGCCGGCCTGCCGCGCCGCATGCCGGATGGCCACGATCTCCGCGTGGGCGGTAGGGTCGGCATCCACCTCGCGGCGGTTGTGTCCCCGGGCGATGACCGTGCCCGCGGCGTCGAGCACCACCGCCCCGACCGGCACATCCGGGGGGCGGTGCTCGAAGACCGCGGCGGCTTCGGTGAGCGCGGCCCGCATCGCGGGCTCGAAGCTGGCCAGGTAGCCGGTGGTCACTCCGGGCACCGGCATCTTCCCGGCCGAGGGCGGTGCCGCACGGTCCGGGAGCGAGGCCGCACAGCCCCGGAACCGTGCCTCACGGCCCCAGGGCGGCGTCGAGGGCGCGGTCCAGCGCCTGGCCGAAGCCGAGTCTTCGCGCGATGCTGGCCAGCGCCTCATCGGGGAAGAGATCAAGGTCGCCGGAGAGCGCCCCGAGATCCATCTCATCGACGCCCAGATCCGCGAAGATGGACATCTCCCCCGCTGGCAGCACCTGGTCCAGGTCATCCTCGCCGGGTACCGGTATGTCGAGGTACTCGAGTACCTGGCGGGCCAGTGGCCAGTCCACCGCGGCTGTCAGGTCGGACAGGAACACCGATACCTGGCCGCCCAGCACCCGGAGCGCCACGAAGAAGTCGTCACCGACGGCGACCAGGCCGATGGTGCCACCGATGCTGGGCTGCTGCCGCAGCGCGTGAATCAGGCCCTTCAGGTCCGCGGTGAGGGCAACGGGCAGGACTTCGGTATCCCACGTGTCATCCTCCCGGTAGACGATCACGGCGACGTTGCCGCCATTCACATCCGTCATCGCCACCTCACCAGGGCTGTCTCAGCAAGGAATGGTGTCAGATCGGCGGCATGCCCGTGTGCCAATCCCCGGCCTCGGTGCGGCCCTGGAGCCCGCAGTGCAATTTAACTACCCCAGGCAGCGAGATGCCCACCTATCGTAACCGAAATCGTGATGCACCCCTGTCTGGAGTGAGAAATCTCCGATTTCCTCTCGCGTCGGCGCGTGACGCCCGCGCCGTGCGGGGATCAAGGTACGGTGGCTGCTTGCGGTTGAGGGCATTGGTAAAGCAATTACTCTGGGCTAAACTGAGCTAACAGTCTGGCGCACGGGCGACCCGGGAGTTGACCATGAAGCTCAAGCAGATCGTCACCTGGGCGATCGTTATCTTCCTGGCGTATTACCTGGTAACCCAACCAACGGGCGCAGGCCACGTGGTACACAGCATCCTCAACGGGCTCAAGTCGGCTGGCAGTTCCCTCGCCACCTTCCTGAACTCGATCTGAGCCGAACGATGAGGCTGATCGCACCGCGCAACGCGGGCCCCGCCTCGGTTAACAAGTACCTGCTGCCTCACGAACATCAGGTGATCACGGTCCGTAAGCACCCGGCGGTGCTGATGGGCCCCATCGCCCTGGCGCTGGCCGGGATCCTGGTGGCCCTGGTGCTAGGCACCACCGTCCTGAGCCACACCCGTTCCGCGATCATCGTGCTGATCCTCATCTGCGTCATCCTCCTGCTCAACCTGGGCTTCAAGGCATGGGAGTGGTCGGAGGACTACTTCGTGGTGACCTCTGACCGGATGCTGCAGGCCAGCGGGGTCTTCACCCGCAAGATCGCGATGATGCCGCTGGTCAAGGTCACGGACATGAGCTTCCAGCGCTCCACCACCGGCCGGCTGCTGGGCTATGGGTCGTTCATCCTGGAGTCGGCGGGCCAGGACCAGGCGCTGCGCACCATCGACCATGTGCCCTACCCCGAGCAGTTGTACCTGGAGATATGCGCCCTGATCTTCCCGGCGGAGAAGATCCCCTGCCCGCAGTGCGATGGCCAGGGAGTGCTCATCCAGCGGAACGAGGACGGCGAAGAGACGACCTACCTGTGCCCCCTGTGCAAGGGCAGAAAGACCGTCTCGGGCGACAGTCTCGTCACCGAGAACAGGGATATTGGCGACGACTGACCCGGGCCAGCACGCTTCACCCATCCCCCTTCCCCGGGGTTCGTGCTGCCGGACGATCACATCTGAACGTCCGGCAGCACGAGTCTGCCCGGGTTGCGGCCTCATCCGCTGACCAGCGCGATGCCCGCCACGGCCAGGACCAGCCCGGCCAGTTGCACCGGCCGCAGCCGCTCACCGAGGACCAGCCGGGCCAGCAGCACGGTGATCGCCGGATACAGCGAGGTGAGTACCACCGCGATGCCGAACAGGCCCGCCTGGGTAGCCAGCAGGTAGCAGGCGTTGGCGGTCGCGTCGAGCAACCCCGACGCGATCACCCCGGTGAGCAGCCACGGTGTCGCGCCACGCCAGGCCGGCGGCGCACCCATGAAGGCAGCAACACCAATCATGATCACCGCGCCGGTCACCCGGGACACCGCGCTCGGCCACAGCACACCGGACACGCCTGCGTTGCGGAGAAAAAGAAAGAACAGCCCGAACGCGAGACCCGCGCCGACCGCATACGCGAAGCCCCGAGCCGGGCGGGCCGAAGGCCTGCCGCGGCCGCCCGCCTCCGTGCTCACCAGGGCTGTCGCCGCCACGCAGACGATGCCGCCCGCGTAGACCAGCGGGCCGGGCCGCTCGCCGGAAGCCACCGCCACCCCGAGCGGCAGCACGGTGGAGACCAGCGCGGACACGGGCGCGACCACGCGCATCGGCCCGGCGGCGAGGCCGACGTAGAACATGATGAGTCCCACGCCACCAGCCGCGCCCGCCCCGACCGCCCAGGGAAGCCCCGCCGCCCGGACCGGGCCGCCCGCCGCCAGCGCAGCGGCCAGCAGCAGGATGGCTCCGACGGGCGCGGACACGGTCAGCACGGACAGGGCACGGGTGCGCCGGGAAACCGCGCCGCCGAGGAAGTCGGCGCCGCCGTAGAGCACGGCGGCGCTCAGGGCGAAGACAATGACCACGGGGGCTCCTGGATCGGCGTGACTACGGTGTCGGAAGGGACGGTCGGCAGGACGCTGGCTGGGGCGATGGCGGCAGATACACCCTCGGTCGGAATAATGAACTGAAGAGTTCACTGTACCGACCGAGGCGCGAAAGGCGAAATGGATAAACATGGCTGCAACGGATATAACCGGCGCGCTTGCCCGGACCATGCAGTCCCTGCGGGCCGAACGTGGCTGGTCGCTGGATCAGCTCGCCGCCCGCTCCGGGGTGAGCAAGGGCGTCCTGGTCGCCCTGGAGCAGGGACGGTCCAACCCGAACCTGGCCACCCTCGCCAGGGTCGGTGACGCGTTCGGCGTGCCGTTGACCAGGCTGGTGGAGGTCGGCGACGAGTCCGCCGTGCGGATCACCGGCCCCGGGCAGGCCCGGGTGCTCTGGCGCGGCCCGTCCGGCGGGACGGGCACGATCCTTGCCGCCACGGAGCCGCCATGGGCTGCTGAACTGTGGCGCTGGCGGCTGTACCCGGGCGAGGAGTTCGGCGGCGACGCGCACACGCCCGCCACCCGGGAGCTGGCCTGGGTCGAGGAGGGGACGCTGACCCTGACCGTGGCCGGCGCGGCGCACCAGGTCTCGGCCGGGGAATGCGCCAGGTTCCCTGGCAGTCTCCCGCACGCCTACCGTAACGAGGGGACGGAACCGGTGTCGCTGACCATGATCGTCGTGGTGCCGCCCGCCCCGGCCTGATAATGCCCGGAGGGCGGCCTGGCAGCGCCCGGCGGGCCGGCCTTGGCAGAGCCCGGAGGAGAGGCAGGATCGTGCGGTTCGTCTTCAGTCCGCCCACCGATGAAGCGGCGGGACTCCTGACCCTGCCGTGGACGGAGCCGCTCGAGGAGTGGCAGGAGCCGCGGCTCGTCGAGATCCGCCAGCGGGGCATCTCGCGGCACATCGTCCGCTTCGTCGCCGACGACGGCGAGCTGTACGCGCTCAAGGCGATCAATGAGAACCTGGCCCGGCGGGAGTACCGGCTGCTGCGTACCCTCGCGGGGCTCAACGTCCCCGCGGTGCATGTGGTGGGCATCGTGGTGGACCGTGGACCGGACCTTGACGCGATCCTGGTCACCCGCTTCCTCGACTACTCCACCACCTACCGGGCGGTCTTCTCCAGCCCGCGCGGCGGCCAGCCCTCGGACCGGCTGCTCGATGCGCTCGTCGAGCTCCTGGCGCGGCTGCACCTCTCCGGGTTCTTCTGGGGTGACTGCTCGCTGTCCAACACGTTGTTCCGCTATGACGCGGGCACGCTCGAGGCTTACCTGGTCGACGCGGAGACGAGCGAGCGGCACCCCTCACTGACCCGTGGCCAGCGTGATTATGACGTGGAGCTCGCGGAGGAACGGGTCTACGGCGAGCTGCTCGACCTGCAGGCGGGCGAGTTGCTCAGCCCCGAGGTCGACCCGCTGGAGGTCGCGGCGGAGCTGCCGCGGCGGTACCAGCAACTCTGGGACGAGCTGACCCGCGAGGAGATCCTGCACCCGGAAGATCAGCGGTACCGGATCGCGCAGCGGCTGCGGCGGCTCAACGAGCTAGGCTTCGACGCCGACGAGGTGGAACTGATCAGCACCCCGGCCGGGAACCGGCTGCGGCTGAGGACCAAGGTCGCCGAATCCGGGCACCACAGCCGCAAGCTGTTCCTGCGCACCGGGCTGACCGCCGAGGAAAACCAGGCGCGCAGGCTGCTCAACGACATCGCCAGCTTCCGCGCCTACCTCGAGCAGAAGGGCAACCGCCCGGTGTCCGAGATCGTCGCGGCGAACCAGTGGCTCGACGAGGTCTACGATCCCGTTGTCGCGGCGATCCCCGATGAGCTGCGCGGGCGGCTGGCGCCGGCGGAGATCTTCCACGAGATCATGGAGCATCGCTGGTACATGTCGGAGGAGGCGGGCCACGACGTCGGGACGACCGCGGCCGCCCAGTCCTACTTCCGGACGGTGCTTCCGGCGGTGCCCGAACTGCTCAGCGAAGGCGGTTCCCCGGAACCCGACGAAGCGGACCTCGCGCTCTGACGGCTGCCACGGGAAATCATGGGCAGGCCGAGGAGGAGTGCCACCGCCGCGGTGGCGGCCGCCTCGACCAGCTTGGTATCAGCTTCCCCGATGCAGAACTGCTCCAGTTGCTGCTGCTCAGCGGCGGGCACGGACTGCCCGGGACTGCCCCCGGTGTTGACGATGCCCGGGTCCAGCCTGACCTGGGCGGCGTTGTCGGAGGTGGCCCCGGGGCCGCAGTAGCCCACTGTGGTGCCCGAGACTTCCAGGCCCAGCGGGACGAAGAGCAGGGCCAGCGCCGCCGCCAGCCCGCCAACGAGGACCGCGACGCCGCAGAGGCGCACGATCTCCCGGCCGGTCAACCGCATGGCTGCCTCCCTTTCACCTGCCTTCGCATTCCGCGCCGCCGGGCTCTGCGCCTGGCCACGGCTGCTACTCGTGGAAGACGCTCAGCGGCCGGGCTGTGTTCCCGGGCACGCGGCTTGGCTGGTTCCGGGGCACCGGGGTGGGCTGGATCCCGGGCACCGGGGTGGGCTGGTTCCCGGGCCCCGGCCGGCCGGGGCGGCGCACGGTCCTGCGTCTAGGCTCAGCGATGGCGACTGACCGGGGAACCATCGCGTCACTGGCGACGGCCTGGTAACCCGCGGTGCGGTTATCCGCGGATCGGAGAGAATCATGATCGAGCCTGGGCCGCCGACGGTGGGAGGGCCGGCCACGGCGCTGGCGGTGACGGTGGCGGTGGCGGCCACGGCGCTGATGGACGCTAGCCGGGCAGGTGCCCCCTGGTCAGGGGCCACGGATCCACCCGTAGCCGTTGCCGCAGGCCCGCGCCTGGCCGTCGGTGCCCGCCGGGGCGTCAGTGCCCGCGCCGGGGCGTCAGCTCGCGCATCCGCCTTCGGCCCTGGCGGCGGCCAGATCGGCTGCCACGCTCCGGTGCCGGTAAAGGCTCAGGTCGCCGGGAGAGAAACCCCAGTGCCCGTCCGCATAGACGAGAGTCTCGGTGTCACTGCCGAGCTTCGACACGGCGCCGGCCAGCGCCACCGTGACCGCCGCTGTCTTGCCGGCCACGGCCACGTGCCTGATCTGGTAGGTCATCCCGGCGGTCACGCCCGGGCAGCCCTTGTGCACCGCGATCCAGGTCTGCTCGCTGATGGCCCGCCGTGCACTGGCGCTGAGCATCTGGTAGGTGACCGCGAACTGCCCGGCCGAGTACAGCGTGAGGTAATCGTCCATGTCGGCCCGGACCGCGGCTGCCGTCTTCGGTTCCGAGGGGGCCGCGGTGCGGGACTCGCCCGCTGCCGCAGTGCTGCCCGCCGCAGTGCTGCCCGCCGCAGTGCTGGCCGCCGCGGGGGCGCCCGCCCCCGTGCTGCCCGCCGAGCATGCCGCTAACGTCAGCCCGGCGGTGGCAACGGCAGCGGCCACCGTGATCGCCTGATATCTCATTCGTGCGCTTCCTCTCGGAGGGACGCATCACTGCCGCACCCGGGATCCCGCGGCAGCCGCTCATCATACGAGCGACCTGCCTGGATGTAGGGCAGACGGTCCAGGGCAGAGCACGAACTGCCCTGGATACCAGACGCGCGGGCGCTGCTGGCGGAGCACATGAGCATGGCAGTGTGCGGCGGCGGAGCCATCAGGTCCAGGCCGGGCCGGCCACGTCGCTGTGTCAGGTCTGTTCCGATACGACACGCCGCCGCCACCGCCTGCAGCCTGTTCCTGACATTCCCAGGATGCACGGGGAGCTGGCTGCGCAGGCCCGGCCAGTTCGACAATGGACCTGCCGCTGTCACGTCGTTACCGAGGAGATCGCCAGCATCCCGGCGCGATCATTATCCGGTGCCCCTGGCCCGCACCGGCGAGGACGAGTACCTGGTCACCGGTAGCCTTGAGGGTAACTTTCCCGGTGGGACCGCAAAGCTGAACTGGCGCTTCACCCTCGCCGGTGACCGGATCAGGCACCTGCACATCGCGTCCTGAGCGGGCAAGCCCGCCACGCTGGCCGTCGGCAGCGGGGGCGGACAAGGCCATCAAAGCGGCCTTCCGGTCCCTGCGGGAGAGGGCGTTGGACCCTGGCGCGGCCGGGCGCGGGCCGGGTGTCCTGGAAACGGGATCCGGTAGAAGGAGCAAGGATGGCGGCACCCGGCACAACGCAGGCATCACGTGGGCGTGACGACCTCGCGGCCCGCTTCGTTGTCCGGGCGGCAGTTACCGCGCCGTCGGTGCACAACACGCAGCCCTGGTACTTTGCCAGCCGCCAGGGTGTGATCACGTTGTGCGCTGATACCCGCCGTCGGCTGGTGACGGCCGACCCAGCCGGACGGGAGGCAGCGATCAGCTGCGGGGCTGCGCTGTTCAACATGCGCCTGGCCGCGCGGCATCTGGGTTTCGCTGCGGACGTGCGGTTGATGCCGGAATTCCCTCGCCCCGATCCACTGGCAGAACTCCACTGGGGACGCTACGCGCGGCCCACGGCGTACGGGGAACTGCTGTACCGCTCGATCACCCGGCGGCACACCCACCGCGGGCCCTTTACCGCCAGGGCACCCCGATCGCTGATCGGTGACCTGCCCGCAATCGCCCGCCAGGAGCACACCGGGCTGCACATCGTCGACACCGCCCAGCACCACCTCCTCGCCGAGCTGATCACCGCCGCCGAGCTCACCCAGCGCACCAGCCCCGGCTTCGCAACCGAACTCGCCCGCTGGGCACTGCCGCCGGGCACCAGGCGGCTGGACGGGGTACCGCCAGCCGCCTACCTCGCCCAGCCGGACGGGCTGGAGTTCGTCGCCCGTGACTTCTCCCTCGGCACCGGGTGGGGATTCCCGCCACGTGCGCGCCCGGACAACCCGCATGCCCTCGGCGTGGTCGCCCTGCTGACCACCCGGGACGACCAGCCGCTCAGCTGGCTGCTCGCCGGGCAAGCCCTCCAGCGGCTGCTGCTGCACGCCACAGCCCACAGCGTCACCGTCGCCTTCCACACCCAGCCCCTCGAACTCCCCGGCCCGCGCGAACTGATCCGCAAGGAAGTCACCGGCGGCGCGTACCCGCAAATGCTGCTGCGCCTCGGCCGCACCGACCGTACGCTCACCACTCCGCGCCGCCCAGTCAGCGACACGCTCATCGGGGAACGCTGAAACCGCCGGGCACCGGCAAGGTGAATACCGGATGTTCGAGCCCGGCTAAGACTTGCCTGCGGCCATATCGAGATATATCGTCTTGCTAAGGGCGTGGCAGGCTCAGCAGGGGATGCGGAGGATCACGTGGCGACTGGACCCGACCTGCGGAGACGCCGACCGGGAGGCGGCGGCCGGCCGCCTGCGCGAGCATTACGCGCAGGGCAGGCTGACTCTGGAGGAGTTCAACCAGCGGCTCGACGCCGTGTTCGCGGCAACCACGCAGAGCCAGCTAGGCGCGCTCACCCGCGACCTTCCGCGCGTCGCGGCACCCTCGGCATCGCTGCCGGTCACCGCTCCCGGTGCCCGGCGGGAACGAGCCGGGCGAGAGCACCGGCGGGGCTCCCGGGCGCCGCTGGGCATGATCCCTGTCATCATTGCCGCGCTGGCGGCCTGGCTGCTGATATTTGACCTTCACCTGGGGATGTTCGCGTGGCCGGGCAAGCTGGCCATCTTCCTGGTGATCTTCGCTGTCGTCCGCGGGCTGATGCGCCGCATATGGCACTTCGGCCGACGCGGCGGGCACATGGGCTGCGGGGGCTACCGAGGCAGGCCGTAGCCGCGCTGCGGGCCGCGCGCTGGCGTAAAGATCGCAGGGCGTGTTCTCCCTGACGCCTGGTTGTTCTCGCAGGTGCTGCCACCGCCGGCGCGTTGCCGAATGTGGCGGTCCGTGCGATTCCTGCTGCGGCGGGCGGTATGCAAGCCGATACTGGGGTGGTGATCGGCGCTGCGTTCGGGGCCACGCTGGCCGAGGCTCAGGCGGGTGACGAGGCGGCTTTCGCCCGCCTGTTCCGCGACGCGCAGCCTGCCCTGCTGCGCTACCTGCGGGTGATCGCGCCGGAGGCGGCCGACGATGTGGCCGGGGAGACGTGGCTGGATGTGGTGGCCGGCCTGGTCGGCTTCAGCGGCGGCGAGGAAGCGTTCCGGGCGTGGCTGTTCACAATCGCCCGTCACCGCGCGATTGATGCGGGCCGGTCGCGGGCACGCCGCCGGACCGTCCCGCTGCCTGAGGTGGGCGGTACCGCTGAGCGGCTGGCTGCCCCGGACACAGCCGACGTCGCGCTGGAGCGGAACTCCACGAAAGCTGTCCTGGCGTTAATCTCGACACTGCCCCGGGACCAGGCTGAGATCATCGTGCTGCGGGTGGTGGCGGGCCTGGACACCAATGCAGTCGCTCGCATCGTCGGCAAGAGCCCGGGCGCGGTGCGGGTGGCCGCGCATCGCGGTCTTCGCCGCCTCGCTGCCGCCGTGGACCGGGCCGGTGTAACGCCATGAGCTGGCAGGGCGCTTCCTCCGGTGACATGACTGAGTTCCCCTACCCCGGCCTGGTCGGCCGCGAGCTGGACGAGTCTGTGCTCGACGCGCTCCTGGACGGGCAGTGCCTCCCCGTGGACGTCCCGGAGCAGGCGTGCGTGGTCGCGGAAATGCTCACCAGCCTGGCCGGCCCAGCGGAACCCGGTGAGCTGGCCGGTGAGACGGCGGCGCGGTCGGCCTTTACCCGCCGCCCCTACCCGGCTGGCGTCTCGGGCGCTGGCCGACCGGCCCGGCAGAGGCGCTCCTGGCTACGAGCTCCGTGTACAGGGCTCGCCGCTGCGCTGGTCACGGCAGCGGCCGGGCTGGGCGGTGCGGCTGCGGCATACGTCGGCGTGCTGCCCGGCCCGATCCAGAATTTCGCTCACAACGCGATCGGCGCTCCGCCGGCCCGCCACGCCTCCCTGCACCGCCCCCCTGGGCGCCAGATCACAGTCCGTCGTCCCGACGGCGGGCCGACGTCACCGGCAGCCAGCCAGCCCACGCCGGCGCCTGGCAAAGCGAAAGTCCACGCCAAGCCCGTGCACCCGGCGCACCCGGCGCACCCGCCCAAGCCCGTGCACCCGGCGCACCCGAAGGCCAGACGTGGAGCCGCGCGTGGTGACCGCGCTGGACTACCTGGTGGTCATCTCGGCAATGCGCGCGCTGCCGACTCGGCAGCGCGCAGTGCTCGTCCTGCGTTACGACGCCGAATCAGGGGCGCGTGGCCCCGTATTCATGGCTCGCCCCGGTAGGGAGAATGATCGACGCGGGTGGTCACGCCACAGGTGCTACATCAAGGGGCGCGTCCCCCGGACAGCCAGCATGAGACCAGCAGCGACAACTGGCGAGACGCAGGCATCTCTGCGGAGGAAGCGCCCGACTAGCTCGTGGCGTTACATCACCAGGTCGGGTGAACATGCCGCTCTGCCCGGCGGCACCCAACCGTGCTCTTCCATCGTCGCCCGCCAGGCGTCCCCACACCCCACACGGCGGCCCTGGGCAGCCAGCGTCGGGCCGCCGTCAAGGATGACCCCGCTGAAGACCACCCTTGCAGGCGGAAGTGATCCTGCTGCGTGCTGAGGTGGTAACAGATCCGGGACGCGCGGCGCTTGCCATGTGGAAGGCCTCCCCCCGACTGGGCCCCGGCTTGCCCCCGGGCCGGGGTCCAGTCATTTGCGGCCATGACCGCCCAGCCGCCGACGGGGCGGCGTGGCAATGGCGCACAGACACAGACACTGGGTAAGGTGATCAGTGCCCTCGACGAGAGTCGCAAGGTCTCCGGGGTTAGCGCTGGTCACCGCCATAGCCAAGGCATGGACTGGTAACTGGTATCCCTGCACCCGCCCTGGGGTTCGGCCAGTGCAGCTTCTCCCCGGGCCCGGCCGGTCCACCGGCCTGCTGGCCGCGCTAGGCGCGGCGCATGCGCCTGTAACACCGCAGCGCGCCGCTCCGCTCCGCACCCGGTTACCCGGCGAGCGGACCGGGCGCAGCCATGAAGTGCCCCGGATGGTCCCAGGAGGGAAGCATGCACAAGTTCAGGATCATGGCCGCTGCGATCGGCGCGCTCGGCCTCACGGCCGACCCGGTACTGGCCAGCACCGGCCCCGCGCCGAACATCTCGTTCTTTACCGGCGGTAGGTCAATCAGAATCCCAGGGAGGACCATTCAATGACGATCATCAAGCGCTTTCTGGCCGTGGCTGGTGCTGCGGCCGTACTGCCCCTGCTTGCGGTCACTGCCGCGTCCGCTTCCGCCGGCCCAGGCACAGTCACTGCGGTGACCCACGCCTCCGGCCACCCCGACACGTGCGCCTGCACCACGGACGTCACAAGCCCAAACGGGTACGTCTGGGCCTATGACAACCTCGCGCGCAAGTTCACGGTGACGCCCGAGGCCAGCCCTGGCAACTACCAGGTCACGGTCACGGACAACGGCAGCTTCTCGGCGTTCGCCGAGCCCAATAACCCTGACCCGACCACCAATCACCCGATCACTGCCAACGGCTCGGTCCGCGGCACCATCACGTACGACGTGCAGTCGTCCAGCGCGCCGGACCCCTCGGCGCTGCCCGCTCAGGAGCCCGGCGCGGTATCCACTTCCGCCATGATCAGTGCGCTGTTCAACGGGGACGCGACCATCGTTGGCGGCGGGGCCTACACCTACACCTACCGGGCTGGCGGCCAGACCATGGTGCAGTCGTCCAGCTCGGGCATCACTGGCGACATCACCGGCTGAGGAGGAACAGTCCCTGACTGAGCCAGGCCGCGGTGGCCAGCGCGAGGCTGATCGCGCCGAGCAGGAGCAGGTACCAGTCACGGGCCGGCCGCGTCGCGGTCATCGCGGTCGCGGTGGCGAAGACAACGGTGATGGCCCAGTAGTAGACGGTGCCGCAACGGGTGTGGCGTCCACGGCGCTTGCGGGCGGTCGCGGCCAGGGCGCCGGACACCACGGCTGCCAATCCGGTCGGCACGTGCACGGCGAGGAACGACAGGAACAGCGGCCCGGCCCCGGCGAGGGCCCGGCTGAATCCGCCGGCTCCGGCCGCGATGTGCAGGCCAGCGGCAAGGCCGGCCCCGGCCATGCCCGTGCCTCCGCTGGTAATCATCTGTGCCGTTCCCTGTCCCAGGTGCCTGCGGAGGCGTGCAGGGCGCCCGGCGGCGCGGCTGGCTCCGGGGGCGGGACCCGCAGCAGCCGCCCGGCCCACCGCGGCAGCCACCAGTTCCACTGGCCGAGCACGGCGACCAGGGCCGGGACAAGCAGGCCCCGGACCACGGTGGCGTCGAGCAGGATTCCGGCGCCGAGCGCGGTCGCGGCGACTTTCAGGTCGGTTTCCGGGCCGGCGGACAGGGCGGCGAAGGCGAAGAACAGGATGAGCGCGGCACCGGTGACCAGCCGCCCGGTCCGGCCGATGCCCCCGATGACGCCTGCCTGGGTGGATCCGGTGCGGTCGCGCTCCTCGCGGATCCGGGTGAGGATGAACACCTCGTAGTCCATGGACAGGCCGTACAGGAACGCGAACGCGATCAGCGGGACCCAGTTGGTGATCGCCCCGGTCGCGGGCAGGCCCCAGATCACGTGCGAGCCGTGGCCGTGCTGCCAGACCAGCACGATCACCCCGTAGGTGGCACCCACGGACGCCAGGTTGAGCACGACGGCCTTGACCGGCAGCAGCAGGGACCCGAACGCGCGGGCGAGCACGACGATGGTGACGGCGGCGAGCACCGCGATGAGCAGGGGGAACCGGCTGTAGAAGGCGTGGTTCTCATCCAGGAGCAGGGCACCGGCGCCGCCGGTCAGCGCTCCGGGCGGGACCGCGGCACGCACGGCGGCGATGGTGCCGGCGCCCGCCTGGGTGGACGGCTCGGCTATGGGCTGGACGCTGACCAGCGCGGTCCCGCCGCGCCGCCACGCCATTCCTTGCGGGGCCACCGCTGTGCGCACCCCGGGCAGGCCCGCCAGCCGCGCCGCGATATGTGCTGGATTGACGCCCGCGGGGGTCAGGATCTCGATGGGGTCGAGCACCCCGGCTGGTACGCCCGCGGATTCCAGGGTGCGAAGGGCCTGCGCCGCAGGGGTGGTGATCCCCAGGGCTCTTGCCGCGGGCTCGCCTATCTTGATGCCGGACGCGGCGGCGCAGAGCACCCCGAGCACCGCCAGCGCTGCCAGTGCGGCCGCCCATTTGCGTTGCACCACCAGACGCGCCCAGGCTGCCCATGCCCGGCTGGGCGCGGCGGGCCGGCTGCGCCGTGGCCAGTCGATCCGCGTTCCTGCCGTGGCGAGCAGCACTGGAAGCAAGGTGAGGGTGACCGCGACGCTGACCGCGGGCACGAGCATCCCGCCGATCCCGATGGACCGCAGCGCGGGAACGGGCAGCAGCATCAGCGACAGCAGTCCGATTGCCACGGTTCCGCCGCTGAACGCCACACTGCGGCCCGCGGTGGCCATCGCCCGGGCTACCGCCTCTTCCCGGGTATGGCCGGCCGCGAGTTCCTCACGCCACCGGGTGACCAGCAGCAATGAGTAGTCGATCGCCACGCCGAGCCCGATCAGCGCGGCCAGGTACTGCACGATGACGCTGACGCTGGTGATCTCGGACAGCCCGAAGATCGCCAGGAAGCATGCGGGGATCGCCACTGCCGCCATCAGCAGCGGGACCAGAGCCAGCGCGGAGCCGAACACGAAGACCAGCACGGCCAGCGCCGCGGCGCCGGCCAGCAGGGTCTCCGCGAGCACGCCGAAGCCTTCCTTGGCCTGGCCGCCGCTGGCCAGCTCGTTCATCCCGGTTACCGCGACTGTGCTGCCCGGCGGCAGCAGCGGTGTCATCGCGATGGTGATCTGCAGGCCCAGGCTCGGCGGTGACAGTTCGCCGGCGTACCGGGTGAACACCAGGCCGTAGCTGAGGCGCGGGTCGCTGGTGAGGAAAGCACGGTCCCCGGTGCTGGCGTAATCGGCGACCCGCAGGCCCCGCTGCCCGGCGACCGCGCCGAACGCGCTGCCCAGCGCGCGGCGGCCGCCCGGGCTGCCAGCAGAAAGGCCTGGCGGCAGCCGCACCACCACGATCTCGGGATACCCGTTGCCGCCGTTGCCGTACAGCCGCAGGATCTGCTGGTTGGCCTGGTAACTCGCCGCGCCCGGCAACGCGAACTGGGCGGATAGCCGGCTGCTCAGCCGGGCCGACGCGGCGGCCCCCGCCACCAGGACCGCCAGCCACACCATGACCACCGCCAGCCTGTGGCGCAGCACGAACCTCGACATCGCGAGCACGAGCGTCCCCTTCCCGCCACGCGACATATAGTTGTGTCGCTACAGGTAGCGTAACTACTTATTGACCCGGAGGGTAGCATGGCTACCTATGAGGGCGGAGACTCTGAAGGGTCACCTGGACGGCATGCTGCTGGCGGCCCTGGAGGCCGGGCCGCGCCACGGGTACGCGATCATGGAGATGCTGCGGGCAGGCAGCGGCGGGCAGCTCGACCTGCCGACCGGCACCATCTACCCTGCGCTGCGCCGCCTGGAACGGGCCGGGCTGGTGCAGGGCACCTGGTCGCAGGCGGGTGGCAGGCAGCGGCGCGTCTACGAGCTGACCCCGCCCGGCCGCCGCATGCTCGAGGCCGAGCGGGGGACCTGGCGGACGTTCTCTGCCGCCGTCACGGCCTTGCTGGACCCGGCGGCCAGACCGGTGACCTCATGACCGGCAGCCAGCAGATCGACGCCTACCTCAGTGAAGTCGCAGCCGCGCTGCCCGGCCCCGCGCGAACCCGCAGGGATATCGTGGCGGAGCTGCGCAGCGGGCTCCTCGACGCTGCCGACGCGCATCGCTCCACCGGCCTGCAGCCGGCCCCGGTTGCCGAGGCGGCCATCCGTGAGTTCGGTGACCCCCGCCAGGTTGCTGCCGGGTTCCGCCCCGAGCTCGCTGCCTGCCAGGCCCGCCGCCTCGCCGTTACCCTGCTGGCGACCGGCCCGCTGATCGGCCTGCTGTGGGCAGCCGCCGCGGTGGCCAGCCACATCGGCATCCGGCACGCCCCGCCCTGGCAGTGGGCCGGCGTTCCGCCCACGTCGCTGATCGCCTTCCCCCTGGCCGCCGCGGCCTTCCTGATAACCGTGTGGACCGCGCTGTTCACCATTGCCGCCACCGGGCGGCTGGCCCGCTGGCTCCCCAGCGGGCCGCACATCGCGACCACCACAGCAGCCATCGCCGGATTCGGCGCAGCCGCCGCGGACGCGGCCATCTTCCTGCTGCTCGCCAGCCAGCTGGTCAGCGCGCCGTCCATACTCGCCCCCGCCCCCGTCGCCGCGGCTGCCGTCGCAAGCCTGACCCGGCTCACCCTCGCCAGACGTGGCGCCCGCCACTGCCTGTCCGCCCGCGCAACGCTCGCATGAGCGCAACCACGTCACGGCGGCCCGCCGCGACGGCCGACCACGTGCACCAGCAGGCTCAGCTGACCGGCGCTGGCGCGCTGCTCGTCTTCGACGAAGGCGGCATCACCGGCCACCCCGACCACCGCCAGGCCACCGCAGCGGCCCTGTCAGAAGCCGAGCGGGACGAGCTGACCGTGATCGCCTGGACCATCCCGCACCCTGTCGCGGAAATCCTCAACACCGAGTTCGCAACCACGTTCGCAGGGCGGCCCTGCGAAGAGATCGACGTTTCAGTCACCGTCGACCGCGCCTCCCAGCCCGAAGCCATCGCCTGCCACGCAAGCCAGTCCACCGGCAGCCCCGTACTGTGGCGCCGCCTGGAGCTTCTCAGCAACACCGAGCACCTACGCTACCTGCGAAAGCCCCGGGCATGAGGGCCGGCCGGGCAGGCGCAGCGAATGGGACTACCGCGCCCGGGGTCCGGGCGCAGCGCGGGGTGGCCGTAGCGGTACGCTCACCGTCGCCTCCGGGCTGCTCACCGCCCGATGGACAACCGGAAGCCGCTGCCGCAGCAAGACCGGCGATCGCCGGAACACACGACGACTCGTCGGCGGGCGAGGGAGGAGGCACGGGCCGGTGGATAGACGAGATGTGTCGCCGGAGACCCTGGCGGCCCAGGCGCTCGGTGATGTGGACCCGCTGACCGGGGGACTGACGCCGGTCATCAGCCCGTCCACGAACTATGAGCAGCAGCCGGATGGCTCCTACCGGCAGGACCGGGTCTACACGCGAGCGGACAACCCGACCTACGAGCACGCCGAGAACCTGCTGGCCGCCTTGGAGGGCGCCGGCTGCGCCTGCGCCGTGTTCGCGTCCGGGATGGCGGCGGCCACCGCGGTCTTCCAGTCCCTGCTCCCCGGCGATCACGTGCTGGTCTCCCGGGTCCTGTACTGGGGGGTGCGGAAGTGGCTGGCCGAGTTCGCCCTCACCTGGGGCCTGGACGTGGAGTTCGCCGACACGACCGATCCCGCCGCGCTGACGTCAGCGATCCGCCCGGGCCGCACCCGGCTGCTGTGGGTCGAGACGCCGGCGAACCCCATGTGGGAGATCACCGACCTCGCGGCCGTCTGTGAGCTCGCGCATTCCGCCGGGGTCAGGGTGGCCGTCGACAACACGGTTGCCACGCCAGTGCTCACCCGGCCGTTCGAGCACGGCGCCGACCTGGTAGTGCATTCGGCCACCAAGTACCTCAACGGCCACAGTGACGTGCTGGCGGGTGCGGTGCTGACCGCCCGCCGCGATCCGTTCTGGGAACGGATCCGGTCCTGGCGCCGCAACACCGGCGCAGTGCCAGGGCCGTTCGAGGCATGGCTGCTGCAGCGGGGCATGCGCACCCTGTTCCTGCGCGTGCACCGCGCATCCGAGACCGCCTTGGCCATCGCCATGCATTTGCACGGGCACCCGGCGCTGAAGGCCGTGCTCTACCCGGGGCTGCCGTCGCATCCGGGCCACCAGATCGCGGCCCGGCAGATGAGCGGCGGGTTCGGGGGGATGCTGTCGATCCGGCTGGCGGGGGGAGCCGAGCAGGCCATGGCGGTGATGCAGGCCGTCCAGGTGTTCAAGCGGGCCACCTCGCTGGGCGGGGTTGAGAGCCTCATCGAGCACCGGCGCGCCACGGAGGGGCCGTCTTCCCCGGTGCCCGGCGATCTGCTGCGCCTTTCGATCGGCATCGAGGCCGCCGCGGACCTGGTCGCCGATCTCGATGCCGCGCTTGGCGCGGCGCGCCGGACCACAGCCGCCGCCCCGCCGGCACCGGCACCGGTGACGGGCCAGGAGGCTGCCCCCGCGATGGATCTGACCGCAAAGGTGGCGGCCGCGCTGGAGCGCAGCGTTCTCCCGTCGGTCATCGCCCGGGGCGCCGCCGTGCGCGCCGTCGCCGTAGAGGCCGACATCGCCGTCCTGGAGGTGTCAGGATCCCCGGGCGCCGTCCTGCCGCTGGCCACCCGCATCGAAGCCCAGGTCCGCGTCGCCGTCCCCGAGATCACCGGCGTGCGGATCGCGGCACTGGGTGCGCTCCCGCCGCCCGCGGCCGGCGGGAGCCTCGCCGAGCAGGCCCGCCGTATCCTCGACGCCGAGATCAACCCGGCGATCACTGCCCACCGCGGCCACATCACCGTGGACGGCGCCGGCCAGGGCTGGGTTCGCATCCGCCTGGAAGGCGGATGCCAGGGCTGCAGCCTGGCGGAAGTGACCGTCCGCCAGGGCATCGAGCCGCTGCTGCGAGCCCGTATTCCCGGCGTGGTCGGCCTCATGGATGTCACCGATCACGGGGCGGGGACGCAGCCATTCTTCTCGCCGGAGAAACGGTGACCGCCATGCAACCGAACGCTGAGACGAGCAAGGCCACGTGGACCGCACCGCAGAACTGACCGCCCCACGGTTGCTGCTGCTCGTCCCCGCCCGCACCTACCGGGCGGCCGACTTCGTCATCGCGGCGAACCGGCTGGGACTCGACCTCGTCATCGGCAGCGACGGGGCGCTGCCGCTGGGCGGCCGCCCGGTCGTGCACGTCAACCCCAGCGACCCGCAGGGCAGCGCCGACCGGATCATGGCCCAAAGCGGGCCGGTCAGCGCGGTCGTTGCCGCAGACACCCCGATGCTGGTCCTCGCCGCCGCCGTCGCTGAGCGCATGGAGCTGCCCCACAACCCGGTGGACGCGGTGATCGCCGCCACCGACAAGGCCAGGCAACGACGCCAGTGGGCGCTCGCCGCAGTGGCTCAGCCGGCGTTCCGGATCGTGCCCGCTGACGCTTCGGAGGATTCCGTGCGGCAGGCAGCGGCCGAGGTGGGGTTCCCGTGCGTGGTCAAGGCGGTGTCACTCAGCGCCAGCCAAGGGGTCCTGCGAGCCGACGGCACGGCGGCCGCCGTGGCAGCAGCCCGGCGGATCCGGCGGGTCCTGGCAGCAGCCCGGCGGCCCCCCGGCGAGCCCCTCCTCGTCGAGGAGTACGTGCCCGGGCGGGAGCTGAGCATCGACGGGCTCCTGGCTGCCGGCGACCTGACCGTCACCGCCATCTTCGACAAACCCTGCACCCCCGAAGGCCCCACCTTCGAAGAAACCCTGCTCACCACTCCCTCCCGGCTCCCGCAGCCAGTCCTCGCAGCCGCCGTCGCCACCGCCGGGCGGGCAGCCCGCACGCTCGGGCTCACCCACGGCCCCATCCACGCCGAGCTGCGAATCGACGATCGCGGCGGCGGGGCGATGCCTGCCATGCTCGAACTGGCGGCCCGCTCCATCGGCGGCCTGTGCTCACGCGTGCTGCGCTTCCCCGGCGGCATCAGCCTGGAGGAGATGGTGCTGGCCAACGCCCTCGGCCGCCCCACCCGCCGCCACCACGTCGCCCGGCCCGCAGGCGTACTCATGCTTCCCATACCGCGGCCCGGTGTGCTCCACGCGGTGGAAGGCCGCACCGACGCGGCGGGCACGCCCGGCATCACCGGCCTGACCATCACCATCCCCACCGGCCAGCGCGTCCAGCCTCTCCCGGAGGGAGACCGCTACCTGGGCTTCATCTTCGCCGAAGGTGACACCCACCAGGACGTGGAGAAGGCGCTCGGCGCTGCCCGCGACCGGCTGCGCATAGTGATCCAGTAACCAGGCACGAGCTGCCCGGGTCAAGATCGGGATTGCCTGCCGCCGCCCGCGCCTGCGGCCCGGCTTCCCGGGCAGCCGGGCTCGCGGCAGGCGCCGCGCTGGTCCCGCACGCCGCCACGGACTTGGCTGGCAGCCCGCCCAGCATGGCAGCCTGCGGGCGGTCAGCAACGCTGTGCTCTGCGGCGGGATCCGCCCAGTGCGGAGGCGAGTTGGCAAGGCTCCTCGCTCCCCTCTGCTCCGCCCCTTGGCATCTGCTGGCTCAGGCGGGCACTCCGAGCCCGGCTGCCACCCCGACGAACCTGCTCTGCACCGTGGTCGCCGGGCTGCCTGGGCTTCCCGATCAGCCCTGCGCACTGGCCTGGTCCAGTACCCGCCGCAACGCGTCCACGGTGGGTGCGCCCTCCATGCGGCCGTTCTCACCCGGGTACATGCGGCATGCCACCGCAGGGACCGCGCCCGGCGCCGCGAACGGGTCCTGCCCGTTGACCAGCAGGGTCGGTGACCCGTGCATCCCCTGCCGGGCCGCCTCAGCCGCATCGGCGATCACGCGCCGGGCCACCGTCACCCCCGGGCGGCCGCTCAGCGCCTCGGCCAGCCGCTGCTCCAGCACCGGCACGTTCGGGCAGCCCGACACCGCCAGCACCGTCAGGTCCATGACCAGCACCCTCTCCGGTCGTGCTCTCGGATGATGTCCGGTACCGACCGTATGGCTTCCAGCGCACTGGAAGGTCAAGCGGTAGCCTGGCAGGCATGCTGATCGGTGACCTGGCCGCGGCGGCCGGGCTGTCCGCCAAGACGATCCGGTTCTACGAGCAGGCCGGGCTGCTGCCCGGGCCGCCCCGCACGCCCGGCGGGTACCGGGACTACCCGCCCGGGGCAACCAGCCGGCTGGCGTTCATCCGGCAGGCGCAGGCGGCCGGGTTCACCCTGGCCGAGATCCGCGGCATCCTCGCCATCCGCGACTCCGGCGACGCCCCGTGCCGCCACGTCGCTGCCCTGATCGGCCAGCACCTGGCCGCGGCCGAGCAGCGCATCGCCGAACTCACCCGGGCCCGCGATGCGCTGATGGACCTCCAGCAGAAGGCCGCCGCCGCCGACTCCGCGGACTGCGCCGGATCGCAGATCTGCAGCATCCTCGCAAGCCCCTGACCCGCTCAGCCGCGCGCTGGCAGACCTGGCCGCCGCCGGCGTGGCCGCAGGCAAACCAGAACTGGGCGTCCACCAGGAGCCGGGAAGCCCACGTGCGGTCCCTGTCAGCTGCGCGTTCGCGGCATGTAGCATCGTTGCATGGCGATGATATCGGAGGAGCACGACCCTTCGTGTTCGGCCGACTTGTCTGCGGCGGTGGCGTTGTTCCGCAGCCTGGGGGATGCGACCCGGCTGGTGATCGTGCACGAGCTGGCCCGTGGCGAGCGGCGGATCGTGGACCTTACCCGTGCGGCAGGCCTGGCCCAGTCGACGGTGTCGGCGCATGTGGCGTGCCTGCGCGATTGCGGCCTGGTGGAGGGCCGCCCGGCAGGACGGCAGATGCTGTACCGGCTTACCCGCCCGGAGCTGCTGACGGTGCTGGCCGCGGCGGAGCAGGTGCTGGCGGCGACCGGGAACGCGGTGGCGTTGTGCCCGGTGTACGGGGACACGGGCCGGCAGGCGGTGGGCGGGTGAGCGGCGGTCACGCACACGGCGTCCCGGCCGCGGGGCATCGGCGTGCGCTGGCGGTGGTGCTGGGGATCTCCTCAGCGATCCTGGCCGCCGAGGTTGCCGGGGCGTTCCTGTCCGGGTCGCTGGCGCTGCTGGCTGATGCGGGGCACATGCTCAGCGACGTCGCCGGGCTGGGCCTGGCGCTGGCCGCCGCGGTGCTGGCAGCCCGCCCGGCCACCGACGCCCGCACCTGGGGGTATCTGCGCGCGGAGGTCCTCGCTGCCGCGGCGCAGGCCGCGGTGCTGCTGGCGGTGGGCGGGTTCGTGCTGGCCGAGGCGGTGCGCCGGCTGATCCAGCCGCCTGTGGTGGAACCGGGGGTGATGGCGGTGTTCGGCGTCATCGGCCTGGCCGGTAACGCCGCGTCCATCCTGGTGCTGTCCCGGGTCCGGGGCGGGAACCTCAATACCCGGGCCGCCTTCCTTGAGGTCGCCAATGATGCGCTGGGCGCCGGGGCGGTCCTGGCCGCGGCGGCGGTGATCGCGCTGACCGGCTGGACCCGGGCGGACCCGGTCGCCTCACTGCTGATCGGCGTGCTGATCGTGCCGCGCACCTGGAAACTGCTCCGCGAGGCGGTCCGGGTGCTGATGGAGGCCACGCCCAAGGGGGTGGACCTGGCTGCCGTGCGCGCCCACATCCTCGCCGTCGAGCATGTACACGGTGTGCACGACCTGCACGCCACCGCCGTGGCCAGCACCCTGCCGGTGCTCACCGCGCACGTGGTGGTCGACGACTCCTGCTTCTGCGACCGGCATTTGCCGGCCCTGCTCGACCAGCTGCAGCAGTGCCTGGCCGGGCATTTCGACGTGGAGCACAGCACCTTCCAGTTCGAGCCGGCCAGTCACGCCGCCCACGAGCACGCCGCCCATCCCTGACCCAGGAGACTGCCATGGACGAGTACCAGCCGGGCACCCAGCAGGCCCCGGCGCCGGGCGGCGGCCCCGGCGGCTGCGCCGGGCCGGCCCTGGCTGCCCCGGCCGGGCGCGGCGCGGCCTGGCACGCCCAGGCCCGGACGGCCCGGCTGCTGGCGTGGGTGTCGCTGGGCTGGATGGCCGGTGAGGGCGCCCTCGGCCTGGTGGCCGGCGCCCGGTCCGGGTCGGTCTCGCTGACCGGCTGGGCGGCCGGGTCAGCGATCGAGGCCCTCGCGTCGGTGATCGTGATCTGGCGGTTCACCGGCACCCGGGCGCTGTCGGACACCGCCGAGGACCGGGCCCGCAAGGCCGTGGCGGTCTCGTTCTTCCTGCTCGCCCCCTACCTGGCCGCCGAAAGCGCACGGGACCTGCTCACCGGCCACCGGCCCGCCGCCAGCGCGCTGGGCATCGCGGTGACTGCCGCGAGCGTGCTGGTCATGCCGGTACTCGGCGTCGTCAAGCAGCGCCTGGGCGCCCGGCTGGATTCCCGGGCCACCGCCGGGGAAGGCACCCAGAACCTGCTGTGCGCCGCTCAGGCCGCCGCGGTGCTCGCGGGCCTGGCCGCCACTGCCGCCCTCGGCTGGTGGCAGGCTGACCCGGTCATCGCGCTCGGCCTGGCCGGCCTCGCGGTCCGCGAGGGGCGCGAGGCCTGGCGCGGCGAAGACTGCTGCTAACCCCTTGCCGCCTGGCCCTCCCCCGCCGTGGATGACCGGGCGGGAGCGCGGTCGCGGGTGACGGCCAAGGGCCAGCTGGCCGGTGTCATCGCAATGGTGGAGTCAGGACGGGACTGCGCCGAGGTGCTCCCCCAGCTCGCCGCGCTATCCGGCGCCCTGGACCGCGCCCTGGACCGCGCCCTGGACCGGGCCGGGGGGCGGCTGCGTAGTGCCCGCCGGGGCAGGGGCGGGCTGGAAGCGCCGCAGCCGCAGGCTGTTGGTGACAACGAACAGCGAGCTGAAGGCCATCGCGGCACCGGCGATGAGCGGGTTGAGGAAGCCCAGTGCGGCGAGCGGGATGGCTGCGGTGTTGTAGCCGAACGCCCAGAACAGGTTGCCTTTGATCGTCGCCAGCGTGCGGCGGGACAACTCGATCGCGTCCGGGACGGCGAGCAGGTCGCCGCGGACCAGGGTCAGGTCGCTTGCCTCGATGGCGGCGTCGGTGCCGGTGCCCATGGCCAGCCCGAGGTCCGCCTGGGCGAGCGCGGCGGCGTCGTTGACGCCGTCACCGGCCATCGCCACCACCCGTCCGCCGTCCTGCAGGCGCCGGACCGCCTCGACCTTCCCGGCCGGCAGCACCCCGGAGATCACCTCGCCGATGCCCACCGCCCCCGCCACCGCCCGGGCGGCGCGGTCGTTGTCGCCGGTGAGGAGCACCGGACGCAGGCCCATGCCAGTCAGCCGGGCGATCGCCGCGGCCGAGCTGGGCTTGATCGTGTCGGCGACCACCAGCACGCCCCGGACCTTCCCGTCCCACGCGGCGAACACAACGGTCTGCCCGGCCGCCTCCGCGCCGGCGGCCCGGGCGGCGAGTTCCGGCGGGACCTGTACTGCCCACTCCGATTCCAGCCAGCTCCGCCGGCCCACGGCCACCCCGCGGCCGTCCACCGTGCCCGCGACGCCGAGCCCCTGGGAACTGGTGAAACCCTCCACCGCAGGCAGCTTCCCGTCCGGCAGCATGCCGCGGAGCCGCTCCCGGGCGCCGTCCGCGATCGCCGCGGCGACCGGGTGCTCGGAGGCGTCCTCGACCGCCCCGGCCAGCCGCAGCAACTCGCCGGGGTCCTCGCCGGGCGCGGCGGCCACGTCCGCGAGGCTCATCCGGCCGGTGGTGACCGTGCCCGTCTTGTCCAGCACGATCGTGTCGATCGTCCGGGTGGACTCCAGCACCTCCGGCCCCTTGATCAGGATGCCGAGCTGGGCGCCGCGCCCGGTACCGACCAGGATCGCGGTCGGGGTGGCCAGGCCCATCGCGCACGGGCAGGCGATGATCAGCACCGCGACCGCGGCGGTGAACGCCGCCCCGGCCGGCTGGCCGGCCGCCAGCCACCCGATGAGGGTCGCCGCGGCGATCGCGATCACCACGGGGACGAACACCGCGGAGATCCGGTCCGCCAGCCGCTGCACCGGCGCCTTGCCGGCCTGCGCCTCGGTCACCAGCCGGGCCATCTGGGCCAGCTGGGTGGCGGCGCCCACCCGGGTGGCGCGGACCACGAGCCGGCCGCCGGCGTTCACGCACCCGCCGGTCACCGCATCGCCCGGCCTCACCTCGGCGGGCACCGGCTCGCCGGTGAGCATGGCGGTGTCCACCGCCGAGCTGCCGGACTCGACGACCCCGTCGGCAGCGATCTTCTCCCCGGGCCGGACCACGAACAGGTCCCCGGCGGCCAGTTGCCCCACCGGCACCCGGACCTCGTGACCTGCCCGCAGCACGGCCACGTCCTTGGCGCCCAGCGACAGCAGCGCCTTCAGCGCGGCACCGGACCGCCGCTTGGCGCGGGCCTCGAAGTAGCGGCCGGTGAGGATGAGCGCCGTCACCCCGGATGCGACCTCCAGGTAGGTGTCCGCCGCCCCGCCCCCCGCCGCCAGCCAGGCGAAGTCCATCCGCATTCCGGGCCGGCCCGCGGTGCCGAAGAACAGCGCGTACAGCGACCACAGGTACGCGGCGCTCACGCCCACCGACACCAGCGTGTCCATGGTCGCGGCCCCGTGCCGCGCGTTGACCAGGGCGGCGCGGTGGAACGGCCACGCCCCCCACACCGCGACCGGCGAGGCCAGCGCCAGCGACAGCCACTGCCAGTTCCGGAACTGCAGCGCCGGAATCATCGCCAGCGCGACCACCGGGACGGCCAGCGCCAGGGACACCAGCAGCCGCTGCCGCAGCGCGGCCGTCTCATCGTCAGCGGCGCCAGCCCCGGGCGCCCCGGCGGGTCCGCCCTCCGGCGGGGCCGGCTCCGCTGCCCCGTAGCCAGCCTGCTCCACCACGGAAATCAGGTCACCGACGGTGACCGCGGCCGGGAACATCACCCGGGCGGACTCGGTGGCGAAGTTGACCGTCGCCGTCACCCCGTCGAGCTTGTTGAGCTTCTTCTCGACCCGCGCCGCGCACGAGGCGCAGGTCATCCCGGTGATGGCCAGATCCACGTCGCGGGTGCCACCTCCCGCCGCTGCGGCGTGGCCGTCACCGGTGACCGTGCCCATCACACTCACCTTCCCTTTCCGGCCGGCGCCCGCACCGCCGCCCGCCCGGAATTCGTCAAGCCGCAACGAGCCTGGCGCTGGCGTGCCCCCCGGTTTGCCCAGCCAGGCGGCGTGCCGTCCGGAGCGTGCTCAGGCACCGGCCAGGTGGTACTCGCCAGCCTCGCCGAGGGCAGCCGCGACCGCCTCGTCACTCAGCGGCACCGCACTGGAGACCATGACGGCGGAGACCCCGCCCGGGACAAGCTCGACCGTCACCTCGCTGACGCCATCGAGGCCGGCCACCTCTTCGGTGACCGCCCGCACACAGTGATCACAGGTCATCCCGGTGACCTTGTACGTCGCCGATGCCATGCCGATACCTCCTTGACTTGCCGCTGTCAGGACCGCACCAGGCGGGCAACCGCCTCAGCCGCCTCCCGGACCTTCGCCTCGGCGACCTCGCCACCCTCCGCCACCGCCCGGGTGACACAGTGGCCAAGGTGGTCTTCCAGCAGGCCGAGGGCCACCGACTGAAGCGCACGGGTGGCCGCCGACACCTGGGTCAGGACGTCGATGCAGTACTCGTCGCTCTCCACCATCCGCTGCAGCCCGCGCACCTGGCCCTCGATCCGGCGCAGCCGCCGGAGGTAGTCATCCTTGTTCGGGGTGTATCCGTGCACGCTGCCCTCCCACCTACCGCGCGACCTGGCACCGCTCTCTGCATCAAAATACCATACCCTTGCAGGGTATTTTCGGCAGGGGCCGCCGCATGGACAGCACAGCCAGGCCTGCGCCGCCCTAGCAACTCCGCTGAAGGGCCAGTGCCTTGAAGGTGGCCGCCCACTCATAAGCGATCTCAAGAGGCCAGCCGTAGGCATGCAACGACCCGGTCATGACGTAGACCCTGCCGCTGAAGCACCGCTCGGCCCTCAGCCGGGCCCGCGAGGCCTGGGGCGTGATCGTGACCAGCACAATGGAATGCCAGTGGTACTTCGCCGCCAGGCGGCCGGCAAACTCTGCTTCCCCCTGGGTCGTGGCGGGGTCCGGCGCGAAGCAGATCACCTTCACCCGCGGTATGCCAGGCGCGCACCGCGGCCCCTGGCCGCCCTGAGGTCCCCAGCCGAAGGACGATGATGACCCCAGGGAGATGGCCAGGTACGGCGCCCGGTGCTGGCGCGCGAGTTTCAGTGCCTCGTGGTAGCGGTCGCCCTGGCCGGCCAGCATGACAATGGCGTCCACGCGGGCGGGCATTCCCCGGGCCGGGAACATGAACAGGCGCGCAGTGACGCCGCAGAACGCGGCAAGCACTACAGCGAGTACCGCCGCGATGAGCCGGCGGCGCCGGCCCTGGCGCCGCGGCTCCGGGACTCTCGCGGCGGACTGTTCCGGAACCTCGTTCGTGAGCATGGGTGTCCTAGCAGGAATGGAGGAAGGGATCTTGCCGGGGAACCGGCACATGTTCCTGGTCGCCGACCTCAACCGTGATAAGCGCCAGGACACAGAAATCCGGGGCGGGCGCGGGAGGCGAGGGCCACGGCGAGCTGGGTGGTGCCAAGCGCGAAGAACGCCATGCAATGCCGCCGGCTGTAGATCTGATTCGCTCCCGGAGCTTGCGCTTCCTCATTTCGGGCCCCCGCCGGGCTCGCTGCGGGCGGTGGGCTCCGGGCAGGGGGGAACCTCGACGCCGTGGCGCAGCGCGACACGCCTCAGGTAGCGCAGCCGCTCGCGGTAGACCTCGGCGCCGTAGTCATCGCCGGCCACCCGGGCCTCGGTCATGTTGCGGGCCGCCTCATCGATGCCCGCCCGCAGCTCGTCCGCGAACTCTCCCATGACACCTCTTCCGCCCAGGCGTGAGCCGGGCCACGTTGCCCCGCCTGATTCCGGCAATCCGGCGGGACTGTTACTTCTGCGATTGACAAGGGCCCGGCACGGCTGGGTCCAGGGCCCGGGGAAACCTGGTAGCCCCCTCGGGGGAGGGGGGCTACCAGGGCATGCGGCAGCCGCCGGCATAGCCGACGTCCACGCAGAACTCCTCGCCGACGCGGGGCTGCCCGCCGAGCCCGGCATACAGGCTCCGCACCCGCTCACGGGCAGGCAGGTACTGCCCGGCGCTCTCTAGCACGGCCAGGTCGGTGCGGACTTCCCCGGCACCGCCGTCGCTGGCAGGACCGGGGCTGGTGCGGACCACGATGTACCCGGCGATGCCGGTCAGGCCGTGGCAGTGACGCGTGTCGTAGGACCCGCTGACCTGCACCTCCGCCCGCCTCCCCTCACCAGGCCAATTGCTAAGATTAGCAATTGCTGAATCTGATGACGAGAGGGGGGTCGTTATCGGGCATGATGGGGCATATGAGGCGAGGATCGGGCGATCCGGGCGCCTGGCGGGGATCGCGTGGATGCACGGGCTAGAGAGGCTTGCGGGGTGAGCGCGCCGCTGTGCCAGCTGAAGGCGGACTTCTTCAAGACGCTGGGTCATCCTGCCCGGATACGGGTACTGGAGCTGCTCAGCGTCCGCGAGCATGCCGTGGCGGAGATTCTCCCGGAGGTCGGCATCGAGCCTGCGCATCTCTCCCAGCAGCTGGCGGTGTTGCGCAGGGCGGGCCTGGTCACGTCCCGCAAGGAGGGCGCTGCCGTTTACTATTCGCTGAGCAGCCCGCATGTCGCCGAGCTGCTGGCCGTGGCACGGCTGATCCTCACCGGGGTGCTGTCCGGGCAGGCCGAGCTCCTCCAGGACCTGCGCGCCTCCGCGGCCGGCTGATAAATTGGCCACCTGATGTCCTTCTCAGGTGGCTGGCGGGACCGGGATGAGCACGTGATGGGCTGGCGCGTCCGGCCGCGCCGGGCAAGCGGGCGCAGGCGGCTCTCGTGACGCGTCCCATCTACCGGGTGAAGGCAGATTTCTTCAAGACGCTGGGCCACCCCGCCCGCATCCGGATCCTTGAGCTCCTGCGCGACGGGGAGTGCTCGGTGGGCGAACTCATCCCCGGGGTCGGCATCGAGCCGTCCCACCTGTCCCAGCAGCTCGGGATCTTGCGGCGGGCGAACATCCTCCAGGTCCGCAAGGAGGGCGCGGCCGTCCGCTACTCAGTGACCGATCCGCGGATCTTCGAGCTCCTCGAGGTCGCCCGGGCGATCCTGACCAGCTCGCTCGCCGGGTCGAGCCAGCTGCTCGCCGAGCTCCAGACGCTGGAGCTCGCTGAGCGGCGCGACTCCCCCCGCCGGCCCGGGAGCGGCTGAGCGGTCCATCGGGCACGCCCGCCCCGGGCGGCCACCGGTGGCAACCGGCGGGCGCGCCAGCGGGCTCCGGTGGTCTCCCCTGGTAACAAGAGCCGCAGCAGCTCCAGGACGAGATGGATCCGGGAGCCGAGCTTCAGCCCGGTGAGCCAGGGTGCGGCGGCCTCGTTCGCCCGGGGGTCGCGTGCAGACGCGCCTGGCCCGAGAACCTGCTCCAGGACGCGGTCGAGGGTGAGCACCGCCGGCCCACTGCCCTGCGCGGGGAACGCGGTCACGCCGGAGAATCCGCGCGCAGGGCCAGCCGGCCGCGCCGCATTCCCGTCCCAGGCGGGCATCGCCCGGTGAGCAGTCGCGGACATGCCAGTCCGCTCCTTCCCTCGATTACCACGCTGGCGCCGCCCGCGGGTCAGGGAGCCAGCACCCGGGCACCGGATCGGGTCCTTCCCGGCTCCGTGGCCGCCCTGAGCGAGGCGGTACATGACAACATGATAACTTCATCAACCGTGCAACTCCTGCCCCTCCTGCGGTCGCTGCTCGCGCGCCCGGTCACCGAGCGTCTCCCACCTCCTCCGGGTCCGCCTCCTGCGGCGCGCTTTCCCGGCTCGGTCCAGCTCCGCCACGTCGACGCCGGGTCGTGCAACGGCTGCGAGCTGGAGATCGCCTCGGCTTTCGGCCCTGTCTATGACGCGGAACGCTTCGGTGCCCGTCTGGTGGCCTCCCCCCGGCACGCCGACGGGGTCCTTGTCACCGGGGTGGTGACGCGGAACATGGCCGTCCCGCTCGAGAAGACCCTCGACGCGGTCCCGGTGCCCAGAGTGGTCGTGGCCTGCGGAGACTGCGCACTCGGCGGCGGGCCGTTCGCCGGCGGATACGGTGTCGCGGGCAGCGCGGGGGCGCTCGCCGAGCCTGATGTGGCCATCCCCGGCTGCCCGCCCGGCCCGGTGGCCATTACCCAGGCGCTGCGCGGACTGACCGGGCGGTGAGCGCCGCGCTGCTCACCGGCGGCCTTGGGCTGGGAGCCGCCGGGGCGCTGGCCGGCGCGGCCCTGCCCGCCCGGGTCCGGGTGCCCGCCGCGGCTGTGCTCACCGCGGGAGGCTGTGCCGCAGCGTTCGCCGCAGCGGCCGGGGTGCTCGCCTCTGGGGGCACGATCACGGCCAGCTCGGCCGAGATCCTGCCGCTGACGGGGGTCACGCTGTCCCTCGACCCGCTCGGCGCGGTCTTCGTCATCACGGCTGCTGTCGTCGGCGTGGCAGTGAGCTGCTACGCCGTCGGCTATGCGGTCCGCGGCAGCAGGAGCCGGGCCGCGACCGCGCTGCTGCCGCTGTTCATCACGACCCTGCTGCTCGTGCCGGCCGCGGCGAGCATCGCGACGTTCATGGCCGCCTGGGAGCTGATGGCCCTGTCCTCCCTGCTGCTGCTGCTCACCGGCCACCGGCGGCGCGCGGCCCGCGACGCGGCCCAGTGGTACGCGGTGATGACGCACGCCGGGGCCGCCGCGATCCTGCTCGCGTTCGTCCTGATCGGCGCGCACGCCGGCGGCCAGTCGTTCACCGCGATCCGGGCCCACGCCGGCGGGGTCGCCCCCGCGGTCCGCTCCCTCGCCTTCGTGCTCGCCCTGGCCGGCTTCGCCTCGAAGGCGGGAGCGGTGCCGCTGCATGTCTGGCTGCCCCGCGCCCATCCCGAGGCGCCTGGCCCGGTTTCCGCGCTCATGTCGGGTGCCATGGTGAACCTCGGCATCTACGGCATCGTGCGAACGGGCGATGGCCTCCTCGGCGGGGGCGAGCTGTGGTGGTGGCTGACCGTGGCCGGCCTCGGCGTCATCTCGGCGTTGTTCGGCGCGCTGCATGCCGCAGCGAACCCGGACCTCAAGCGCCTGCTCGCCTACTCCACGGTCGACAACATGGGACTTGTCCTGATCGGGGTCGGCGCCTCGGGTGCCCTCGCCGTCACCGGGCACGGCGCCCTCGCGGCGCTCGCCATGGTCGCGGCACTCTTCCAGATGATGAACCACTCGGCGTTCAAGGGATGCCTGTTCCTCGGCGCGGGGTCGGTCCAGCAGGCGGCCGGCACCCGCGACCTCGACAGTCTCGGCGGGCTACTGCGCCGCCTTCCGGCGACGGCCACCCTGTTCGGGGTTGCCGCGCTGTCGATCTGCGCGCTGCCGCCCTTCAGCGGTTTCGCGAGCGAATGGCTGCTGCTGCAGAGCTTCCTGCGCGGCTTCTCCGCCCACAGCCCGGCGACGGCAACCATGCTGCTGGCCGGCGTCGCGGCGCTCGCGCTCACCGGAGGCCTCACCGCCGCCGCCTTCGTGAAGGCGTTCGGCATCGGCTTCCTCGGCCAGCCCCGCACGCCGGAGGCCGCAGCCGCAGGCGAAACCGCCCCGACGATGATGGCTGGCATGGCGCTCCTCGCCGTGCCGTGCGTTGTTCTCGGCGTGATCCCGGGTGCCGTCCTGCCGCTGCTGGCCAGGGCGGCGGGCACCGCGCTGGGCGGCACGCCGCCGGATCCGCTCCGGGCGGGCACCGGCCTCGCAATCGCCGGCAGCACCGACGTGATCCAGCCGGCGCTGCTGGCCGCGGCACTCATCGGCGGGCTCGTTCTCGCCTGGGCGCTGGCCCGCCTCCGCTCCCGGGCCCGCGCGGGGGCACGGCGCGCGGAAGCCTGGGGATGCGGCCGGGAGCTGCAGACAGCGCGGATGCAGTACACAGCCACATCGTTCGCCGAGCCGCTGCAGCGTGTCTTTGACGACGTGCTGCGCCCCGACCGCGACCTCGATGTCAGCCACCTCGCCGAGTCGCGCTACTTCGCGGACGCGCTTCGCTACCACAGCAGGATCGACGACGCTGTCGAGCGCGGCTGGTACCGGCCGCTGATCGGCCTGGTGACCCGCTGGGGCGAGGTGGCGCGGCGTGCCCAGAACGGGAGCATGCACCGCTACCTCGGCTATGGGTTCGCTGCCCTCGTCGTTGTGCTCGTCGTGCTCTCATGAGTGCCTTTCCCCTCGCTCCGGCCGTGGTGTCGGTCATCCAGCTGGGCGCGGCGGTTACCGGCGGGCCGCTGCTCTACGGCCTGATGGCGAAGGTGCGGGCCAGGGCGGAGGGCCGCGTCGGCGCACCCATCCGCCAGCCCCTCGCCGATCTGCGGAAGCTCGCCGGGAAGGAGCGCATCCACGCCGGGCACGCCAGCGCGGTCCTGCCGCTCGCCCCGCTCGTCCTCATCGCCTCGACAGCGGTGGCCGTCGCGATCGCGCCGCTCATCTCGACCGGGCCCGCGCTGGGCCGCACCTCGGATGTGTTCGTCATCGTCTTCCTCCTCCTCCTGGGCTCGGTGGCGGTCGCGCTGGGCGGCCTGGATGCGGGCACCGCGTTCGGGGGGATGGGGGCGAGCCGGGCGATGACGATCGGGGCGCTCGCCGAGCCCGCCCTCCTCGTCGCGGTGCTCGCCCTGTCCATCCAGGCCCATACCTCGAACCTGCCCGGGATCGTCTCGGCGACCCTTGCCCATCCGCAGTGGGCGGCGAGCCCGGAGCGGGTGCTCGCGCTCTGCGCCCTCGTCATCGTCGTGTTCGCGGAGACCGGCCGGATCCCGGTCGACAACCCCTCCACCCACCTTGAGCTGACGATGATCCACGAGGCGATGGTGCTTGAGTACGCGGGGCCTGAGCTCGCCCTCGTCACGCTCGGCGCGGCGATGCGCCTCGGGCTCCTGCTGTCGCTGCTGGCGAACCTGTTCTTCCCGTGGGGCATCGCCGCGACAGCGAGCATCCCGCGCCTCGTCCTCGGGCTGGCCGTGCTGGGAGCCAAGACGGCAGCCGTCGCGGGGGTGATCGCCGTCCTGGAGGTTTCGATGGCGAAGCTGCGGCTGTTCCGCATCCCGGAGGTCCTCTCGGCCGCGTTCGTGCTCGCTGTGCTCGCCGTCGTCACCGGGCTGGTCATGGCATGACCGGGGCCGCCTACCTCGGGCCGCTCGGACTGGCCGCCGGGGCCGTGCTCGCCTGCGCCGTGGTGACGTTGTGGCGGCGTGACCTGCGCGCGATCGTCTCGGTCCTCGCCGTCCAGGGAACCGCCCTCGGCGTCACGGCCGTGGTGCTCGCCGCCCGCTCCCGCGACATCGGCCTGGGCATCACCGCCGTCCTCGTCCTCGCCGCCAAAGGGGTCATCGTCCCGGTCCTGCTCAGGCGGCTTGTCCGCAGCGACCCCGGGAGCCGGGAAACGTCCCCGCTGGTCAACGTGCCGGCGTCACTCATCGCCGCTGCGTTGCTCATCGTCGTGTCCTACCTGGCGAGCGGGAAGGTGACCGCACTGGCCCCGGGCACCGCCGCCCGGCTCGCGCCGATCGGGCTGGCCACGGTCCTCATCGGTTTCTTCATGCTCGCCACCAGGCGCAAGGCGGTCTCCCAGATCGTCGGGCTGCTGCTGATCGACAACGGGGTCGCGCTCGCCACGTTCCTGCTCACCGCCGGGGTGCCGCTCCTCGTCGAGTTCGGGGCCTCGCTGGACGTCCTGCTCGTCGTCGTCGTCCTGCGGGTGCTCGCGACGACGATGCGGGCCCGCTTCGGCCCATTCGATCTCGACCAGCTCCGGGAGCTGCACGACTGATGCTTATCTACGCTGTCCTCGCCGTGCCGCTCGCTGCCGGGGCGGCCGCCGCCGCGGCGCCGTGGCGGCGCTGGGTCGGCTGGGTGACGGCCGCCGCCAACGGGGCCGTCCTGGTCCTGGGTGTCGCGCTCGCCGCACAGGCCACGCACCATCAGCTGCCCGGGGTGGCCGGCGGCGTGCTGCGGGCCGACGCGCTCAGCGCCTTCATGGTCGTCGTCATCGGCGCGATCGCCGTCCTTGCCTCCTGCCAGTCAGTCCGCTACCTGGGCGCCGAGATCGGGCGGGGCGCCTGCACCGCCCGCCATGCCGCGCTCTACACGGCGCTCGTCCAGGCGTTCGTGAGCTGCATGCTCGTCGCGGTCCTGGCGGCCAACCTCGGCGTGATGTGGGTGGCCGTGGAAGCCACCACGATCGCCACCACCTTCCTGGTCGGCCACCGGCGAACCGACGGGGCACTCGAGGCGTCGTGGAAGTACATGGTGATCTGCTCGGTCGGCATAGCCCTCGCATTCCTCGGCACCGCGCTCGTCTATTTCGCGGCCCTGCACGCCAGCGGCCACCCGGCCGGGTCGCTGGACTGGACCTCGCTCATGGCCGCCGCCCACCGCCTCAACCCGGGCGTGATGCGCCTGGCGATGGGGCTTCTCGTCCTCGGGTACGGGACCAAGGTCGGGCTCGCCCCGATGCACAGCTGGCTGCCAGACGCGCACAGCCAGGCCCCGGCCCCCGTCTCCGCGCTCATGTCCGGGGTTCTGCTCACCGTCGCCTTCTATGCGCTGCTGCGCTTCAAGGCGATCGCCGACAGCGCGCTCGGACCGGCGTACCCGCGGGCACTCCTCGTCGCAGCTGGCCTCGCCTCCCTCGCCGTCGCCGCGTCGCTGCTGCTCACCCAGCGGGATTACAAGCGCATGCTCGCCTACCACAGCATCGAGCACATGGGCCTGATCGCCCTCGGCGCCGCGGCGGGAAGCTCGCTGGCGATCGCGGCGGTCCTGCTCCACATCCTCGGGCACGGGCTCGCCAAGGGGGTGCTCTTCCTCGCCTCCGGCGAGATCCTCCTTGCCGAGGGCACCAGCGAGATCGCCAAGGTCCCCGCCCTCCTGTCCCGCCGGCCTGTGCTCGGCGGGATCTTCGGCTTCGGCCTCGTGGCCCTCCTTGGCCTGCCGCCGTTCAGCCTCTTCGCCAGCGAGCTCAACATGGTGCGCGCCGAGTTCGCGGCCGGCCTCGGCTGGGCAGCCGCGATCGCCCTGGCGTGCATGGCGGTCATCTTCGCCGCGGTCATGGCGCACGGCCGTCACCTCCTCCTCGGCGAGGCGGCACCGCCGGGCCGGCGCGAGGCAACACCGCGGATGGTCGCCGTCCCCCTCGCCACGGGCCTGCTCGCCTGCGCCTTCCTCGGCGTGTCCGCCTGGCCTATCCAGCCGCTCCTGCACGCGGCGGCGCAGGTCGTGTCATGAATCCGGCCATGGGAGCCGACACCGCCCAGCACGCCCGCCAGGCCTTCCAGATCACGGCCGGTGAGCTGGCCGCCGAGGCGGCTCGCCTGTTCGCCGAGGGGTACCGCCTCGCCGCGGTCGCCGCCCACGACGATCAGCACACCCTCCGGGTCGTCTACGTGTTCTGCGCAGGCCCGCCGGACAGGCGGGCTGAACTGGAGGTCCGGCTTGATCCCGCGCACCCGGAGGTGCCCTCCCTCGCCCATCTCTCGTTCCCGGCCAGCCGGTTCGAACGCGAGTTCTGCGACCTGTTCGGCATCGTCCCGGCCGGGCACCCCTTCCTGCGCCGCCTCGTGCTGCACCAGCACTGGCCGCAAGGGTGGCACCCGATGCGCCACCAGGCCGGGCCGCCGCCACCGATGCAGGAAGATGCTGAGCCGTTCCCGTTCGTGAGGGTCGAAGGACCCGGCGTGTATGAGATCCCGGTCGGCCCCGTCCATGCCGGGCTCATCGAGCCAGGGCACTTCCGCTTCTCCGTCGCCGGGGAGACGATCCTCAAGATGAAGGCCCGGCTGTGGTTCCTGCACCGCGGCGTCGAGCGCCTCTTCGAAGGCCAGGACACGCAGGCGGCAGTACGGCTCGCGGAGTGCATCTCAGGCGACAGCGCGATAGCGCACAACCTCGCCTACTGCCTCGCGGTCGAGGACGCATGCCAGATCCCGGTGCCCCGGGACGCGGCCCGGCTCCGGGCGCTGCTGCTCGAACTCGAGCGCCTCTACAACCACATCGCCGACATCGGCGCGCTCTGCAACGACGTCGGCTTCGGGCTCGCCCAGGCACGGGCACTCACCCTCCGCGAAAAACTCCTGCGCCTCAACGCCGAGATCACCGGCCACCGCCTGCTCCGCGGCGCGATCCGGCCCGGGCACACGTCCATCCAGCGGCTCCCGGCCGCGGCCGAACTCAGCGAGATCAGGTGCCGCTTCGACGAGATCGTCGGGCTCGCCACCTCCAGCACCGTCGTCATGGACCGGTTCAACGGCACCGCCACCCTCTCCAGCCAGGACGCGCTCGGCATCGGCACGCTCGGCGTTGTCGCCCGCGCGTCCGGGCTCACCCTCGACGCCCGGATCGCGCACCCGTTCACCGATCTCGGCAGCGGATTCCAGTGCGCGCAACAACCAGGCGGGGACGTCATGGCACGGTTCTCCGTCCGGGTCGACGAGGCACGCGCTTCCCTCAGGCTCATCACCGAACTCGCCGGGCAGGCCGGCGCGCTCAGCGCCACGGCGCCGCAGGTGCCGCACCACGGCGGCGCCGGGCTGGGGATCGTCGAAGGCTGGCGAGGCAGCACCGTGCACAGGGTCGAAGTGAACCCCGCAGGCACGCTCACCCGCTGCAAGATCGTGGACCCATCGTTCCTCAACTGGCCCGCGCTCTCCGTCGCCCTCGCCGACACGATCGTCCCGGACTTCCCCCTCGCCAACAAGAGCTTCAACCTCTCCTACGCCGGGAACGACCTCTGAGCAGACGCCGCCAGGCTCGCTGCCGCTCTGGCCCCGCTGACGGGCGCCTCAGCAGCAAGCCGCTTGCCGATACTGAGCGCCGGGCGCCTGGCCCATGACAGGCGAGCAGAGCAGGAACCGCCGCTGAACTCGCGGGCTGCCGGGTGCAGGTTGAAGAAGAAGGGCCGGGCACCTTGGTCAGCTGACTGGACCAGTCAGTGTCATCTGCCTGCGGCAGCGGCTCGATCTGGCAAAGGCTTGCTTGGTGGCCGCCACGCCGACCGTATGTCAAAGGCAACCTTCCAGCGGGCACGGGTCTGCGCAGACTTCGGTGCGCCACCTGCGCAGGAACGGTGACCGTCCGCCGGGATGGCGGACGGCGATTCCGGCACGGCACATGAAGCCCCGCACCGTTGGCGCGGGCTGCCCGGTGACCAGCTCGATGTGGTGGAGCCCGACCCCGCAGCGCCAGTAGAGGTCTGCCACGAGCCGCCGGGTGAGCGGGACAGGCTCCGGGAACCGCTGCCAGATGGGACCGCCGGCTGGCACCTCGGCAATCTCGTGCTCAGCCAGGACGGCGGCTACGAGCGCATCGGCGTACCGGGCATCAATGAGCCGGATCTCGTCCGGGCCGGACAGTGCCACGGCGCCGCCCGTCCGGACCGGCAGGCCCAGATCGTGCGCGGTGCGCAGGACTGCCTTGCGCGAGGTATCAAGCTTCCGGCCGACGTCGTCAGCCGAAAGCCCGTCAACGCCATACAGCATCCAGAGGGCACCGGCGGGCAGGCTGCGCCGGTCCTCGCGCTGCCAGCCGCCACGGGTACGCACCCGGATGCCGTACTGGCGGAGGCGATCGCGCACTGTCCGCTCAGGCATGCCGAGCACCGCCCCGATCTGGGGTGTGCTGAGACGCTGGCCGACGTACAACTCGGCCAGGATGGCGGCCAGGTCCGGCGGGTCGGCGCGACGGCGATCTGGCCGTGTGCCGCCCGCGCCGCGGGGCCGCAGCGGCGCGCCGGCCCGGCGCAGCAGGCGGGTGACACGCTGGCGGTCCAGGCCCGTGAGCTGTGCGACGCAGTATGTCGACAGCCCTTCGCAAAGGTACAGGTGCGCCAACGTGGCAAGCGCCACGCCGTCCTGATCTGGCAGCGGGGGGACACCAGCCTTACGGCACTGGCAGGCAGCCGGAACCGATGACACGACGTCAGAGCGCACGGAAATGGCATCACGTTCGGGCGAGGACATGCGGCCTCCCAGCCCAGCTAGGGCAGGGACCGTTGGCGATGTCCGCAGTCTGGGCGAGCCCCTCCGCCGCACGCGCCTCTGACGCTACAACGACATCCGGCCCGAAGGGATACCCGTTTCCGGGCTATTCCGCCGATGGCTGGCGCAGCGGCCCCGGCTGCCCGGCCACCTGACGCTGGTGGCGGGGCACGGCCCGGCAGATGTGCTGCCGGGTAGGATGCCCCTTGCCGGATGAGGCTCCCGGCAGGGCGCTTCGCCCTCAACCGCCACCATGGCTGATGGCCTCTACCGACCTGTCAGGCCCGGAGGCTGGAGACTGCGGAGGCGCTGGTGGCTGGTGTTGTCGTCCTTGTTGTCGCTGATGAGATCCGCTCCCGACTGGGGGAGCCGGCAGTGAGCGCGCTGGCACGCCGGTCTGGGCCTGGCGGCAGGTGCCTGTCCTGCGGGCGCCGTCTCGGGCCCGAGCCGCTGAGCGTCCGCGCGTACCGTGACGACCAGGAGATCATCACCCTCATCACCCGTTGCCTGCACCATGCCCTCGGCAACGGCGAGATCCTCCTGGGCTGGGCACCTCTGTCCGGCAGCCAACGGTCCCTGCCTGGCACGGGCGGGATGTCGGATGCGGAACGCTGGGCGCGAGGGCTTGCGTAGCGGCTGGCCGCGCGGCGGGCCTGCAGGCCGCCTGGTTGCTGCCGTGGCGCTGCTGATACTGGCTGCGGCAGGTTCCCGGGCGCGCGAGGTCACCCGCCTCGGCACCGCCGGGATGCTGGGCGCCGGCAGCGGCCCGGTGACCGTCGTCTTCGGCGTCATCCTGGTCGCAGCCGCGTCCGTCGTGCTGGCCGGGCTGGTGGTTTTGCTGGCCCGGCGAAGGCGCCGCCGGGACGACGAGTTCTTTGTCATCTCCGGGCCGGCTGGCACGCGGTTGCAGCGCGCTCTGGCGCTGCTCGCTGCCCTGGCGCTGGCCGCGTTGCTGGTAGCGGCCGTGGTGGCCGCCGTCCGCGCCGGCCGGGGAGGCCGGCGGGCGGTGTCACATCTGGCCCCGGTGGTGCCGGCCGCGCCGCACCTGCCGGGCGCGGCACCCCCAGCGGGCGGGGAGGCCGCCGCCATTGTCCTGCTCGCCGCCATCGGGGGGTTGATCGCCGTGACGATGGCTGCCGCGTGGCAGCACCGGCGGCGCGGGGCGGCGGCCGCCAGCGACCGGCCGGGGACCGTGCCGTCCCCGCTGGCCGCTGCCGTGGCGGCGGGTAGTTCCGCGCTGGGGGCCGCCGCAGGCGCCCGTGAGGCGATCATCGGCTGCTACGCGGCGATGGAGGAGTCCCTGGCCGCAGTGGGCTCCCCGCGGCTGGCCGCGGACACACCGGAGGAACTGCTGGACCGGGCGGTCGGTGCGGGCGTCATCCGCACGCCGGCCGCCGCGCGGCTCACCACGCTGTTCCGTGAGGCCCGGTTCAGCCCGCACCAGCTCGGTGCCGCGCAGCGCGGTGCCGCCCAGGCCGCGCTCGACGATATCGCCCGGGACCTGGCAGGTGAGCGATGAAAGCGGCGGTGCTGGCGCTGTGCGCGGTGATCGTCCTCGCAGCCAGCTACGCGGCTGGCGGCCAGGCTGGGCTGCTCGCGGTCGCTGCCGTGGCCGCCGTGGCCGCGCTGCTGGCAGCCCGGCTCCGGATCCCCGCGCCGCCGCGCCGGGCGGTGGCGCCCCGGCAGGCCCGTTTCCTGAACTCAGCGTTCGCCGGGTACCGGCATATCGACGCTGCCGTGAGCGACGGGCGTGTTTCACGGCGGCACTTCGACCTGGTGACCCGGCCACTGCTGCAGCGGCTGCTGGCCGCGCTGCTCGCCGACCGCCGCCGCGCCGACATCCGCAAGGATGCCCGGGCGGCCCGCGAGGCGGTGGGCGATGACCTGTGGCCCTTCCTCGACCCGGCGCGCCCGGCGTCCGCCGATTCCGGCGAGCCCGGCCTCAGCCTGGAGACCATGACGAAGATTGCCGACCGCCTGGAGGACCTGTGACGATCAGCGAGGCAGCCGGCCGGTGCGCGGACATCCTCGATGAAGTCGGCCAGATGATCGTCGGGAAGCGGGACGTGCTGCGCCTGGTCCTGCTGGGCATCCTGGCCGGCGGGCACGTCCTGCTGGAAGACCTGCCCGGGCTGGGCAAGACCGTGATGGCCCGCTCGTTCGCCCAGGTCCTCGGGCTGCAGTTCACCCGCATCCAGTTCACCCCCGACCTGCTGCCCGCCGACGTGACCGGAGCAACACTGTATGACCAGCGCACCGGGGAGATCGTGTTCCGCCCCGGGCCGGTGTTCACCGGCTTGCTGCTCGCCGACGAGATCAACCGCACCCCGCCCAAGACCCAGGCCGCGCTGCTGGAGGCCATGGCCGAGCAGCAGGTCACCGTGGACGGGCAGACCCGGCCGCTGCCGCAGCCGTTCATCGTGCTGGCCACCGACAACCCGATCGAATACGAGGGCACCTATCCGCTCCCCGAAGCGCAGCTCGACCGGTTCCTGCTCCGCACCCGGCTCGGTTACCTCCCCCCGGGCGAGGAGGCCGCCATGCTGCGGCAGCAGCTGGAGCAGGCAGGCCACCCGCCCAGGCTGCGCGCACGCACCGACGCGCCAGGGCTGATGGAGCTGAGGGGAAGCCTGGGCCAGGTGCACGTCGGCGACGACGTGCTCGGCTACGTGGTCCGGCTGCTGACAGCGACCCGCGAGCACCCGAAGGTAACCGTGGGTGCGAGCCCGCGCGGCGGCATCGCCGTCACCGGCCTGGCCCGCGGCCAGGCCCTGCTGGACGGGCGCGACTATGTGACACCCGAGGACGTCAAGGCGGTTGCCGTGCCCGCGCTGTCTCACCGGCTGGTGCTCCGCCCGGAATTGTGGGTGCGGCGCATCACTGGTGAGGACATCGTCGCGGACCTGCTCACCGAGGTGCCGACGCCGCCCACCCGGGCTCAGGTCGCGGCGGAGCCCGGCCCGTGACTGAGCTGGCCCTTACCTGGGCGGCGGCAGCCCATTACCGGCGGCTGGCCACCGTGGCCCTGCTGCCGCTGCTCGCGGCGGTGGTGCTGGGCAAACCGGGATACCTGGTGCTGGCCGCCCCCATGGTTGCCGCCCTCGCGCTGGCGGCCCGCCGTCCCGGCTACGGTGCCCGGGTTCGCGTGCAGGTGTCTGGTGACCGGTGCGTCGAGGGTGAGGAGGTCATCATCCGGGTCAGCGCGGAGCCAGGCGGCCCGGCCGGGTCGCTGGCAGCCAGGCTCGCGCTGCCGCCAGCGCTGCAGGCCGCCGGCGGGCCGGTGGCGTGCGCTCAGGGCGGGGCGGGTATTCTCGACACGGACTGGCGGGTCAGCGCCCAGCGGTGGGGACGGTGGCGCGGCCAGGTCGTGGTGACCGCTACCACTCGTGGCGGGCTGTTCGCCGGCACGGCGGTGGTCAGCATCCCGGAGATCACCGTGTTCCCGCACCCGCCGTCACTGACCCAGCTGGCCCTGCCCGCCGACCTGCGCAGGCGGATCGGTGATCACGTCGACCGGCGGCCGGGCGAGGGCGTGGAGTTCGCCGGGGTACGGCCGTTCGCCGCCGGTGACCGGCTGCGGCGGATCAACTGGGCGGTTACCAGCCGCCGCCGCGCGCTGCACGTCAACCAGTTCGCGGCCGAGCGCGCCGCCGAGATCGTCGCGGTCATCGACGCGTTCACCGACACCGGGCTGCCGGGGGATTCCACGCTGGACCGCGCGGTACGGGGGGCGGCCGGCATCGCCCGCGCCTACACCCGGGCCGGCGACCGAGTCGGGGTCATCACCCTGGACGGGCCGTTGCGCTGGATTCCCCCTGGCACCGGGCCGGTGCAGTTCTTCCGCATCGCCGAATCCGTGCTGGATGCCCGCGGCAGCCAGAGCTACGTCTCCCCCGACCTGACCCGCATCCCGCGCACCGTCCTGCCGCCCGGGGCGCTCGTGGTCCTGTTCTCTCCCCTGCTGGACGAGCGGGCCATCGAGGCCGCGATCGACCTGCGTGACCGCGGCTACCCGGTCATCATCACTGACGTGCTCGCTTTCCGCCCCCAGCCGCCGAGGCGGTCTGCCACGGGCGGGCTGGCGCTGCGGATATGGCAGCTGGAACGCCAGGCGCTGCGCTACCGGCTCGAGTCCCTGGGCATACCGGTCACTGGCTGGCCAGGCGAACCGCGCCAGGAGGCAGCTCCTGGGGAGAATGCGGATGAGACCCTGGACGGGGCACTGGGCCGGTTCGCGCGTCGCCGGGTCCATGGCGGTGCGCGATGAGGCGCCCTGTCCTGCGCTGGCTGGGGGCGCCCAGCCGCGCCTCGCTGGCCGCCACGGGGATCGGCGCCGTGATGCTCGCCGTCGCGGCCGGGTACACGCCGGCCGCGTGGCCTCTTGGCGTGGCCGGCGGGGCCGCCCTCATCGCCGGCCTGCCTGGCAGGCAGGCCGCTGCCGGGACACTCGCCGCCTCGGCAGCGGTGATCACCGCCGGCATCGGCGTCGCGGCCGGGACCCTGCCGCTGCCCGCGGCCGCCGCCGAGGGCGCCCTGATCCTGGCCTACCTGCTCGCCCTCGACCTCGCTGATTCGCGTCTCACCGGCGGCTCGCTGCAGTGGATCCGCAGCCGCGGCCCGGTCCTGGCGGCCGGGTTCGCTTCGGCCCTGCTGACGGCGGCGGCAGCTGAGGCCGCGTTTCCCGCTGCACCGTGGCTCGTCGTGGCGGGCGTCGCCGCCGCAGGGGCCGCTCTCCTGGTGGCTGCTGCTTAGCGGCCCAGCTGTCAGCGAGCAGACGGGCGCAGGCGCCGAACTGGCACAGGTCGGCCGAGACCCGGGCCTGGCGGGTGAAGGCAGCCATATGGATCATCTCCGGCATCTCCTTCACCGATCTGGCCTGGCGGCACCTCCCGCTGCCTGGGCAGGGCCGCTGGCCGGCCGCCACAGGCCGGCCAGGTACGGGGCGTAACGCCGCCCGCCGCTGCCGAGCAGGGCTGCGCAAATGACCGGCGACCGGCGGGCGCAGGTCGAGCTCGTGCACCTGCTCGACCGGGACGAAGACCGGCATCATGCCGGCCTCGCGGACCTCCGGCGCCACATCCGGCGCCGATTCGGTGGCGGCGAACACCATGTCGACCGTACGGGGGCCCTCGTCCGGGCCGATCACTTCGAGGACGAACGCCACCCGGGCCGGGTCCACGAGGAGACCAGTCTCCTCGCGGACCTCACGGCGTGCGCAGGCAGCCATGCTCTCTCCCGCACGTGGGGTGCCGCCAGGCAGCACCCAGCTGTCCGCGCCGTCGCGGGTGCGGTGGATCAGCAGGACAGCCCGCCTCCGGAAGACGATGGCGCAGCAGCGCAGGTCGATACCGTCAGGCATCCCCATGGGCTCCTCCTAAGGCGTGGCGGCCGGGCGGGTTTCGCCGCCGGCCACCGCCGGCGGGTCGGGTAGCTGTGATACAGGGCACGCAGTGCGTGGCCCGCAGGCGGTGGGCACGCCGCCGGGGCTGGCTGGTGTTACTGGCGCCGCCGCGCTCCGGGCGGGCGTCACAGCGCTCCGAGCAGGTACGCCACCAGGATCATCAGGAAGACGTAGAAGAGGTACAGGCTGACGTCCCCGGACTGGAGCGGCCGGATCACGTCGGCGAGCCATTCCACGGCGCGGATAACCGGCCGGTAGAGGTAGCGCAGGAAGACCGGGGTCACTTCTGATTCGTAGTGCACTGGTCCTGACCTTCCGGCCGGGTCGTCGGAGGCACGGTGCACCGACACCGATGCCCGGTAGAGAGCGTCGAAGGTGACCCGGGTAGGTGCGGAGAAGGTCATGGCGGAGTACTGCATCCGCGGCCTGAAGGCGACCATGCCGCCATCCCAGACCGGCACGATGACGCTGTCCGCGCGCGGCCGGCCGGCGAGGTAGATGAGCAACGGGACGGCCGTCACAGCGACAAGGAAGATCGCCAGGTACGTGGGCGAGAACGCGGAGAACTCGGTGTGCGCGGGAATGACGGTCAGGTTCCCCGGCAGCAGCACCGGCCGCAGCGCCACGCCGGTGACGGTGCGGACCGCCCGGGACAAGACCAGCAGCACCACAGGAGCGCCCAGGGCCAGGGCGGCGCAGGCGACGGCGAGCAGGGCAGGCCCGGTCACCGGCTGGCCGCGCTCGGTGGCCGCGGCGGCCTGCCGGGTGCGCGGCATGCCGAGGAACGGGATGCCGTACCCGCGCACGAACGCGTAGATGGCCAGCCCGCCGGTCAGGCCGAGGGTGGCCGCGGCGAGGACGATCAGGATGCCGAGGAGGTGGCTGCCGGTCCGGAACCCCTGGAACAGGCCCTGGAAGATCAGCCATTCGCTGACGAAGCCGTTCAGTGGCGGTAGCGCGGCGATGCCGAGCGTGCCGGCCAAGGTGATGACCGCGGTGCGGGGAAGCCGGTGGATCAGGCCGCCGAGCCGGTCCATGTCGCGGGTCCCTGCGGCGTGCTCGATCACCCCGGCTTCCAGGAACAGCAGCGTCTTGTAGCTGCCGTGATTGGCCACGTGGTAGAGCCCGGCCAGGAGCAGGAACGCCTGCAGGGCGCGCTGATGGTAGGCACCGAAGATCATCGCGGCGCCGAAGGCGGTGACGATGATGCCGGTGTTCTCGATGGTGGAGTAGGCCAGGAACCGTTTGAGATCCCGCTCGTTCATGGCGTAGAGGATGCCGATGGCGGCGGTGAGCGCCCCGGCGGCCATGGTGATCAGCCCGGTCCAGGCCGGCTGGGCAGGAAGCAGGCGGAACCCGAACAAGACGATGCCGTAAGCGCCCAGCTTGACGATCAGGCCGGACAGGAACGCCGACCCGTCGGCGGGGGCGACCGGGTGCGCCTCCGGCAGCCAGACGTGCAGCGGGACGAGCCCGGCCTTGAAGCCGAAGCCGGCCAGCGCGAGCAGGTACGCAGTGTCACGCCAGCCGGGGGCTACCAGGTGCGCCCGCGCGGCGATCACGGTCAGCTCCATCGAATGCGTTTTCGTGGCGAGGATGACGAACGCCGCGATGATCAGCACGAACCCGGTCTCGGACAGGGCCAGGAACCAGAACGCGCCGCTGGCTGCCGCGTCCCTCCGCGGGTGGCGCAAGATGAGCAGGTAGCACAGCAGGGCCATGGATTCCCATGCGACCAGGAAGGTGACCACTCCGCCCGCGGCGAGCGCGGTCAGCGACGCGACCAGCGCGAGGTTGTACACCGCCAGGTACAGCGCGGAGCCTGTGCCCGGCTGATGGTAGCGGGGGGCGTAGGCGGCTATGCCGACCGCGACCAGCCCGAGCAGGGCCGCGAACACCCCGGCCAGGCTGGTCGCCTGCAGTTGCAGCGATCCGGCCACCTCGGCCGCGCCCAGGGTGATGACCCGCGAGTCGCCCTGCAGCAGCGACGACACCCCGCCAGCTGCCGCGGCCGCGCCGCCGAGCGCCGACAGCGCGCAGGATGCCCGGATCGCGCCCCGGCCGCCGCCTCCGGCGAGCACCGTGACCGCCGCCAGCCCCCACCCGGCGGCAGCCGCGGCGAGCCAGGTCAGGGCGCTCATCTGCCTGTCTCCCTCGCGGGCGCTTCGCCTGGCCGTGCCGGAGGCGGGCCCGCCGTGAAGGTGAGGCCGGTCACCTTCTCCGCGAGCCGGTCCACGGCCACCAGCAGGCCCTGGAGCAGGGCCAGGGGGCTGGGCGGGCAGCCGGGAATCCACACGTCCACGGGCAGGATCTCCTCGGCCGAGCCATAGACAAAGGCGTCCGCCGGGTACACCCCGCCCAGGGCGCAGGCTCCGGTCGCGACGACGATTTTGGGCCCGGGCATCGCCTCATACGTCTTGCGGGCGGCGACATCAAAGGCCCGGATCATCGGGCCGGTCACCATCAGCAGGTCGGCATGCCGCGGCGCGGGCGTGAAGAAGAAGCCGAGCCGGTGCAGGTCGTAATGCGGGGCGGTGAGGAGCCGGATTTCCTGCTCGCATACCGCGCACGACCCGGTGTCGAGCGTGCGGATGTGCAAGCTGCGCCCGAACTGGCTGGCGACGCGGTGCCGCAGCTGTGCAGCGAGGGCCTGCTGCTCGTCCTCGCCGGGTGCCTGCGCCGGAGGGGAAGTCATCGTGCCCGCCTCCCGGCCGTCGCCGGGCGCGGCCGGCCGGGCGGTCACCGGCTTGCCTCCTTCAGCAGCGGGATGCGCTTGACCAGGTGTGCGCGGCTGGTGGCGGCAAGCTCGAAATCGCCGCTCGCGGTGACGGCCCAGGGCGCCGCGTCCCGGCACCGGCCGCACGCGGTGCACATGCCTGCGTCGAAGACCAGGACGCCGCCGTCGCGGCGCAGGGCGCGGCTCGGGCACACCCCGGCGAGCTGGTCGGCCAGCCGGCGATCCATCGCCCCGGCGTGGAACGCCGGCGGTGTGGGCAGGTCCGCGGCGGAGCTGTCCGGCCGCGCGGGGTAGCGGGTGGTGACGATCCCCCGGCGCAGGCCCCGGGCGAACCACAGCGGCATGGGTGCCTCCGTTCAGCGCGCGGTCCCGGCCACCGTGAGCCAGAAGCTGGCCTCGATGATGGGGATGTCGGTGAAAACGTTCTGTGACCTGGCGGCGTCGTCGAACCCGCGCCAGTTCCGCACCGATGCCGGGCGCAGCCGGGCGCGGGTGATCCGGCCGCCGGCGTCGAGGCTGACCCAGGCGAGCGCTTCGCCGCGGGGTGACTCCGCCCAGCCGAGCCCGGATCCGCTGGTGGCGGGCAGCGCGGCCGAGCCGGTGCCCGGGCCGGCGTCCAGCAGGTCGCCGATGAGCCGGACCGACTCGGCGGCCTCGTCCAGCATGACCCGCAGCCGCGCCAGCACGTCCCCGGCGTCGCGGACGGCGATGATGGGCGGATGCTCGACGTAGGGGGCGGCTGGCTGGTCCAGGCGGCTGTCGATGGGCACGCCGACGGCCCGCGCGACGGGCCCGACCAGGCCGAGGCGGCGGGCCTGCTCGGCGGTGACGATGCCGGTGGCTTCCAGCCGGTCCATGAAGGAGTTCGTGACCAGCAGCGCATCGGCGGCCCGCCGCAGCTCATCGTAGGCACCGGGCAGGGCGGCCCGCAGGGTGGCCGGATCCGGTGCGCGCCGCACACCGCCCGGTTCGATGACGCCGAACAGGTAGCGGTGGCCGAAGGCGGCGGCGTTGACGCGCAGCAGCCGCTCCAGCGCGATCTCGGCGGCGGCCTGGCCGGCGGAAAGGCCGGTCGCCTGGCACAGCGCCGCCATCGCGGCCGCATGGTTGTACAGCCGTTCCAGTTCCAGCGCGATGCCCCGGGTGAGCTGCGCGGCTGGCGGCGGCTCGGTGCCCAGGGCGGATTCCACCGCGGCAGCGAATGACCAGGCGACCCCGGTCGCGCTCAGCCCCTCGGCCCGCTCGATGAGGAACAGGGCCTCGCCGGGGCGGCGGCCGCGCAGCCGCCACTCCACGCCGCGGTGCTTGTGCCAGGTGAACAGGTACAGGTCCACGATCTCCTCGCCGCTGGTCACCAGGCCGTAGTACAGCGACTCCATCCCGGCCTGGCGGACCGGGCCGAACGGGAACTCGAACGCCTGCCCGCCGACCGTGTGCGGCGCGTGCGCCTCCTCCGGGGCGTGTGGCGGCTGATGCCCGAGCCGGGGGAAGTCCGGCCCGGCATGCGGGGGCAGGGCAACCCGGTTGAGCGACTTCCCGCCGGCTGGCCGGATGCCGAACTGCTCGTAGATCTCGCACTCCTCCGCGAACGCGGCTGGCGCGATGTCCGACAGCGGCGGGTACTCCGCGGAGCTGACGGGAGTCTCGGTGATGAGGTACCGCCGCTCCGCGTCCAGGCCCCAGACCAGGCGCAGCGTGACCGGCTCCGCGCCGGCCGCGAACAGGTCAGCGAGCCGGGCCCCGGCCGCGGCCAGGTGGTGCACGGCCACCTCGAGCTGCGCGGCCGGCACCTCCACGGTCACCGCGCCGCCGCCGTCGCGGAAGGATGCGCCGCCGATCGCGCCGAGCAGGCTGGCGAGGGTTCCCGGCGGCACGGGCTGGAGCGCGGTCACGAGATCACCGCCACCGAGTGCATGATCACGGTATTCAGGCCCGCGGGGATCCACAGGCCGAGGACCAGCAGGGCCACGAGGCCGATGGCGAGCGGCGCGGCGGCGGCCAGGCGGGCAGGGCGCCCCCGGTACGGGCCGGGCACCGCGGGCGGCTGCCCGGTCACCATGCCCGTGGTGGTACGCGCGAAGGCGATGAACGCCACCGCCAGCAGTGCCAGGAGCAGCAGCGGCAGGACGGGGCTCGCCTGCGCGAATCCGGCCCTGATGATGGTCAGCTCGGAAAGGAACAGCCCGAACGGGGGCGAGCCGAGCACCGCCATCGAGCCGAGCAGCAGCGCCCCGCCGGTCACCGGCACGGCGGTCAGCAGGCCGCGCACGCCGGCCGCCTCACGGGTTCCGTAACGCAGCGCGACGTCACCGCTGCCGAGGAACAGCACCGCCTTGGCCACCGCGTGGTTGATCGTATGCAACAGCGCGCCGTACAGCCCCAGCACGCCACCGAACCCGAGCGCGATCGCGATGATGCCCATGTGCTCGACGGAGGAGTAGGCGAACAGCCGCTTGAAGTCACCCCGGCGGACCATGAACGCCGCGCCGATCGCCACCGAGGCGAACCCGAAGGCGAGCAGCACGGCGCGGGGGAAGGCCGGGCCGAGCCGGGCCTGGGCGATCGCCAGGAACCGGATGATCGCGTACATGCCGGTGTTGAGCAGGGCGGCGGACAGCATCGCGCTGGCCGGGCTCGGCGCCTCGGCGTGCGCGTCTGGCAGCCAGGTGTGCATGGGCGCGAGCCCGACCTTGGTCCCGTAGCCGACGACGGCCAGCAGGAACGCCAGCCGCAGCGGCGCGGGCGCCAGCGCGGCGGCGTGCGCGAACAGGTAGGGCCAGGTCAGCCGCTGGCTGGAGGTGAGGTGCAGCGCGCTGCCGGAGTAGAACAGGAACAGGGTCCCCGCCAGCGCGATGGTGACCCCGAGCGAGCTGATGATCACGTACTTCCAGGCGGCCTCCAGCGAGCGCGCTTTCCCCTCCAGCCCGACCAGGGCGGCGCTGGCCAGGGTGCTCGCCTCGACCAGGACGAAGAGCAGCCCAAGATTGCCGGTCTCCAGGGACGCCAGCATCAGGGCCGCGAACAGGCCGAAGAACACGAAGTACAGCCGCACCTGGAAACGGCTGAACGTCCCGGCGTCCTCCTCCGCTGACACGTACGCGATCGAGCCCACCGCAGCCAGCAGCGTCACCCCGCTGACGGTGAGCAGGAAGAAGCCGCTCAGGGTGTCCACGTACAGGAAGCCGCCCGCGCCCTGCAACGGCGCCCGGTGCAGTTGCGCGGCAAGCAGCACCACGGCCGCGATCAACGAGATGGCTGCCCCGGCCGCGCCAGCGGTCCCGGCCACCCGGGCCCGGGCGCCAGACAGTGCGGCGGCCAGGCCGGCCAGCGGGCCAGCCACGATGAGGATCGCCAGGGCACTCATCCGCGCAGCCCCCTCAGCTCACCCGCGCTGGCCTCAGCCAGCTGGCGGGTCAGGCCGGACGCGAACACCAGCATGATCAGCACGCCGGCGGCGATGTCGAGGAAAATGCCCGCCTCCACGATGAACGGGAAGGTCGCCACGAGGGTGATCGCGCCGAGGAAGACGCCGTTCTCCACGATGAGCCAGCCGATCAGCTGGGCGACGGTATGCCGGCGGACCACCATGGCGAGTGCCCCCAGCAGGATCACCGCGGTGGACAGCGGCACCACCGCCGCCGCCACCACGCCGTGCGGGAGCAACTGCGGCCGGGTGACGAGGTAGGCGAAGGCGGTGAGCGCGCCGCCGGCGATCAGCGAGGTGGACAGGCCGGTGGAGATGGCCGTGTCGCGGCCCAGCGCCAGCCGGCGCACCAGCAGCCGGCGGGTGGCCACCGGAATGCCGATTCCCTTGATCGCAAGGGTGAGGACGGCGAGGATCCACAGCTCGACGCTGTGGAAGGTCCACGCGGCGACCGCCGCGGCGAACGACAGCACGACCGACTGGGCGCCGTAGTAGGCGACGTAGCGGTTGAACAGCTTGGAGCCCAGGCAGGCGAATGCCAGCAGCAGGATCGCCACCCCGGACAGGTCGAGCAGCACCCCTGCCGGGCTGGTCGCGGCGAGCTTCTCCATTCCTCACGCTCCGATCACGTACGAGGTGGCGATGCCGACCAGGGCGAGCAGGAACGACGCGCCGAGGAATTCCGCGATCCGGAAGAACCGGAGCTTGGCGAATGAGGTGTCGATCACCACGATCGCCAGACCGCACAGCGCCAGCTTGCCGAGCAGCACCGGGATGGCGAGCAGGGCGCTGGGCAGGTCGCTGGACGTGCCCAGTCCCCAGGGGAGGACGAAGACGTTCATGAAGATCGACGACATCAGGAACAGCTTCATCCAGCTGCCCCACTTCACCAGCGCATACTCACGGCCTGAGTACTCCAGGACGCGGCCTTCCTCGATCATCGAGATCTCGGTGGAGCCGCCGGGATTGTCGATCGGGATCCGGCCGTTGTCCACCAGGACGATCATGAAGAATGCCACCAGGCCGAGCAGGTGAGTGGGCAGCACCAGCACGTACGGCGAAGCGGCGATGGCATGGTTCATCAGGTACGGGTTGTCGGACGCGGAGACCGCGCCGACCGTGAAGAACACCAGGATCAGCGCTGGCTCGGCCATGCTGCCGATCCAGCTGGCCCGGCTCGCGCCGAGGCCGCCGTACGGGCTGGCGGTGTCCAGGCCGGCCAGTGAGATCACGAAGCTGGCGAGCGCCAGGACGAAGGCGCCGCCGATCAGGTCAGCGAGGAAGGCCAGCGGGAGCGGCGTGCTGGTGATCACCGGGACGATCACGGACACGGTCAGGTAGCAGGCGAATGCCACGAAGGGAGCGCCGCGGAACACCCAGGACGCCTGATCGCTGACCGCGCTGCCCTTGCGCAGCAGCTTGCCCAGGTCCCGGTAGGGCTGCAGCACGCTGGGGCCGCGCCTGGAGGTGACCACGGCCTCGGCCCGCGTGATCGCGCCCGCGTAGAGCGGTGCGGCCGCCAGAACTACCAGGCTCTGCAAGACCTGGATGAGGAAGGACACAGCCAGCCTCCGCCTGTCATCCCGACGCGTGTCAATGTCACGTCTGTGCAGGTAGAGGCCATCAGCCGGGCCGAGGACCGGGCCCGGCGGTACGCGAGCCTCATCGCGTGATCGGCTTCACGGTACACCGCTGACGCGCCGGGCACCAGGCATCACGGCCCCTGCGCCCCGGCCATCACGGCGGCGCCCGGACCGGGCCACCGTAGTGCTCAGCGCACGCTGACCAGGAGCACGGGGACCGCGCTTGCCCGGGCTGCCGTCTCCGCGACGCGGCCAAGCCGGGGGTGGAGCATGCCCCCGCCGCCGTGACGGCCCAGCACCAGCAGATCGAAGCCGTGCTCGGTGGCATAGGCGCACAGCGACCGGGCTACCTGGCGGCCTTCCGCGGTATGCAGGTCGATCCGGGCACGCGATGTCGCGGTGATGGAGGCCCGGGCCCGCTCGAAGCCGTCCTGCACCCAGCGCAGGCCCGCGGACTCCTCGCCCGCCTGGCCCCGCTCCGCCTCCACATGCGGCGCCTCCGGCAGGACGGCGAGCGCCACCACATGCCCTGGGCCGTCGCCCACCATGGCCGCTGCCGTTCTCAGCGCAGCTACCGAGTCTGGCGAGCCGTCCCACGCGACCAGCACCCGGCGGAACGGGCCGCCGGCAGCACCTGCCAGGTCGTGGCTGCCGTTCGCGGCAGGAATCATCGCGGCTCTCCTCTCATCCCGGCCATCCGGGCAGGAGCCTGCGCTCGCCAGGCCCCCGCAGCGCCATCGCCTCACGGGACCGGGAATTCTCCTCGCAACGCATTTTGATCCGCGCCACACGGGCAGGCAAGAGGCCGCCGTCCAGCCACCGCCCGCCAAAAGACCCCGCAGGCATGTGACGCTATCGCCGCCGCCCAGCCTGGCCTGCCCTACGGGCTCGCCACGTCCTGACGCGCGGGCCTGGCGCCCGGGCCGTGGCCGGGCTGGCGCGCGGGCGAGGTGGGCGGGGCCCGCGTGGCCCGGTATCATGGGAAAAGCGATGAAGCCCGCTTGAAGCGCCGACGCGGCTGATGGCTTCTACCGATGCGGAAGCGGTGGAAGCTGTATGGGCACTTCGGTCGCGCGATTCAACAGCATTCTCTTCGGCCGGCCTGAAGATGCCGTCGGCACCGATGTGACCGGGGCGGCTCCCTTCTTCGCCGACCTGAATCTCGATCAGGTCCTCGACTCGGTGACCCTCGGCCGGGGCGAATATGACCTCCGGCCTTTCTTCTGCGTTCCGCTGCACGATGCCAGGGCAGTCAGTTACCGGCACGACATAATGCGTGACCTTGAGCAGGAAGCCCTCTTCGCGTCGGTAGCGGCCTTCGCGCAGCGGATGCGCCGGATGCGGGACCATGCCGCCCAGGCCCGGCAGCTCCACTACGAGTACCAGCGGGAATGCTGGTTCCTGGATGCGGTGGACATGTACTGCCAGGCGGTCAATTCCCTCTCCGAAGACCTTACATACCTGGACCTGCGCTCGGACGGCTTCCTGGCCTTCCGGGAGTACCTTGCCAGCTACACCGGATCGTCCGCTTTCACTTCACTCGTATCCGGCGCCCAGCAGGTCTACGACGCTCTCGCCACGGTGACGTACAGCGTGCACATCAAGGGAAGGCGCGTCCAGGTCAGCAGGTACGGCGGCGAACCTGACTACAGCGCCGAAGTCCGGGGGGCTTTCGCGAAGTTCCGGGAAGGAGCCACGAAGGATTACCGGGTCAGCTACCGCGACTTGCCTGACATGAACCACGTCGAGGCCCGGGTGCTGGATCTGGTCGCCCGCCTTCATCCCGGGGCCTTCCGGGCACTGGACGATTACTGTGCCCGGTACCAGGACTACCTCGATGCCACGATCGCGGCCTTTGACCGGGAAGTCCAGTTCTACGTCGCATACCTGGAATTCATCAGGCAGTTCAAGCGGGCTGGCCTGGAATTCTGTTACCCGCAGGTCTCGGCCTCCGCCAAGGAGGTATGCGCGGAGAAGGCATTTGACCTGGCCCTGGCCAGCAAGCTGGTCCCGGAGAACTCGGCCGTGGTATGCAACGACTTCTTCCTGACGGGCCCGGAGCGCGTTCTCGTGGTCAGCGGCCCGAACCAGGGCGGCAAGACCACCTTCGCGCGGATGTTCGGCCAGCTCTGCTATCTCGCCAGCCTGGGTTATCCCGTGCCCGGCAGGGACGCGCGGCTCTTCCTGCCCGACCGGGTGTTCACCCACTTTGAAAGAGAAGAGGACCTCACCACCCTCCATGGCAAGCTGGAGGACGAGCTCACCAGGATCCACGAGATCCTGCAGCGGGCCACCAGCAACAGCATTCTCATCATGAACGAGAGCTTCACCTCCACCACCTTGAGCGACGCCCTCTTCCTGGGCACCGAGGTGATGCACCGGGTGATGCGGCTGGATCTGCTGGGTGTCTACGTGACGTTCGTTGAGGAGCTGGCGTCGCTGAGCGAAGCCACCGTGAGCATGGTGAGCACTATCGAGCCGGGCAACCCGGCTGCGCGCACGTACCAGGTGGTGCGGAAGCCCGCCGACGGTCTCGCCTACGCCGCCGCGCTCGCCGAGAAATACGGGCTCACCTACCAGCGGGTGAAGGAGCGCATAGCCTCGTGAAAGCTTTCCTCATGCACCCCGGCCAGGACTTCGACCTGGAAGGGGAGCTGCCACCCGGCGCAGCCGACCTGATCGGCGACCTGGAACTGGGCACGCTGCTTGGTGCCATGGCCGCCGGGGATGAGTTCCTGTACGACGTGGCGCACAAAGCCGTCCTGGGCAGCCTGACAGAGCCCTCAGCGATCGTGTACCGGCAACACGTCCTGGCTGACTGCCTCCGGCGGCCTGCTGCCGTCAGGGCGATCTATGACATCGCGGTCGAGGCGATCGCGCGGGAGAAGAGGGAGTATTTCAGCCTGTTCCGGAGTTCGCCAGATGCGGTGCTGAACCGATCCGTGCGGGTGCTGGAATTGTTCATGGGCCAGCTCAGGAAACTGAGGAATATCGCAGATGAGCATGCCGGTGACTTCAGTTCCGACGGCTTCACGCGGTTCTTCGCGATGCTCTCGAAGGAATTTGATGACGGCTTCTTCAGTGAGGTCGACAGTCACCTGAGGGAACTGAAGTTCCGGCGCGGGATCCTGATCAGCGCGCAGGTCGGCAAGGGGAACAAAGGTATTCACCACGTGCTGAGGAAGCTGCGGGAGCAGAGCTGGATCGAGCGGATATCGGCGGGCCGCTCCGGTTACAGTTTCCAGATCGCGGATCGTGACGAGAACGGCTTCCGGGCCCTGTCCGAGCTGCAGGGACGGGGAATCAACCTCGTCGCCAACGCGCTCGCCCAGTCCACCGACCATATTCTCAGTTTCTTCAGCATGCTCCGGTCCGAGCTGGCCTTTTATGTGGGCTGCCTGAACCTGCACGAGCGGCTGGCCGGCAAAGGCGAGCCGACCTGCTTCCCGGTCCCGCTCGCTGACGGCCAGCCCGCTCTCGCCGCCCAGGGACTCTATGATGCCTGCCTGGCATTGCACGTCGGCGGCCGCGTGGTCGGCAATGACGTGGACGCGGACGGCAAGCGGCTGGTAATGATCACGGGCGCGAACCAGGGCGGGAAATCGACCTTCCTGCGCAGCGTTGGCGTAGCGCAGCTGATGATGCAATGCGGCATGTTCACCCCCGCGGAGGAGTTCCGCGCGGACGTCTGCCACGGCGTTTTCACGCACTACAAGCGTGAGGAAGATGCCACCATGGTGAGCGGGAAGCTGGTCGAGGAACTCAGCAGGATGAGTGCTGTCGTCGACCGGATAACCCCGGGCTGCATGCTGCTGTGCAACGAGTCGTTCGCCTCGACCAACGAAAGGGAAGGCTCCGAGATCGCCCGCCAGATCGTCTGCGCGCTCCTGGACCGGGGAATCAAGGTGTTCTTCGTTACCCATCTGTTCGACCTGGCGCAGCGGTTCTACCTCGAGCGGGCAGCGAACGCCCTCTTTGTCCGGGCGCAGCGGCAGCCGGACGGGGCACGCACGTTCCGGATGGCCGGGGGGGAGCCATTGCCGACGAGCCACGGGGAAGACGTGTACCAGCGCATATTCGGCGAAGATCTCGACAGCGCGCCAGCACGCTGACAGGCGGACATGCCGGACCCGGCCGGGGCATGGCAGGACGCCCGGGGACACCGGCCACGCGAAGCCACCCAGCGGAGGAGACGTGGACGTCGAGGTCATCATCGAGACCCCGCGAGGCTCGCGGAACAAGTACGAGATGGACAGCGCCAGTGGCCGGATCCGGCTGGACCGGATGCTGTTTACCTCGACGCGCTACCCGGCCGACTACGGCTTCATCCCCGGCACGCCCGCCACGGGGTGTGAGCCCGGTCACGCCGTATCGACGTCCCCGTTCGCGCCCGTCCCGGTCATGAGGGTGCTGGCCCGCGCGCCTGCGGCGCTGGCCGGGCCGGTGTCCTGGCCGCTTTCATCGGTGCTGGCGGTGACTTCATCCAGCAGGGTGACCACGCGGCCGAGCGCCTGCTGACGGCGCACCAGTTCCCGGTCCTGCTCGGCTGCTTCGCCGGTCGTGGCTTCCCACAAGGCGGCGGCGGTGCGCAGTGCGCTTTCCAGGCGGCCGGTGCCGTCGGCGTAGCGGGCCTCCACGGCCCGCACCAGCTGGCGGGTCGCCTCCGCCAGCCGGTATTGCAGGTCGGCCCGGGCCCGCCCGATCTGCTGGGGGACAAGGCCAACGGTCTCACGGCGCAGATATGCCCGGGCACGGCGCCGTCCGGCCTCGCCAGGGAGATGGCGGCGGATGGCGCCAGCTAGCAGCTCGGTCTGCCCGGCTTCCTCCGCCACCAGGTAGAAGAAACGCAGATCGGGTGCCAGCCGCTCGGCGCCACCCGGCATGGTCAGGGCCAGAGCGAGCAGTTCAGCTGCGGCCTCTCGTACAGCGTCCAGCTCGGCCCGCAGGTCATCGGTTATCCGCCCGTCCAGCCGGGCGAGACCCTCTTCCAGCCGCACCGCCTGCTGCTGACGCCAGGATTCTGCCGCCGCGACGGCAAGCTCCCCCAGGCGCGCACGCCCTGAGCGCTCGATGCCGGCCGCAGTGGCCGACTGCAGGTCGCCGCTGAAAAGGGCTTCCATCTCGGCGGCGACTCCCGCCGTGCGCTCCCGCGCCGCCTGCTCCGCCGCCTCGTTCAGGTCCGCGAGCATCCGGGCCGACTCGGCGCGCACCAGGTCCGCGGCGTCCCGGCGCCGTGCCGCCACGGCAGCCAGCCGCGTGGCGAACGCCTCGACCCGCCCGGCCGCATCCCCGCTCCGCATCTGCGCTGCCCGGCGGGCCAGGTCAACCTCGTCCCGCAGCGAGCCCGCCAGGCGGCGGGCGTGCCCGGCAGCCGACAGCCGCAGATCGGGCACCCGTCCCTGCTCCAGGTAGGCGGTGAAGTCCGCCCGGAAGGCGGTGAACCCCGGATCCGCGCCGCCAGCGAGCGCCGCCCGCGCAGACAGCGGGTAGACCCGCACCAGGCGCCCGGCCGCCTCACCCGCCACGCGGGCAGCGAATTCCAGGGCCTCGGCAAGCTCACTCCCGGTGAGGTAGTCCGCCTTGTTCAAGACGACGAACATGGTGACCGACCGGCCCGCAACCCGGGCCATGAGCTCACGCTCGCTCGCTGACGCCGGCGGGTCGGCGGTCAGCACGAATACCGCCGCGTCCATGGTTTCCAGGGCGGCTTCCGCAGCGGTGGTGTTGTGCGCGTACACCGATCCCGTCCCCGGGGTGTCCACCAGCTCCACACCCCGCGCCAGAACTGGCGCATCCACCATGACGGTGACCGAGGCAAGATTGCGGCGGTTGCCCGGGTTGCCGCGCTCGGTAACCAGGTCCTCAAGCGCGGACAACAGGAAGCTCTCCGCGTGACCGGCAGCGGAAACGGCGCTGACTTCCTCTTCCAGGCCATAACGCACGGTCGTGGCCAGCGCGGTCAGCGGGGTGACCCCGGTGGGCAGCACGACCCGGCCGAGCAGGGCGTTCACCAGCGTGCTCTTCCCCCGTTTGGCCTCCCCGGCAACCAGAACGCGCAGCCGCCGCTCCCGGAGCCGGCCGCGCAGCGCATCCAGCGCAGCGCGGTCTTTCTCTCTGCCCAGCGCGGCCAGCTCGTCCAGCGCTGCCAGCAACGGATCGGAGCCATCGGATCCGCGCACGCGTCCTCCTACCCTCATCAGGCAGGAGCCATTGGCGGCAGCACCGCGGTTACGGCGGGCTCCTCCGCCGTGCTGGTAAGCCTACTCAACCCCTCCGGCCGCATCACCGAGTCGCCCCTGCCGCGTGCTGCGGCGGGCGGCCAGTGATGATCGTCAATCGCTTCCGGGGTGCTCCGCTGCCCGGTAGACAGACGCTGCGAACCCGTCGAGAGCGTCACGGCACGTGGCCAGCGCGGCGGCGGCTGACCCTGCCTGGCCGGCCTCCTGCCGTCGCTTCGGGCCCGCACGCTGGACATGATGGTGCTGGTAGCCGTCGCCATCGGAGCGGGGTGGCTGTACTCGCTGGTGGTGACCCTCACCGGCGGCGGCGACACGTTCTACGAGGCCGCCGCGGTGCTGGCCGCATTCGTGCTGCTTGGTCACTGGTTCGAGATGCGTGCCCGGGGCGGGGCCAACGACGCCATCCGGACCCTGCTCGACCTGGCCCCGCCCAGGGCCACGATCATCCGGGACGGGGAAACCGTTGAGAATCGGTGGTGACGGGGGAAAGCCTGCCGGTGTCCAAGGGCCCCGGCTCGCCGGTCATCGGCGCCACCATCAACAAGAACGGGACGCTGCGGGTGCGGGCTGCCAAGGTCGGCGCGGACACCGCCCTGGCCCAGATCGTCAAGCTGGTCCAGGAGGCGCAGAACTCCAGTGCCCCGGGCCAGCGGCTCGCCGACCGGGGACGGGGACCCTCACCAAGGGCGAGCCTGAGGTCACCGACGTGGTGGTGGCGGGCGGCATGCCAGAGCGGGAGGTCCTGCGGCTGGCGGCCGCGGTGGAGCGGGAATCCGGGCACCCGCTGGCCGATGCCGTCGTGACCCGCGCCGATGGCCTGGCGGTTCCCAGCACCCGCGCCGAGCGGTTCCAGAACGTCCCGGGCCACGGTGCCCTGGCCCGGGTGGACGGCCGGAAGCTGTCACGGCGCTGCGGGAGGCCGGCATCGAGGTCGTGATGCTGACCGGGGACAACGAGGCCACTGCCCGGCGGATTGCCGGGCAGCTCGGGGTGCGGACGGTCATCGCCGAGGTGCTGCCCGGCGAGAAGGCCAGCAAGATGCACCAGAACCTGGGCTGGGCCATCGGCTACAACTCGGTCGCGCTGCCGATCGCGGCGGGGGTGTTCGAGCCGGCCTTCGGGCTGGTGCTCCGGCCGGAGATCGCGGCCCTGTCCATGTCCGGCTCCAGCTTCCTGGTCGCCGTGAACGCCCTCCTGCTGCGAAGGCTGCGGCTGCCCAAGGCAGCCGGGGAGGCCCCGTGACCACGGCCGTGCGGCCGCCGCCGGCCGCCGGCCCGGCGCGTGCGCTGACGGCTGCTGGCTCCGGCCCGTCAGCGGCGCCACCCTCCCCGGAGGGCTTGATGACGAGGGTGCCGGGGATCATGTTCATCCCTCAGGCGAACCCGGACGAGCCGGCCGTGGCGGGGCCGGGGGGCGCGACGGGAGGGTGAGCATGAAGGTGGCGCCACGCCCTGGCCCGGCTGAGGATGCGGTGACGTCACCGCCGTGTGCTCGGGCGATATTGCGGGCGATGGTCAATCCGATGCCCGAGCCGCTGGAACGGCGAGGCTGCCCGGGTGCGCGGTAGAACCGCTCGAACACGCGCTCGAGGTCCCCGGCGGCCAGGCCGGCCCCGGTGTCGGTGACCACGACCCCGGCCCACTGGCCGGCCGCGCGCGCCTCGACGGTGACGGAACCTGCCGCGGGTGTGGCGGTGAGCGCGTTGCCGATGATGTTGGTGAGGACCTGCGTGATCCGGTCTGGGTCGGCCCGAACGGGCAGCGCGCCTGGTGCGTGGATGGCAAGGAGCACGTTGCCGTCAACGAACTGCGGTGCCAGCCGGCCCGCGGCCCGCCGGGCGAGGTCGGCGAGGTCGGCGTCGGCCAGGTGGAGTTCCAGCCGCTGCTCCTCGGCCCGGGACAGCGCAGAAAGGTCGTCGGCCAGCCGGCGCAGCCGGCGCAGCTCGTCGCTCACTGCCCCCAGGATTTCCGGTTCCGGGGCGAAGACCCCGTCGATGAGGCCTTCCAGGTACCCCTCAAGCGCGGTCAGCGGGGTGCGCATCTCGTGCGCCACCTCCCCGAGCAGCCTGGTACGGCGCGTTTCGGTACCAGCCAGCGCCGTCGCCAGCGTGTTCACGTCAGCGGCGAGCGCAGCCAGCTCCGGCTCCCTGGGGAGCGGCACGCTGGCCTGGTAGCGACCCGCGGCGATCAGCCGGGTTGCCGCCCGGACGGCATCCAGCGGCCGCAGCAGCCGCCGGGTGACGAACGCAGCGGCCAGCCCGGCGACTGCCGCGCTGGCGAGCACGCCGACCAGCAGCGCGGTGGTCAGCGCGGACAGGAACGCCGAGCGCACGCTCCCGGCGAAACCGGCCTGCCCCCCCGATCCCGTGCCCATGCCCTGACCCATCTGCGCACCGCCGAGCATGGCCATCCGGTGATCGAACAACGGCGGGGCAACCAGCCGGACCGTCACATACGCCACCGCCGCGCCGACCATGACCACCAGCGCATAGGAGGCGAACAGCCGCAGCGGCAAGCGCATCCTCATGCCGGCCGCCCCACGAACTTGTAGCCAACGCCGCGGACGGTCGCGATCAGCCGCGGGTTCGCCGCATCGTCGCCCAGCCGGGCCCGCAAGCTGCGGATGTGGACGTCAACGACCCGCTCGTCGCCGAAGAAGTCATAACCCCACACCCGCTCGAGCAACTGGCGGCGCGAGAACACCCGCCCGGGCGTGTCCGCAAGCGCGGCGAGCACATCAAACTCCAGCGCGGAAAGCGCAACCGAGGTACCGTCCACCTGCACCTCACGCCCATCCTGGTCAACAGTCAGGCCCTCGAACCGCAGCACCCCCGCGCCGGCGTCCCGCGCGCCACGGTCGCGGCGCAGCACCGCCTTCACCCGCGCGGCCACCTCCCGCGGGCTGAACGGCTTGGTCACATAGTCGTCAGCACCGACCCCCAGGCCAACCAGCTTGTCGACCTCTTCGGCGCGGGCCGTCACCAAGATCACGTAAACGTCACTGAAGGCCCGCAGCTGCCGGAGCACCTCAAGCCCGTCGATCCCGGGCATCATCACGTCCAGCAGCACCAGGTCGGGCGCGTCCTCCCGGAGCCGGCGCAGCGCAGCCTCGCCGTCCGCGGCCTCGGACACGGCGAACCCGTCCGCTTCCAGGTACCCGCGCAGCACTGCCCGGATATGCGGTTCGTCGTCCACGACGAGCACCCGGCGCATCGCTCACCCCAGCCACAGGCTACGGGCTGCCAGCACGCCGGGCCCGGGCCGCCGCCACCGCACCGTCACCGGACCACTCGCCACCAGCACCTTCTTGATCCTCACCGCAACCTCCCAGGAAGATCCCCGCACGCCACCGGCCATCTACAGCATGTGACCCGCGGATGAGGGCACCAGCACTGCAGCTGTGAAGGCTCCATGAAGGCCGCCGCGGGTGAAGCCCAGGACACGGCCGCCGCAACGCCTCGCCGACAGCATCGGAGGCCTGAACACCGCCTTCACCGGAGCTTCATGCGGGCGCCGGTCATTGCATCACACCAGGCCGCAATCCTCGAAACAAAGGAACACGCAGAAGGAGCTGACACAGATGAAGCTGAACCGAAAGCGCGTGGTGACCGGGCTTGCGGCGACCGGGCTGGTGGCCGGCGCGCTCGCCGGCGGCGGCGTGGCGCTGGCGGCGACCGGCGCGACGCCGACGCCTGCCACGTCCACCTCGGCGGACCCGCCCTACGGCCTGGGCGCCGGCCACTTCGGCGGCATGCACGGCATGTGGTCTGACCAGCAGCCGCCTCTCGCGGCCGCCGCGGCCTATCTCGGCATGAGCCAGGACGAGCTGCGCACGCAACTGCAGGCGGGCAAGTCGCTCGCGGATGTCGCCCACGCCCAGGGCAAGCCGGTGTCCGGCCTCAAGGATGCGATTCTCGCTGCCATGACGAGCCGTATCAACGCGAACAGCGCGCTGACGACCGCTCAGCAGACGGCGATCATCACCCAGATGAAGAGCCACCTCGACACGATGGTGAACATGACCTATCCGTCCGGCGCGGGAACCGGCCCGATGGGCGCGCCGATGCGCGGGATGTGGCGATAACCCTCGCCGGTGCCGCGCGCGTGGCGGACACGCGCACGGCACCGGGCCGGCAATCCGGTGCAGGCCCATCCGCATCCCCGGACTTCAGCTGCTCGCCGGCAAGGCCACGGGTTCCACGGCCGCGGCTGGCGCATCAGCAGCCCGGTGCGCCCGGCGTCTTCCCCAGCGCAGCGTCACCGTGGTGGCGGTCTCGCGGTGCCGGCCGATCCCGAAACCATCGCCACACTGGCCCGGCTGTGCGCAGCAGAGACCACCTGCTGGCGGTGGGGGCGATCGGCCGTGGCCTGACCGCAGCCGGTGCGACTCGGCGCCCACGGGATCCTGGTACTCGTCTGGGGTAGCACCGCCGCCGGTGTCCTCCGCAACCGCGACACCCAGCGGGCGACCGCTCCTCCGGCGGGCTGAACGGCCCACCCCCAGGCACTTGCCCAGGAATCCGCTGCGTCCGGCATCAAAGCGACCATGATCGAGGAGCCGGGGCAGGGCGGTGATCGGCCAGGACATGGTGGGGGTCGGTGCCGCGGGCCTGAGGGTCGGCGTGGACGAGCGCGGCGTACAGGCGCGGGATGGCGTGCAGGAGGGCGTGCTCGGCGCTGACAGTGACCTGGTGGGCCTGCACGGCGGTGATGTCTGGGCCGACGACGATCTCGCATTCGGCGCGGATCTGGTGGCCGATCCAGCGCAGCCGGACCTGCCCGGCATCCAGCACGCCGGGGGTGGCGCGCAGGGCACGCTCGGCCCGGTCAACGAGCGCCGGATCCACGGCGTCCATCAGCCGCCGGTAAATCTCGCGGACAGCCTGCCGCAGCACCGCCAAGATCGCCACCGTGATGAGCAGCCCGACGACCGGGTCAGCCCAGTCCCAGCCCAGCGCGACGCCGCCCGCTCCCATCAGCACCGCCAGGGACGTCAGCCCGTCAGTCCGGGCGTGCAGGCCGTCCGCGACTAGCGCCGCAGAGCCGATCTTCCTAGGCGGCCAGTGCCGAGGACGCGGCGATGGTCGCCACGATCGCGATCCCGGCCAGGTCCTCGGCGCGCCCGTACCCGTAGGTGTAGCGGCGGGTCGGCAGCCGGCGGCCCGCGATGAACGCGACCCCCAGCGGCACGGCGGTCAGCGCGTCAGCGGCGTTATGCAGCGTGTCGCCCAGCAGCGCCACCGACCCCGACAGCACAGTCACCACCGCCTGGATCAGCGCGGTCACGCCCAGCACGCCCAGCGAGATCCACAGCACCCGCATGCCTTCCGCGCTGGCCTCCATCACCGCGTCCACCTGGTCGGCCGCCTCATGTGTCATTCGCGGTGCAGCGGTTACGTTCGCCGGACGACGGCAGGGTGTCGTTCACCGTGGTCGGGTCGGACGGGCTGCCGGTCGTGCCGACTGAGGCTTTCCTGGTGCACTTGTCGGCCAAGGGGGCCTCGCCGAACACCGTCGCGGGCTACGCCCATGATCTGCGTGACTTCCTCACCTGGCTGCTGCTGCACGGCGCGGGCTTCCGGGAGCTGAGCCTGGAGGAGCTGGCGGAGTTCTTCGCGTGGCTGCGGCGGCCGAAGGCCGCGCGGGCTGCGGGGGTGTTCATGCTGCCGGGCGCGCCGGCGGCGCTGGGGAATAGCACGCTGGCGCGCAAGCGGGCAGCGGTGGCGTCGTTCTACCGCTTCCACGCCCGCCGCGATGAGTCAGTGCCCGCGCTGCTGGGCGAGCTGACCGGGGTGCGTCCGACCGGCGGCTATCAGCCGATGCTGATCCACACGCGCCGGCGCGGACCCGGCGCGGACGCCGGCAGCCCGATCCGCATCCCGGCGTACCGCAAGCCGCCGAAGACGCTGACCCGGCAGGAGCTGCGGCGGCTGAAAGACAGCTGCACGTGCCTGCGCGACCTTTTCCTCCTCACGATTCTGGAGGAGACCGGGCTCCGGCTCGGCGAGGCCCTGGGACTTCGCCACAGCGATCTGCATCTGCGCGCCGCAGAGGTGCACGTCATCCCCCGGGAGGACAACGCCAACCAGGCGCGCGCCAAGGGCCTGAAGGCCCGCATCGTCCCCGCGCGCGGTGAGCTGTTCGACCTATACGCCGAGTACGGGTCCCTGGATTGCGACTCGAAGCCGCCCACGCAGAAATCCGCCGGCTCGGGGCAAGGCAGTGACGCCCCGGTCTGCCATCGACTACAGCCGCTATGCCGGGAGTGCCGCCATGACGGCTGTCACGACGAAGCGCCTGTCGCCATCCCGCCGCTGAACCGTGAGACACTCGCCCGCGTTGCGCCTCATCGCGGCTAGCGGGCATTCTCGGTAGCGGACGGTCATGCATAGTCATGCACTGGATCGGCCGGCCGTAATGCGGAAGCGGCAATTGCCAGGCCACGACAGCACGATGGACCGCGTTCCGGGCCAGGCACTGAGCCCCCTGATGGGGCGCTTGGGCAGTCCCAGCGGTACCGACCCGGCACCCGCCCTGTATCACGGAAAGTCGGCGCGGAGGGTCGTTACCATGATCAGGCGGTTTCGGACTGGAGGATCTCAGCCACGGGACGACGGGCGCCGATACGGGCCGGGATGTTGGTCAGTCCCGCCAAGCCGTCGACGGCGCGGATGCTCTGCCACGGAATCAGGACTGGTGCGCCGATTGCCGGGTGGGCGTTGTCGTACGCGCTGGCGAGCGCCTGGGCCCTGGACGGATCCCTGAGCCTCAGGTCCAGGACGAAGGACAGCGGCCCGGCGGGCGAGGCAAGAGCGCGGGCATCCGGCTGGGTGACCCAGGCCAGTCCGATATCGCCTGGCGAGAACTGCACGTTCCGCAAGCTAAATACACATTCGGTAGAGCAAAGGTTCGGGTACGGCGGGCTGGCGGCGGTGACCGCGATCCCGGCCACCCGGAATGGCCAGCCGTTCAGGGTGACCCGGTCGCCGACGCCGACACCCAGCGCGCCGGCGAAGGTCCGCTCGAGCACCACGCCGCCGCCGCTCACCCAGCTGCCCGCCGTCAGCTTCGGCTGGTCGAGCGACGCCGGTGCCTGGTCGCGCCCTTCCGCCTCGACCCCCGCCGTGAGGCCGCGTACCCGCAGAACGGCGGAGGCGATCGGGTAGGGCCCGCTGTGGCCGATGCCCCCGTAACCGTGGACCAGCGCCTTGACCTGGGCCAGGACCTGCGGCCCGGCGGTCCCCGCCCCCGGCCCGCGGGGCACCGCCGACCCGCCGAGCTGGGCCACCACGTCTGGCCCGTTCGTCGCCGCCCGGGTCTGCTCATACGGCTGGCTAGTCACCCCGTGCAGGACAAGCCCCAGGGTGAGTGTGGTGGTAGCAGCGGTGATCGCGAGCAGCAGGAACACGGCCTGCGCCGGGCGGTACCGAAAGTCCCGGGCGACCAGGCGGCAGACGAGCAGGATCTTGCCCATGACCTCAGCCCTCCAGCCCGGCGAGGGTGCCGGGATTCCCGGCGGTGCCGCCCGTCAGCCAGGTCTCGTCCACGAACGTCCCGTCGCGCATCGAGATCAGCCGGTCGGCGGTAGCCGCGATCCGGGAGTCGTGGGTGACGACGACCAGCATCTGCCCGGCCGCATGAACAGCCGGAGCACGTCCAGCGTTGCCTCGCTGTCCAGGTTGCCGGTGGGCTCGTCCGCCAGGACTACCAGCGGGTCACTGACCAGCGCCCGGGCGATGGCGACCCGCTGGCGCTGACCCCCGGACAGCGCCGAGGGCAAGAACCTGGCCCGGTCGGCCAGCCCGGCCCAGGCCCTGCCCCGCGAGCCACAGCTCCCCGCCCGTGGGCCGGTCCAGCCCGCCGAGCATGTGCAGCAGCGTGGATTTCCCGCAGCCGCTCGGCCCCATCACCGCCACCGTCTCCCCCGCGGCGACATCCAGGTCGACCCTGTCGACCGCGCGCACGAGGCCTTCTCCCTTGCCGTACTCCTTGCGCAGCCCGCGGGCGCGCAGCACGGACTCGTCGCCGGTGCCGGTCATGATTCGCTCCTTCGGACGGTCCAGTTCCGCTCGCAGGCCTCCAGCCAGCGAAGGTCAGCCTGCAGTCGCAATATGATTCCCTCGAGCAGCAGCCCGGCTGCGGAGCGGTCCGGCTCGGCCATCGCCGCGCGCTGCGCGTCGCGCAGCCGCCGCAGCAGCTCGCGGCGCTGGGCGTCGACGATGGACAGCGGGTCGGCCAGCCCGGCCGCCGCCGCCGCGATCAGCTTAAGATGGAATTCCGCCAGGTCGGGCCGCGGCCAGCTCACCTCCGCCAGCCACCCGGCGACCCGGTGCGCACCCGCGGCCGTCAGCGTGTACATCTTGCGGTCGGGCCGGTCGGGCAGCCCGGCCGCCGGCTCGGATGCCACCAGGGCCGCCTTCTCCAGCCGCGTCAGTGTGACATAGACCTGCCCGTCGTTCATCGCGTCCCCGAGCGGTCCGAGCGCCTGCCGCAGCCGCGCGCGCAACTGATAGCCGTGCGAGGGTTCCTTGGCCAGCATCGCCAGCACCACTTCCTGCCGCACGGTCAGCCCTCCTCTAACGGTTATCTAATTAGATAGCGGTTACCCCTCCGGCTGTCAAGTCGCGGGCAGCCGGGCGGCAGACCGCTGAAGGAGCCATGAGAGGGCACCGCTCGTCGACCCGCTGATTGACGGCGCGGGCATTTCCAGGACTTGACAGGGGCGGACACCGGCTCCGGCCACCGCGCCGACGGCGGCGGTGAACTCGTCCGCCATTCACCGCGCAGGCCGAGGACGGCACAGAACAACGAAGCCGCTCCGGCCCGGGAAGCCCTGAGATCAAGTCCACGCCGATCATCAGGCAACTGGATGTTCGTGACGCCGCCATCAGACCGCCAGCCCGGTGCATCGTTACCCCCAGACTGACCGGGCGCGGATAGCCGCCCGGCTGTGCGACTGCGCACGCCGTGATAGCCGCCCTGCCTCTCCACCGTCTGCTAGCACGCCAAGGACATGTCTGTGACGCAAACATGCTGGTCAGCAGGGCTTTATTCAGCTGACCTCCACATAACGTCGGGACCGGCGAGATAGGGGTCGGTCCAGCGGTCCTCGGGGCGGCGGCGGCCGTGCCCGCACCATTAGGTCCGCCAATGCCCGCCCACCCACCACTGGCAGGTAACGCTGTTGGCGCTCCTGATTGATGTTGCCGGCGAGGCGGTGGAAGGCATGCTGCGGGTTGATCGCCCGGCTGCGTACTGGACACGCTCAACTGGTGCATCTGGTGGTCTGCCCGCCTAACTGATCTGCTGACCTCGCGTTCCGAGCCGGCGCTCGGCGAAGCCAGCCTCATGCCCCCCGGCGTAGTTACTGTGTAGCGGGCGAGGCGGCCGGGTGGGCGGGCCGGGTTTCGTACATGCGCACCGCGACGACCAGCCCGGAGGCGGCGGTGAGCGCGGCGACCACCCAGATGGCGGCGAGCAGGGTGGGGTAGACCATGGCGGTGCCGGCGCCGAGCAGCACGGCGGCCACCGCCCATGCCGCGAACGTGGTGCCGGCCGCGGTCAGCGCGATCGCGGCGGCCTGCACTCCCATC